>OLQF01000032.1_pt1 | contig 113705 bp, 104 predicted proteins | sample 1643171 | NCBI WGS metagenome assembly OLQF01 (sample SAMEA3136702, study PRJEB25190) | human gut metagenome | reverse complement strand
TTTGTTATATAATATAAATAACAAAAATGTACTTATATATTTTAATTGTAATAAAAATCACCAAAAAACGAAAAAGGAGATGAACTATGGCGGAGGCAAGAGAGCTGATTCTGAAGCTGGGTCAGAAGATTACGGACAGGATCGGAGTGAAGGTAACCACGGAGGACCCGGAGTACTGGGGGCTGGCATGTGTGATAACGGACGAGATGGCGGAGGTTGCGCTGGCGATGAAGGTGAGGGTGCCCGCCACGGCCCAGTGGATAGCGAAGCGGTGCAAGAAGAGCGTGGAGCGTACCGAAGAGCTGCTTCAGAAAATGAGCGTCATCGGCCTGATTGAGTACAACTGGGAGAATGAAGATCATCATAAGCAGTATGTGCTGCCCATGTTTGTGCCGGGCTGCGCGGAATTTATGATGATGAATGCAAAGCAGGTGGAGGAGCATCCGGAGCTGGCAGATTTCTTTGAGCAGATGGCCAGGCTGCCGCTGGAAAAGGTGACGCCCATGGTTCCGCAGGGCGGTGCCGGAATCGGCATGCATGTTATCCCTGTGGAAAAGGCGATTCCCTCCTCCCAGGAATCGGCAAGCATAGAACATATTTCCTACTGGCTGAATAAATATAAGGACAAATATGCGGTGGGCGCATGCTCCTGCCGCCGGCAGCAGCGGGTGAGGGGAGAAGGGACAGGCGATCTGGAGGATGATCTGTGCATCGGCGTGGGGGATATGGCTGATTATCTGGTGGAAACCGGGAAGGGACGCTATATCGATTACGATGAAGTGATGGAAATCCTCCAGCGGGCGGAGGACAACGGTTATGTCCACCAGATAACAAACATTGACGGCGAAGAGAAAATTTTTGCCATCTGCAACTGTGCGATAGGCGTCTGCAACGGCCTGCGCACCTCCCAGCTGTTCAATACCCCCAACATGTCCCGTTCCGCCTATCGGGCCAGCGTGACAAAGGAAAACTGCGTGGCCTGCGGACGGTGCGTGGAATACTGTCCTTCGGGAGCAGCCAGGCTGGGGCAGAAGCTGTGTACGAAAAACGGGGAAATCGAGTACCCTGTACAGGAGCTGCCGGATGAAACAAAGTGGGGCAGGGATAAATGGAGTGTGGATTACCGGGATAAAAACCAGATTAACTGCTATGATACCGGCACAGCCCCCTGCAAGGCCTCCTGCCCGGCCCATCTCCCGGTGCAGGGCTATATCAAAATGGCTTCCCAGGGAAAATATCTGGACGCGCTGAAGCTTATCAAGACGGAAAATCCATTCCCCGCCGTATGCGGAGCCATCTGTAACCGCCGCTGCGAGGATGCCTGCACCAGAGGCCGTGTGGATCAGGCCGTTGCCATTGATGAAATCAAGAAATTCATCGCAGAGCAGGAGCTTCATGCAAAAACCCGCTATATTCCTCCCATGCTGAACTATTCAGGAAAGCCCTTTCAGGAAAAAATAGCTGTCATCGGTGCAGGCCCCGCAGGAATGTCCGCCGCGTTTTATCTGAAAAAAATGGGATATCCGGTCACTGTTTTTGAAAAGGAAAAACGGCCCGGCGGCATGCTGATGAATGGCATCCCTTCCTTCCGTCTGGAAAAGGATGTGATTGAAGCCGAGATCGATGTGCTTCGGGAAATGGGAGTGGAATTCAGGTGCGGCGTGGAAGTGGGCCGGGACATCACTGTCCAAAAGCTGAGACAGGATGGGTACAAGGCCTTCTATGTGGCAATAGGCGCCCAGGACGGCCGGAAGGCAGGCATCCCCGGAGAGGATGCAAAGGGCGTGCTCACAGGACTGGAATTTTTACGCTGTGTGAACCAGGATATGGAAAATACCAGGATAGCCGGACGCACCGTTGTTATCGGCGGCGGAAATGTGGCTGTGGATGTAGCGAGGACAGCGCTCCGGGCAGGCGCATCATCTGTTTCCATGTATTGCCTGGAAACGCGGGAAACAATGCCTGCCGCAGGAGATGAGATTGAAGAAGCGGCGCAGGAGGGCATCGGTATCTGTAATTCCTGGGGCCCGAAGGAAATCCTTACGGAAAACGGCAGGGTAACAGGTGTGGTATTTAAAAAATGCGTTTCCGTTTTTGACGAATCGGGCCGTTTCCATCCGGTTTACGATGAAGAACAGCTGCTTACCGTGGAATGCGAAGCCGTACTCGTAGCCATCGGCCAGTCTGTCAGATGGGGAGAACTGCTTGCGGGAACAAAGGCGGAATTCAACAGAAACGGAACCGTAAAGGCGGATCCTGTGACCTACCAGACTGCCGAGCCCGATATTTTTGTGGGCGGGGATGTTTATACCGGACCAAAATTCGCCATTGACGCCATTGCTGCGGGAAAGGAAGGCTGCGTTTCCATACACAGGTTTGTCCATCCGGGACAGAGCCTGACGATAGGGAGGAATTTAAGACAGTTCAGTGAACTGGATAAAGATAATCTGCAGCTGGATCCGGAAACCTTTGATAACGCAAAACGGCAGGTGCCCGGCAGAAAAAGCCCGGATGGGAACAATAATTTCCGGGATTTGCGAAGCACCTTTACCGAAGAGCAGGTGCGCGCGGAAGCCGGGCGCTGCCTGGGCTGCGGCGCTACGGTGGTGGACCCGAACAAATGCATCGGCTGCGGCGTCTGCACCACCAAATGCGAATTTGACGCCATTCATTTAAGCAGGGATCTGCCGGAAGCGAGCAGGATGTATAAAGCGGAGGATAAGATGAAGGCGATTCTTCCTTATATGCTCAAGCGCGAAATCCGGATCATACGCAAGGGAAAGAAGGGGTAGGCCAAAATGCATGAACTGGGTATTATCGTACATATTTCCCGTACCCTGGATGAGGTGGCAAAGGAAAATCACCTGACAGAAATCGGCTCCGTCACCCTGGAAATCGGGGAGGTAAGCGGCATAGTCCCGGATTATATGACAGATTGCTGGAAGTATTACCGAAAAAAATCGGAGCTTTTTAAGGAGTCGGATTTGAAAATTGAGATCCTGCCGGCGGTAACCTACTGCGAGGCCTGTCAGAAGACCTATCCTACGGTGGAATTCGGACGGCAGTGCCCCGGCTGCGGCAGTTTTGAAACCTATCTGCTCACGGGGAATGAGTGCAGCATCAAAGAAATCGAGGCCTGCTGAAAAGGCAGGGCTAAAAGGAGTAAGAGCGTGAGATAAAACTGAGTTTCATGCACGCTCTTCGGGAGGGGAGATTATGTTATTTCATGTTTATGGCAGTAATGCCGTCTATCAGTGGATAGCCATGCTGGCGGTTCTGGCGGCGTTGATTTTGCTGAATGAATTTTCCAGAAGGAGTAAATTCGGCGGCCTGTTTATGTTCGGCGTGCTGCCTGCGGCGTTGACCGTATATTTTGTGGTAATTGCCGTGGCGGCCGGACAGGGAGCGCAGTGGGCTCTGAATAACCAGACACATCTGTATATGAACGGCTGGTTCCATTATGCCAAGCTTTACGCCTCGCTGGCTGGCTGTATCGGCTTTATGATGATTAAGTACGGCTGGGGTATCGGTAAAAAGCACTGGTTTAAAGCGTTCCCGTTTGCCATTGTGGCTATTAATATCCTGATTGCCGTCGCCAGTGATTTTGAATCCGCAATCAATGGCTGGAATGCGTGGTGGATGTCGTCGGAAAGTGTATGGCTGTACGGTGGATGGCATAATATCATGAACGGAATTGCCGGGATCCTCAATATCCTGTGCATGACCGGATGGTGGGCGGTTTACGCTTCCAAGGATAAAAAAGACATGATCTGGCCGGATATGATTTGGGTCTATATCCTGGTCTATGATATCTGGAATTTTGCCTATACCTATAACTGCCTGCCCACACATTCCTGGTTCTGCGGCGTGGCGCTGCTCCTGGCTCCCACCATCGCGGCCCTTTTATGGAATAAGGGCGGATGGATTATGAACCGGGCCAATACCCTGTGCATGTGGTGCATGTTCGCCCAGGTGTTCCCTCTTTTCCAGGAAACCTTCCCCGACGGCACCGCAGCATATAAATGGGCTGCCATACCCGTACAGTATGCGGACGGCACAATGAACAGCATCGCCGCCGGTACGGCGGTAAACGCCAACCCCACCGCTATGCTTGTGATCAGCGCTCTGGCCCTGCTCACCAATGCGGCAGCGCTTGCCTACATTATTTACAAATCCGTGAAAAATAAAAAGAACCCCTATACGGGCGAGGTATTTACGGAATTCAAGTATTACAAGGAAGCGCTGGCGAGGGCAGACGTTAAATAGTGAGTTAAATTAAACAGCGTTAATCTGAAATTTGGGGTCGGTATAGCTCACAGGAGTTTATGCCGGCCTCTTTATGAGTGTAACAAACATAGGCTATATGAAAAAATAAAATTTTTCAGCTGTTTAGCGCCAATCCATTTCATGCATAGCATTTACAATTTCTGAAATACTAAAAATAAAAAGGAGTACACAATGGAAAATTCAGATACGGTAAAACTGCTTCGCGAATGTGATGCCGGCACGAAAATGGCAGTATCCTCCATAGACGAGGTTCTGGAAAAGGTGTGCGACAGCAATATGAAGAAACTGCTTGAGGAAAGCAAAGTGCATCATGAAAAGCTGGAAAATGAGATCTGGGAAATGCTGGACCGCTTCGATTCGGAAGAAAAGGAACCCTCCGCAATGGCAAAAGGCATGTCCTGGATGAAAACAAACATGAAGCTGAGCATGGATAACAGCGATGCCACAGTGGCAGATCTGATTACAGACGGCTGCAATATGGGAATAAAATCCCTGAACAGATACCTCAACCAGTATGAAGGCGCTGAAAATTCTGCAAAAAAGACTTGTAAAGAGCTGATATCCATTGAGGAACAGCTTTGTGAAGATCTGAAATGTTATCTGTAGCAGTTGAATGAGAAAAAAATGCTGCCGTATTATGACTGTCCAACAGTTCAAAATACGGCAGTTTTTTATATAAATTTATAGCAGTTAAAAAGGTTTCTATGCCAGCGTATCGTTACGCAGCGCTTCCGCCATGCTGCAGCGCAGAATTTTTTTCCCGCCGATATAGTAGGCCAGGGCTACAAAACCGAGAATCGCCAGACTGAACACTGCAATTGGCGCCACAGGGGCAACCGGCAGAAATTCTGAAAGATTCAGGTAGCTTGCCCTGACTGCGAATACAATAAAGGCTGCGGTCAGCGGCAGTGTGATGAGAAGCGGCCGAAGGGCGATGACCAGCGCTTCAATACAGAACATTTTCCGGATTCCTCCCGGTGTCAGACCTACGGACATATACTGGGCAAATTCCCGTTTCCGCTGATGAAGAAAGCCCAGCGTATAGGAAAAGACATTGGCAATGCCGATGAAGGCAAGCATTACGCACAAACCGCCGAGAATCAGCTGATAGCCCTGAATCATCAGATCATTTGTGATTTTATCCTGAATCCGGTTCTCGCTTACCATGTCGTAGTCCGGGCTGATAAGCCGGCCCACCTCCTGCTCCAGGGCAGCCATCCCGGCGGGATCCGTTCTGTTTTCGGACAGAATCCGGATATAGGTATCTTCTTCGGCGCCGCCCAGATGATCGGCTGTTTTTTCCCATAAGGAAAGAGGCATGAACTGCACCAGGGTATAATTATCATATTCCTCCTTTAATACGGGAACGGTCTGGGTATAGGCGAGTACGGGAATTTCTGCCTGGCCGCTTTCCTGCTTCGCATTCAGCAGGGTGACTGTATCCTGCGCTTCCTTTACATAAGGGACATAGATTCTGTGCCGGAAATTACTGTGCAGGCTGTCCCAGATCTGATTCAGTATTATGGTTCCGTCAAGGCGTGGCGTGATGCCGATTTCTTCGCAGTATGCTCTAAAAGCGTCATCGTCCAGTATGACGATGGGCGCTTCTGCCAGCCAGGCGCCGGCTTCTTTGGCAGTTGCAGCGTCAGTGGCGCCGGACGCTGCCTGTCCGGCCAGCACAGCCGGCCCGCCAAGTGCGGCCAGCTCGTCACTCTGCCAGCTGTCAGGAATGCGGACCTTTGCCATGGCCTTCTGATATACAACGCAGTCCTGGATTCCACGGATTTCCCGAAGCTTTTCCGTCAGCCCGAAATTTTCTATTTCTGTATCCTTTAAGGTCACCATGATATCCCATACATTCTGGTATTTCTCAAAATAGGTGTATTGTGTGCTGAGCGTGGAAAGGCTGAAAAAATTCATCATTATGGAAAAACCAAAAAAAGACAGCGTCAGGGAAAGGGTGGAGGTGCGCAGGGCTTTTTTCTGTGCCTTCAGCGCATTGCCCGCCAGTTCCCCTTCCATGCCGAACAGCAGCGCCAGCAGCCTGGATTTTTTCTTTTTCTTAAGCTGCAGCCCTCCCGCATTCCGGATGGCCTCAAGGGGCGTCATGCGGCTGAGCTTAATCGCCGGCAGCCAGGCGGAAAAGAGCACCGTAAAAAGTGAGGCGAGGATGGTAACCGCAAAAATCGCGGGATGATAGTAAAATTGTAGGAGCATATTGTCCCGCTGCGGCAGCTGTGACACAAGCAGATTAGCCGCCTTCATTACCCCAAAGCTGAGGGCGATTCCAAGCAGCCAGCCGGCCAGAATCGGAACCAGACTGAGTATGGCGGCCTCCTGCATCAGGCAGAATCGGATCTGCCCTGGCGTGGCGCCGATACTGGAAAAAATACCGAACTGGTGGATTCGTGCGTTCATGGATACGGCGAAGGAATTGTGGATGATTAAAATCAGGGAAAAGGATACCAAAACCAGCACCACAAGATAAAGGCTCAGCAGCATGGGCGGCTGTTTCGCGTTGGGATCGTGAATCAGATACTGGGACAGAAGCAGCGTATTATATCTGACCGCATTTTCCTCCAGTCCCAGCCTTTCCACTATCAGGGGCATATCCTGATATGCAACCCTTCTGTTGTAAAAATAAATATCCACAACGGTTCCTTTTGCGCCGGAAAGGGCGTTGTTGATGACGGCCTTTTCCACGTTGGCAAAGCTTTTTATGGTACTTAGCTGCAGTTCACTGATTTCTCCGGTGATCCGTCCGTCCCAGTCCCCATCCTCCAGGATGATGCGCGCCGTTTCATCCATCCAGAAGTTGTAAAAAAGGGTGCACAGAAAAGACAGGAACAGGGCGGCAATGAGGGCCGCAGCCATGATGGACAGGCTGGACGCCTTGTTATTCTTGATAAAACCTGATGAATAGTCCTTCCACATATTATTTCCCCCGTTTCTGATCGCTGATGATGCGGCCGTCTTCTATTACGATGATACGATCTGCTTCCAGGGCGATTTTTTCGTCGTGGGTTATCAGCAGGATAGTCTGGTTCAGGCTGCGGTTGGAAAGCTTCAGCAAATCGATGATTTCCCTGGAATTTTTCTGATCCAGGTTACCGGTAGGCTCGTCGGCCAGCAGCAGGGCCGGACGGTAAATCAGCGACCTGGCGATAGCCGCGCGCTGCTGTTGGCCGCCGGACAGCTGGCTTGGCAGAAAATCCAGCTTATCTGCGATCCCAAGCGTAGTTATCACCTTGTCAAAATATTCCGGATTCGGCTTCCTTTTGTCTAACAGAAGCGGCATGAGAATATTTTTGCGTACGGTAAGTGTGGGGATGAGGTTATAAAACTGATAGACAAGGCCTACCTTCCTGCGCCGGAAGATGGCCGCCTGCGTTCTGTTCATGGAAGAGATATCCGTACCTTCCACGAGCACCTTCCCTTCGGTGGGGGAATCCACGCTTCCCAGAATATGTAAAAGTGTGGATTTGCCGGAACCGGAGGCTCCCACAATTGCCACGAATTCTCCCTGCTCCACGGACAAATCTATCCGGTCCAGGGCCGTTACCTGATTATTTCCGGTGCCGTACAGCTTTCTGACACCCTCGCATTTAAGAATTTCCATAATGATTGCTCCTCGTATTCTAAGTTTATTGCCGCGGACAACGAGCCAGGCAGCCATGCTTGCATGGATATTTGGCGGTTGCCGCGAGAGTCCAATATCCCGCTGACCTGCAGCGCTGCAAGTTTGATAGCCTGTTGCCGGCAGCGGGGCTTTGACCGCCTTTGTTTTCACTGTACATCGATGTAAGCTTATTATAGCAAATAAAAGTGACATCTCAGTGACACTTTTTGATGATTAATATGGTACAATGTAACTGTTGGCCGGACCATTTTTGTGCTTTCTTTGTGGGAGGCTGAGCGTTGCGGTAAAATTAATTGTGGGAGAAAAAAATGGAAGTATTTGATGCGGATATTAAAAAGGACGAGGGCGGGAGGCTCACAGTGATAGAGCTGCCCTTTTTTCCAAGGGAGGTTTTCAAAAGGCCAAAGGGAACGCTTTATGTGAGCGGCACGATCAATCATATAGAATACCGGTGCAAGCTGCTGGCCCGCGGGAACGGCAGGTTTGCCATGACGGTGGATAAAGCGTTACAGAAGGCCTTGGGCTACGACGGCGGGACAATGAAGGTCCATGTGACCATGGCCGTTGAGGAAGCGGGGAAAGAGACGGGAGGGGAAAATTCTGTGGAAATGTCTGCGGAGCCTTCGTTAATTCCCTGCGGTATGGATACCCTCACAGCAGTCAGGACAAGGCAGAGCATACGCAGTTTTACTGCGGAACCGATCGCAGGGGAAATGCTGGATACCATTCTGTGCGCCGGGATGTATGCGCCCTCGGCCAAAAACAAGCGTCCCTGCCATTTTATTGTGGTGGGGAAGAGACAGATCCTTACCGGACTGTCCCGCAGCAATCCCAACGCGGCAATGCTGGAAACTGCGGCCTGTGCAATTATCGTCTGCGGAGATAAAAACAGGGAAGGGATGAAGGAATTTTTATACGCGGACTGTGCCGCGGCCGTGCAGAACATGCTTCTTTGCATTCACAGTCTTGGTCTGGGCGGCGTCTGGTGCGGCGTTGCGGCCGGTTCTGACTGGCGCAGGGAGATTGCGGCGGCCTTTGCCCTTCCGGTAAAAATTGAGCCAACAGCAGTAATTGCGTTGGGATGGCCGGGAGAAACAAAAGAAATCCGCTCCCGGTGGGAGCCGGACAAAATTCATTATGGGCAATGGTGATCCGGGCAGGGAATGTCTGAGAGGGAAATCTCTGTAAAAACTCTTGTAAAAAGCGATGGATTTTATATAATGGGCTAAAGGAGGGGAAAAACATATGTCAGAAAACCGATGTTATTATTTAACTCCGGATCATCATCTGGAGCTGCGCGTGGAAGACGTGCCGTCCCCCGGGACAGGGGAAGTTCTTATTAAAATAGCCGCTAACGGGATATGCGGTTCGGATCTGCATTTTTATAAGAGCGGCCGGCTGGGGAATTTTGTCGTGACAAGTCCTTACATCCCGGGGCATGAGACAAGCGGCGTAATCGAGGCGCTGGGAGAGGGCGCAGGCAAATTCAAAGAAGGGGATCAAGTGGTAATCGAACCCGGAATTCCCTGCGGAAAATGTCATTACTGTAAAACCGGACGCTACAATCTTTGTCCGGATGTTAGATTTCTGTCGGAGCCGGGTGTGAACGGTACCTTCTGCGATTATGTGGTGGTGCCGGAGCATTTCGTATTTCCGGTTCCCCAGGGACTGAGCCTGGAAGCCGCCGCCCTTGCGGAGCCAGCTGCAGTGGCCGTACAGGCGGTAAACCGGGGGCGTGTCCATCCAGGGGACGTGGGAGTCATTGTGGGGGCAGGCCCCATCGGGCTTCTGACTCTGCAGGCCTTTAAAGCGGCCGGCGGCAGCTATGCCGTATGTGTGGACAAGGTTCCGGAACGTCTGGAATGGGCGAAACAGCTGGGAGCGGATGAAATTTTCATCCCCTCGGAACAGATCCCTGCGCTTGAAAATAAAGGGGATATTGTATTTGAAACCGCCGGGAACAACGCTTCCACGGCCCTGCTCTTTACCATGGCCCGCCCGGGCGGCAGATGCGTGCAGGTGGGGTGGCCGGGCAGCAACATCGTTCCTGTGGATGTGGCAAAGCTGATGGAAAAGGAACTGGACTACATGGGAGTGAACCGGTATGCCAATGCCTTTGAGACGGCGCTTGCCTGGCTGAAGGACGGCCGTATAGTTTCAGAGAGGATGATAACCCACAGGTTCCCGCTGAGCCGGATCCAGGAAGGGTTTGACTGGGCGCTGGCGCATCCCAATGAGACGATAAAGGCCATAATTTATAACGATTGAGATTTTCTGTTGCAATAACACCGGGGAGCCGCATAAATACTGGATTTATGCGGCTTCCCTTAATTTCTGCATCATGGATTTTCTGTAAAATTATCCCCTGGCTTTTTCCAGAATTTTTATCACCTCACCGACCTTGAGCACCTTTCCATAGGATACCACTTTTCCGTCAACGACAAGGGCGGGGGTAGTCATTACGCCATAAGCTGCGATCTGTGTAAAGTCGGTAATATGATCGATGGAGGCGTCCATATTCAGCTGCTCTAAAGCTGCCTTTACAGCCGCTTCAAGCTGATTGCATTTCGCACAGCCGCTTCCTAAGATTTTAATGTCTGCGCCCTCTGTTTTTGCTTGTTCCGCCTGCGCCATGCTTTCCGCATTGAAATTACCGCCGCAGCAGCAAGGGGCGTTTCCTTCTTTTTTGTTTTTCCTTCCAAACAGTGCCATAATGATAATCTCCTTTCAATCAGACCAAAAATAAGTGGAGCAGGTTAAACAAATAACCAACAAGAATAATGCCGCCTGTGCAGATACCGATAAAGAGGGAAAGCAGTTTAGGTTTTACCGCCTTTCGCAGCATTATCAGGGACGGTAGAGACAATGTAGTAACCGCCATCATAAAAGATAAGATTGCACCAAGCTGCGCGCCTTTGGCAAATAAAGCTTCAGCAACGGGGATTGTGCCAAAAATGTCCGCATACATGGGAATGCCGACAAGTGTTGCTAAAATCACCGAAAAGGGATTGCTGCTGCCCAGTGCGGTTTCAATCCAGGACTGTGGTATCCAGTTATGAATAAAGGCGCCGATGCCCACGCCAACAAGAATATAGGGAAATACTTTTTTAAAAGTAGCCGCAACCTGCTCCCACGCATATTTCAGCCTATCCCTTTTCGTTAAATCCGGAGCTTCTATATCCACGCTTCCGGCGGTTTTGATATACTGCTCAACGTATTTTTCCATGTGCAGTTTTTCAATGATGATACCGCCTGCAACGGCGATAACTAAACCGACAAGAACATAAATGACAGCAATTTTTGTACCGAAGATACTCATCAGCAGAACGAGGGAACCAAGGTCAACCATAGGGGAGGATATCAGAAAAGAAAAGGTTACGCCCAACGGAAGCCCCGCGCTTGTAAAACCGATGAAAAGCGGTATGGAGGAACAGGAACAAAACGGTGTCACTGTCCCGAGCAGGGCAGCAATAATATTTGCCCCCACGCCATGAAAACGTCCTAATATCCGTTTGCTTCTTTCTGGCGGGAAATAGCTTTGGATATAGGAAATCAAGTAAATAAGCACGCAAAGCAGAACAGTGATTTTAATTGTATCATAAAGGAAAAACTGAATGCTTGCGCCGGTTTTGCTTTCAAGGTTAAGCCCGGCAGCGGATAATCCGCCGCCTATCACTTTATTCAGCCATTTCATGCCCAACACTTGATTTTGAAAAAAGTCCCAGAAAATTTTGAACATCTGCAGGAAATCCCTCCATTCTATTTATATATTGCAATCTATCGATATAATGATTGTTATTTAAGCCGCCTTATTCCTGGCGGCTTATCATTCATTGCAGCTACGCGGGATACTGTCTGTTACCGTTGTAATTTGATTCAGCAATTCCTTTGCACGCTCAATCCCTTCCGGATTGAAGGAATAGTACGTCCATTTTCCCTCTTTGCGCCCTACAACTATTTCTGCATCGCATAATATTTTCATATGATGGGACAACGTTGGCTGTCCGATATTAAGTTCTTCCAGTAATTTGCACGCACATTTTTCTCCGCTTTGCAGCAGGCCTAAAATTTTCCATCGGTTTGCATCGCAAAAAGCTTTGAAAATCCTTGCGTTTTTTTCATTTTCCGTCATAGTCTGCGCTCCCTTCTTTTTGGGCTCGTTTTTATTATATGCATCATATTGATATTTGTCAATGTATTGTTTTGTATAAACTTGCCTGAAAGGGTGGTATCATGCCGGTGTAGACGACATGGTATCTGCACATCCTGGCTTCTGGCTCACCGCAGAAACCCAGGCGCTAAATTCCGTCGTAGGCCCATATTGGCGGAACGGATATGATATAATGAAAATGCCAAATAAGTCTGGAAACCAGAATTTTAGGAGGATTTACTTATGTTAATTGAAACGAAAAGATTGTTCATACGGGACTTGAGAAGAGAAGATGAAGTTTTTTTTGCTGAAATGGCGGCAGATGGCAGTTTAAATGATGTTGGCTTTGATAAAGACTGCTATAAATGGATAACGCAATGGAGGGCTGAGGCTGAAAAATTTGCGATTAGGGATAATCCGGCAATGGATTATCTAGCTTATGCGGTAATTTTAAAGAATGTAAATATTGCGGTCGGTGCAGTAGGGTGTTCCTATTATGAAGACCTTAATGAAATAGGTATTACCTATTTTATTGGCGCGCAATATAGGAACAACGGCTATGCAGTAGAAGCTGTGAAGGCATATACTGAATTTTTTTTCAATCATTATAAATTACATAAGATGATAGCGACGGTAAGAGATGAAAATGTATTCTCTTGGAAGGTAGTTGAAAAAGCAGGTTTTCTGTTGACCAAAAAGGATAAGTACAGGGACATAAATGATAGGGAAGAAAAAACGTATCGTTTCTATGAGATTACTGAGAAGATATTGGATGATTTTCACCTGTAAAATCACCAAAAAATTTACCAATAACCTAAAAAATATCCATGTTTATCAAATAAAAAATATCGTATGATTTTCCTGTGGAGAAATGTAACGCCAAAATAATCATGAGGCAAAGGAGCAGGCAAACATAATGCAAATCACTGTAAATGAAAAAAAGGAAACTGCAAAACTGGGAGATCTTTATGGGATTTTCTTTGAAGATATCAACCATGCGGCCGACGGAGGCCTGTATGCAGAGCTGGTGAGGAACCGCAGTTTTGAATTCTGTGAAATTGACAATAAAGAATACCATGCGCTGACCGCCTGGGAGAGGGTGCTTCCTGCGGATGCCAAAGGAACAATCACCATCCAGACAGGACATGCGGTGTGCTGTAAAAATCCGCACTATCTGGTACTGGATGCCATGGATCCCCTGGATGGGATCGGGGTAAGAAATGAAGGCTATAATCAGGGAATTCCTCTGGAAGCCGGGGAAAAATACTTATTTTCCTGTCATATCTCCTGTGACGGGCGTCCGCTGCAGATGGAGGTTTCCCTGGAAAGTGTGGATGGAAAGCTTTATCAGGCACAGCGTTTTTCCATAGAGAACAAGGATTGGGAGAAAATTGAGGCTGTATTTGACGCACCGGTTACGGATTATGGAGCCAGGCTGGGAATCTGGCTGAAAACCCCGGGACGGGTTTATATCGATAATGTATCGCTTTTCCCGGAAAAGACATTTATGGGCCGGAAAAACGGGGTGAGGAGGGATATTGCACGACTGCTTGCGGACATGCATCCTAAATTCATGCGTTTCCCGGGAGGATGCCTGATTCATGACGGTTCACTGAATCCTGAAGACAGAGATTCCATGTACCGTTGGAAAAATACGATCGGTCCTGTTATGGAACGTCCCTCCAGGAGAAATAACTGGGGATATAACCAGTCGCTGGGACTGGGATACTATGAGTTTTTTCAATTCTGTGAGGATATTGGCGCAAAGGCGCTTCCGGTACTTCCGGCAGGATATGATCCTCATCACAGAAGGGCTGCCTCTTTTGAACAGCTGGGGGAATGGGTACAGGATGCGCTGGATTTGATTGAATTTGCCAATGGCGCACCTTCCACCACCTGGGGGTCGCTCCGGGCGGAAATGGGGCATGAGGCGCCTTTTGGTCTGGAATATATCGGAATCGGCAATGAAGAGGTGGGAGAGGAATTTTTTGAACGATATCCTTATTTCCACAAAGCCATAAAAGCAAAATACCCGGAGGTAAAAATCATCAATACCGCAGGACCGGCCGCCGCAGGGGAGGCGTATCGGATGGGCTGGGAAAACGCGCGAGAGTATGGAGCGGATTTCATTGACGAACATTATTATCAGGCGCCGGAATGGTTTATTTCTAATCATCACCACTATGATGGCTATGGTAAGGAGCATACCAGGGTATTTCTGGGAGAATACGCTTCCAAGGATAATGCCTGGTACAATGCGCTGGCGGAAGCGAGCTATATGATCGGGCTGGAAAGAAATGCAGACAGCGTAGGACTCGCCTGTTATGCGCCCATGCTCTGCAACGCGGACTATGTCAACTGGCGGCCAAATATGATTTGGTATGATAATCACAGAGTGTATGCAACGGCCAATTATTATGTGCAGAAGCTGTTTATGAATCATCAGGGAGACACGGGGTTTGAGGTGCGCCTGAATACCCGGATGGCTGCGCAGCCGTTCCCTGTGACCAGGGGAAATAAAATTTATCTGGCACCCAATATGCGCAGGATGGACAGCATTATGGAATGTACGGAAATTGAGATCGAAACGAAAGACGGCGTTACAAGATGCAAGGATGTGCTGTTGAAGGCGGAGGAGAGCCCTGTGCTTTTGGGAGAAGCGCAGGGAAGCTATACCATACGCTTCCGTATGAAGCGTCTGAGTGGCTGGCTGGGTCTTGCGCTGTGGTTTGACTGTGCCGATGAGGCGAATAAGAGAAAGATTGAATACGGCGGCTGGGAAAACCAGAGCTGTACGCTGGAAGAGGATCTTAATGGAAGGAATTCCAATCTGGATTTGGGAAATTTCTGCGTGCGGACCGGCTTCGTCCATTCTGTAGAAGTACGGGTGGAGCCGCAGCGGATAGTGAACATCATTGACGGCAAAATCATGAATGACGCCCTCCTTCCGGAAGAGATTATTGAGCCGTTATACTGCACGGCGTCCAGAGAAGAAAGCAGCGGGGATATTATAGTCAAGGCGGTGAATTTAAGAGAAGATTCCTTTGAGGCCGGGATTGCGCTGACGGATGCCAGGATCAGGAGCGCGCGAGTTTATCATATGGACGGCTTCGGGCCGGATGACAGAAACAGCTTTGAGGATCCGGAAAAGGTGGCGCCAAAGGAGAATATGGCAGTGGTGGAGGACGGAGAAATCGTGTATACTTTTCCTGCGCAGTCGATAAATATATTCCGTTTGAAAGTGTGATGCCTTTCAGACCCCGAATCGGAATTGATTCGGGGTCTTTCCCGTTACCTTTTTAAATATTTTCATAAAATAAAAATAGTCACTGTAGCCCACTTTATTTGCCACCATTTCGATGGTATCGTCGGAGGAATTCAGGATTTCCTTAGCTTTATTGATTCTCAGGGCGGTCAGATATCTGGTAAAGGTTTCTCCTGTTTCTTTCTTAAATGCCTGACTTAAATAGCTGGAGTTAAAATTAAAACGCTCTGCCACCTGGCTGAGTGATATATCCCTGTTAAAATTTGCATTGATGTAAACCAGCATTTCCAGAAGATTGGAATTGCTGATATTCTGGCCGATATCCTTCTTATCCTTTACCTGGGACAGCTGGCTGATGAGACAGGACAATTCATTTTCAAAGGTCTGGAAACGCTGAACCAGATGCTCATAATAGTCAGGAAAATCATCCTCTTCTTTCAAAAGCCCGCTGTAGCGGATAGTATTATAAAGCTGTAGCGCGCCTTTAATAGAAAAAAGCTGCCGGTAACTGGGCGATTGAAGCTTTTGAAGCAGCTGCAGGACTCCGTCGGCATAGGGCGGAGAAACCTGAGAAAGAAGTTCGTTCAGGAAAGGCAGGGACATCTGGTCATCGTGTCCGAAACAGAGCTTCATTTCAGGAGTGATAAAATACTGGTAAGCCTGCCGCTGACACTGCCGGACTGCATGGTGCAGATCGGTGATGTCCACAGGCCCGGGCAGAGAGCCATACCCGTCAAAAGTATCCTGAAGGGCGGCCGCGGCGCCGGAAGAGATTCTGTCTTTCGTTATATAGGCCCACTGGGTATTGGAAAGGCGGATCCTCACCCCGTCATAAAGTTCTTCAGGAAGCGGCTTTGTCCCAGTGGTTACAGCTGTGCACACATTATCGGTGAAGATGCCGTGCTGAATCAGATATTTGCGGATGTTGGGGGTATCGTTTGTATAGATATATTCCAGAATACTGTCGTTTGAGAGTATATTTTTTTCGGAGCGCAGCTTTCCGATGGCTTTTAGCAGAAGCTGGATGATATCCTCGGTTTCCACAGGCTTAAGGCAGTAACCCAGCGCGCCGTAGGTGAGCGCCTTCTGGGCATAGGAAAATTCAGCATAGCCGCTCATGATAATAAGCTTTATGGACGGATATTGCTGGTACAGGATTTTGCTCAGTTCAAGTCCGCTGAGCTTCTGCATGCGGATATCCGTAATGACGATATCCACAGGCTTTCTGCGAATAATTTCAAGCGCCTGTTCTCCGTCGGCAGCAGTTCCAGCCAGTGATAATTCCAGCTCCTGCCAGTTGATGGTATTACTCAGTAGGGTCAGTACGGATTGTTCATCATCTACAATTAATACTTGAAACATGGTATCCTCCGTTAAAAATATTTTTGTACAGCAGTTCAGTTGTCTGAATCAGGGAGTATATGCGGAATAGTATTTTCGTATATGGAGGGCATAAGCAGTGTTACTACAGTGCCGTCGCCTTCCGTACTGTCAACCGTTACGCCGTAAGGGGAACCATACTGAAGGCGGATACGGGCGTGTACATTGATCAGTCCAATATGCTGGCTGGTATCATATATTTTGCTATCCAAAGCTTTTTTTATAGAAAGAAGCCTGTCAGCCGGTATGCCGATTCCGTTATCTCTGATGCATATGCTTAAATCCTTTCCGGTAAGAGAAGCGGATATGATGATTATGGAATGTCCCTGTTTGGGCTCAATTCCATGAAATACGGAATTTTCAACAAGAGGCTGGATAAGCATTTTCATAACATACAGCCGTTCCTGTTCCACAGGGGCATTGATGATAAAATCAAACCGTTGGTGAAACCGTGCATGCTGGATTTTCAAATAAGAACTTGTGATATCCAGTTCATTCTGGAGGGTGACAAAATCTTCGCCTTTCACACTATATCTTAAGATTTTGCCGATTGCAAGAGCGGTATCACTGATTTCCGTCATATTGTGTTCGGTGGCGGAGGCGCGGATCAATTCCAGGGAATTATAGATAAAATGAGGATTGATCTGACTTCTTAAATAGGAAAGCTCAGAAATTTTACGCTGAATTTCCGCTTCGTAAAGGGCATGGGATTTTTCCATGATTTCCGTGTTTAAATCGTGTATGGAATTAATCATATCCTCAAATTCCCTGCTGGTGTCCACGATTTCACGGCAGCCGTCGATCGCTAGAGGGGCTTTGATCTTTCTTATTTTTTCCTTCCGGATATAAATGATGGTCTCGCTGAGCTTTCGGAAGGGATTGATAAAGCTGCGTGTTATCAGCAGCCAGAACAGCAAAAGAAACAGAATACACAGAAAAACAATCACGAGTATCCGGGCAATATTCTGACGCATCTGGTAATTGAGCTCTTCCAATGCCACAGCGCCGGTCATATAGCAGTTCAGGGAGGGAAGGAACGCTGTCTGTATCCAGAATTTGGAGGTGGTTATGGTAAAACGTGAATTTTTACCGGCATCCTGTCCGGAAAGGTGAGAATCTGGCTGTTTCTCCCATACCTGGCTTATAATGGAACCGGAACTGCTGTTGGTGCAGTTAATGGGAGCAATACTCCCGCGTATCGGATCGTGGAGGATATAGAAGGTATCCTTGGAAGGGGTAAAAAAAGCGTTGGAAACGTCCACGGATATAAAGATACTTCCGATAGTGCGGGTGCGGTAGTTGATATTATAGCCAAAGGTAAGATGCGGTTTTACCGAGGCATTATAGAGGGAACCGCTGGTCAGCCCGAAGCAGTATACGCCGTTTTTATCCTGCATCTGCAGATACATATCGGTCAGTTCCTCTTCTTTATAGATATCGGACCAGTGAAGCAGATCATTTACCAGACTGATGTCGGTAATGTACGAATTTACCATAATGCTGGAGGTTATACTTTCCAGCATCTTTTCATAATCCGAGGAGGTAAGCTTACGGTAGGAATCCACTTCGAAAATATCAGCAAAAGTATTATTATACTGGAACTGCATGCACAGATTGGTAATGCTTGCCTGAATGGATGCAATATGTTCTTCAAATTCACTGATGCTGCCTGTGGTATACATATCTGTGTTGGCCATGTAGGTTTTATAGATGGAACGGTTGGTAAAAACACATAAAAAGGTCATAAAAATAAGAAGAAAGGCCATGCTGATCAGAAACTGGGTTTTGATGGAAAGATGTTTCAAAGCCGCACAACCTTTCCGGAAGGCGGGCAGTATTAAGTTTTTCATGTTTTTTTCTGACTTCATCCGGTACCCTCACTGTGAAAAGCTGGCCATATATATAAGGATTTTTCTGATTTTGGGGATGTCTTATTATAGCATGCAGCAGCTTGAGCCGAACATGCCTTTTTTTAGATGTACCTAAAAAAAATCCAGTGAAAGAAGATTATTTTCAGACGAAAAGGAAGAAATTTAGGTTTTTGGAAAAAAGGGGTAATTTAAATATATTTTCATTTCTTTTCACGGGCTATATAATGAGTACAGTCAAAGCCGTTCGGTAACTATTGCAATTGCAGGAGACTTAAAATGAAATTACATAAAATTCCCGTTCTTTTATGTGCGGCTATGGTATTGTTTGCCGGCTGCGCTCCCGGAAGTGAGCAGGAGGCCCTGCCGGGGAAAACTGACAGTGAAGAAGTGCTGGAGATTTCAGTGGCCTATTGGGATATCGGCATTCTGCTGGAGCAGAATGGAGAAAAAGTCAGGCAGCTGGAGAATGAGCTGAACATCCGGCTGGTGCCTGTGGATATGACGGCGGAAAACTACGACAGTAAATGCCGGATATGGGCGCAGACGAATACTTTTCCGGATGTTTTTGCAGGAAAATACCGGCTGAAACCGCAGTTTTGGCAATGGGCTAAGGAAGGCCTTCTCCATGAAATCCCGGAGGATCTGTCACGCTATCCTGCGCTTGCCGCCTGGTTTCAGAAGGAGGATGTGCAATCCTGCAGGATAGAGGATGCTCTGTATTGTATTCCGCTGGAAAGTTATTTTCCGCCGGAGAAGATGCAGCTGGAGCAGACTGTTTTATATCGCAGCGACCTTGCCGTACGTGCCGGGATATCCGAAGAACCGGAGGAATGGCAGGAATTCCGCAGGATGATAAAATATATCTGTGAAGCGGACAGCCAGGAAACGCAGATAAGGGGAATGGTGGCAGAATCCAGGGAGCTTTTTACAAGACTTTTCCTGCCTTATTATAATCCGCTGGCAGCTGTGGAAGGTGTGGGCTTTTTGTGGATCCAAACCGGTCCGTCAGATTATATGCCCGCTTACTTTAAGGGAGAGACTCCCGGCGCAGATATGCTTCCAGTATTCAGCCTGGCCCGCCTGATGTATGAGGAGGGCAGCATTGCGCAGGACGCGGCCTTTCTTTCAGAAAGTCAGGCTGTGGACAGTTTCCTTCACGGTAAGTCGGCGGCTCTTTGCGTTGAAGGAAGTTATCAGGAGGCTGCAGAGCGGCTGGCAGGTGCATGGAAGGAAATAAACGGAGGCGAATTTTCACAGGATGTAAAGGCGCTGAAAGCCATGCCTTCTATGGATGGGAGAATATATAATCTCCCGCAGGAAATTTGCTGGAATGAACTGTATATCAGCAGCAGCGTGTCTGATGAAAAAATGGAACGCATACTCAAACTTTTGGACCGATTAATGAAAGAAGCCGGAGAAGAACGTTTCATTACCAATGAGAATGATATGGCCGTCTGTGATGCGGCCAGGCTAAAACAGGGCAGACAGGCGCAGGAGCTTCCATCTGAACCTTTATGCAGGCAACTGTATCTGGAATCAGGAGATGCTTTCGAAATTGAGGTGACGAAGGATCTGATGGATATCATGACGGGCAGCGAGCCAGTACAGGATATGTGGCAGGAACGTGTAGCGGAATATAAAAGAAATGGAATGGATGCCGTTATTTTAAAAGTGAACAGAGCGGTAAAGCTTTACAATATGGGACAAAAATGACAATGATTCAGCCTGTTTAAAAGGAGGCAGTTATGAAAAGAGAAAAGTTAATCGCAGTTATCAGCGCAATATGTCTGGCAGCAGGTCTTATGGCATGCGGCGGAGCCGATGAGACGGCCGTAAACAATGCATCGGAGAATACTCCTACAAGCCAGCAGGAACAGGCATCAAACGGAGAAGCCGTACAGGCCGATGCCGGAACCTGGCAGAATAATGGAGAGACGGTAAATCTGGAATGGTTTATGTCTGCGGGCGTGGTTCCCCAGACCTGGGATACGAATCAGTACGTTATGGGCCAGATAACTGAGAAAACCGGGGTAACCATATCTGCGGATATCCCTGCTGAGGACGCGGATACAAAGCTGAACCTGCTGATCGCAAGCGGACAGCTTCCGGATATTATCACGACTACAAATTCTACCTTAATAAAAGATATGATAGATGCTGATTTGGTATGGCCCCTTCAGGAGTTTTTTGAGACTTATCTTCCGGATTCCCATATTATTAACGATTCAAACGAGTCATTCCCTGAAGATATCAAGGAGCAGCTGATTTTACGCGACGGGGATTGGTATTCCTTCCCGAGCCATATTTTGTCCGCAGAAAACAGGGAGAAATGGGGATTGCCGGATGCAACCAGGGAGCTGTGGGAAAGCACGGATTATCGGAATAACGGCGGTGTAATTTTCAATAAAACCATCATGGATGAGCTTGGAATTACAGAAGAAGATGTATCTACGGAATCCGGCTTACTGGAAGCATTTGAGAAAGTAAAGAATGCCGGTCTGGAAGTAAACGGCGGCAAGGTAACCACCCTGCTTGCAAACGGTAAAGCATATAATGGTACGGATTGGCAGTGCGGAAATTGTGTGGCTACTCTTGCAAACTTTTTCGGAGCCATGCCTGTAGATGAAAATGGTACTTATCAGTCTCTTTACAGGACGGAGGGCTTCAGACATGCAATGAAGTTTTTAAACACCTGCGCAAAACAGGGCTATGTGGACGCCAATCAGTTTACCATGGATGATGCGGCAATTGAGGCTGAATGCAGAAGCGGCAGAGTTTTCTGTTTTATCGGTAATACGGCAAGTACAGGTTTCGCATTTGAAGGAGAATGGTTTACGCCCGGAGTTATCCTTTCTGACGGTGGAGAAACGCCTGTATTGGGAATTAACCAGAAAGTAACCACTGGTTGGCTGCAAAACTTTGTATCCAAAGATACAAAGAATCCGGAAGCAGTAGCAAGATTTATTGATTTTATGTCCAGTAAGGAAGGATTAATTCTGTGGAATTATGGTGAGCCGGAGATAGATTGGACCTATAATGAGGATAATCTGATCGTTCGTACGGAAGAAGGAACAGAAAAGTCTTCAAATGCGAATGTCACCGGCGTGGGTGCTTTCTGGGCATTCTGTAATCAGAATTTCGACCAGAGCATCATGGATCCTTCCAATGACGGAGGAATTGTTCCACAGTGTGCATACGGCAAAAATCCGGCTACATACGTATATGATAGCCAGGTCCTTTCGCTTCCCGGCGCATATATTGAAAGCAACGAAGAGATGAATGCCATTACGGTGGAAATCAAAAATTATGTAACAAGACAGCTGGCAGATATCATACTTCATGCGGTGGATGAGGAAGATTTCAATGCCCGTATGCAGGAACTGACGGCTCAGCTTGATAAGCTGGGGCTTGGAGAGCTGGAGGCATATATTGATGAAGCAGTGCAGGCTAATTATAAGGAGCTTGGAGTTGTACTGAAAGCTGTAAACTAAAACAGGTCCGGGCTGCATACTTGTAATGAAAAGGCAGTGGGAACATGGGCATATTTGAAAATTGCCGGAATGAATTTTTAAATATGCGCCGGACACTGCCTTTTCCGGGCCTTAACTGGTGGTATACCAGGGAAAGGATAAAAAATGGCCAAAGAAAAACGTGTAAAAAAAGCGGCTGCCATTGGAAGGGATTTCCGCACGCAGGCGGAGCTGCATGCAATGCTTCTGCCCGGTACCATATGTATCCTGCTGTTCAGCATTATCCCCTTATTTGGTTTACTTATTGCTTTTAAAAGTTTTAAAGCTTCCATGGGGGTTACAGGTATTTTTACAAGCCAGTGGAATAATTTCAAGAATTTTACCCAGGTATTCAGAAGTTCTCAGTTTCTTCCGATGATTAAGAATACGTTGGGGATTAACCTGATTGGCCAGACAATTAGTATTTTGGTCACCATAGGATTTGCTCTGCTGCTCAACGAGATCCGCAGCGTAAAAATGAAATCCCTTGTTCAGACAGTAACCTATATGCCGCATTTCTTAAGCTGGGTAGTATTCGGCGGTTTGTGCATCAACATTCTTTCTCCCAACGGAGGAATTGTAAATCTTATTTTAATGGGACTGAAAATTATTGAGAAGCCGATTATTTTCCTGGCAGAGCCACAGTATTTCTGGGCAATTGCAATTGTTACGGCACTGATAAAGGACTTGGGTTGGGGCGCAATTCTGTATCTTGCCGCGATTGCAGGCATTGATACGGGACTTTATGAAGCGGCTACCATTGACGGGGCCGGAAGGTGGCAGAAGATGAGGTATGTAACGGTTCCGGGGATTATGCCTACCATTATGATTATGCTTATTTTTGCGATTGCAGGTATGCTGAACAATAACTTTACACAGATTTATGTATTCCAGAATGTATTGAACCAGTCTGCCAGCCAGGTTATTGATACCTATGTTTATGAAATCGGCCTGCAGCAATTTCAGTTTGGTGTGGGTACGGCCGTTTCACTGATGAAATCCGTACTGGCGGTAATCCTGCTTGTCCTTGCGAATTTTGCTTCCAACAAACTGACGGACACAGGGCTATTTTAGGAGGGGCGTATTATGAGATATCACAAAAAAGCAGGCGATATGATTTTTTCGGCACTGAACGGATTGCTCATGATAATCCTGATGATCCTTGCCCTTTATCCTATTTATTATGCGGTGATTAATTCATTCAACAGTAGCGAAGCAATTCTCAGAGGTTTTTCCATGATGTGGCCCGCGGATCCCACTGCGGACAGCTGGAAGACGGTATTCGGCGACAGCGCACTGTGGAGAGCATTTCTGGTGACAGTGGTCCGAACGATAGTGGTTACCTTTTTTTCCCTGTTGATCACGTCCATGTTTGCTTATGCATGGTCCCGTCCGTATTTAAGAGGAAAGAAATTTTATACCGTAATCGGATTTGTCAGCATGTATTTCAGCGGAGGAATTATTCCATTTTTCCTGCTGATAAACGGCCTTGGACTATACAATAGTTTCTGGATTTATATCCTGCCGTCTTTGTTCGGCGGTTTTTACAATGTTATTATTTATAATACCAATTTTAAGGCTTTGCCCGCATCGCTTTTTGAATCAGCAAAACTGGATGGCGCCGGGGAAATCAATATTTTTACCCGCATTGTCATTCCTCTGTCCAAACCGGTGCTGGCCGCTATGTGTGTATTCAGCGCAGTAGGTATCTGGAATGACTATACCACGTCTTTGTATTATACCAATAGCCAGGATTTGCAGACACTGCAATATTATATACTGAAGCTGGTCAGAAGCTACAATGCCGCAGAGCAGCTTCAAAGTTCCGCAGCGGCAAGCGGTGCGGCAGCAATGAATCAGCTGGCCGCCATGAAAAACGGAAGCGGCACTGTCAATGCTAAAACAATTGAACTGGCCGCCATGGTAATCTCTGCAATTCCTATGATCGTGCTGTATCCTTTTGCACAGAAATTTTTTGTAAAGGGTCTGCTTGTAGGATCAATCAAGGAGTAGAGGGGAATTCCCCGAATTTTGCAGCCACTGCCGCGGACTTACGCCGAATTTCCCGCGGAATATTTTATGAAAATAAGAGGCGGAATGATAACCGCATCTTATGGCGATTTCCTCCAAAGAGAGGCCAGGATCCGCAGTCATCAGCTGACAGGCTTTCTGCATACGCACGTTTGTCAGATACTGAAGAAAGGTGATCCCGGTCTCTTTTTTGAAAATATAGCTCAGATAGCTGGGATTCACGGATACAAATTCAGCAACCTGTTCCAGGGCGATATCCTCCTGATAATGTTCGGCAATATAGGCTCTTGCAGCATCCACTTTGGAGGAATAGGCCTCCTGTTCCGCAGGAGTGAGGAGATCGTTCCCCAGGTTCTGGGATTTTTCCAGAAAGGCGGCAAGCGTCCTTTCGTTGACAACCGCTTTTACATGCGTCTGGTAAAGCTTCTGTATGGAGGCGGCGGGTAAATTGATATCGGCAATCATGATATAGGCGGACAGGGTTTCCGTAAATACCATCAGGAAATTATCTTCCGGAGCTTCTGCCGCAGCATAAATTTCATTTACATAGGCCGTCGCGCTTAATTCAAAGGTGATGACCCTGACGGCACTGGCGAGGGTATGCGCTGCAATTTTTTCGGCAGCGCGCGCTTTCGCAGCCTCGGATACCGGAAGAATTGACAAAAGCATATCGCACAACGCATTCTGATAATGGAAGGCAATCTGTTCAAGAAATGCCTGCTTTTCCCCATTCTGCTTCGTATCGGCAATGCCGGAGATGTTGCCGTCCAGCACATGGGCCAGGATCACCCGGATATCCTCCGTCTGTAGCTTCACGGAATAATTAAGGAGGAAGATACTCCAGTTATTCTGGGAAAAAACGAATATCTGTTCAAAATAGCCGGCCAGGCGGCTCTTAGCTTCCCTGGCCCCGGAAGGAGATAGCCCTGCAACAAACAGTGAAAAATAAGGAAGATAGAGAAATTCCTCTGTTTCCTGTCCGGAAAATTCGGAATCATGGAAAAAATGCCCCCGAAACAGCATCAGCCTGCACTTCATCAGGGTATTTTTAATGCGGGCCTGTTTTTCCTCGTCTATTTGCTTGAGACGCCGGATTAAATAAAGCTTATCCACCGGCTTCAGAAGATAATCATCCACATGAAGCTTCAGCGCACGTTTCAGATATTCATTTTCCTCATATCCGCTGACGATGATAAACCTGCATAAAGGAATCGTAACAGAAAGACGTTCCAGCATGGTAAGACCGTCAATCTCGGGCATATTAATATCCGCGATAATAACATCCGGCGTCCAGCCCTCCGCCTTTTCATAGGCGTCCACCGCATCGATTGCGGTTCTGATTTCAAGTGACACCTCTTTCTGATCACGCAGAACGATTTCCAGACCTTTTAAAACAATATATTCATCATCAACCAGCAATAGCTTCAGCATTTCCGCTCCTGTCCGCGCGCAGGTGCCGCGCCTGAATTTTCCTAAAAACCATTATAATGTTTACAGATCCGCACGCTGCATACCGTAAGGACATTTTCCTCGCTGTCGATGTCCAGACGGTAGTCCCCGCCGTAAAACAGCCTGAGACGGTCATTGATATTAAAAATACCGCGGCCGTTATTTTCACTCGTCATGGTATCCCGTTCCCTGGGATGCTCCAGCAGGTAGCGAAGATGGGCGAGCCTTTCCGGAGGGATGCCGGGGCCGGTATTTTTGACTGTGATGATAAGATCATCCCCGTCTTTTTTCAGGATTACGGCCGCCTGAATAAAGCTTCTGCATTTGCTCACATTATGGGAAAATACATTTTCCACCATATTAAAAAGGGCAAATTTGGGACAGCGCCATTTGTCGTCCAGTTCGCAGATATCCCAGCTGATTTCGAAACGGTTTACCAGCCTTTTTTCCTGGATGGAAACATACTGCCGCGTCATTTCTATTTCCCTGGACACCGGGACCAGATACTCCCTGGAAAGGGAATAACGCATCAGGTTGCCGAAGGAATACGCGATATCGGATATCAGCTCCTGATGATTGGCTTCCGCTATCATGCGGATGCTTTCCAGCGTGCCATAAAAGAAGTGGGGATTGAGTTGGTTCTGCAGGGCCTCTATCTGTGCATTTTTCAACTGTATTTCATTATTCAGCAGGCTTTCGGACAGCTCATTGATCCTCTCGGACATCCGATTGAAGGAAAGAATTAGATCCCCGGTTTCATCCCTGGAAATTTTCCCGGGATAAAGGGAAAGGGTGTGGCTGTTCTGACGGTTCATATGTTCGGAAAGCCTTACAATGTTTTTCAGCGGTTTGAATATGAGACAGAAGATAATAATGCTGGCGCTGCCAAGAATCAGAACCGATATGGCCAGGCTGAGCAAAAACGGCTGATAGGAAAAAATATTTCCTGTTTCCGGCGTCACCCTTATTACGTGGAAAATGCCGTTATCCAAAGAAATCGCGCTGATGATGCTGCGGCTTTTCCCGTCTAGGATGACCTGAGGGGCATCGGCCTGCGTCTGGGCAAGGAGCTGCTGCTCATGGGCTTCCAGGCACGCAGATGCTTCCGGCGCGTCATTGCTCCGGTAGATGGGGCGGCCGTTCAGGAATACGTAAACAGAAGACTCCGGGCTGTCCGCTTCGCAGGAGCTGAAAATATTATGGTTGTAACTCAGCTTTACAATACCGGGAAAAGCCGCCGACGGTGGATTGGAAAAGCCAATATAAAAGGAAAAGCCGGCGCCGTCCTTTTCTTCCTCTGCTTTCCAGAAACCGTCAATCAGTTCCGCCTGGAAATCTTCATACACAGGACAGGCTGACATCGGTTCAAAATAATTCAGGATATTTGCGGCATTGGTATTCTGTGTGTATAGGGTGATGCCGCTGATATTGGAATCATATAAAAAAATACTGCTGATCAGGGAATAGAGCTGGCTGTTATAAACATAGACAATTTCCCTTTCGGAAGCATAGATACCCTTTAGCAAAGACTGAAGTTCATAATTAGACTTTAGTTGATTAAAGTAGTTGGAAGAACTGTTCAGTTGGCTTTCCAGATAGTTCTGTTCGATGATTAAAGAGTTCTTTTTACCGGTGATATAGTCCCTTGTCCTTTGATGGCTGTGATAAGAATAAATCATACTGCTTAATAGCATAATGGGTATAAAAACAGCCAGAAGATAACATATGATAAAACGGTTCTGAAGCCTGGTAATATTTGGAAACAAAATAACCTCCCCCTCTCTTTAGAGGATCTCTATATTCATTATCTACAAATTTGTATTGAAAAACAATATAATCAGATAAAATCGAGTGTGTAAATTTTTAGGTTTTGTGTAGAAATTTTATTTTTTTCATATTTAAAAATATGCCTGAGGATAATCCTCTAAAGATCTTTCATTAATATATGAAGATTTTTCACAGAAGTTTTTATAATGAAAAAATATTAACTTAAAGCAAAAGAATATACGATATTTATTAATGAAAACTCAAGATACAATATAGCTATAAAACGAAGGAAGGGCAATAAAGGAAAAGAGGGGAGACAGGAAAAATGAAAAAGAAACCGTCGATGAAAAAGTCTGTAAAGCGTTTCGGCAGGCAGATAGAGCTACAGGTATTTGCGTTGGCCGGAGTTTTGTATTTACTGGTTTTTTCAGTGGTTCCCATGTTCGGCATTATCCTGGCATTTAAGTCGTATAAACTGACTTCGGGAGTTGGCGGGATATTTACAAGTGAATGGGTCGGGCTGAAATATTTTAAAGAGTTCTTTACAGATTACCGGTTTGGTGAACTTTTGAGAAATACCATAGCGATTAGTACCCTGAAGATGATATTTGCATTTCCGGTACCTATAATTCTGGCAATCCTGATATCTGAATGTCATAATAAATTTTTTAAAAAAGCGGTTCAGACGGTAAGTTATCTGCCTAATTTTATATCTTGGGTACTTATATATGGTATCAGCAGCGCTTTATTTGCCCAAAATAACGGAGTATTAAACCAGCTTCTGGTAAACGCTGGGATAATATCAAAAGGGATTCCTTTTCTTACGGATCCGGATTATTTTTGGGGAATGACGGTGGTTCTTTCTATCTGGAAAAGTTCCGGCTGGTGGGCAATTATTTTTCTGGCGGCTATTTCAGGTATTGACAGTACTCTTTATGAAGCGGCCAGTATTGATGGAGCTGGTAGATTGAAGCGAATTTGGCATATTACGCTGCCTGGAATTAAGGGGGCAATTGTAACGGTCCTTATTTTGTCCATAGGAAGTTTTTTGGGAGGAGGTATGGTAGGATCGAACTTTGAGCAGTCTTTCTTGATGGGTAATACGGTAAATAATGCCACATCAGAAATTATCCAGACATATGCTTTCAAAATGGGAATGGCACAGGGGCGCTTTTCCTATGCTACAGCAGTAGATCTGATACAGTCCCTTATTTCAATAACGCTGGTAGTTATCAGCAATCAGATAGCAAAAAAAGTATCAGGGGAAGGCCTGTTTTAGGAGGTGCGCTAATGAAGGGTAAAATAAGCGAAGACAAAGTGGTAAATGTGGCAGTTTACATCCTTCTGGCATTTGTAGGGATTGTTACATTATATCCTTTTTATTACACAATTATATGTTCTTTTAATGACGGGCTCGATTTGATGAAGGGAGGTGTTTACCTATGTCCAAGAAAATTTACGCTTTCCAATTACGAACTGTTTATCGGGGATGAGGGCTGGCGGCATGCCTTTTTTGTCTCCGTAGCAAGGACTATAGTAGGAACTGTATTATGCACGGGTTTTACCAGCATGTTCAGCTATGCGCTGTCGAGAAATAATCTGATGTTTAAAAAGGGATACAGATTCCTGGTCATATTTACCATGTATTTTTCCGGCGGACTGATTCCTTATTACGTATTGCTAAGAAGTTTGGGCCTTTTGAATACCTTTTGGGTATATGTGGTTCCCGGTATGGTGAATGCATTTTTTGTTATGACTGGTATTAATTTTTTTGCTTCTATTCCGGAATCCATGATAGAAGCGGCCAAGATTGACGGTGCGAGAGAAATTAAGATTCTGACAAAGATAGTACTTCCTGTTTCAAAACCTTTTCTGGCTACATTAGCTCTCTTTGCCGCAGTAGGGCAGTGGAACAGCTGGTTAGATTCGGCATATTATGTGAGGGATATTAGTCTACAAACATTATCTTTTAAGATGATGACAACGATTAATCAAACATTGGCATCGGCAGCTAATGCGGATGCAGCTGGGCAGATTTCCCAAGCGAATACTGCCACGTCATTTACCGTACAAGCTACTGCAATGGCAGTATCAATGGTTCCTATTATGTGTGTATATCCGTTTTTACAAAAATACTTTGTACAGGGTATGATGATTGGGGCCGTGAAGGAATAAGTGTGTAGTGGGAACGGTAGTAATCCGAAGAATTATTGATTCTTCGGTTAATCTTTAAATCTTATGGGGGAAATCGTCTGCTTATACAGCGTTCGAATTTTACTCCGCAAAACCAGGAGGATGAGAGTATGAAATGCAAAAAAGTATTAGCAGTTCTGTTGACTGTCGCTATGACAATGTCTTTGATGGCATGCGGCGATTCACAGGGGACACAAAAAGATGTGAGTACATCGGAAGGAGGGATGGAAAACACGGCAGCTGAGGCAACGGGTCCGGAAGGGGATGTACCTACAGATTCAGGAGAAAATCCTACATTAACATTATTTGTGGATGAAACATGGTGGCCTTATGATAAATGGGAAGGTGCAGTTCCTGAGGAGTTTGAAAAGAGACTGGGAGTGAATATTGAAGTTACTAGGGCAGCAGACGAAAATCAGCTGTCTTTGATGGTGGCATCCGGAGATATGCCCGATATTATATGCTCTTACCGGTATCAGTATCTTGCAGATTCTCAGGTTTGTTATCCACTGGATGAACTTCATGAAATGTACCCTGATGTTTCATTCGAAGTAGATCCGGTATATCAGTTTGTAAACAAGGCTTCTGATGGTCATTATTATACTATTGGATGCGGCTTTTCTCCAGATTACGCCTATAAAGAGTATGATAAAATATTAACTGAGGGCCCTGGATTTATGTACAGGAAAGATATTGCGGATGAACTGGGACTGGAATTTAATACCCTGGATGATTTGGATACGGCGTTTGAAAAAGTATCTCAGGCTTATCCGGATTATATGGTATGCTCTTTTAACTGTATACATAAATTCAACTGGCTGATGCAGCAGATAGGACTTAAAAATGGTGGCTACTATGAAGCGTCAGATGGTAGATTGAAATGGTGGCTCCGTCAGGATGGTATTTTGGATTATTATAAAAAGGTGAATGAATGGTATAGGAAAGGTTATCTGAGTGCGGAAAATTTTGCATATCAATCCGAAGATGAGACGAAGGAAATCTGTGTGGGAGGTAAAGTATTTGCAAATTTCGGTTATGATAATCATGCAGATAATTATAATACCGCAATAAAGGCTAATGGAGATGATTATGCTTTTTCCCTGGTAACTACGGAATTGAGTGATAACTGTGTAGCATATGATACCAGTTGTGGGGGCCGCGGACTTTATCTTACCCGATCCTGTAAGGATGTGGAAGCTGCATATAAAGTGTTGGCTTATACCTATAGTGATGAAGGAATGAAACTTTTACTGTGGGGGATTGAAGGCGAAGATTATACTACTGACAGTGAAGGGTACCCTATATTTAATTATGATTATCAGGGAGATAATTCAGTACTTCAGCCCAGAGGGCTAAAATATTGGGGTTGGTTGGCCCATAATGCAATTGGAACCAGTATAGCTGAAGCAAACGCAGACTCTCAGACAGCAGAAGACAGAAAAAATCTGACCGCTTATGTGAAGAGAAATCCTGTTATAGGTATGATCCGGTTTGCAACAGATTCTGATGAAGCAAATATTAATGCAAAACTGGATGAAATGGTAAAGAACCAACAGACCAATATTTTTATGGCAGAAAGCGAAGAGGCCTGTGAGGAAGCATTCCAGGAGATGATTCAGCAGGCAGAACAGATCGGTATGAGCCGACTGGAGGAATATGGAAACCAGAGTTATCCTGAATTGAAGAAAGAGTATAATGAAATAATAGCGGCAACGGAATAATAAAAATATGGTCAGGGAAGCAGCTTGGTTTCTGCTTCCCTGATATTTGGTCTTTAAGTACGATTATTGATGTTTTGCGCATTTACCCTGGTCACAATAATGCCCTCAATGATTTGTACTGCCCGCTTGTGTGGCGGATTCTTTTATCCGGCCATAGGATTGTTTCACTTTTCGGGAAAAACAAGACTGTCGTTATCTTTCTCTATGAAAGAATTGGTTCCTCAATATATATCATCCTTTTCCTGTATTGGTATGTCTGTTTAATGACTACAGTTAATTGCATTAAGTGCTCCTCATATTATATTTATCGTTTTTGATAATGTATTGTTTTAACATTGTTATTATACATAAGGTATGGGATAATGAGCACAACAACCAGGCCATGTCATAACAGTACTGCCGATTAGAAAGAAGGAACATTACAATGAAACAGTTAATACTTGTTGAAGGTTTACCCGGAACTGGAAAAACAACCGCGGCGCAGAAGCTTTTTAACCGTCTGTCTTCAAAAGGAGAAGCAGTAAGTGTGTTTTTTGAAGGGGATGAACGAATACCCTGTGATTTCTATGAAATGGCGGGTATCCCGATCAATGAGTTTGATACATTCCATGCCCGTCATTCAAAAATAGCGGAAGAGCTTTGGGCAATATCCATGCGGACTGTAAATTATGTCTATCTGCGGTTGGATAAATGTCCTGATTTTGTTGCGGATAACTTTAGAAAGTGGGACATGGGGGATGAGCATAATCAACAGATCAATATTCAACATTACATATCCTGTGCACTTGAACGGTTAGACTATTGGGTTTCTTTAAATATTGATGTTGACAATACAGTTATCATGGATAGCGGTTTCCTGCAAAATCCTGTGAATGAACTTTTATTCAGAAAAGCTTCCAATGATGAAGTCCGTTCATATATACGGAGTATTTCAGAAAAGCTGGCTCCTCTTAATCCTTTATGCTTATATCTGAAAAGAGAAAATGCACAGATCGCTATCTCTTTTGCTAAGCAGGCCAAAGGGCCAGGCTGGTCATCACGGATTGACGCAATGCTTGAGGAACTTGGCTGCCCAAATCTGTTTGAACAGCGGTTTGAACTTGAACTCAGTATGCTTTCGTACATCCCCCACATAATTTGTTCTGTTCAGGGTAATGACTGGTCGGATTTTGACGAACAGGTGAAACGAATATTTTAACGCTTTTTTGGTTTGTTTCCGAATTTCTGCTTCTGGTGTTTCTGGCGCTGTTAATAATTGGCTCACATTACAGTAATCCAATCAATTAGATATCCCAGCCCTCCGCAGAAGCGCAGGCGGCTAATACCTCTGTCATCCTATAAGATATACCGCAGCCAAAGTCATTTCCGCACTGTCATCATCTGCATCAGCAAAAAGAGTCCTTTCAAATCTGAGCCCCTCATGCGCCAGGCACAGTTCAAGAAACAACAGGAAAATCCCCATATCAATCCTGTTATAATACGCCACCTTGGCGGCAGGCATAATTCCCCGCTTTCCCGGCTGCTTATAACGGTATACGGTCAGTTTGTTTTCCTCTGCCACAACCTTCCAGGGCTGCGTATTGCAGGCGCTGGGCGCAAATCTTACAATATTACCAATCTCCTGATAGCAGTTTCCTTTCCATATCTGTTCCAGGGGTTTCCTTTTGCTCTTAAACATATCCTTCCGGAATTTGCTTTCCTCCACTCTGGCAATTGCTATCATAATAACAAAATCCAGCCCGTTGTAATTCCCGGCATCTGCTTTGCCGATCCCAAACCACAGGGCGCCGATGTTAAGAGAGGCCAGGTATAAATCAAGCTGCTCCCCGATATAACCGATATTGCGGAGATAATCCCCTTTCTTTTCACTGTAAAGCAGGATACAATACTCCTCTCCACGCTTACAGGACGTTTCCTCTGCGGGCACAATCTGGAAAGCTGTTTTTATACCTTCATCCAATGACTTAAAATTTTTAATATTTTCTTCGATATTTCTTAACTCTATATCCGATATGGTCTGCCTGTCCTTAAAAATATGAAACGACTTTCTTTTAAATATCATCTGATACCATAAATCATCCATCCTTTTACCCTCCTGAAACCAGAATAGTTTAATTTAAAATTATTTACAAGAACAATTATAAAAATTAATTATTGTATTTCAGCCTGAAATTGTTCAGATGATAATCGATCAGTCCATCCCGTTTCATATTAGACAACTCCCTGGAAAGTGCGCTGCGTTCAATATTCAGATATTCGGACATCGCATTCCGGTTGAGCGGAATTTGAAAGGAGGTACTTTTTTGTTCATGTGATATGCGCAATAGATAGGTCATAATTTTTTCGCGGACTGTGGACTTCAGAAGACAGTCAATACGTTCATGTAGAACAAGTCCCTTTTGGGCGACGATGGAAATGTAATTTCTCAACAGTCTGTCATGCTTTGGACATGCCTTTATACAAGGGGCAAGGACACGGTCATACGGGATCATCAGCACGGAAACATCGTCCTGCGCCTGTATGGAAACAGGGCTTTCCTTTTCCGGCTGTGCAGCCAGAAGTACACCGATTTCACTCCCCTTTTCAAGCAGGGTCAGTATAATTACCCGGCCTGAGGTGTCCCATTTTATGGAACGGGCGTGCCCGGATAAAATAATGCCGAACTTGCGGATCCGGCTGCCTTCCTCCAGGATCATTTCACCGCTGGCATATTGGATGCGCCTAGCCTGAAGGCAGTTGAGAAGCTCCGCTATTTCTCCCGGCTTAATACCGGAAAATAAGTTCATCTGCGCTAAATCTTCCAAATATTCATTCACTGCTTTACCTCTTCCTTCTTCTTCATTTGTTGCAGGTGCAACAGGTGATTTGACTGAATTATAGTATAGTAATTACAAACAAACAAGGAAAAGGTGAAAAATATGGAACAAAAAGACAGAATACTCCGGATTACGCGTACGGCGGTTTTAATCGCTTTGCTGGTCGTATTGCAGGCGGCTTTGATGCCGTTGAACAATTCCCTGATTACCGGTTCAATCGTTAACCTGGTGCTTATCATTTCAGTAATGACCTGCGGCCTTTCATCGGGGCTGTGCGTTGCGGCAGTTTCACCGGTGGTTGCACGGCTTTTCGGGATCGGGCCGCTTTGGAGTCTGATTCCGTTTATTGCGGCGGGAAATGCAGCGCTTGTGGTGCTTTGGCATTTCATAGGAAACCGCAGCATAGGCGGAAAAAAGTACAAAGCCCGTCTGGCTGCGCTGTTCACCGCTGCATTTGCCAAATTTCTGGTATTGTATGTGGGAATCGTACGGATTGCCATACCTGTATTTTTAGGCCTGCCGGAAAAACAGGCGGCGGTCATTTCAAATATGTTTTCAATTCCGCAGCTTATCACAGCTTTGACAGGCGGGACATTCGCGTTCTTCCTGATTCCGCGGTTAAAAAAAGCGATTGGGGGAGAAAAAGGATAAAAATGGACAATTTATTTACTTATTCCCTGTACGGCGTGACAGCTGTTTTGCTTGCAATATCTTATGTAAAAGACAGGAATAAAACCATGCTATCCCTCAAAAGAGCCTGGAAAATGTTTATCAATGTGCTGCCGCAATTTATTTCGATTCTCTTTCTGGCAGGGCTTTTGCTGGCGGCAGTTTCACCTGAAACAATTCAATACGTCATAGGCGCACAAAGCGGCTTTCGCGGTATGCTGACCGCAGCGTTGCTTGGCGCGGTAACGCTGGTGCCTGTCTTGGTGGCCTTCCCTGTCGCCGCCAGGCTGTTGCAAAACGGTGCAGGGGTTACACAGACAGCGGTTTTTATTTCCACGCTCACCATGGTTGGGTTTGTGACTCTGCCGATGGAAATCAAATATCTGGGGAAAAAGGCCGCGGTGCTTCGTAATGCGCTTGCATTTTTATTTTCTTTTGCCGCAGCCTTTCTTATTGGAGCGTTGCTGACATGAAAAAACTGCTGAAAAAGAATTGGCTGCTCTCCGTAGTGGCCGTCATTAATATAATCATGCTGGTTTGGCAGCCACAGAGGGAGATATCCGTCCTGCGTTTCACCGGTAAAAACTTTTTGAACTTCCTGTTCATGCTCACTCCCATTTTTATCTGTATCGGACTGATGGACGTCTGGATCGAGCGGGATTCCATGGTAAAAATCATGGGAGTAAGGTCCGGCTTCAGAGGGGCGCTTACTGCGTTACTGTCAGGGATGGTGACGGCCGTTCCTCTGTATGCGCTTTTGCCTGTGGCAGGCGTTTTACTCAAAAAGGGAAGCAGGGTTTCTAATGTGATTCTGTTCCTGTGCGCCAGTTCAAGTATCCGTATACCGTTGCTGTTGTTCGAAATTTCCTCTTTTGGCTGGCGTTTTACCTTTGTGCGGTTTGGGCTGAATATCCTTGTGGTGGCCGCGATTGCTTTTATCACGGAAAAGCTGTTGACGGACGCAGATAAAAATGAGATTTTCAGAAAAAACGAGGAACTATGAAGCAAAACGAGTTCCTCTTTGCCTCTGCCGATTAACACCCCGCATATCATGCTCAGGAGGATGTAATAAACCGCGATGGCCCCAAGCCGCGGAAGAGGCGTACAGCCATCTGGCGGCCAGCTTAAAACCGGCATAAACCGGATTGATTCCCAGATCCTGGCAAAGAGATACGGTTCTCCGGAAAGCCAGATCATTCTGATGCAGATGTACTGCCGGATGTCCGCCAACTCTTTGTACGATCCCGATATGCAGAAGGCCAGTTTTACCGCGCCTAAGAAGTTACTGAATCCACGGGCATTTCATTGCGCCGGAATTTTTCCTGTTTATTTGTTCTGGGTATCCTTGCGGTAGAGCTTGCTCAGGGTAAAGCCCCTTCCCCGCACTTCATTGATTTGGCTGACAATCATAAAAGCCTCCGGATCCACCTCCAGAACCAGCTGGTTCACTTTAGGCAGATCACGGTTTGAGATCACGGCCAGCACCATATTTTGTTCCTGATGCAGAAAACCGGTTTCCATGTGAAGCAGCGAAGTTCCGCAGTCAATTTTTTCCGCCAGCAGCCGGTTGATGGCGTCGTGTTCCCGGCTGACGATTTTGACCTGCATTCTGGCCCCGCCTAACATCAGAACCTTGTCAAGCACCAGGGTGTAGACAGCGATCAAAAGGATACCGTACAGGATGGATCCTGCGTCGGAGGCGGACATCTGTAACGCCAGGATAATGCAGTCGCACAGATAAATGACAGCCGAAACATTGATATTTTTCTTCTTTTTCAGTATCAGCGCTGGAATATCCATCCCTCCCGTGGAGGCTCCCGCCCGCATAACCACACCGATTCCGGCGCCGATGAGAAGCCCGGCATAGAGGACCGCCACCAGCCGTTCCTCAGTCACAAAGCCCGTTATGCCGGCGCCCTCCAGCAGCCCTAAAAGGAGGGGATAGATTACGGTACTGAGCACCGTAGTCAGTGCAAACTGTTTTCCAAGCACCCACGCGCCGAGCAGGAACATAGTGATATTGAACACCGATACAAAGGCGCTGACGGGAATTCCGGCCGTCCGGTAAAAGAACAACGCCAGTCCGGTAGTTCCTCCTGTAATCAGGTGGTTCGGCATGATAAAAAGTGTTACCGCCAGTGCGTACAGAAGGTTGCCGAAGATAATCATACCCAGCTTTTCCGCCGCATTCATCCATTTTTTCTGCATTTCATTACTCCTTTTTCACTCTACCACAGTAAAATTTCCAATAAAAAAACGGCAGGAAGCCTGCCGCCGGTCATGTCTGTTTATTTGTGGATTTTTGTGGGCCGCAGCCCTTTTTGTTTTCCTGTACATTTATATCTGTCCTTTTTTACGGCCAAAGCAATGGTACAGCACTTTGATCCGAAGTTATGCTAACACCATTTCCGGCAGGTGTCAAGGGAAGGTTAACTTCCCCTGTTATTAACTTCCCCATAAAACCTTCGTCATAAAACCTGGCTGTGTGGATTATTGTCTCCGGTGCATGATGGCTTACATTATAGAAAACAGTGCTGAGTGGAAGGCCGCCCAGGGGAACCTGTCAGCAGTATTTTCAGGTGAGGACCGTTTTTAATAGGAATTGTCTGAGATAGCCGCCCGATCAGAGCAGCTCCTTCAGCCGTTCCCCCTCCACCTGGAGCAATCTTTCCTTATCCAGCCGGAAATAGCCTTCCCGTTCCATCTGTTTTAGCTCTTGGTTCAGGGAAGAACGGTTGACATGGAGCATATTGGCGAAAATCCGCTGGGAGCGGGGCATATGAACCTCCTGCTCCTGTCTGGCTTCTATTTTCCGGACGCCCATGATCCAGTAAGCAATGCGCTCCCGGACGGTTTGGTAATTCAGGCAGTTTAAATACAGCTGGTTTTTCAGCCCCCGCTGGGAGACATAGCATAAAAGCGCGCTTACCAGTCCGGCATCCGCAGACAGCATTTCCTCCAGAAGAAAAATGGGAATCCACAGTACCTCCGCCCTTTTCTCCACGTACAGCAGGTAAGTATAATGCCGGTTGCCTGTAAGATACAGGAATTCCGGGAAAACATCCTCTTTCTCAAAATAGGCGTTGCACAGCTCCTCGCCGTCCCTGGAGTAGCTGACCGCTTTCAGTATTCCGGATACCACAATGCCGAAGTGGGTGATGGTATCTCCCTCCGACTGTACACATTCCCCGGCCCGGTAAGTTTTTTTTGTAAAATGGGTACGCAAATCCTCATATCGGCTGTCGCTGATGCAGAACTGGGCAAAAGAGGGCAGGTTCTCATTTTGTAAAAAGCTGATGTTATGCATATAATGTCCACCTCAAAAAAAGGCCATAAGAAAGAACTGCATGAGCAGCTCCTTCTTATGGCTTTATGAAACAGCGGATGTATGAAAACAGTATAATTATACGTATTTATCCAGAATATCGCACAGATCGTCGTAATCCTTTTCCCCGTTGAAACGTACGACCTCAGCGCCGTCCCTGTAGACGGCAACCACCGGGATTCCGCCGATATGGCAGGCCTGCGTCAGATCCGGATTGGCATCCACATCCACATAGCGCACCGCATATTTACCGGCGTATTCTTCTTTCAGGGCCTCCTCAAGGACAGGGTGCAGCGCCTTGCAGTGAGTGCAGCGTTCGGCGCCGAACAGCACCAGCACCGGCATACCCTTTACCTTCAGCACATCCGTATCCCAGTTTGCATGGGTTACAGGAAGGAAGAAGTCCTTATCCACGGAAAATACCTTTTCCCGTTTTGTTACATCCTCTTCGTCGTCAGTAGCGACACACAGAGCCACATCTTCATAATACGGCAGGGTGCCGGGAACATCAACTACTTTTTTCGCTCCGAAGGCGCCTGCCCCGGGAACGCGGTAGGTGCTGTTGTCGATGCGGGGGATGGGGATCTCCTGTGGTTCCGGCTCCATAGGGACGTAGCTGTAGGGATAACGGTAGGCCCTGTAAATCATGTTGCTTTTGGGCCCTTTTGCATTGTGGCTGTAATAAGGGGAAATCCATTCCCATACGATCTCATGCGCCGGCGTCACTTCGATGACACGGCCGTCGGAGCCTTCGTCAATCATGGTATTCCCGTTGGGAAGACGCTGGACGCTGCTCACATAAGGGCTGTAGAATTTACTGGCGTCCGTGGGGATTGCATGGCCCAGCTCCTTGGGGGTGAGCTTCCACACCACTTCCAGTGTTATCGGATCAAATTCCAGGACACGGCTGTAATCGCGCTGCGCATTTTTCGCGCCGAGGGCAGAACCGGGATTGGGCATGCCGTAGCCGGCCCAGCCGCCGTTGTCGAATACCAGCAGGTTGCCTTCCCCGGGCAGGCCTTTGGGGATCATGTGAAAATGATGCTGGCCGATGATCCAGCCCAGCTTGCGGAGCTCCGGTGTGGCATTGAAATCCGGACCGATTTTCCAAACCAGCTTTCCGCTGGCTTTGTCCAGGATCGCCAGGATGTTCGCTTCCCGGCAGTCGAAAATAATGTTGTCCGGATGGAAACGGCTGTCGCCCTGATCGTACCATTTATTCGGCCCAAGATAGCTTGCGCAGTTCACATGCAGATAATCGCCTACGCCGCCGTCCGAGGAGCGCATATTCGGATCACGGAAGAGTACATTTTTCGCTGCCTCGTCAAAACCCAGTTCCTCAAAATGATCGCTGATGGACCATTTCCAGAGGATATTCCCTTCCCAGTCCACTTCAATCATCATGTCATCCAGAAGTTTTTTATCGGAAATCAGCGGATTGCGGATGGTCTGATGACATAAAATCAGGGTTTTCCCGCCCAGCGGATTGGCATCCATGCCGGGTACATAGTAGCCCACCGGGTTGCCCTCCCGCTGGTAATCGTGATGCTGCCTTGCCATCCAGCGGTGATCACGGCCGGGATCATCAATTTCCTCCAGGTGGTCAAATTCCCAGACAATGTTGCCGTCATAGTCGATTTCCAGCAGATTTACACCGTCCTGCATGCCGTAATCCGGGTGGCGGTAGCCGGAAAGCCCCATCACATAGCCGCCCGGCAGCATTTTCGCAGGCATGGCCTGCATATTCCAGCGGCGGATTTCGTTGCCGTTCATATCAAACAGCAGGACACCGTCATTAATCAGCGGAACCAGAGTATATCCGTTCCAGCATTTTTCAGGATCATAAACCGTGACCCCGTGTGGAAAAACAAGTGGCTGACCCATTATAAATTCCTCCTGTCCATAGATTTTGCAGAAATTATCTGCATCTGTAAGTTATAGTTGTTTATTTCCGCGAGCAATGCGCCAAGTAGCCATGCTTGCATGGATATTTGGCGACTGCCGCGAGGGGTGCTATGTGCCAGTGGCACATGTTTGGCACCGACCGAAGCGGAGCGTAGACCAAAGGCCCGGACGTTTTCATGGCGCTGTCCGGCCGTCTTTATTAGCACTGTTCAGCAGCCTTTACTTCCAGCAGCTTTCCGTCCTGGTAAAACGCCACGGAAACAGTGGCCTTTACCTGAAGCTCCCGGTATAAAAGATCCTGTCTGGAAATATCCTGGCGGTAAAGCTTCCATTCGCCGCCAAGCTTCTTTTCCAGTTCACCTACGCAGCTGATATCCTCGTTCCGGTAAGGGTTATAGAAGATAAATGCGGTTTTGGGTGAGCCGGGGGAGAGGATTTCATCCAGCTGGCCGCGTTCCTTCACATACCGTTCTGATGCGGTGGCAGCCACCGCGCCGTCTGCCGCCGAGGTCACCACCTGGCGCAGAAAGGTCTGGGTGCAGTCTCCGGCGGCATACAGTCCGGGAAGAGACGTTTCCATTTTTTCATTGACTTTGAGATAACCGGCTTTGTCGCACTCTGCAAGCTCTTTTACCAAATCCGTCTGCGGCACCATGCCTACGAAGAAGAACAGGCCGTCGGCCGGAACCTCGGAGACTTCTCCGGTTTCTACATTTTTCAGGACCAGCGCTTCCACGTGGTCCGAGCCTTTGATTTCCTGCACTGTGGTGCTCCAGACGAATTCAATCTTCGGATTTTTGTAAGCCCGCTGGGCCGAAACCTCATTGCAATCCAGATGGCCTTTTTCATGCAGTACGATAATTGTGACTTTGGAGGCGAAGCCTGTGAGGTAATCGGCTTCCTCCACCGCCTGGTCTCCGGCGCCCAGGACATAGATATTTTTTCCTTTGAAAAATTCCGCATCGCAGGTTGCGCAGTAGGCTACGCCGTGCCCGACGAATTCTTTTTCTCCGGGAATTCCCAGCTCCCGCGGCTTGGTTCCCAGCGCCAGTATCACGCTGCGGGCCGTAAAGCTGCCGCGCCGTTTGGTATCCACGGTAAAAAGCCCCTTTTCCTTTCGGATGCCTGTCACTGTGGAGCGGCAGAATTCCACGGTGGGATAGCTCTGGGCGTGCAGATGGAATTTTTCCATCAGCCCCTGGCCGCTGTCTGAAATGGTGCCCGGATAATTGCGGATTTCCCCGGTATCCTTAACGCGCCCGCCGTAGCCGCCTTTTTCCACCACAAGCGTATCCCGCTGGGAACGCCCGGCATATATAGCAGCCGCCAATCCTGCAGGACCGCCGCCGATAATAATTAAATCATATGTTTTTTCCATGATATATCCTTCCTTTCTGTATATAAGCTGGATATCATCCTTTATGTATATTCTAACAGCCGGGGCGGATATAACCTGTTGGATAGGCAACAGATTTTGTTTTTTGAAGAATTTTTCTTTTATCAGTTTACGTTTCTCCATTTGCGTGTATACAATGATGTGTTACAATGAATATATCTAACGCAGGCAGAGAAGGGGATAAGAAAATGGAAAAGCTTGAGAAGTGTGATTATGGTAAAGTTGCCGGATTATTTGAGGGAACCAATCATGGAATCCCTTTGATTTATTCGGTGCTTGAAGGAAAGGGCACGGGAAATATTTATGTCGATTCGGTATCGGAGCCGAAAAATGCCTTAATATTGCCCCAGGGAGGTTTTTTCTATCTGGCGTCAAAAGACCACAACAGGAATTTCCTTTTGCAGGTGAAAGAACTTGTTTTTCAGGAACTGATCCCGGTATGGTCATGTGGCCATTCCGCACAGAATCCGCGACGTTGGCCAGAAAGCTGGGATTTGAAGAAAAAGGGGCAGCGGATGCTCACTTCTGGGCTGAGAATATGTAATTTTATATTGCTGGTGATATCAAATATTAAATAGCGGTTTAAAAAATGTAAAAAAACATGGGGGAGGGAAAATGACCGAAAAAGAAATTATAAAGTATATTGATGCCGGGGCAAACTTTTATGTAAGTATGTTTGGACGCGCAGAGCATATGGAAGTGGTTGATAATGGTTTTTATACCTATATAAAGCCTAAAGCCGGTGAATATGGGATAACATTTATCTATGACATCCGCATCGGGGAGCTTCCGGCCGAAAGACAAAAAATACTCATTGATGAGATAAAGTCACTCAATATGCCTGTTTGGCTTGATTTGCTCGCGGAGGATGAATTGTACCGTTTGGTTTATGGAAAAGCCAAAGTACATGGCCAGACTGCTTTATCCGATGAGGATGAAGTTTATCTGGCCATGCTGCCTGAAGAAAAACCTCTTTACCATACAGGGAGCGCTAAAATCATACAAGTACAATCAGCCGGGGAATTTGCAGTATGGGCCAAAATCGCAAATGATATTCTTGCGGGTGGCAAACCGGATATGCACCCTGTTTATCACTATCCCTTGTGCGAAAAAGGCTTAATGCAGTGCTATGTGCTGTATGATGGAAATACACCTGTTTCTGTTGCCTCCATTATGAACAACGATGGCATTGCCTCACTTGAACTTGTAGCTGCCATACCTGAAATGCGCAGGAGGGGTTTTGCAAAAGCCGTATGTGAAAAGGCCATCTGCGACACTTTTGCCAGAGGGGCAAAAATAATCACGGTCCGGGCCGTCAATGCAGCGGCGGGCAGGCTGTATCAGTCTATGGGATTTAAGGCTTATAACTATGCTATATGAGCATTTGGCCGGGCAGAAATGACGGAATTGGAGCCGATTTTACCCGGCCGGTTATTGTCACGCCTCCGCAAAGCCATACATTGTCTCCGATGGTAAGAGGGAGACAATGCTTACATATTTATGATGTTTATTTGGGGGCAGCAGCCAGACAGGCAAGGAATTCCGCCTCTGGCATGGGGCGCCCGTACAGAAAGCCCTGGGCATAGCGGCAGCCCAGTTTCCTTAAAAGTCCGGCCTGATCTTCGGTTTCCACACCCTCCGCAATCACCTGCAAATGAAGCTCCTTTGCCAAATCAATGACGAACTGCATGACCTTTTGTCTGCGGGGATCATTTTCGGCCTGGTACAGAAACAGGCGATCCAGCTTCATGACGTCTATAGGAAGCTCCGAAAGCGTATTTAGGGAGGAATAGCCGCTTCCAAAATCATCCATTTCAATAATAAATTCCATTTCCTTCAGCCGTCTGACGGCATCGGGCAGCTGCCGGCTGTTCTGTACGTAGGCCGATTCCGTAATTTCCAGGTGAAGTTCCTCCGGTGAAAGACCATAAGCCGTTATCATGGAAGTGAGCGTTTCCGGTAGAGCTTCATGGTAAAGATCCGTCCTGGATACATTTACGGAAACCGGAATGCCTGTGATGCCTTTCCTTTTCCAATCCCGGAGCATGCGGCACACTTTTTCCCATACAAATAAATCCACACTGTAGATGAAACTGTTCTTTTCAAAAACCGGAATAAAATCTGCAGGAGAAATCATTCCGAATTCGGGGTGTTTCCAGCGAATCAGGGCTTCCGCCCCGATGATGCGGGAGGTATCCACTGCTACCTTAGGCTGAAGATAGACAAGAAATTCCTCTCTTTGCAGGGATTCCACCATTGTATCTACGATTTTTTGCTCAAAAATCAGTTTTTCACGCATGGATCTGTCATAGGAAGCGAAGCGTTGGCCGAAGTTTCCTTTGATGCTGTTTGCAGCCAGCAGGGCCAGGTCACACATGCGGGCGACCGACAGCGCCTTTTCTTCCACATGGTATATTCCGATTTTAATCTGGATACGCATCGGAAGAGGATAGCCATCCAGAAAAAGAAGGATATTTTCATCCAGTTTTTTATAGGTGTCGGTATTGCGCGGCAGGATCGCAAAAAAAGTATCTGCCCGGGCTCTTGTAATAAGAGTCAGGGCATCGGTCTGGATTGTCAGGAGACAGATCGCCAAATGGGAAAGCAGCCTGTCAGCACTTTCTGTTCCGAACACCGCATTTACAATTTTGAAATGTTCAATATCCACCGCAATAATATCGAAAGCCGTCTCCGGATTTTCAGCCAGTACGCCGGCAGCTTTGTCATAGAATGCCTTTTCCGTGTACAGCCCGGTGAGCAAATCCCGTTCCAGTATCTCAATAGTGTTCTGGGCCTTCCGGGATTCCTCCAGCAGGCCCTGCAGCCGTACGTTGTTTTTTGCTAAAGTCCGCTGGTAATTAATCAGGCGGCTGTTCAGCTTCTGAATTTCATAATATCCGGAGCCGTAGGGTTCCTGGCCGGAAAGCTCAGGCAGAGCCGCGGCGTTGAGAGACATTTCAACCAGCCTGGATATCTGTGACGGATCATCAATGTCATATGCCAGGACAAGCCTTTGCTGGTTCATAGCCATAACCGTAACAAATACGATTGGATTTCCTTCCATTTTCATTGTGGCCCGGCAGGATTGTCCGATCCCGGAGTCCTGCCGTAGAATAGAATCCAGTTCATTTTCCCCGGTAAAAAGCTCTCTGATATCACTGCCCTCATTGATAATGCCCAGAGGCGTGCTGTGTATGACTCTGTTTATTGTTCCGGTGCTGCCGCATAAAGCAATGTAAACGATCATAATGTATTATCCGCCCATTGTACGAGAGCTTTTGCGTCTTCTGTATATATATCAACGTTCCAGCTCTTCCATATTTTTGTGTCTGTAAAAGCATTGCCGCCGACGGCAATTTTGGGCTTTGGGAATTTTTCCCGCAGCTGTTCCACGGCATTCCGGCAAAGCGGGAGATGCTGCGGCATTGTAACGGAGAGCGCGATGAGATCCGGCTGGTATTTCTCAGCGGCGGAAAGCAAAGTTTCCACCGGTACGGCTGCCCCCAGATAGATACTGTCCCAGCCGCTGTATTCGAATAAATCGGCAATCATCCGGGCGCCTATTTCATGCAGCTCGCTGCCCACGCAGGCTATCAGCACAGTTTTCCCCTTTCGCGGCTGTCCGAAGATCAGAGGATAAAACTGGGAGAGAGCCATCTGCGTGACGGAAGTACAGTAATGCTCCATATCCACGGAAATCAGATGAAGATGCCACAGCTCGCCTACCCTTCGCATGGCCTCGGCCACGATATCCGAGCACACATCGTCCAGGGGGATTCCCTCCTTGACACAGCCGGTCACCAGAGCCAGTGCGCCTTCTGTATCCGACTGCAGCAGACAGTCAAGATAACGTGTGACCTCTTTCTCATATCTAACCGGAGCGGAGGAGGGAGCCGGAGGACCGGCGTCACATTCCTCTGCCGTCGCTTTTATTGCCCCGTTAAGCAGCCGGTGAAGCCGGTCATGCTTCTCATAAGACAGCGTTTTTGACATGCAGGTTCTGATAAGCTCATAATGTTCCGTCATGATATCACGCAGCGATTCACGGCTGCAGCCGGTCATCAGCGGTGTGAGCAGCTGGTAAAGCCATCTGGCATAGCGGGCATAAATTCCGTCGTCCTCCAGGCAGAGGGCGGTATAAAGAAAATCTATATTATACTTCACGTCCTGATACATTTTCTGCCTGGCACGATCAGTCAGCATATTGTTAAGCGTATGATTGGCAGCGAGCTGCCGCGTAAAGATTTCGTTGGTTAGTTTCAGGAAGTCCGCATCCTGCTCCATGAGAAGCAAACTCATATGGCACCGCCTTTCTGCCGCGGGAAGAAGCTTTTTCCTGCGTAAGTGTATCTTAAGTATAGCATGTGGAATGGAGTTAGTCGAGAAGTCTCTTTATATAACTTTATTGGCAGGATGCCGAGCTCCGGGAAGAATGGCTCAGGAAAACCGGTTACTCACATTATTTAAAAAAAATAATTGTGTGGCATACAATTATCCGGTTTTTGCAGGGCAGGGTTGATGCTATAATAATCGTAAATTGAAACCGGTTGTCTGGTTTATAAAAATAACCGGAAGGAATGATTTTTATATTATGGAGATCATGCGGAGAAACAGACAGGGTATGACAGTAAAAAAGAACCATTACGGAAATGGGTGGAAGAAGACCAGCAAAGAAAGGGCAGGAAAAAAGAAAAAAAGTGTAAAAGCTGCAGGCGCCTGCGGCCAGAGAAGGACGGGAGGCGGAAAATACGCAGGCAGCAGGCCATGGATACAGCCGGGCAGGCGGAGGCGCAGAAGGAAAAAAGCCGAAATACGTTCCTGCATACCGCTTCTGACGGAGCCATTGTTTTTAGCCGCCGCTTTTTATCTGCTGTTCAGCCTGAACTTCATCCATACTTATCTGCCGAATACAATAATCCGCGGAATATCCGTATCAGGATTGACGGCGGAGGAAGCAAAAGAGAAGATTGCGGCCCAAATGGGCAGTTACGAATTAGTGCTGGAAGAACGGGGCGGGAGAAAAGAGATAATCAGGGGTATGGATATCACCCTCCGGCCTGTTTATGATGGAGACCTTGAGAGAATTATGGATAAACAGAATCCTCTGCTGTGGGGGGCGCGTTATGTGAAAGGAGAGGAATATGAGTCTGCCGGTTTTGGTGTAAGATATGATGAAGCAAAACTGGAGATGGTTGTCCGTAAGCTGCGCTGTATGGATCCGGAGAAGGCAGTGCCTCCTGCCGATGCCTGTCTTGTCTATACGGACAATGAAGGGCTGCAGATTAAAAAAGAGGAGCAGGGGAATTACCCTGTGCCGGGCAGGCTTCTGCAGGAGGCGCGAAGGGCGGTTGACGGCCTGGAAGCCCGGATATCACTTGAGGAGCTGGACATCTACAAAAAGCCGCAAATACTGGAGGATGATCCTGCGCTGCTGGCTCAAAGGGAGGCATATGGACCATACGCGCAGGTATCAATCATTTATCAGTTTGGGGACAGTGAGGAAAAGCTGGACGGCAATACTATCTGCGGATGGCTGCAGCAGGATAAAAGCGGGAGGGTGACAGTTGATACTGAGGCGGTGAAGGAATATGTGAACGGGCTGGCCAGGAAATACAATACCGCTTATTGCACGAAGGAGTTAAAAACCTCTTACGGCCCTACGGTAACCATAACAAAAGGACATTATGGCTGGATGATTGATAAGGAAGGGGAAACAGACGCGCTGGTGGAACTGATTACGGCCTGCCAAAGCCAGAAACGGGAGCCGCTTTATCTGCAGACGGCGGCCAGCCATGCCGCGCCGGATTATGGAGATACCTACGTGGAAATGAATCTGACGGCCCAGCATCTTTTTTTCTACAGGGACGGGGAGCTTTTGATAGAAACGGACTTCGTATCCGGGAATGAGTCAAAGGGCTGGGGCACACCGGCCGGCGCCTATGAGCTGACCTATAAGCAGCGGAATGCGGTTTTGAAGGGAAAGAATTACAACACTCCAGTCACCTGTTGGATGCCGTTTAACGGAGATATCGGCATGCATGACGGCTACTGGCGATCCGGCTTCGGAGGAAACATCTATAAAAAAAGCGGCTCTCACGGCTGCATAAACCTTCCTCCCGACGCAGCTGAATTTATATTTGAAAATATTGAGCCGCAAACGCCCATACTCTGTTATTATCTGGAAGGGACAGAGTCGGAATAATCGGCGTGTGATACATGAAGAAAAGGAACCGGAGCAAATAGCGTGCGGCACCCGGGGATAAAGCGCGTGGAAAAACGGGGGAAAAACGGAAGTAAGTTCCATGCCTCGAAAGGAGAAAGCTATGCCAGTGAATTCTTTTGATGATTATCCAATGTCCTGGACACCGGACAGAGAGGATTTGAAATTTCCGCTTTATTACAGTCTTGCAGATTTGATGGAGCGTGATATTAAGAGCGGCAAGCTGTCCGCTAATACAAAGCTTCCGCCGCAGAGAGAGCTTGCGGATTATCTGGATTTGAATCTGAGCACAATCACCAAGGCTTATAAGCTTTGCGAGATGCGGGGGCTTATCCACGCCGTGACGGGAAAAGGGACCTTTGTAACTCCCTATGCCAATGTCCCCACCTCCACAGTGGAAAAGAATACGGCGCCGGGAATCGAACTGGCCGTCATACATCCGTTTTATGAATCCAATGAAGCAATCAGGGATCTTACAATAGATATCCTGAAAAAACCTTTTTCAGAGCAGCTTTTTGAATATTCACACCCCCTGGGTGACAGAGGGCAGATTCTGACTGCGGCCAGATGGCTTCAGCGGTTCGGGCTGGATACGGATGAACATAACACCATGATAGCCGCTGGCGCGCAGAATGCGCTGGCCACCATCCTGTCTTCCCTGTTTGAAGCGGGAGACAGGATCGCGGTTGATACTTATACCTATCCCAATTTTATCAGCCTGGCAAATCTTCTTTACCTGCAGTTGGTGCCCATTGAAAATGATGCCTGGGGAATGTGCCCGGAACGGCTGGAAAATGCCTGCGCGCTGCAGAAAATCAAGGGAATCTATATGATGCCCGCAGGCGGAAATCCCACCAATTTTGCATTTTCCGACGCCCGCAAGAAGGAGATTGCAAGGATCATAAAGGAGAGAAACCTGATTGCGGTGGAAGATGACAACTATGCGGCATTACTGGAAAAACCGTATTCGCCGCTAGCCCTGGATGCGCCTGAACACTGCATCTATGTAAGCGGCCTGTCCAAACCGCTCTGTCCGGGCCTGCGGATTGCTTATCTATATCTGCCGGATAAATATGTGAATCCCATGGAACAGGGGATTTTCAGCCAGAATCTGAAAATTTCCTCCCTGAACATGGAAATTGCAGCCGAGATTATCCGAAGCGGCCTGGCCTGGAAAATAATCCAGAAAAAAAGAAACGCCGCCATTGCCCGCAATGAAATTTATGCTTCCTGTTTTCCGGAAAGCAGCCTGCGAAAAGAGTCCTATTACCAGTGGCTGGAGCTGCCGGACAATCTTTCCGGAAGGTTGTGTGAGGCGGAGCTTTCCTGCCGGGGAGTAAGCGTCTTTGGCGCGGAGCGTTTTACCGTGGGCAACCAGGGAAAGACAAATGCGGTCAGAATCGCTACCTGCTCCGCAAAGAATGAGGAGCAGCTACGCAAAGGGCTGGAAATACTGCTAAATTTCATCCGGCAGCAGGAGGACAGGGAGCCGCTGTTCATTGTGTGAAAACGGTGTCTGTTCCGGCCAAAAGGCAGAATCAGTCTAATAAATACCATCTGCCGGAAAAAGCCGAAAGGGTAAACTCCGCCGTTTTTTTACGGAAGAGCAGTTCTTTTTCAGGGTAGTCACAGGTTCCGCCGAACTGTGTCATGTCGCTTGCAATCAGCAGCCGGAAGGTACGGATTCTGTCACAGGTGAATGTGTAGCTGCGGGTCATATCGGAAAAATTGAAAATGGCGAGAATCGTCTGGCTGCCGCTGATTCTCTCAAATACATAAATACATGCTTCTTCCTGGTGACAGTCAATCCATTGGAACCCTTCCCTGGAGCTGTCCAGTTCCCATAAGGCGGGGCAGGTGAGGTAGCAGTGGTTCAGTTCCTGGAGAAAGCGGTGAAAGGCTTTATGCAGCGGATAATCCTCCAGTTCCCAGTCCTGTTCCCTTTTCTCATCCCATTCCCTCAACTGTCCCAGTTCATTTCCCATGAAGCTTAATTTGATGCCGGGATGGGCGTACATATAAAGGTAAAGAGCTCTGGCCTGCGGAAATTTATCCTCATAACCACCGTTCATTTTCTGTACAATGGAAGCCTTTCCATGCACCACCTCATCGTGGGAGAGTGGGAGCAGATAATGTTCATTATAAAAATAGTGCATGGAAAAGGTGAGCTTATGATAAAGCTGTGTCCTCTGGGAAGGAGCTGCCTGAAAGTAGGAGAGCGTGTCATTCATCCATCCCAAATCCCATTTATAATCAAAACCAAGGCCGTTTTGCGATACGGGTGCGGTAACACCGGGATAGGCAGTGGAATCTTCGGCAATCAACAGCGCATGAGGAAATCTTTTCTTTAGCCCCTGGTTCAGGTTTTGCAGAAACCGGATTGCAGATTTGTTTTCCCCGCGCTCCGGACGGCCCTGCCAGTAAATCAGGTTGGATACGGCATCCATACGCAGACCGTCAAAATGAAATTCCCTGAGCCAGTAACAGGCGGCCGACTGGAGAAAGCTGCAGACCTCCCCGCGGGAGTGCATGAAATTACAGCTTCCCCACTCATTTACGCCCACATCGGCGCTGGGATATTCATAAAGGGAGGTGCCGTCATATTTCCAGAGCGCATAGTCATTTACGGCAAAATGGACCGGTACGAAATCCAGAATTACGCCAATCCCGTTTTGGTGGCATTGGCTGATAAAAGCCTTCAGGCCGTCCGGTGTCCCGTAGCGGGAGGTAGGGCTGAAAAATCCGGTTTCCTGATAGCCCCAGGATTCATCACAGGGATGCTCCGCAAGAGGCATGATTTCCAGATAGTTATAACCATTTTCTTTCAGGTAAGGAATGAGCAGAGCAGCCAGCTCCTGATAGGAATACCAGCCATCCGGGGCATCGGTTTTCTTTTTCCAGGAACCAAAATGCAGTTCATAAATATTTATAGGCTTATTGTAGGAGGCGCTCCTGCTTCGGTTCCATTTTTCATCGTGAAAATGATAGTCGGAAAGTCCACATATGACAGATGCCGTACCCGGCCTTACTTCGGAATAAAATGCATAGGGATCGGCATGATCCAGAAAAGAACCGTCTTTTTTGTAGATCCGGTATTTATAACGCATGCCCGGGGCTGCGTTGGGGATCGTGCATTCCCAGAAATTACCGTCATAAATCTTTCCCATTCCGGTGTCCGTCCAGCCGTTAAAGTCCCCGATTATGCTGACATGCTGTGCTGCCGGAGCGAAGGTACAAAAGGTTACCCCCGAATCAGAGGGGTGCGCTCCCAGAAACCGATAGCTGTCGAAGTCCTGTCCCGTATAAAAATCATAAAATTCCATGGCTGCTCCTGTCTGCGCCAGAAGGCGCGCGTCTTAATAAAATTTCATATAAATCCTGCAGGATGAGAATAAAAAATACAAAGATAATAGACACGAGTTGGATTTCCAACTATAATTGATTATATATATTTTGATAAAGAAGTACTACCAACGAACCTGCGGAAAGATTGGATATCCAACGGTTTGGGAAAAGTGTCGGGGGAAAACGGGCAATGGATATCAGAATAGAAAAGACGAAAAGAAGTATAAAAAATGCTTTTATAGAACTGCGCTCCAGGAAGTCTCTGGAAAGGATAACAGTGAAGGAGGTATGCGAAAAAGCGGAAATCAACAAATCTACCTTTTACTCCCACTATCAGGACATTTATGATCTGTCAGATAAGCTGGAAACAGAGGTGGTGGAATCCATTATCGGCGCGCTCAACCATCCGGAAAACCTGCTGAAGAATCCGGAGGAATTTACGAAGGAGCTGTACCTTGGCTATGCGGCAAAAAATGCTCTCATATGTATTCTTTTTTCAGACAGCCGCAGCGGTATCCTTGTGCAGAAGCTGGAAAAAACACTGAAGGAGCTTGTTTTTTCCGTATGTCCCGAATACCGGGAGGACCCGAAGGAGAATGTAAAGCTGACCTATACTATTTACGGTGGGTATTATGCTTATTTTGAAAACAGGGAATATGGGGATGAGCTGGTAATAAGCACGATTGGAAGGCTCTCGGGGAATATGGATATCTGACCGTTATTTAATAAAAGAGGCAGGGCCTGAGGAAAAAACGTATTCTTGGCCCTGCCTCTTACACATAAATGACGATTGAAAATTATCCGCTTTCTGTGCCGTGTATGAATTTTTGAGATTAATCAGCCAGAATTTCATGCACCTGACGCATTGTGACTGCACAGGCCGCGGCAATATCTGACTCTGACAGGCCTTCCCCGGCCAGGCGCAATACACGCTTTGTCAGACGAATCCCCTGTGTCTTGCCCTTTGCAATGCCCTGGGCTTTTCCCCTGGAAAATCCCTGTTTGATTCCCTTTTTTAATCCTTTTTCCAGTGCCTTTTCTTCAATGGCTTCACTTAAATTACACATCTGCTTCAGCTCCTTTTCTAATTCCTGTTCCATTGCCAGGCCATAATTTTCTGCCAGAATCCTTTCTTTTTGTGCTGCATCCATATCCGGAGACAGCAGGGTATTCAGAAAGCCATGCAGCTTTCTGTAGCTTCCACATTGAGCAAAAGCTTAACCATGGTCATATTTTTGTGTCCGGGAAGCATGGCACAAAATCGGATATCAAATGTGATGCGACCCTCACCGGGAACCACGCTTTCCGTATTGTTCCCTGTAATTAAAAGCTCATTTCCTTTCTTCCCTCCGGGCTTTAAGGGCACCCTGGCGACCTCAATTCCTGGTTCAATCCATTCCGCAATTTCCTCAACATCGAAGTCTGCGTATTCGGCGGCAGCACCCTGCAGGATACGGGCCAGAACCTGTCTGTTGCTCAGGATTCTCTTTACATGTTCATCATACTGCACTTTGATACCGGCTGCGTCAAGTTCTTCTGCGATCAGCGTCTTTTTCTTCATTGTACCTCCTTTTGGCGGCAGGAGTGCAGATCGTATATGAAAAAATTGACGCCTGCGGTTCCTGCCGTTAAATAAAATGTGATTTTGCGGCAGAAACTGCCAGAATGTGCGAATGCACAGAAATATAGTAAGACTACTTTGATGATACTTTATGTCTGATAAAAAGTCAATTAATAAATATTATTTTTCTTTCGTTTTTTCCACTTTTTTCCCGGAAAATATTTCGCTTAATGCGAGAAACTGTGATATAATAATTCCGGCAGCGGATAGCAGGAGCGGAAGTAAAGAGATAAATGTATCCGCAGAGGAACAGCCGGTTTATCCGGCTTATAATACCAAGGAGGAAAAAAGAATGCAGATAAGTAAAGATATGTTAATCGGTCAGTTGGTCAATATGGACGAATTAATTCCCCAGATGCTGATGCGCGCGGGAATGCACTGTCTGGGATGCCCGTCTGCCCAGGGGGAAAGCCTGGAGGAAGCATGCATGGTACATGGAATTGACTGTGACGGGCTTGTAAGCCAGATGAATGAAATCCTGGCCACCAGATAATACAGTAATAGTAATATAAAATAAAGGAGCAGCAATGCGGATGCCGGACGGTATATCCCCCGGAGCATCGGTATTGCTGCTTTTTTATTACCGTCAGGAAGCTTTATTCGGCTGAAAAGTCTCTCGCAAATTTTATAAAGTTTTATAAAGAAAGTATTTTTGTATTGAAAATAATACGGGCGTATGTTATAGTACATATAGAACAAATGATGCAGAGTATAATATAAATTTATGAAAGCAACTGTCCGGACCTCACCGTTGTGTGAGGTATTTTGCAGGCCGGGGATGAAGCAGGCGGCATACATAGCTTATGTAATGCACCGGCTGTAATGCCTGACAGGCCGGAACCAAAAGCGGCGGACAGCCGCGCCTGAGAAAAGAATGAAGGTGAATAGAATGGCAGCAAAAAGAGATTATTATGAAATTCTCGGAATAGAAAAGGGAGCGGATGAAAACGCGATTAAAAAGGCTTACCGTAAGCTTGCGAAGAAGTACCATCCGGATGAAAATGCCGGTAATACCCATGCCGAGCAGAGGTTTAAAGAGATAACCGAGGCTTATTCCGTATTAAGTGATCCGGAGAAGAAAAAACTGTATGATCAGTTCGGGCATGCCGCATTTGACGGTTCAGCGCCCGGCCCGGATGCATTTACGGGACGGCAGAACGGCGGATATCGGGAATATCATTTTGAAGAGGGAAATATGGACGATATCTTCGGAGATATTTTCGGGGATTTGTTCCACAGTAAAGACGGTAAAAAAGGCGGTTCCCGCAGCAGCCGCTTTTCAGGAGGCTTTCATAACGGAAGCCATGGCTATGGCGGATTTGAAGACAGTTTTTACGGAGGAGGTTTTTCGCAGGATAGCTTCCGCGGCAGGGGCCGGGATCTCCAGGCGGAGGTAGAGGTCAGCTTTGACGAAGCGGCCTTCGGCTGCGATAAGCTTATCAGTCTGCAGAATGCGGATGGCATGGGCGGACCGGCGCAGTCCCTGCAGGTCCATATCCCTGCAGGGATTGAAAACGGCAAAAAGGTAAGAATCCGCGGGAAAGGAATGCCGGGATACGGCGGCGAGGCGGGAGATTTGCTGCTTAAGGTCAAGGTGGGTGAAAAACAGGGCTTTGAGCGGAAAGGAATGGATGTGTATTCCACCATTACCATTCCTTTTACCACGGCTGTATTTGGCGGAGAGGCTCCCGTACAGACGCTTTCCGGTAAAATTATGTGCAGAATCAGGGAAGGAATCCAGCCGGGAACTAAAATCCGGCTGAAGGGAAAAGGAATCGTTTCCATGAAAAACCCCGGTGTATATGGGGACCATTATGTCACAGTGCAGGTTCAGGTTCCGCAGGATCTCAGCCCGGAAGCGAAGCAGAAGCTGAAGGAATTTGAAGAGCTCCTCAATAAGGATCGGCGGGGAGGGAAAAAGAAGGGTGCAGCATAGGCGGGAAGCAGATTCCGTTATGACGAATCCGCGGTAACAGCCCGGACATCCGGACTGCGGCAGGCATCCGGCTGATGGCATCGCTGTGCGGCATCCTGCCTGCCCATAGTGTATATTTGTGCGGCCTGCGCAGTATATGCGCAGGCCGGCAGAAGAGTAAACGGCAGAAAAGTAGGAAAAAGTAAAATAAAAAACTTGACAAATGCCCAAAGGCATTTTATAGTCAAAATATAGTATGTAACTCTTACGAGGCATTCACTATACATGACACTTAGGATGGTTATGTGTATTGATGCCCTTTTTTTTATTTCTGCGGCAAATCCACTGCAATTCAGCGCATAAATACCATGCATCCGGACAAAAACAGAACAGGGAGGGGACGCTTCGCGTCCTGCCAACGAAGCCGGGGATGCTTCTGCCCTGATTTTCATGCGGTCTGCGGCCGTGAAAGGAGAAAAAGAAAAATGAAAGACAAGATTTTTGGTGTTTTGCAGCGTGTCGGACGGAGTTTTATGCTTCCCATTGCCATTTTGCCTGTGGCGGGACTGCTTTTGGGAATCGGCAGTTCTTTTACCAATGAAACCACAATTGCAACCTATGGGTTAGGTAAAATACTGGGTGACGGGACATTTCTCCATGCCCTGCTGGTAATTATGAACAAGGTCGGGAGCGTGGTATTTGACAACCTTCCCCTTATTTTTGCCATTGGCGTATCAATCGGTATGGCAAAGAAGGAAAAAGAGGTAGCCGCCCTTTCCGCGGTAATTGCCTATTTTGTAATGAACACGGCAATCAGCGCCATGCTGGTGCTCCATGGCGATATCCTTTCCAACGGAGAAACTGCCGGACATGTGCTTGGCGGGACCATCGCCTCTGTCTGCGGAATCCAGACGCTGCAGATGGGTGTATTCGGCGGTATCATAGTAGGGTTGGGAGTGGCGGCCCTGCATAATCGTTTTTATAAAATCAGCCTGCCGAATGCGCTGTCCTTTTTTGGCGGGACAAGATTTGTACCTATTATCTCAACACTGGTTTACATGTTTGTGGGAATTGCATTATACTATATATGGCCGGTAGTGCAGAACGGGATTTATGCGCTGGGCGGTTTGGTGACAGGCAGCGGCTATGTGGGAACGCTGATCTTCGGCCTGATAAAAAGAGCGTTGATTCCCTTCGGTCTGCATCATGTATTTTATATGCCTTTCTGGCAGACTGCTGTGGGCGGAACCATGGAGGTTGCGGGACAGATGGTGCAGGGGGGACAGAATATATTCTTTGCCCAGCTGGCTGATTCTGCCAATGTGGCCCATTTCAGCGCGGATGCAACAAGGTATTTTTCAGGAGAGTTTATTTTTATGATTTTCGGCCTGCCGGGCGCGGCCCTGGCGATGTACCGCTGTGCGAAGCCTGAAAAGAAAAGAGCGGCGGGAGGCCTGCTTTTATCCGCGTCCCTGGCCTGTATGATGACAGGGATTACGGAGCCTCTGGAGTTTTCCTTCCTGTTTGTCGCCCCTGCCCTGTTTGCAGTACAGGTGGTGCTGGCAGGCTCCTGCTACATGATTGCCCATATACTTAATGTTGCGGTCGGCCTGACTTTTTCCGGCGGCTTCCTGGATTTCTTCCTGTTCGGAATCCTGCAGGGCAATGAAAAAACAAGCTGGCTGAGAGTGATTCCCGCAGGAATTATTTACTTTTTCCTTTACTATTTTATTTTCCGTTTCCTGATTGTAAAATTCGATTTCAAGACGCCGGGAAGAGAAGAGGATACCGCTGAAATAAAGCTGTATACCAGGGCGGATGTCAATGCAAGAAAGGACGGAGCGGAAAAAGAGACAGCAACGGCGGATACTGATTCTGTCAGCGCTGCTATTACAAATGGCCTGGGCGGCAGGAAAAATATCAGCGACGTGGACTGCTGTGCAACGAGGCTGCGTTGTACGGTGAAACGCCCCGAGCTGGTAAATGACGCACTGTTAAAGTCCACAGGGGCCTCAGGAGTAGTGCACAAAGGCAATGGCGTGCAGGTAATCTACGGTCCTCATGTTACGGTAATCAAATCAAATCTGGAGGATTATCTGGAAACTGCGCCCAACGAGGAATATACGGGCGGAGAGCAGGAAGCGGCTGTGGATACTGTGGTGTCTGAGGAAAAGCAGGAGAAAGAACAGGACGGCGAAAAAAAAGTAAAAACCATTGTAATCTCCAGCCCGGTTACCGGAAAGGCAGCAGATTTATCAACGGCGCCGGACGAGGCCTTCGCAGGGAAAATGATGGGCGACGGCGCGGCCGTAACGCCTGAAGACCCGATTGTGCGGGCGCCGGAGGACGGAGAAATATGTTTTGTTTTCGATACCAGGCATGCGATAGGATTTTTAACGGATTCCGGAATCAGCCTTCTGATTCATATCGGAATTGATACGGTAAAGCTTGGAGGAAAGGGCTTTGAGGCGCTTGTTGAGAACGGGCAGAAGGTGAAAAAAGGAGATCCCATGCTGAAGCTGGATTTGGAATATCTGAAGGCCAATGCGCCTTCCGTTGTTTCACCCGTGCTTTGCACAGAACTTCAGGAAAATGAGAAAATCCGGCTGCTTAAAACAGGAAACATTACAGCCGGGGAGGCACTTTTCGCGGTAGATATATACGAATCATGACAGGGATAAGACGGCAGTCCGCCGGAACGCTGGAAATTGCCGCAGCAGCCGCTTTTTCCGGGCGGTACAGGAGGGGAATATGTACAGAATCAGGAAAGTTTTGAATCATAATGCGGCAATTGTAATCGGGATGGAGGATAACGGGGAATATCTGCTCATGGGAAAGGGAGTGGGATTCGGGAAGAAAACGGGCGAGCGGGTGGAGGCGGGGCCTGAGACCACCGCTTACTGCCTGCAGCAGCTTACGGACAGAGGGGATGCGAAAGAGGTCATAAAGTCGGTTTCCCCGGTCTGCCTGGAGCTTGCCAACGAAGTGCTCAATGAAGCGGAAAGAGTTTTCGGCAGGATCGACCGTTCCATCCTTTTCCCTATGGCCGACCATATGGAATACGCGGTCAGGCGTATCAAAAACCGGGAGCAGATCAGCAATCCCCTGACAGAGGATATCAGGCTTCTGTTCCACCGGGAATATAAAGTCGCCCAAAGTGTTCAGCCGCTTTTGTGGGAGCGGATGAAGGTGAAAATTGACGAGCATGAAATCGGTTATATAGCGCTCCATGTCCATGCGGCCATTGAGGATGAAAAAGTATCCCAGGCCATGCAGATTGCGCGTGCCGTCCGGGAATGCGTCACTCTGGTGGAGCAGCAGACGGGGATGAAAATTGATGTCATGTCCCTGGCCTACAACCGGCTGATGAACCATGTGCGCTATATGGTGGCAAGGGCTCTGAGCGGGGAACGGCTCAAGCTGAATATGAATGACTATATGCGGGTAAAATTTCCTGAAGCCTATGAAACGGCGGCTGTTATATGCGAAGAAATCGGCAGGAGCCTGAACAGAAAACTGGATGATGTGGAAACAGGATACCTGGCGATGCATATTGAGCGGGTGAAGGATGATGAAACAACGGGAAGCGCAAATAATAAAGCAAAAAAGACAACGGAGGAATATCATGCTGGATGCGGTCATTAAAAGAAGAAGTATCCGAAAATATAAAGAGGAAGAAATCCCGGTCCATATGGTGGAGGAGGTTCTCCGGGCGGGGCTTCTGGCGCCTTCCTCAAAGAACCGCCAGCCCTGGAAATTCATTGTGGTAACGGGAAGGTCAAAAGCAGAGATGCTGGAGGTGTTCCGACAGGGGCTGGAAAGAGAAAAGAAAAGCCCTTTGCTGCCGGAAAGCGCGCCATATATCGGCGGGGCGGAATACACCCTTCAGGTTATGAAGCAGGCTCCGGTGATTATTTTTATCGTCAATACATTAGGCCTGGAGGTAAACCGGGGCTTAACCCCGGATGAGAGGATTTTTGAATTATGCAATGCGCAGTCCATCGGGGCGGCGATTGAAAATATGACGCTGGCCGCGACAGATCTGGGACTGGGAAGCCTGTGGATATGCGATACCTGTTTTGCATATCAGGAGCTGAACGGCTGGCTGGATGCAGGCGGGGAACTTATTGCGGCGCTGGCCCTGGGATATGCGGATGAAGCGCCGGCCGCAAGGCCGAGAAAAAGCCTGGAAGAAGCGGCGGAATGGAGATACTGAGCTGGCAGGACATAAAAAATAAAGCATTCCTGACGCGGAAAGAGTGAAAAAGATGTGGAAAAAAGAAATTATCTATGATTCGGCAACGCCGGTTCTCTATTATCTGGTGCAGGAAAAAGGGGAATTATTCCTGAAACATACCTATGACTGCGCCTGTGAAAATCCTCAGGTGGAGGAGTGCTTCATCGTCCCTTCAAAGAATACGGAAAGAAATAAGGCCTGCCGGATCAGCGCAAAGCGTCCTTTCCAGGTAATGGTACAGGAAGACGGCCATAAGGCGGAGATATGGTTTGACGGAGCGGAGGAGGAAATCAGCGTCATCATTTATCCGGGCATACCCCACTGTGATATTATGGGAAACTCCATTTCCCTGGACTTTGAAAACGGAAAGGAGTTTGAAGAAGCTGTTTATCAGTTTTACTGGAGGACGCTTCTTCCTTCCGTTGCGGAACGCACAGCGGGAGCGGGCTATCCGGTGCGGGACGGCTATGTGGTGAGCACGCTTCAAAAAGAGGTATATGCGGGTACTTATCCTGATGTGGATCATGAATTCCAAATCAAAGGACGTGCGGCCATGGCGGATAGCTTTGATCTGGGGTTGATCCGCCGGATGCTGGAGCTGCAGCTGAAGCTGATGGCGGAGGATCCGGAACAGCTGTACCGGGATCCCTGCGCCCTGCAGCCGAATGGGGGCAGGGAATACCATGTGAGAAGAAACAGCAAAGATCTGCAGACCAACGCGGTAATGTTCCTTATTACCGGAAATGTGGAAATTATAGAATCCGCATGGCTTTATGTGGCGGCCTCCAAAGACTGGGCCTGGTTTGAAAGGAATAAGGAAGGGCTGGAAAATTCCCTGACTCTTGTGGAGGACTGCATGGACAGGCAGGGGCGTCTTTGGTCTGATGTTTATTATGAAGATCAGATTATCAAGGACGGAAGGGAATGTATGTCCGCCGCACTGGCAGCCGATGCCATGAGGAGGATGGCGGATCTGGAGAGAAGAGCCGGGGACAGCGAAAAAGAAAAGCATTATCTGGCGCTGGAAAGAAAGCTGGCCCGGGCCATGACGGAGGATCTCCCGGCAGGCTTCTGGGACCGGGAAAACGGACGTTTTGCCGACTGGGTGGACAGAAGCGGCGTCAGGCATGATCATATCCATCTGCTGGCAAATGAACTGCCGCTGCTGTTCGGCTATGCGGATGAGGCGCAGGAAAAAGCGGTGCAGAAGCTTGTGGAAGAGTGCTTCGGAGAGTTCCAGCGGTTTCCCACCTTTTTATCAGCCAGGATACAGGACTATACCGATTCGGAAATAGGAGTGCCCTATGACCTGTGCGCGGCAGGAAGATACTGGTGCTGGGATTTTGCTTACTGGGTGTCTCAGGGCAGGAGGGATATGCTGGAGCAGCAGCTCCTGGCCGTCTGCCGGCAGGCAAGGCTGGATGATTATCTGATGGGCGAACGCTATGATATGAATTATATCTTCTACCAGGATGATAAAAACTGGCACGGCGCCGCCCACTATTATGAATATCCCTGCGTATTTATCTGGAACCTGCTTAGGTGGTATCTGGGAGTGCAGCCCGATCTGGATGTGGATCTGAGGATTGCCCCCATGCTCAATAAACCGGGCCGGGTTCGGCTGGAGGCAAAGCCCTACGCTTTGGAATATGAAATGAAGGAGAACAGTTTTTCTTTAACCAATCTGCTGGACCGGCAGAGGACATTCCTTCTGTGTATGGACGGAAAACAGAAAAAGGTTGCATTGGGTGCGGGCGAAAGCCTTGTATGGGATATGACCGAAGGATGATTGCTGTGCCTTTCATTGTCAGGGCTTAAGAGATTCTTAATTTGCCAGCCACTGCCCGGAATGATAGAATTTCTGTATATAAACAGAACAGAGGAGGTATCTTATGTACCAGATTTCGAATTTTATGGATAATGATGATGTGAAAACACTTGCGTCTGCCGGCCCGTTTTCAGTGATTGAATATGTCCGGGATCTGAGCGTTATGCCATCATCGGCAACGGTTGCTTACTTCAGCAGCCAGATGAATGTGAGAAAACGTCAGGTGGTATGCGACCTGAGCAAAGCCAGTGTTACGATTCAGGCAGGGGCCATGCAGTGGATGCTTGGCAATGTAAATGCGACAACCGGCATCAAAGGCGTGGGAGATCTGTTCGGGAAAGCGGTGCGCGGCAAGGTTACCGGAGAATCAGCAATTAAGCCGGAATATACGGGGGACGGGCTTCTGGTGCTGGAGCCAACCTATAAACATTTGATTTTAATGGACGCGGCAGACTGGGGAGGCTCTGTTGTACTGGATGACGGACTTTTCCTGGCCTGTGATTCCAGACTGAAGCACAAGGCGGTTATGCGTTCCAATCTTTCTTCCGCAGTGGCCGGCGGCGAGGGCCTGTTTAATTTAAGCCTGAACGGAAGCGGCGTGTTCTGTATTGAAGCGGACTGCCCGCGCGAGGAGCTGGTGGAAATCACCCTGCAGAATGATGTGCTGAAGGTCGATGGGAACATGGCGGTTGCCTGGAGCGGAAGCCTGGAATTTACGGTGGAACGTTCCGGCAAATCCCTCATCGGTTCGGCGGCTTCCGGCGAAGGTCTTGTCAATGTGTACCGCGGGACCGGCAAGGTGATGATGGCCCCCATTTCCAAGATGCCGAACGTTTAAATTATCCTGTAGGAGCTGCCTTGCTATCTGGCGGGAGGCGTCTGCTTTTCCCTGGCTGAGTTTGCCGGGAAAAAGGCCTGCCGCTATAGGAAAACCCAAAACGGATATAATATGGAATAACAGAAAACCACTGGCTCATAAACCGGTGGTTTTCTATTCTTATCCCCCAAAATTACGATAAAAGGAGGAAAATATGAAGCTGCTGATTGCCGAAGACGATCCGGATATGCAGAAAATCCTGAAGCTCTATCTCCAGCGGGAGGGCTGCCAGGTGAATATTGTTGACAACGGCCGCGCCGCCATTGATTTTTTGTCAGAGGATCAGGTGGATCTTGTGATTCTGGACTGGATGATGCCGGTTCAGGATGGTATCCAGACCCTTAAGGAAATCCGGCTTTTGAATTTTCCGGTTAAGGTTCTGATGCTGACAGCCAAAGGCGAAATCGAAAATGAAATTACCGGGCTTACCTGCGGGGCGGAGGCTGCTCAGCCTGTTCGTAAAGCATATTACCAATCCGCTTCGGCAGATGGAGCACTTTTCCCGGCAGCTTTCCCGTCAGGAATATGCCGTTTTGGATATCCGTACAGGAGATGAACTGGAAACCGTTGCAGAGAACATGAACCAGATGAGCCGTTCCCTTCGTGAATATGAAAAGCAGCTGCTTAATAAAAACAGGCAGATGAAACAGCTTCTGGATGATGTGGCCCATGACATCAAAACGCCGGTTTCCCTCATCGGCATGTACGCCTCCGGCATAAAGGACGGCCTGGATGACGGCACCTTCCTGGATACAATTGAAGAACAGAATGCCAGGATTTCCCGTCTGGTGGAACGGCTGCTCAGCCTGTCCCGGATCGAAAGCAGGGAATACCCGCTTTCACCCATCGCCCTTGATACAATACTGCATAAATGCATGGAGGAACAAAGAATGGCCCTGCATGCCCGGGGACTGTCTTTTCAGGAGGAGCTTGCCTGCGATGTGGAAATCATGGGAAACAGTGAGCTTGTTGCCCTGCTGTTTTCCAACCTGCTGTCAAACGCGGTAAAATATGCCTCTTCCGGCGCCGTGGAGGTGACGCTTTGCAGGATGGGAGAATGGTGCCGGTTCCGGATATCCAACGGGTTTTATAATGACGCGCTGGATCCGGAACGGATTTGGGATCCATTTTATGTAGGGGAGCCTTCCCGCAGCAGGGCACTGACCGGAACCGGCCTTGGACTTGCTATTGTAAAAAGAATTGCAGAGCAGTATGGCTATTCTGTCCGATGTGAAATCGGGGAGGGAAGGATATTGTTTGAAGTATTGTTTCCGGCTGCATTGAAAAATGAAAATTAAAAGCAAAACAAAAAGAAGAGAATCAAAAGAAGAGATTCGAAAGGCATAAACGGATATAAAAAAGTATCCGCTTATGCCTTTTTTGTCACATGGCTGTAACAGCCCTCTGTTAAACTTCCTGATATCGGGCAGGATAAATCTATAGGATCGGCTTACAGAAGGAGGAATATAAAAAACGATCGCAGACTGCCGGATTATTTATTAAAAAAGAAAAATTGCAGCTGCTTAATGAGCAGGCGCATTTACTGTGCCTGCCGCAAAAACAGCTATGAAAACTGATAGGAGAGAAAGAGATGAAAACAGTAAAGCTTTTAAAAAAATCCGTCTGCCTTATACTGCCGATTGCGTTGATTTTGGGCGGATGTGCCGGAAAAGCTCCGTCTGTGGATCAGTCAGCGCAGGACGGGAAGGAATCTCCGGTAAGCATTGCCGATGGGACAACGACAGACTCATCGTTAGAAACACAAACAGATGCTTCAGGCGGCCGGGTTTCCGGACTCCCTTTTGATTTCCAGGTAAATCCGGAAAACTTTGAACTGACTATGGAAACCGGGGGAACGCTGCTGACCGTTTCACAGGGAGGTAAAGAGCGGGAGTATTCAGATTATCAGGAAAAAGACGGTACTGTCAGCTGGCGGTATCCCGGGGAAAGGACATCTGTCGCCATAACGCCGGCGGAGGACTATTTAAGCGTAACAATCACTTCGGAAACAGAGGAAGACAATACCTTTGTATGGCCGGAAATTTCAGGGGAAACCTATTATTTTCCCTTTGGAGAAGGAAAACGGGTGCCGGCAGGGGACGCGGTCTTTAGAGAATATCTGAACGGACAGGAATTTCCCGTGCTGGAACAGCTTTCCATGCCTTTCTGGATTACCTCGTCCGGAGAGTTTTCCATTCTGTATATTGTGGAGGATCCCTTTCGGACGAACCTGCAGTTTTCTGCAGATCCAGCTATCACCTTCTCTGTTTCCCATGACTATCCGGCAATTGATAGGAGCAGATCCAGCAGTTACCGGATTTATCTGACCGGCCCGGATCCGGTAAGCGCAGCCAGGCTTTACAGGAATTACCGCATGGAACAGGGTGATTTTATGACACTGGAGCAGAAGGCGCAGAGCAATTCGGATATCCGTAAGCTTTATGGCGCTCCGTTCATTTATCTGTGGGGAGAATTCCTTATTTCCCCTGATGATATTGACTGGAAGGCTTTCCGGCAGGCGGCGGATTCTCCGCTGACAGAGTATCTGTCATCCTTTGCCGGCAGCCAGGAAAACGGTTCGGAATTTACAGCAGCGCTGGAAGAAATAAAAAAGCAGGATTATGTAGCTGAATATCAGAAAAATACAGTATGCAGTTATCTCAGCCAGCTGCTGAAAAGGGAAGATTTCTGGGATCCATCTGTTTTTACACAGCATTCCCCGGCGATGACGCAGCTTTTGGCAAAAGGGCATGAAAATCTGACCGAAATAGAAAAAATTCAGGTGAAAAAAGAGGCATTGGCAGTTAACTGGCCGGAGATTTTTACCGACGCAAAGCAATGGACGGATTCTGGGACGACGGAGTTGCTTCAGGGACTGAAGGAGAGCGGCATTGACCGGGCCTGGATAGGCCTCAACAGCTGGGAGCAGGCGTACGCAAAACCGGAGCTTGTGGAGAAAGCCGCCGCGCAGGGGTATCTGATCGGAAGCTATGATTCCTATCACTCCATTCACGAACCGGGCAAAGAGCAGTGGATAACGGCGCAGTTTGAGGATACAGCTTTATATGAGGAAGCCACGGTTACGGACAAAAATGGAGAAAAAGTGGGCGGCTTTCAGAATGTGGGGCGCAAACTGAATCCTGTTCTGGCTTTTCCTGCGGTGGAAGCGCGCATGGAGGACATTATGTCGAATTCGCTTCCGTTTAATTCCTGGTTTATTGACTGTGATGCAACCGGGGAAATTTATGACGATTATTCACCATCCCACCCTGCAACCCAGGAAGAGGATCTGGCGGCCAGGCTGGAAAGGATGGCCTATATCCGGGATCAGTATCGTTTTGTAGTGGGATCTGAGGGCGGCAATGATTTTGCGGCTTCCACGATTGCCTTTGCCCATGGAATCGAACTGAAGACCTTTTCCTGGATGGACGATGACATGAAAAAGAACCGGGACAGTGAGTACTATATCGGAAAGTATTACAATCCCGCCGGCGGAGTGGCCGAACATTTTTCAAAAAGGATTCCGGTGAAAGATAAGTACTATACACTGTTCGTGGACCCCAGGTATGATATTCCGCTGTACAAGCTGGTATACAACGATTCCGTTATCACAGGCTATCACTGGGACTGGTCCACCTTCAAAATCCAGGGGGCGACGGCGGACCGCATGGTAAGAGAGGTTCTGTACAATGTTCCGCCCCTGTACCACCTGGATGCGGCGGAGTGGAAGCGGTATCATAAGGATATCGCCGCACATCACGCCGTGTGGTCAGAATTCAGCAGGAAGGCAGTGCTGCAGGAGATGACGGACTTCAAATATCTCACGCAGGACGGGGCGGTGCAGAAAACTGTTTACGGAGAAAACATTGCCGCGGTGGCCAACTTTGCAGAGGAAGCATATGAATATGAAGGAAATAGTATCCCGGGACATTCCGTATGGATACAGATGGACGGGAAAAGCATGATTTACACCCCTTCCCTCCAGCCAGGGAATGCATAAACGCTTATGATAACAGGAGAAGCAGAGCTTTTGATTTGGAGAATACATTGCGGTTAAACTTCAAACAGGGTATAATCAGAGAAAAGATGCATCTGGGAAATGCAACTGTAAAAGCATAGGATAGTTATGTAAAGGGAGTCAGTGAAAAACAGTCAGTGAAAGGCAGAAAGCGGGGATAAAATGGACAGACCATTGCCAATCGGAATCGAAGATTTTAAAAAACTGAGAGAAAACAACTTTTACTATGTGGATAAATCATTGCTGATAAAGGAACTGCTGGATAACAGAAGTGAAGTAAGCCTGTTTATGAGGCCGAGACGTTTTGGCAAGACATTAAGTTTAAGTATGCTCAGATATTATTTTGAGCAGGTGCCCGTGAGCGATACGAATACAGATAATAATAACTTGTTCAAAGGGCTTAAGATTATGGAAGCCGGTGAAAAATATACGAAACATAAAGGTCGGTATCCGGTAGTTAACCTTTCCTTAAAGTCTGCAAAGCAGCCGGACTGGAATATGGCTTATGATGCAATGGTGAATGAAATTGCAAAGGAATTCGAACGTCATGACGATGTGCTTGAAAGTTCAAGGCTGCTGCCGGACGAAAAAGAACTTTTTTGCCGGATCAGAGGAAAAAAAGCAGCCAGAATTGATTATGCGATGGCAATGGAATTCCTTACCCGTTGTTTGAAAAAGGTTTATAGAAGAAATGTAATTATCCTTCTGGACGAGTACGATGTTCCACTGGAAAATGCATATTTTAACGGATTTTATAAACAGATGACAGATTTCATCCGTTCCTTTTTTGAATCGGCGCTAAAAACCAATTCCAGCCTGGAATTTGCCGTAATCACTGGCTGTCTTCGTATAACAAAGGAGAGTATATTTACCGGACTGAATAATCCGGAAATGATTTCAATCCTTAATGTAAATTATGCGGAGCATTTTGGTTTTACCCAGCCGGAAGTGGAACAGCTTTTGGAAGCCTATGGAATCAGTAACAAGAAAGGTGAAGTCAGGCGCTGGTATGATGGCTATGTATTTGGAAAGACAGAAGTATATAATCCGTGGAGCGTACTGAACTATACGAAAACGGCGGCTGTTGATAAGAATGCTTTTCCGAAGCCATACTGGGCGAATACTTCCTCCAACAGTATTGTCAGGGAACTGGTGGAACGTGCGGATGGCAGCGTAAGGCAGGAAATGGAAGCATTGATTGAGGGAGAAGTGATAGAAAAGCCGGTTCACGAAGAGATTACCTATGATGAAGTATATAAATCAGAAGAAAATCTGTGGAATTTTCTGTTTTTTACAGGATACCTGAAAAAAAAGGGTGAACGGTTTGACGGTGAAACTGTTTACCTGGAATTGGCGATTCCAAATACAGAAGTAAAGCTGATTTACAGAAATACGATAATGGACTGGTTTCAGGAAAGAATTAAAAAGACGGATTTCTCGGCTTTGTATCAGGCCGTCCTTGGGAAAAATGCGACGGTTATGGAAAAAGAACTGTCCGGGAATCTGATGGAGACCATTAGTTTTTATGACTATAAGGAAGATTACTATCATGGTTTTCTTGGCGGGCTGTTGAAAATGATGGACGGATATATAATAAAGTCCAATCGGGAAAGCGGCCTGGGGAGAAGTGACCTGCTGCTGCTTTCCGCGCCCTATGAGGGGAAGGCGATTATAATTGAAATAAAAATCGCAGATACCTATGCAGAGCTGGGAGCTAAAGCAAAAGAAGCATTGACTCAGATCGAAGACAGGCAATATGATGCTGAACTGAAACTGGAAGGCTATCATACCTTTATTCTGTATGGAATTGCTTTCTATAAAAAGCTTTGCAGAGTAGCCGTAAAAGAGTGATATGTCAGTCAAAATTCAGGGCATCCCCCATGCGTCTGCTTATGCATGGAGGATACCTGTTCATTACTTCACAGTTATTGCCAAAATCCATCCTAAATCGCCTGCGGCGATGGATTTTGGCACTCCTGAATCACTTCCTTACGGTCAGCGCGAAGCGCTGTCCTGCCGATTAGTGCCCCTGGAGGATACCTTCCTTATATTTGCCGGGAGTCGTCCCCTTGAGCTTCTTAAATATGCGGATAAATGCGTTGCTGTCCACAAAGCCGGTCATCTGCGCGATGTCCGCAATTTTTAAATCCGTTTCATTCAACAGGGAAACGGCGTTTGAGATCCGCACTTCATAAAGGTAGTCGATAACGCTTTTCTGATACTGCTCCCTGAATTTCCGTGACAGGTAGGACGGGGTAATCTGAAAATGTTCGGCTATTGTATTCAGATTGATGTTAACATCAAAATAGTTATTGTCTATAAAGCGGCAGATATCCTTTCCCCATTGTCCATAGGAGGGATTTTTGCAGTTTTCCGCAATCTCCCGGCAGGCAGCCAGATAAGCGCGGCAGGTCTGGGAGAGCGCTTTGGGCAGAGACTGGGAAAAGAAGGACTCATCCAGGAAGCTTAAGGACTCCGGTTGCAGGCCGTAATGCGTCTGGCAGTATAGCCGGAGCTTGACAGTGGCCTGATAAAAGAAATAATAGCAGCTTTTGGCGTCGGCCCAGGAGAGTTCACATTTTTCAAGATTTTTTTCTATATCATTAAAATATTCGGTTATCTGCGCCTGATTACACGTGGTGACAAGATTTACAATATACTCGCTGGTGTTCAGCGGGATGGAGCCTATGATCTGTTTCTGGGGAATCGTCTCATAGAGACAGATCCGGCCCGTTTCAAACAGTCTCTGGTATTCCAGCGCGGTATCCGCCTGCAGGCAGGCTTCCGGTATCTTTTCCTGGGACTGCAGGCTGCTGATTCCGGCTTTCAGGGAAAGCTGGAAGGTATCCGACAAAAATCCTATCAGCCTTTCCGTGAGCTGTTCGATCTGTACAAGCGGACGGTCAAGCTGGCCGGAAACCGGAATCAGGACCGAAATCTTTCCTTTGCGGATACCGAAATGGCTGTCAGGGAACTGCGAGGAAAGAAGCTCCTGGAATACATTTTCGATCGTAAAGGCGGTCAGTCCCGCCAGCCCCTCCGGTTCATTCAGGCTGCCTGTCCCTTCCACGGAAAGCAGCACGACGCAGACCGTGGGGAAGGAAAGGTTAAAGGAAAACTGTTCGGCAACCTGCTCCGGTATCTGGCTGAATTCTATTTCTCCGGAAAAGATTTTCTGGAGATAATTATTTTTCAGCATCATTTTTTGTCTGGCTATTTCATTCCGGTTCTCGGTAAGTATTTTCATGATCAGATGATATTCGTTTTGGGCCGGCCCCACAGATTCGTCCGTATCCCCTATAAATTGCAGGATCTGGGACACCGGCTCATAATTTTTACGGGAATAATACATGATTACCACAAGGCCTGTAAAAATGCAGATCAAAATCGTAAGCAGCATGATTTCCAGCAGCCGGGTCATCTGGGCCTGGTAGTCCTTCTTTTCCGTAATGGATATGAGCGCCGTACCGGAAATCTGTAACGGATAATAATCTATAATGACCTTTCCCTGGTTTTTTGTCTCATAAAAGGACGCATCTGGCCGGTCTGTGAAGTAAGAGGCGATTTCCGCTATGGGCAGGGCGGAAAGGCTGTCGTCTTTGCTGCCGGCGGCCAGCAGAAGCTGTTCCTGATCCACCAAAGCAAAGGCGCAGGAATATTCCAGAAGAAGCCGGCTTTGCAGCCGGGTCAGCAGGCTTTTGTTGTCGATCTGGATGCACAGCACAGCCAGCGGCTTTCCTGTGATATCCGTCAGAAGGTTCTGGGCTATAACGATGAAGTTTTTCTCCCTGTTTGCATAGCATATGATACGGTTTTCCTGCAATGCGCTGCCGATCGCATTCCAGTCGCCGTCCGTCATGGTATTGCTTTTTGCTTCCATGGCAGGCAGCAGGGACTTTTCAAAAGTGGAAACAGGGTTTACGATATAACCGGAATCAGGAAAATACAGGTTGATTCGCTGGATGAGCGCATTGGATATCTGCATGGCCGCCAGATCCTTTTTCAGATAATAGCGGTCCATGACAGGCGTGGATCCAGGCGTGCTTTTGCTGTTGGCAAGAGCGACTACATATTTATTCAGCTGAATATGGGAGCCAAGCGTAATCGCATCACGGAATACGGAGTTGATCTGCTCACCGGAATTTTCCAGCATCAGATGCTGGCTGGCAATGGTGCGTTCCTTTAAAGCATTATAGCTGTGAAAATAATAGAAGGAACAGATAATGATGGGAAGCAGCAGAACACTTGCATAGGAAATAAGTGTTCTCCAGAATAAGCCTGTTTTTTTCTTTTTATTATCCGTTTGCCGCCTCATAAATCAATCACCCTTTTTATTATTATTACTGTAAAATAAGTATACCATAGGCTGTAAAAAAGCCAGTATGATTTTTCTAAACAAATATTATATTTCTGAAATATTGCGGCAGATACATATGAATTTCCTTTTTCCAAGATTTACGCAGCCGGTTTTCCGGGCTATGCTGTAACTGACATTAACCGAAGCGAGGCGCGCCGGTTCGGAGTGATTTTCAAAAAAATATCATTTCATAAAAAGGAAGGACAGTAATTATGAAGAAGAATTTTCCAAACAAATTAGGAACTGCCGCGCTGGCAGCCCTGCTGACTTTTTCGTCCCTGTTCACAGGCTGCGGCAGCAGCGGACAGACTCAGGCGGATGTATCCGTTTCCAATAAAGAAGAAACCGGAAGCGAAGCGACATCGGGAGAAGAGACGCCTGTGCTCACAGTCTGGTCTTATTGGACAAATGGAGATCTGTATAATGACCAGGGAGACTGGGAGTACTGGCAGGCTATTGAGGAAGCCTGCAATGTAGATCTTCAGTTTGTTGACAGTTCAGGCGGCAAAGATGCTCTGTCGCTGCTGGCAGGTACAGATGATCTTCCGGATATTATTATTGAACTTGAACCGACGATTCCGGGCGGTGTGCAAAAGCTGCTGTTGGACGGCTCTATTATCCCTCTTAACGATCTTATGGATAATGGATACATGCCTAATTTTAAAGCATATTTGGAATCCGATCCGGAGGTTGACAAGCTATGCAGAAATAATGAGGGACTGTACGCATGGGCACCTATGATCAGAAAGCCGGATTCCCCGCTTGTTTTCAATGGAAATATGATTAGGCAGGACTGGCTGGATGAACTGGGGCTGCAGATGCCGGAAACTGTTCAGGAAATGGAAGATGTTCTGGTTGCCTTCAAGGATCAGAAGGGCTGCGATTCCGCATTTTCCTTTATTTATGGAAACTATAACATTATGGTCAACAGCTTCGGAATCAGAGAAGGGATGTATGTAGACGGTGATAATAAAGTGCATTTCGGGGCAATTGAGGATGAGTATCTGGATTTCCTGACTCTGTTTAACCGCTGGATGAACATGGGAATCCTGGATCCTGATGCCTTTACCCAGGATACGGACGCTTTTTTTGCCAAAATTTCCAGCGGAAGAACAGGGCTTGTATGGGGCTATACCGGCGGAACTCTTGGAAAGATACAGACCATACAGGAAGAAAACAAGGAAATGAATTATCAGCCCGCCCCCAACCCTGTTTTAAATAAGGGAGATAAATTCATTGTTGACCAGAGCAGCTACCGGATCAATAATATCGGCGGTGCGATTTCCGCAACCTGTTCCAACCCGGAGGCTGCGGCCCGCGTGCTTGACTATACCTATGGCGAAGAGGGAAATATGCTGGCCAATTACGGCAAGGAAGGCGTGACCTATGAAATGGTTGACGGCAAACCGGTATTTACGGACTTTGTCCTTCATAATCCGGACGGACTGTCCATTGAAAAAGCGCTCTCCATTTATGCCGGCTGCAATAATAAGCCCTTCCTGGTGGAAAAGGATTATATGCTGGGCGGATATGCTTATGACGTGCAGAAAAAATCCCTGGAAGTCTGGGCAACTCCCGATGCCACAGTGAAGGATATGCCCCCTGCAACCATGACGGATGCGGAGCTGCAGGAATATAACTCCATCATGACTGATATTCAGACCTATCTGGATGAATTCAAGCTGAAATTCATCCTGGGCACGGAGCCTCTGGAGAATTTCCCTGAATTTGTGGAAAATATCAGGAACATGAATATTGAAAGGGCGATAGAAATCAGACAGGCGGAATATGACAGATACCTGGCAAGATAATTGATACCGGCAGGCCCGGGCTTTGGGAAAAGCTGCGGGCCTGTTTGAAAGAAGGAGTCTTTATGAAAAAGGACAGTTATGCTGCCAGGCTCTGGCAGAATGTAAAAAGACATAAGGGACTGTATCTTATGATATTGCCGATTGTGGCCTATTACCTTGTGTTCTGCTATTACCCCATGTACGGAGCGCAGATCGCTTTCCGTGACTATACCCCCAAGCTGGGAGTGCTTCACAGCCCGTGGGCCGGCCTGAAGCATTTTGCGGAATTTTTCAAAAGCGTGTATTTTGAACGTCTGATCCGCAATACCCTGAGCATTAATCTGAAAAATCTTCTTTTCGGCTTCCCTGCGCCGATTCTGCTGGCGCTGCTTTTAAATGAAGTGCGCAGCCAGGGATATAAAAAATTTGTGCAGACGGTGAGCTATATGCCGCATTTTATTTCCACGGTGGTAATTGCCGGAATGGTTCTTCAGTTTACGGCTACGGACGGCTTCCTGACACAGCTGATGACGTTATTTGGCTATCCCAAACAAAATCTGATGATGAACCCTTCCTTTTTCCAGCCCATTTATGTAATTTCCGATATATGGCAGGGGATCGGCTGGGGCTCCATCATATATATTGCAGCGATAGCGGGGATTAATTCGGAATTGTATGAAGCGGCGAGAATGGATGGAGCGGGACGGTGGAAACAGATGATACATGTGACGCTGCCGGGCATCCTTCCCACGATCATCACCATGTTTATCCTGAGAGTGGGGAATATGATGAATCTTGGCTTTGAAAAGATCATTTTGCTTTATAATTCCTCAATTTATGAGACTGCGGATGTAATTTCCACGTATGTTTACCGGAAGGGGCTTGTGGATCAAAGCTACAGCTTTTCCACAGCAGTGGGACTGTTTAATTCTGTCATCAACCTTACATTGCTTTTTATTGCAAATAAACTCTGTAAAAGGTTGACAGAACATAGCTTATGGTAGGAGTATATATATGAAAAAAAGAAATCTGGGTGAAGGGGTATTCCAGATATGCAACGGCCTTGTGCTGCTGCTTGTCTCGCTTGTGACGCTGTATCCCTTTTTATATGTCATTTTTGCTTCCTTCAGCGATCCTCTGAAGCTGATGGGCAATTCAAGCCTGCTGCTTAAGCCGCTGGGATTTTCGCTTGGCGCTTATAAGAAGGTATTTTTAAATCCTTCCATTTACAGCGGCTACATGAATACGGTTTTTTATGTGACCGTGGGAACGCTGGTTAATATCCTGGCGACCTGCATGGCGGCCTATGTGCTGTCAAGAAAGCAGTTTATGCTGCGCCGCGTGCTTACTATCATGTTTATTTTTACCATGTATTTCAGCGGCGGGCTGATTCCCGGCTATCTGCTGATTAAGGATCTGGGAATGATAAACAGCAGGCTTTCCCTGATTCTGCCCGGCGCTGTCAGCACCTTTAACCTAATGATTATGATAACGGGGTTTGAGGGGATTCCGGAATCGCTGGAGGAATCGGCGCGCATTGACGGAGCCGGGGACTGGACTATTCTGTTTCGGATCATCATGCCGCTGGCCAAGCCCACAATTATGGTAATCCTGCTGTATTATGCGGTAGGACACTGGAATGCCTGGTTCCACGCCATGATATATCTGCGGGATGCGGACAAAATGCCGCTGCAGATTTTCCTCAGGGATATTCTCACCAGAAGCCAGCTGGGAGCCATGACCGGGCAGACAGATGTGGAGGATGTGGGGCAGACGATAAAATATGCGACGATTATTGTTTCCACGGTGCCCATACTCTGCGTGTATCCGTTCATCCAGAAGCATTTTGTAAAGGGCGTCATGATCGGGGCTGTCAAAGAATAGCGGTTCTGCAGTTACTTTAAAAATAACAGTTCTGCAGTTACGTTAAAGAGTAAGAAAAGGAGGCTGTACGGATGGTACGGACATTTGCAACACACAGAATCAGGAAAACACAGGAGCTGTCCTCCTGTCTGTGGGATTTTGAAACGCTGCCTGAAGAGGGAGGAACGGTTGGAGAGACAGCCGGGGGGAAAGAGACTGCCCCGGTTAAGGAGGCTGCCCCGGGTAAGGGGACGGCTCCGGTTAAAATGAAAACCGCAGTTCCGGGCTGCTGGGAGAACTGCCCGGATACGTTAACCTACCGGGGAAAGGCTGTTTATGAAAGAAGATTTGCCTGCGAAGGCAACATACGCCTGGAATTTAAGGGGGTCAGCCATACGGCACAGGTATATCTTGATGATATGCGGATAGCGGAGCATTACAATGCCTATACCCCGTTTTCGGCAGTGGTAAAGGAGCTTCCGGCGGGGGAACATACGCTGAGAGTCTATGTTGACAATTCCTTCGGCCCGGATTCGGCGCTGCATGTGCCCAATGATTACCAGACCTACGGAGGAATTACCCGTCCGGTGGTTCTGGAGGAGCTGAAGGATGCATACCTTACGAAGCTGCATTTTACTCCCCTGCGCAGGGACGGGCAGTGGTATTTCGTGATAAAAGGAGAAGTGAAAAATTTATCCGCGGCGCCTTTTGAGGGCAGGATCCTGCTTTCCCTTGGGGAAGAGACGGTGGCGGAGGCTGCTGTGTGGGCAGAAGGAAACGGCGTATGCGGATTTGAGACGGAGGAAACACTTTTTCCGCAGGCGCAGGAGTGGTGTCCGGAAAATCCCGTATTATATCTGCTGAATGCGGTTCTGCTGGATGCGCAGGGCCGGGAAACGGACGATCTCATTGATCGGGCAGGCTTCCGTGAGGTCCGTATTGAGGGGAAGGATATCCTGCTGAACGGACGGAAGCTCAGGATTAAGGGCTTCTGCCGCCATGAGGATCATCCCCAGTTTGGCTGCGCCCTCCCTTTTGCGGCCATGCAGCAGGATTTGCTACTCATGAAGGATATGGGAGCCAATTCCGTGCGTACCTCTCATTATCCCAATGATGAAATTTTCCTGGATCTGTGCGATGAAACAGGCATGCTTGTATGGGAAGAGAACCATGCGAGAGGGCTTTCAGAGGAAAACATGAGAAATCCCAACTTCGAACGGCAATGCGAGGACTGTATCCGGGAAATGATTGAGGCGCATTACAACCATCCTTCCATTTATATCTGGGGGATTCTGAATGAATGCGCAAGCCATACGGAGTATGGAAAGGAATGCTATCGTAAGCAGTATGAGCTGATCCTCCAGCTGGATCAGAGCCGGCCGCGCTCCTCTGCAAGCTGTCAGTTTAAAACGGATATCTGTTTCGGACTGCCTGAGGTGGTATCCTATAACATTTATCCCTTATGGTATCATGACACGCCTGTACAGGACTACCTGAAAGGCCTTTATGACTGGGTCCAGGAGGAGTCGGAAGGCGCAGGAAAGCCGTTTTTGATAACGGAGACGGGCGCGGGCGCCATCTATGGCTGCCGCACACCTTCCCGGGTAAAATGGTCTGAGGAATACCAGGCTTATGCCATTGAAAAACAGCTGGAGGCGGTTTTCGGGCAGGAGGGCTGCAGCGGCGTTTATCTCTGGCAGTTCTGTGACTGCAACGTGTGTGACAGCTGGTTCGGCGGCCGGCCGAGAACCATGAATAATAAGGGAATCGTGGATGAATACAGACGGCCGAAGCTGGCTTATGAGACGGTTAAGAGAATGTTTGGCAGTGTGGATACGTATTTCTGACAATAGAGAAAAAAGATAAGGTTCTGTTGCAGATATTTTCGGGAGGAACAGATGGATATTCTCCCGGAAGAAGCAGGGCAAAAAAGCAGGATGAAAGCAGCAGGGCGGACACAAAAAGAAACGGCGTGAAATATGCCGTTTCTTTTTGCAGTATGGGCAATATGGAGCATGCCGCCGCAGCTTTTTTATACGGCGTCCGAAGCATTGGTGTGTTTGAAAATTGCTTTCAGGCACCGCAATATCAGTATTCCTCCACAAATTTTTGTAGGGCGTCTGCCAGCTTTCCTACATGAATCCCATCCACAAACGAATGGTGTGCCTGGACAGAGAAGGGCAGCAGGATTCTGCTGTCTCTTTCAAAATATTTTCCCCAGTCAAACAAAGGCGTGGCGTTTTCCTTTTTCCCGGAATTGGTGTGGGAAATATGGGTATAAGATATCCAGGGCATGGGGGAGCACTGAAACACATCATTTCCCAACGGCCCGGTGAAATATTCCTTTTGATCGGCGGCGGTCCCGGCGGCCAGCGCCACATATTCCTCCAGGCTGTCTGTGAGAGGTACATTTACCACCTTAAAAAGCTCCGTTTCCCGGTTAAGATAGGTGAAAGCGGTGTCGATTTTGTCGAATAAAACCACCTTGCCATCCAGGAAGCGGTAGCGGAATTCTTCAATTGTATTTGCACAGCTGCAAGCCGCATAAACCATAGCCAGGGTAAAGGATAATTTCCGATCTTTGATTTTTTTGAGAAAACCGGTAATATCCAGCTCAAAGGTTACGCAGAATGCGGGTTCTGTGCTGTTTCTGAAAACCATGCAGTGAACGGCCCGTTTCCAGTTTGTTTCATCGATTACCTGATACTGATTTGCCATGGGATACCTCCGGTTGGATTTTGTTTTTTTGTGATGTTTTGCCTGTCGGGACGGCTTGTTATTCGTTATCCCTGATTACTTGGCAAGGAGAGCCGTAGGCTATCGTATTTGACGGGATGTCTTTGGTAACCACGCTTCCCGCACCGATGACAACATTGTGGCCGATGGTAACGCCCGGAAGGATAATGGCCCCGCCGCCGATCCATACGTTATTTCCAATGATAACCGGCGCTGTCCGGGTCTTGCAGAATTCAAAGGAGCCGTCAGCCTTTGGCTCGCCGAATCTTTCCCTGGCGCTGGTTGGATGGAAGGCTGTGTAAATCTGGACGTTCGGCGCGATGAGGGCGTTGTCACCGACGATAATTTTATTGGAGTCCAGGAAGGTGCAGTTTAAATTCACCTCGCAGTTGTTTCCAAAATAAATGTTGTTTCCGTAATCCACATAAAAAGGAGCGGTAATCCACAGGTTTTTTCCGCGGCCGCCAAGCAGTTCCGATAAAATCCTATCCTTTTCTTCCGCATTCCGGGTATCAGTGAGATTGTAATCACGCATGAGATTTTTGGCCTTGTGCCATTGGTTTAACAATTCGCTGTCCCCGCAGTCATACAGCTCTCCGGCCAGCATTTTTTCTCGTTCTGTCATAGAAATTCTCCTTATCCTTCACTGAAATGAAACAGCTGCCGGCGCATTCCGGGCGGCAGTATGTCTGTGTTAGGCTTATGTTACCTCCCAAAGCTGCTTTTGTAAAGATATTTTATGAATTAGAAAGATGCTTTTCATAGCGCTCACAGTGTTTCCCGCAGGACAATTTCAATGTATTCCTCCAGTTTCTGCCTTATGGAATCCCAGTCGTATCTCTGAACCGGGAAGATGCTGTCTGTTTCCTCGATTTTGGAGATAGGAAGAGAAATGCCGGTATTCCATTCGGAATCAAAGGGGATTACCCTGCATTGAATTGTTTCCAGTGCATTTGCTATCGTGTCGTTTACCATTGCTTTATAGCTTTTCAGCGCCCATTGCGCACCGCCGCCATGTGAGATAATCCCTGCGGGAAGATGATACAGTTCCGAACGGTAGGAATTATCCTTCCACCAGTGAAGAAAGGTGATCTGTTCCATTTTTTCCAGAAGCATGCTTACCTTGGCGGGGATGGGGGCGTAGTGGGGGGAAATGAAGAAAATACAGTCCGACAGTGTCAGTTTTTCGTAGATTTCATTAAAACCGGCATCCATATGGCAGCGTCGGGTGTTGTAGCAGCAGCCGCAGCCGGTACAAGGGGAAAGCACATAGTTACGCAGGTCGATAATTTCGCAGGAGATGTGTTTCCTGGCGGCGGTTTGGGCAATGACTGCGCAAAGCTGCAGGGAGGTGCTTTCAGCTTTGCTGTTTAATATGTTGGAGCCTGAAATGCATGTTATTTTCATGAAGAACCTCCTTATAATAAGTTTTTTCAAGGGTTATTTTTCTTGATTGAAAACTTTGAATCCATTTTATAAACTCTTATAAGTATCGCAGTAAAATGGCTTGAAATCAAGGCTTTCCGCGAACTTCTTATATTTCATTATGATTCCTTATTGCGTGATTTTAGAAAGTCGGATACCATGTGACTATTTACAGGCGCACTTCAATTAAAGTGGAAAATGTAGTTAATTTTTTTATGAAGAATCAAATAGAGAGTGAAGAAAATTGATGTTTTTAGGAGGTAAGCAATATGCTTTGGCCTATGATGCAAATGTTTGACTTATATGGTGACGACCTATTTCGACAATATTTTATGCGAACTGCTATAATTTATAAATCTTTCAATTTATAAATATCATGTCGTATTATATAGCACTTTAAAATTTAAAATGCTATAATAAAATTAAAAATAGCTATAATTTCATATTTATAGATGAGATTAAAATTCATGTATTAATATTTAGCCCTCACGAGAATAAAGAGGTGAATAAGTGGATCTTATAAAAGGGGAATATATTGCCCATATCAGACGTTCAGATAAATGCAGACAGACAGTGACAGAGCATAATGATGGAGTGGCCAGGCTGGCGAAGCGTTCCGGAGCGATGTTTGGACTGGAGAATTTAGCTTCTTTTAGCGGACGGTATCATGACATCGGGAAAAATACCATGAGTTACTACAACTATATAAATGATGCGGCAGACGGAAAACCTGTTGTTCGCGGCTCTGTACTCCACTCAATTTATGGCGCCTGTTTTGCAGATCATTTGGCGAAAGATACAGACCTTTTTTCAAAATTGGCGGCGGAAATGATCCGGGTTTCCATAATGAGCCACCACGGACTGCGGAACTCTCTTACGAAAGACGGAACATCTACATTTTCGCGGGCTGCGGAACGTATCTCTGACTCGTATAAGCAGGTGGAGTACATCGTTTATGAGATTTATGGGGAAAGAGTTATTTTAGAAGAATTTGCGCAAGCTTGTGCGGAGGCAAGAAACATACGAGATGAAATAAATAAATTTCGATCCAAAGGGAACGGATTGGGTTCCGCACATATCTATTTAGCGTTGTATGTCAGACTGCTGACCTCTATCTTAATTGATGCCGATTGCACTGATACAGCCTGTTTTGAAGATAATGTCAAAATACCTGAACAAAAGTCTGCTAAAGAGCTGACTGCGATATGGCGCCGCTATCGTGTCAATTGTGAAAATGAAATTCAAAAAATGCTGCGGGAAAAAGAGTCGTCGCCACTTGATTTCTTTCGAAATGAGATATCTGAAGCGTGTGATAAATTTGAAGGTAAAAGTTGTGGAATATTCCGGCTCGTTGTTCCCTGTGGCGCGGGGAAAACGATATCAGCGTTGCGCTATGCGCTGCAAACGGCAGAGAGATATGAAAAACGTCGTATTTTTTATATCGCCCCATACAATTCAATTCTTGAACAAAACGCGGATGAGATAGCAAGGTACATCGGGGATGATAGTGCTGTATTGCGGCATCACTCTAATATGGTATTTAAGCAAGATGACGGAGAAAAAGAGACGAAGTATAAGCTGCTTACTGAGAATTGGCTGCAGTCCCCTGTTATTGCAACATCTGCAGTGCAATTTCTGGATACGCTATTTGCATCAAAGACTTCTGCCGTGCGGCGAATGCAGGCGCTTGGCAACGCAATTATTATCGTTGATGAAATACAGGCGCTGCCGATAAAAGTATTAAAACTTTTTAACGCGGCAATGAATTTTCTTTCCAGCTTTTGCAATACTTCGATACTTCTATGTTCTGCAACACAACCGCTGTTAGATGAACTGAATGATTACCGAATTTGTCCTCCGCGGGACATCATTCAGGATGTCGACAGATACAACGAAGCTTTCAGACGTGTAGAGATCGTGGATTGCATAAGAGGAAACGGTTTCTCGTCAGACGAGGCGGCCGATTTTATATTTGGGCTGGCGCAGAAAGTGAAATCAATGCTCGCCATTGTTAATACCAAAGCGACCGCGCGGAGAATCGCGGAACGCATTTTAAAATTATCATGTGGCGACAGTGAATATAAAGTGTTTCATTTATCCACTAATATGTGTCCTGCACATCGTAGTACTGTAATCAGGGAAATGCGCAGATATCTGTCTGATGAGAAAAGTTCCAAAAAGATTATCTGTGTCAGCACAACTCTTATAGAGGCAGGCGTCGATCTCTCTTTTGAACATGTTGTCCGTTCACTGACGGGTTTGGACAGCATTGTGCAGTCTGCAGGACGCTGTAATCGAAATCGGGAAACCATATGTGGAACTCTTTCCTTGATTTACATAAATGACGAAAAGATAGGTAAGCTTGATCATATAAAAGAGGCTCAGGAAATAACCCGGGAAATTTTATACCATATTCATATGAATGCGGATCGTTATCCTGGCGGAGCTCTGTCAAAAGCCGCAATGGATGGATTTTACTCAAAATATTACCGTCCACTGAAAAGGGAGATGGCCTTTCCTTTAAAGGATGACCCGGAACATACAATCATTGATCTGCTTACCAATAGTCCTGTCGGAAGCGAACGCAAACAGACAACGGGCGGCATTCTTTTAAAACAGGCATTTAGGGAAGCCGGAGAGGCATTCGAAGTGATTGATAATACAGGTAAACATTCGGTTATTGTAGAGTACAATGATGACGCCCGCAAACATATACATATACTGCTGTCCAGTCACTTTATTTATGAACAGAAAAAACAGCTGCGCTATTTACAACAATATACAGTTCAGCTACCCACATATACGATTGAGAAAATCGGAGCGGGTATAGTTCAAGAAAATGAGATCGGGGTGATGATCTTATCAAATGAGTTTTATGACAAAGTTTATGGTATAGACGATGAGCTCAAGATTTAATTTAACAGGGAGGTGTAAATGTGGAGAGAAAAAGGAATACAGTTGAATTTGAGGTGTGTGGCAACCGTGCGCTGTTTTCTGACCCTATTACCCGTGTCGGCGGTGAAAAGAGCAGTTATTATGTACCGACTTACGAATCACTGAAAGGCATATTGATGTCGGTATATTTCAAACCTACCATCGTTTGGATTATCGATGCTGTGCGCATAATGAACCCCATCCAAACCACTTCGGAAGGCATACGAACAAAAAATTATGACGGCGGTAATGATTTGTCAATTTATACCTACCTCAAAGATGTAAAATATCAAGTGCGCGCTCATTTTGTCTGGAACGAAAACAGACCGGAACTTGTGTGTGACCGTAATGAAAATAAACATCATAATATCGCAAAGCGAATGATTGAACGCGGTGGAAGGCGAGATGTTTTCCTGGGAACGCGCGAATGTCATGGGGATGTTTCACCCTGCGTATTTGGCGAGAGCAAGGGCGCATATGACAGCATAGAGGAGCTTTCATTTGGCTATATGTTCCATGGATTCACCTATGCAGACGAAGCTGTCCGGGAAAATGAAAAGGGGCATATGAGTATACGTTTTAACCATGTTGTGATGAGGAACGGTATCATAGAATTTCCTGCACCAGAGGATATACCGGATAAGGACAGGAGAATATTACATAAAATGCAAGTCAAAAAATTTGGAGAAGCCCAGAAGAACTTCATTGGCTCTAAAGAATTTACCGATGAGGAGGTGGGAGTATGAGTTGGGCCGCCTCCCTGTGTGCTTTGTATGATGCAAATGCGTGGCGCGCAGGAAACGTTGAGAACTGGAATGGGAAGCCGCTGGTACTCATGCCACTAGGCTATGATACAATGAAAGCTCAAATTGAAGTGATAATAGATGGGGACGGGAACTTTATCAGCGCTCGGACACTCGACAAATCCGAGGCTGAAACGATAGTGCCTTATCCTGACAGGAGAACCAGTGGCGTGAAAGCTCTTCCGTTATGTGACAGTCTTTCTTATATTGCCGGGGATTTCTTAGAGCGGATAACAATGTTCCTTGACGGAGAGACAGAAAAGAAAAAGGCCCGCACCATCCATGATATCAAAAATAGCTTTCCATCTTATATCAATGGATTATCGGAGTGGTGTTCATCAGATTTCGTGACAACGAAAGTTATGGCTGTTTATAAATATGTACTTCGAAAATCAGTAATAGCGGATTTGCAAAAAAGCGGCGTCCTTTTACCAGATGATGACGGTTTGCTGTCCGACAGAAAAAAAATTCTAGGCGTTCGAATTGAGAAAGCATTTGTTAGATTTCGGGTTTATGAGAAGAATGTCCATCAGGAGGAAACTGCGATTTGGCTTGATAAGGAAACGCAGCAGTGTTTCATCAAATACTATTTGTCAACTGCCAAAAACAAGGATCTTTGTTATTTTACGGGGAATATTGAACTAACAGCGAAAACAAACCCGGTTAAGATTCGCGGAGAATGGGATACAAAGGCAAGCCTGATATCTTCCAACGATGATTCTAACTTTACCTATAGAGGACGTTTTAAGACAAAAGACAAAAACAACGGCTATAATGAGGCTCTCTCTGTCGGATATGAAACATCGCAGAAGATTCATAATGCACTGAAATGGATTATCCGCAGGCAGGGATTTATTCGGGATGGAGTGTGCCTTGTAACATGGGAAAGCGATTTGAAAGAATTGCCACAATTCTATGAAAGTGCTGTGGGATTACTTACTGCTCTGTCGAACAAAGATGAGTCACTTTGGGATTCTGAGGATGTATTATTTGGTGAGAGTGAAGCGGATCATTCCGACACAAATTATGCAACTGCGCGAGACTTAAATTTAGCAATAGACGGATACGCAAAAAATATTGAGGATACCTCACATATGGTGATTCTTGCACTTGACAGCGCATCTCCCGGACGGCTTGCAATAACTTATTACAGAGAATTAGAAACATCCGCCTATCTGAAGAATATCAGGCAATGGCAGGAAAGCTGCTGTTGGCGGCAGGAATACTTTGATAAGGATAAAAAGTATCGGCGTTATGAAGGTATTGATTCAATTAAGGAGATTGCAAAAGCAGTTTATGGTACCGAGAAAGAAAAACTCCTAACTTTACCTTCAAATAGCGATGGCAAATGCCCACTGCTCATATCTGTTTTTGACCGGCTGAGACCATGTATTATAGACGGTGAACCCATTCCGCCGGATATAGTCAGAACCGCAGTGATGAAAGCATCTAACCCGTTAGCCTATGAGAGGGAATTTAATTATTTGAGGGTTTTGCACACAGCATGTTCCTTGATTAAAAAATATTATTTGGAAAAGGGAGTGATATTTAATATGGTACTTGATGAACTTTGCACAGACCGAAGCTACCTTTTTGGACGGCTTTTAGCAGTTGCGGAAAAAATAGAGCGCTGCACGTTTGATAAGGGCGAAACCCGTACTACAAATGCGGAGCGGTATATGAGGCAGTTCTCGCAGACGCCTTTCCGGACGTGGAAAATCATTCGCAGAAATACACAAACTTATTTAAACCGGTTAAAACCCGGAAGCAGAGAATATTACAAAGATCTTTACGGGAAGATCGAAGGACAATTTGAACCTGGCTGTTTTGAAGCAAAGAATGCTCTTGATGGGAAGTTCCTGCTTGGTTACGATTGTCAGCGGGAAGTCTTAAAGTTCCGAAAGAAAGACAATGTCATTGTTTCAGACGAAGAGGAAATCACTACGATTAGTGAGGAGGAAGAATAAATGAGCATTTTACAGAACAAGATTGACTTTGCGGCAATTGTTTCCGTGACGCGGGCAAACATTAACGGTGACCCTCTGAATGGCAACCGTCCCAGGGAGGACTACAACGGTTATGGGATTTTTTCCGATGTGGCTATTAAACGCAAGATCCGTAACCGATTACAGGATATGGGTGAAAGCATCTTTGTTCAAACAGACGGAAGGGAAACAGATCAATATCGCAACTTGCGTGACCGCGCCGCCAATGATGCCCAACTTGCTGCTGAATTAAAAAAGGGTAAAGATGCGGATACGGATCTTTTTTCTAAAATAGCTTGTGAAAAATGGATTGATGTCAGAGCTTTTGGTCAGGTATTTGCATTCAAAAAGGACAAGAAGAAAGCAAAAGGTGAAGAAGATGAGGCAGGCAGTCAGTTATCTGTTGGTGTCCGTGGACCGGTTTCGATACAACAGGCGGTCAGTGTAGACCCTATTGATATCGTTGATATGCAGATCACGAAAAGTGTTAACGCCGAAGGTGGAAAAAAGGGCAGAGCATCTGATACGATGGGGATGAAACACTATGTTAATTTTGGTCTGTATGTGATTCGCGGAAGCATTAACTGTCAGCTTGCAGAAAAAACAGGCTTTTCTGATGAGGATGCCAACAAAATTAAGGAGGCTCTCTGTACTCTCTTTGAAAACGATGCATCTTCGGCTCGCCCAGATGGTACCTGCGAGGTTTGCAGAGTTTATTGGTGGAAACATAGTGAAAAAACACCGAAAGAAACATCTGCAATGATTCAGCGCTCTTTGAAGATCATGTCAAAGGTTGAGGAACCTCACAGTTTTGATGATTACGATATTCCGATGCCGGAAAGTGTATGTGTTCCAGAAATAATTGAGTTTAACCATATTCAAGAGTAAAACAGAGAATATACAAAATATTCCATCTAAAAGGACTTCTGGTAGCCTCATAGTTGCTGAAAGTCCTTTTGTTGTGCTCTTGACATAAGGGTGTCAGTAATCGTGACGACAAGGTTCGACAGTTTATCGCAGTGTCAAATAAGATAAAAAATGTTTCACGTTGTATTGGTGTTGTTAATACAATAAGATATACTATTGATACAAGCGATATCATTAAGTAATAGAGACACCCTTAAAGGAGTAAATATATTGGAAAAGTTTATGAATCCCCCAGTCAGGCACAAATGGAATGCTGCCGATATCAGAGAGGAACACAGGCAGGGCAGAGAACTGAAGAGGATTGCCAAAAGGTACTGCATCACCAATAAAGAAGTCAGGGAATTGCTTGGAGAGCCAAAGCGGAAAGCGGGAAAGTGCGTATAATGTATAAGCGCCGGATAATACCTATTCCCGCGGTACGGAAATATTTCGGGCAAGCGGCATTTTTTTGCCGGACAGGCCGTATTTTCTGGAATAAGCGCCGGGCGTAGTGCCAGTGTATTTCTTGAATACCCTGGAAAAATAATAAATATCCCTGAATCCGCACTTTTCAGCCACGTCGGAAATCCTGCTGGTGCCGTCCGACAGCAGCTGCCTGGCTTTGGAAATCCGAAGCTCATTCAGGTAAGCAAGGATCGTTTTCCCTGTGGCTTTTTTGAATAAACGGTTGATATAATCATAATTACAGCCGTATTTCTGTTCGATGAGGGCGCTGGTAATTTCCTCCGTGTAGCTGCTCTGGAAGAAAGTAAGGATATCGTGGATAATCCGTGTGGAACGGCCTGTAAGCCCGGAGTTTTCTTCATACAGACAGGAATCGGTCAGTTCCCGTGACAGAAGAATGAGAAACTGCAGAAACAGGCACCCGGTATTCAGCTGAAAATGCTCCAGATGATTGTAGTGGGAAGCCTTGATCTGTTCCAGCAGTTCCGTCAGCTGCATTACAGCGCCTGGCTGGCCGATATGCATGTGCTTTGGCAGCAGAATAGAGGAAGCCGGATTTTTACGGATGGAACATTCATCTGTCTGAAGCGCGGCAAAACGGCTGCTGACAAGCTCGTTTTTTACCAGCTCCTCCGGTGCGGAGCATTCTGCCATCCGATCATGATAAAAGTGTATGTAAAAATACGTACAGGAGGAAGCCTTTGTGCCGCAGTGTACCAGATGAGGATCCAGGATGAGCATATCACCGGGCTTCAGCGCATATTCGCGGCTCCCTTCCTTCAGATACATTTCCCCTGAAAGTACAAAATAAAGTATGAATTCCTCTGTTTGTCTTTTTATATGGATGTGAGGCGGTTTTACGCTCACTTTATTTGTAAATTTAACTACGGGCATATAGGTGCTGTCCATTTTATAAAAAAGAAAATCTTCCATTGTTTCTGCCTTTCCTGAAAATCATCTGACGCAAATGCTTCCGCCTTTATGAGTATAGAAGTAATTTTTGCTCATGGCAACGGATTTTTTGAAATATTTTTAATGATAATGACAGCGCAATTATGCAGAGAAATAATAAGCAGAAAGCAGCAGGCGATTCAGCCTTATTTTACCAAAGGGGAACAGGGTCTGATTTGATTGACTTTGTATAAAGGGATAGGTATAATTCAGTTTATGATGTACATGTTGCCATATGAAGGGGGATTATTTATGGTTATGATTAAGGTACCTGAGTGCGGACAGGAAATTTCCGACAAGGTTCAAAAGGGTACCTATTGCGGAAAGGTTTTGCTGAGGAGGACGAAAAAAGAAGCCGGATAACGTATAAGAAGACAGAAAAATAATAAGAGTACATAAGGGAGATTAATTCTATGGCATTAATTAAGTGTTCAAAATGTGGATCAGAGATAAGCGGAGAAGCTTCTTTTTGCCCCAAATGCGGATGTCCTGTTGCGGGTTCGGCTGCGGCATCCAACAACAATAAGCAGAAGAAAATGATAATAATTATAACAGCGATTGTTATTTTGGCGGCAGCACTGATTGGATTTATAGTTTACAGGTCCGCCAATAAAACGGATAAGAGTGGTTATTATAATGGGTTGAAATGGGGAACATCATATGAAGAAGTCAAAAAACAAATAGACGATGATGTAATCAGTATTGAAAAGGATGGCAAAATTACTGTTGATTTGCAGAATTATGAGGGAAAAGAAGGAGTAAACTGCATATTATCTTATGAGTTTGAAAATGATTCATTAGATCAGGTAGCTTTATTTATCACGAATCTTGACAGCAGTTCTTACACCGATAATTCTCTGATTGAAGAATATACAAAGAAATTTGATGAATTATATGGTGATCACAGTCAGGATCTTTCTACCTACATATGGAAAACAGAGTATAGCAGTATTGAACTGACATTTCTGATGGACAATCTTTTTATAATAGAATACAAAGATATTAATAAAGCAGATTAGAATGATCGGAAGTGAAGCGATTCAGCCGGATGCAGTAAGTGTGACAGCATCCGGCTGATTTTATTTTAGTCTTCCGGTGCTCAGGAATCACTTTCTTGCGGACAGCACAGGCAGATTCCGAAGATCAGGAGCATCGGCGCCAGTTCCGGTATATTATATGGTAAAGTAAAAGAAACAGGGTAAATACATGTTGAAGGAAATGGAATACCGCAGAGAGGCGGCGCTGCAATATGCAAAGCAATGGGCGCTTGGAAGAAATCCCCGATATTATAATTTTGAAGAACTGGGAGGGGACTGCACCAATTTTGCCTCCCAGTGTATCTATGCGGGGAGCGGCGTCATGAATTATACGCCTGTGACGGGCTGGTACTATAACAGCAGCTCGGACCGCTCGCCAAGCTGGACAGGAGTGCAGTATCTTTATAATTTCCTCACAGGGAATAAATCCGTCGGGCCATATGCTGCGGCAACCGACGCCGCAGGCGCGGTGCCCGGAGATATTGTGCAGTTGGGAAACCAGAACGGGTACTATCACAGTCCGGTGATTGTCGCCGTGGAGGACGGCCGCATTTATGTGGCAGCCCACACCTATGACGCCTATATGAGGCCGCTGGATACGTATATCTACCAAAAGTCGCGTTTCCTGCATATTATAGGGGTTCGCAGCTGGTAAGCATTTGTAATGGGGCTGCCGTGGCTCCGGGAAAACGGACGGAATTAATTCAACTTCCGGAATTCCAGCGGCGTTAGCCCGGTCATTTTTTTAAAGCTGGCTATAAAATGGCTGGCATCGGTAAAGCCCACTCTCTGTGCGATATCCTGTACGCTCATTCGCGGAAAGGTCAGGAGGAATTCCTTTGCCTTATTGATCCGGTAAACGGTCAGGTATTCATAGGCTGAACAACCAAGGAAACGGCCGAACAGACGGGAGAGGTACTGGGGGGTGATAAAAACCTGACGGCTTAAATCCAGCACTGTCAGCTCCTGCCCGTAATTTGTTTCGATCTCTTTTACCACAGGAGCCACATATTTCTCATAGAGAGGGTCTTTAATCAGGTCACGGGTATATACGCCGTCCACGAAATACATCAGCAGCCGGTAACAGTCGGCGGAAAGGGATTTTTCATCTACCGGAGGATTTTCATATTTTTCCATCACATCCCGGATCAGGGCAGCGATTTGCGCGCCCTGATCTTTTTCAATAAAAATGACGGATCTGTTTCCCAGCATTGTGACAATACTGCTTTCTATTGTTCCGGCAAAGGTGGCAAAAAGGGTAAACCAGCTGTCTGTTTTGCCGGAATAGGCATGCTCTGTAAAAGGGGCGATAAGAATGCCTTCCCCTTCATTCAGAAGATATTTTCTTCCCTGGATTTCAATTCGCCCGCAGCCCTTTTCCGTCTGCAGATAATGGTAGAGCGGATAGCCTTTGGGGCGCCGTACGCTTTCCTGGCTCCAGTGGTTGCCTACGGAATCAAAAGTGAAAGGCTCGCTGACAGGCGCGCTCCTGAAAATGATTGGCATGGTTTTTCTCCTGTTTCGAAATGTTATATTTTTTAGTTTAACATGTTACACATCCCGTTGTCCATCCATAATATAATGTCAGTAAAGCCGGGGGAAGAGTCCTGCGGCAATGTAAATTTATGTAAAGAGAGGGAAATACAGCATGGAAGGAAAATTTAAGAGGATTTTATACGGAGGGGATTATAATCCGAACCAGTGGCCCAGGGAAATCTGGGATGAGGATATGCGGATTTTCAGGGATGCGCGGATTAACAGCGCTACAGTGAATGTGTTTTCCTGGGCAAGGCTTCAGCCTTCGGAGGAGACCTATGATTTTGAACAGCTGGATGATATTGTGGACATGCTCAGCCGTGAGAATTATGATATAGTGCTTGCCACATCCACAGCGTCGCTTCCGGCATGGATGGTAAAGAACTATCCGGAGGTGGCAAGGACGGATTATGAAGGAAGACAGCATAAATTCGGCCAGAGACACAACGCCTGCCCCAACTCTCCAATCTATCGGAAATACGCAGAGGCACTGGCATCCAGACTGGCCGAGCGTTATGGAAGCAATCCTCACGTCACCTGCTGGCATGTGAATAATGAATATGGCGGGGAATGCTATTGTGAACACTGCGAAAAGGCTTTCCGTGTCTGGCTGCGCAAGAAATACGGAACGCTGGAAGCACTCAACGCGGCATGGAACATGGAATTCTGGGGACACACCGTTTACGACTGGGATGAAATCGTGCTGCCTAATGCACTGAGCGAGGGGATAGGCACTGGCAAAACTGCATTTGCAGGAATTTCCATTGATTACCGTCGTTTTATGTCGGACAGCATACTGGCCAATTTTACTATGGAAAGAGATGCCATCCGCCGTTATGATAAGGAAACGCCGATCACGACGAATCTGATGGGAACCTATAAAGGGCTGGATTATTTTAAATGGGCGAAGGAGATGGATATCGTTTCCTGGGACAATTATCCCCGTTATGATACGCCCTGGAGCTATACAGCATTAAGGAACGATCTGATGCGCGGGCTGAAGGATGCTCCCTTCATGCTTATGGAGCAGACGCCCAGCCAGCAGAACTGGCAGCAATACAATTCCCTGAAACGTCCGGGTCAGATGCGGGCGCAGAGCTATCAGACGCTGGCACGGGGAGCGGATACCATACAGTTTTTCCAGCTGCGCCGCAGCAAAGGGGCCTGTGAAAAATTCCATGGCGCGGTCATTGCACATGCAGGGACGGAGGATACCAGGGTATTCCGGGAGGTAAAGCAGCTGGGGACCGAGCTGGAGAAGCTGGGCAATGCCACGTTGGGAGCCGTAAATGAAGCAGAGGTGGGAATTGTTTTTGACTGGGATAATTACTGGGCGCTGGAATATACAAGCGGGCCGTCCGAGGATTTGACCTATGTGGATCAGATTCAGCAGTATTACCAGTTCTTCTATGACAGAAATATTGCGGTACATATGATCCCCTGTGATGCGGATTTCGGCAGATATAAGATGGTGGTTGCCCCTGTGCTTTATATGGTAAAGGAAGGGGTAAAGGAAGCGCTGGAGAGATACGTGGAGCAGGGCGGCGTGCTCGTCACCACCTATATGAGCGGTATTGTGGATCAATCGGATAATGTATACCTGGGAGGCTATCCCGGGCCGTTGAGAACCCTTGCCGGCGTGTGGGTGGAGGAAATAGATGCGCTTTCACCGAAGCAGTCAAATGAGGTGATTTTCCAGGACGGCACAAAAGCCTCCTGCGGGCTGTTATGTGAGCTCATGCATCTGGAAGGCGCCGAATGTCTTGCCAGATATGGTCAGGATTTTTACAGGGATATGCCTGCTGTGACAAAAAACAGGTATGGTGACGGTACAACCTATTATATAGGAACAAGAATGGAAGAAGGGCTTGAAAAGATCCTGGAAAGCGCCGTTTCGGATGCACAGGTAAAGCCAGTGCTTGAAGGAACGGACGGACTGGAGGCGGTTTGCAGGAAAAAAGATGGATGCAGCTTCTATTTTGTGATAAATTTCCAGGATAAGGCGCTACCGGTCCCTCCCGCTCTCGCAGGCCATATGGATATGCTGACCGGGGAGACGGTAAAGGCGGGAGATATGCTTGCAAAGTACGATGTAAGGATTGTGCGTGTGGAGGATAGTGCTTCACAGGAATAGCGCCGAAAAGCATCAAAGCAAAAATGGATGGTGGAAAACCCGCTTCTTTTCAGGCAGGAAGCCAGACCTGCAAGAAAAGAAGCGGGCCTTTTGCCGTCCATCAGCTGTTTTCCACCCCGGGCAGCTCTGTCAGGGCACGGAAGCTGTAACCCATCCCTTCCCATTTTGTGAGCAGCTCATCAAGTATTTCACCATTTGTTTTCGAGGTATTATGAAGCAGCACGATGGCTCCGGGATGTACCCTTTTGAGCAGTTTATCGAAGGCCTCTTCGTGGGTCGGCTGCTTATCCTGATCCCAGTCCACATAAGCCAGGCTCCAGAAGAAGGTTTTATAGCCCAGATCTTTTGCGATCTGGAGATTATTTTCACTGTATTTTCCCTGGGGCGGCCGGTAGAACTTTATCATCGGCTGCCCTGTGGTCTGCTCATAAAGCGCCTCCAAATCTCCCAGTTCTTTGGCAAAAGCGTCTTTGTCCATCCGGGACATGTCCGGGTGATGGTAGCTGTGATTCCCCACGATGTGCCCCTCTGCCAGCATCCGTTTTACCAGATCCGGGCTGGTTTCCAGATAATTTCCCACCACAAAGAAGGTTGCCTTTACGTTATGCTTTTTCAATGCATCCAGGATTGCCGGCGTGTTCCCATTTTCATAGCCGCAGTCAAAGGTCAGATAAAGAACCTTATCCTGTGTATTTTCCGCGTAAAAGGCATCATATTTCGCCAGCTCCTCATAGGTGGCATTGGCAACCGGCGGTTTTCCGTCCTCCTGAAAGCTCAGTCCCCAGTTCCCTTCCGCAGGCAGGACCGCCGGCGCCATTGTGCTTCTGGTATCCACGGCCTTCGCCAGAAAACGGCCTGCAAGGAAGGCCAGGACAAACAGAAAAAACACCCCCGTCAGCCCTTTGATTTTTTCAAGTTTGTTCATGTGTCTGATTCCGGTTTTTCTTTCATTATATACATCAAAGCCCGGTTTAAGACTTGCAGAATTTTTAGCAAAATGTTAACACTGCCTGAAAAAAAGAAGGAATCCGCAAAAAACAGCGCAAAATCACGATTCTTAAGCGTGTAAGGTATTTTTATATGCAGTCTGCGGTAGAAAAATGAAGAAAAAGCTTGTAAGTTTTTGCCATATTCAACCTTGTTTTTTTGTAATATAATAACAAGCCGGGGCGAAACTGAGTGGTTCCGTCCCGGCTTGCAAAATTATAAAGACAGAATATGTAAAGAGGAGGAAGATAGGACATGACTGTAGCACAGATATTAGCTGTTGTTATTTTTGTGGCAATGTTCGGATTGATTGTGTCGGAAAAAATTGAACGGCACCTTGTATCCCTGGGATGCGGCCTTTTGATGATCGTCCTGGTTTTCGGCCTGAGCATGCACAGCATGCCGGCAATCTGGAACACACTGGCGCTGAGGAATTTTTTTACGGCGGGCTTCTGGTATCAGGCAAAGGAAGCGGCGGAATCCTCGTCCGGAATTAACTGGGCGACGATTCTTTTTATTGCGGGAATGATGATAATGGTGGAAGGCATGGGAAGGGCAGGCTTTTTCCGTTGGCTGTGCCTGCGTATTGCAAAGGCTGTAAAGTACCGGACAATTCCGCTTTTTATTACTTTTATGGTAATGTCCAGCATCCTGGCCATGTTTATTGACAGTATTACGGTAATCTTATTTCTGGCGGCGGCCACGGTGGAGCTGGCCCGTCTGCTGAAATTCAATCCGGTTCCAATGATTATTTCGGAAATTTTCTGCGCCAACCTGGGCGGCTCCGCCACCATGTGCGGGGATCCGCCGAATATTATTGTGGGAACCTCACTGGGATATTCCTTCAGCGATTTTATTACAAACACAGGTTATATTGCACTGATCGCCCTGGTGTTTACCATTGCTTATTTTTACTTCTGCTTCCGGAAGGAGCTGGGGCAGAGCGCGGCGGGAAAAGGGACGGTATCCTATCCGGATCCCAGGGATGCTATCGAAAATAAGAAGGATTTCATCATCAGCTGTATCATTTTTGCCTGTGCGGTGGTACTCCTTATCACACATGCACAGACAGGGCTGACTGTGGCGGCCATAGGCGTTTTTATCGGCGTGGTGACCCTTCTTACGGCGGGCAGGGAGGCTGTAATCCTGTTGAAAAAGGTGGATTATAAGACACTCCTGTTTTTCATCGGCCTGTTTATTGTGGTAGGCGGACTGGAACAGACCGGAATCCTGGAGCTGATCGCCGGCTTTATTGCAAAAATAAGCGGTGACAACGCCATGCTCATGATCGCCATCGTCCTGTGGGTTTCAGCCATTGCCAGCGCTTTTGTGGACAACATCCCCTTTGCGGCTACAATGGTGCCGGTTATCAGGAGCCTGGCGGCGGCACAGGGCGTGGATCTTTCCGTGCTGGCCTGGACGCTGGCTATGGGAACCGATATCGGCGGCAGCGCAACGCCCATCGGCGCTTCTGCCAATGTTGTGGGAATTTCCGTGGCGGCCAAAGAAGGACATATGATTGGCTGGGGAAAATACTGTAAATATGCGGCGCCGGCTACCATTCTCGTGGTGCTGATCTCCATGCTGTGTATTTATGTCAGATATTTCTAGGAAGGAGAGGCTGATGGACGGACAGATGATTATTTCCGTGGGACGTGAGTTCGGCAGCGGCGGCCATGTAATTGCCGAAGCGCTTGCCAAAAGATTCGGCTTGCCGTTATATGACAGCAATCTTCTGGAACATATTGCGCAGGAGAAAAATATAGATCATACAGAATTGAAAAAATATGACGAGAAGCCTAAAAACAGGCTGCTTTCCAGGACGGTCCGGGGTTACTCCAACTCCGCGCAGGAAAACATTGCGTATATGCAGTTCGACTATCTGAAAAAAAAGGCAGAGAGCGGAGAATCCTTTGTGGTGGTGGGCCGCTGTGCTGAAACAAAGCTGAAGGGCTTTCCCGGCCTTATCTCCTTTTTTATCCTGGGGGATAAGGAAAAGAAGGCGGAGCGTGTGATGAAGGTATACGGCGTTTCCAGGGACGAGGCACTGCATATGATGGAGCGGGAGGACTGGGAACGGAAAACCTATCATAATTACTATTGCAGGGGAAAATGGGGAGATTCCAGGAATTATGATTTCTCCATCAACAGCAGCAGGCTGGGTATTGACGGCACGGTGACGATGCTTGAAGAATATATCAGGGCTGCCACTCATTAACAATTTTCAGGCCGGCAGTTAGAAATGCACTTGCCATTAACCGTAAAAATGCTAAAATAAAAGAAACGGCAGTTTTCGGCTGCCGGAATTCTACTAAGCTTGGGGGAAGTGTTATGGGGAAACAGTTGATTATTTCCGTAGGACGTGAATTCGGCAGCGGCGGCCATGTGATTGCAGAGGAGCTGGCCAGACGGTTTGAGCTTCCGCTGTATGATAATAACCTGCTGGAGCACATTGCTGAGGAAAAGGAGATTTCTCACGAAAGCCTGAAAAAGTATGATGAACGGCCGAAGAACAGGCTTTTTTCCAGAACGGTAAGGGGCTATTCCAATTCCATGCAGGAGAATCTTGCCAATATGCAGTTTGATTACCTGAAAAAGAAAGCCGCAGCAGGAGAATCCTTTGTCATTGTGGGCAGATGCTCTGAAACGATTCTGAAGGGCTTCGACGGCCTGGTTACCATATTTGTCCTGGGAGATCCGGATGTAAAGGCGGAGCGTATCAGAAAGGTCTACGGCGTATCCGAAGAGGAAGCCAGGCGTATGATGAAGCGGGAGGACTGGAACAGGAAATCCTACCATAATTATTACTGCAAAGGCAAATGGGGAGATTCCAGAAATTATGATTTCTCCATCAACAGCAGCAGGCTGGGAATTGAGAAAACAGTGGATATGCTGGAAAACTGCATCAGAGCGCGTATGGAATCAAATTGCTGAAACAGCAGCGGGACGGATACATATTTATTAACTGCATAAGGAGTAAAAGTACGGTAAAATAGAATCTGCGGCCGGAGACGCCGCAGATTTTTTATGATTTTTCATTATTTTTGTAATAATTAATCATAAGGATATAGTCAATTGTTTCATTTCGTGCTAGACTATATCATATTGAAGATATTTTGTAACGGATATTTCTGCCCGGACAGTTGTTCCGCCATTCACTGCAGTTTCAGAAAAAAGGGAAGAGGATACCGCAGCAGCCTATCGGAGACAAATGAAAATTTCCCGGAGGTACGTAAGTGAAAGCTGAAGCGAAGGAAAAAAAGAAATCAGGCGCGATACTGGCGGCATCAGCAGGGATTTTTGTGATTGCCCTGTCTGTTTCCAGTTTCTTTCTTATCCAGATTATCGGCAGAATGAACCGCAGCGCCAATCAGAATCTTCTGACCTCCAGCCGGGTTATTAACGAGGGGCTGAATAATAAGATCACTTTGGATCAGGAAATGTTAAACACCCTTGCAGACCTGCTTGCCCTTGAAGAAGAGGACATGGTTGGGAAGACGCTGTGTAAATATACGGATTTTACGGATTTTTATCAATTTTCATATATAAATATGGATGGGAAGGGAACAGACAGTAAGGGAAATACCATTTATGCCTCGGATTTTCAGTTTGATGAGATATCCCTTTCTCAGGGGAAGAACGGTATTTCAGCCCCTTATTACGGTTCCAGCGGGCGGCTTCAGCTCACCTACCAGTCCCCTGTAATCAGGGATGGAAAGCAGGTAGGGGCCGTATATGCGGATCGGATTGTCAATGATTATAACCTTCCTACCCTGTTTACCTTCCATAATGGGGCGGGTTCCGCCTTTGTAGTGGACAGCGATGGGAAATTCATTATCAGCTCCCGGGGAACGGGAGGGGAAAAAGACATTTTCAGCTATCTGGGAGAACAGGGGAATGCAGATGCCGTCCGGGAGACGCTCCGTCAGGTAATGGAGGAAGAAAAAAGCGGAACGCTTACCATCGTATATAAAGATCAAAAGTCCCTGCTGGGTTTCCTTCCTGTAGAAGCGCCGGAGGGCTGTTATCTTCTCACGGTTATACCGCGTTCGATCCTTCAGCAGGAGGCTACGCCCATCATCTGTATGCTGTGCTGTATGTTCTGCCTGCTCCTTATCGGAGGAATTTCCATTTCAGCACTGCTGGCGGGCAGACAGTCCATGAAGGCCGATGTAAAGCAGAAGGAGTACCGGGAGAAGCTGTTCGGGAACCTTTCGGCGAATATTGATTTTGCATTTATGCTGTATACGCCGGAGCAGCAGAAGGTGGAGCTGGTGTCGGATAACCTGCCGGGGCTTCTTGGCATAACCTCGCAGCAGGTAATGGAAAGGCCCGGACAGGTGTTTGATGCCAGCGGCATGTCCCGGGAGGATGAGGCCAGGAACGGCTTCCTGAGGGGGACGCTTGGAGAGCAGATTACAAGGGAGTCCATGGTAGGAAGCGGACCAAATGAGGTGAGACGCTGGATTGCGGTCCATCTGATACCGGCGGATTACGGACAGTATCTGGCGGTATTTCATGAGACGACCAGTGAGCATGATATGCGGGATCAGCTGGCGGATGCCCTGACGCAGGCGCAGAACAGCAACCGCGCGAGAACGGCCTTCTTTTCCTCCATGTCCCATGACATCAGGACTCCTATGAATGGAATTATAGGAATGACGAATATCGCCTTAAAGAATCTGGATGACAGGGAAAAGGTAGAGTCATGTCTGAACAAAATTACGGCGGCCTCAGGACATTTGCTGTCTCTGATTAACGAAGTGCTGGACATGTCCCGAATCGAGAGCGGAAGGATCAGCCTCAAGGAAGAAAATGTGCATCTTCCCAGCCTGATTGGAAACCTTCTGTCCGTTATCAAGCCTGATATGGATAAGAAGGGGCAGAGCCTGCGGATGCAGTCACGGATTCTGGAGCATGACACGGTAATCAGTGATACGCTGCATTTGCAGAAAATATTGCTCAACCTGTTGTCCAATGCGGTGAAGTATACGCAGGAGGGTGGTGAAATCCGCCTGCTGATTTCAGAGCTGCCGATGGAGTCGGATACCATAAGGATGCGTTTTGTGGTAGAGGATAACGGCTTCGGCATGAGTCCTGCATTCCTGGAGCGTATTTTCCTGCCCTTTGAAAGAGCGGAGGACAGCAGGATGAACCAGGTTCCCGGCACGGGACTGGGGCTTGCGATCACAAAGAGTATTGTGGATTTGATGGGCGGACTGATAAGCGTGGAAAGCAGGGAGCATGAGGGATCACGTTTTACGGTGGAAATTCCGCTGAAGCTGCCGGCGCAGCAGGTGGAGGAATTCCCGGAGCTGTCCGGTTATTCGGCGCTTATCGTGGATGATGATCGGGATGCCTGCGAAAGCATCGGCCTGATACTCCAGGAAAGCGGTGTGCGCGCCAATTGGGTTAATAATGGCCCTGCGGCGGTGGAACAGGTCTACAAGGCCCATGAGGAAAAGGATGATTACTGCGTTGTTATTCTTGACTGGAGAATGCCCGGAATGGACGGCCTGGAGACCGCAAGACAGATCAGGGGGCGGCTGGGCAGCGAGGTCCCCATTCTTCTGTTGTCCGCATATGATTGGGAAAGTGTGAAGGAGGAAGCTCTTGAGGCAGGAATTAACGGCTTCCTGACAAAGCCGATTTTCAGGACAGAGCTTCTGGAGCAGATGAAATATTACATATGGGACAAAAATAAGGAAACGGAAAAACAGGAAGCGGAGAAAGCGGTAACAGCGAAACTGCAGCCGGAAGAAGCGGAGAACCTGCAGGGGAGCAGAATCCTGACAGCGGAGGATAATGAGCTGAATCGGGAAATCATTGTGGAGCTCCTGGAAAACAGCGGCGCTGTGGTAGACAGCGCGCAAAATGGGAAAGAGGCGCTGGATTATTATCTGGACAGCAGTCCCGGATATTACCATCTCATACTGATGGATGTAAATATGCCGGTAATGGACGGACTGGAGGCTGTAAGAGCGATCAGGGATTCAGGCAGGGAGGATGCGGCCATGATTCCGGTGATTGCCATGACTGCGGATGTTTTTAAGGAAGATATTAACAAGTGCAGGGAAGCGGGAATGAATGCACATATAGGAAAACCAGTGGAGCTGGACAAGTTGTACAGCACGCTCCGGCGGTTTTTAAATACGGGAAAATCAGGGGAAATGTGATGAATGGGAAAAAGATGGGAAAAAGTGTGCTGTGCGCTGTATTGGTAACCGCTCTCCTGGGGGCAGGCTGCGGAAAGGAACAATCCGCTCCGGAGGTGTATCTGGACGAAAGCATTCCGGAAACGCCTGTGAAGCTGTTTACACAAAACGAAACGGTTTCTGTGGCCATCGAAGAATGCTGCAGGAAGGTGCTGAACCGGGACGGGAACACCAACATAACTCTTTACAGTGATTCTGCGGGCTATTATGCGGAAGAGGGGCTGTCATACCGGGAGCTTCTTCTAAAGCGCCTGGCCTCAGGGACCGCAGATGATTTATACCTCATCCCGGCAGAGGATGTGCTGGAGTTTGATGATAAGGGGTATATCTACGACATGTCGGATCTGAAATGTGTGTCGAACCTGTCAGATGATGCATTGATACAGAGCACCTATGACGGAAAGGTATTTTCCATTCCGCTTACATATACCTGTTTCGGTTTTGTCTGGAATGTGGACATGCTGAAAGAGTACGGCCTGGAGGTTCCGGAAAATCTGGAGGAATTTTTGAATGTGTGTGAGACTCTGAAGGAAAACGGAATACTTCCATATGGGGCGAACAAGGATTTTGCCCTGACGGTGCCGGTGATGTGCGCAGGACTTTATGATGTTTACCAGGAGGCTGATTCAGAAAAGAAGCTGGAGGCATTGTCAAACGGGGAGACGGCGATCAGCGAGTATATGGAAAAAGGCTTCAGCTTTCTCCGGCTGCTGATTGATCGGGGCTATATGGATCCGGAAGGCGCGCTCGACATGGCGCCCTTGGGTGATGAAGAAAAGGCTTTTTTTGCGGAAGGAAACTGTGCTTTCATATGCGCGCTTTATCGGGGCGTCACTTTTGAAGGCTATCCGTTTGAAATAAAGATGACGCCGCTGCCGGTGCTGGAAAAGGGTTCCATTTGCGTGGTCGGCGCGGATCAGCGTCTTGCAGTCAATCCGGGTTCGGAGCATCTGGATGCGGCCATTGCCATCGTTGAAGCGTTGGGCCAGACGGAAACGCTGGATTCCTTTGCTGCAAGCCTTGGAAAGATATCCTCTTCCCAAAATGCCACAGCACCGGATATTCCCCAGTCGGATTCGATTATTGCATGCGTGGCCGGCGGCGGGCAGATTCCCAATCAGGATTTCCGTCTGCATTTTAACGTATGGGATACGGTGCGGGATTTGAGCCAGCAGGTCTGTCGGGGAATGAGCGCGGAAGAAGCGGCGGCAGAGTATGATTCCAGGCAGCAGCAGGAAATTGCAGTGTATGGAAAGCAGTAATGCAAAAATAACGAAAACGGTATTGTGGGCTTAAGCAGGCTCCGGTACCGTTTTTTGCATGGTATTTACGGGAGAATGGATGGCTGGATCGTTGGCTTGAAAAGGCTGGCTGGCGGAGATATTCGTAAAAGGTATAACTATGTATTATTTTTAAGTATTTGCCTTTGGCATAAAGTGAATTTACAATAAAAACAGAAAAGGAAGCATTCAATTTGATTAGCAGGCGGCGAAACTGCAAAGAAACAGGAGGAAGAAAAAATGGTATACCGCGAATTTCAGGACTTACAGTTATCTGCCCTGGGTATGGGGGCCATGCGTCTGCCCGTGATTGATGGAAATGACGCGCAGATCGATAAGGAAGCAACTGCTGAAATGGTTGCTTATGCCATGGAGCATGGCATCAACTATTATGATACCGCATGGGGCTATCATGACGGTAATTCCGAAACCGTGATGGGGGAGGCTTTGAGCCGGTATCCCAGGGAAAGCTTTTATCTGGCCACTAAATTTCCGGGCTATGATTTATCCAACATGGACAAGGTGGAAAGCATTTTTGAAGCACAGCTGGAAAAATGCGGAGTGGATTATTTTGATTTTTATCTGTTCCACAACGTCTGTGAAATGAACATTGATGCCTATCTGGATGAAAAATACGGTATTTTCGATTACCTGATGGAGCAGAAGAAAAAAGGGCGTATCCGTCATCTGGGATTTTCCGCCCATGGAAGCTATGATATTATGAAGCGATTCCTGGACGCTTATGGCGAACATATGGAATTCTGCCAGATCCAGCTCAATTATCTGGACTGGTCGTTCCAGAATGCCAGGGCAAAGGTCGATTTGCTGAAAGAGCATCATATCCCTGTCTGGGTCATGGAGCCTCTGCGCGGCGGAAAACTGGCGTCACTGGAGGATGAGAATGCTGCTGTCCTGAAGGGGCTTCGTCCGGAGGAGGGGATTCCCGCATGGGCCTTCCGGTTCCTTCAGTCAATTCCCGGGGTGACCATGGTGCTTTCCGGAATGTCCAATTTTCAGCAAATGCAGGAAAATATCGCTGTCTTTGAAGAGGATAAGCCGCTGGATGAGAAGGAAATGGCTGCGCTGTTGGAAGTGGCGGACCGTATGGTAAAAAAGATTGCCCTGCCCTGCACCGCCTGCCATTATTGTGTGAGTCATTGTCCGAAGGGACTGGATATTCCCGGCCTTCTGGAGCTGTATAATGAGCACTGCTTTACAGGAGGAGGCTTTATTGCGCCGATGGCGTTGATGGCGGTACCGGAGGAGAAAAAGCCCGGCGCCTGCATCGGCTGTAGAAGCTGTGAGGCAGTCTGTCCCCAGCAGATAAAAATATCGGAGGCAATGGCGGATTTTTCGGCGCGGCTGCAGGGTTAAGGAGGATATGCGATGCCTGAGGGCAGTCACAGAGTAAGGCGATTGGGAACGGACAGGCTTTCGGCCGGGAGGGATTGGCGGATATGGAGCTTCGGGTACTGAATTATTTTTTGATGGCTGCAAGGGAAGAAAACATTACCAGGGCCGCGTCGCTTCTGCACGTGACCCAGCCTACGCTTTCCAGGCAGCTGATGCAGTTGGAGGAGGAGCTGGGGGTAAAGCTGTTTGAACGCAGCAGCCACAGCATTATTCTGACGGATGAAGGAATGCTGCTGAAGCGCCGGGCACAGGAGCTGCTCCGGCTTGCGGAGAAAACAAAAAGGGAGGTTTCCCACGAGGAGGAGAGCATTATCGGTGAAATTGCCATCGGCAGCGGGGAACTGAGAAGCAGCGGCTGCCTGGCGGAGCTTCTTTCCTCCTTCCGGGAAAAATATCCCATGGTACAGTACGATATTTTCAGCGGCAATGCGGACAATATCAAGGACAGGATGGAGCAGGGCCTTCTTGACATGGGACTGCTGCTGGAGCCTGTGGACATCGGCAAATATGAGTTTATCCGTATGCCATTAAAGGAGGAATGGGGGATTCTTGTGCGGAAGGATTCCCCGCTGGCACAAAAAAAGGCAGTCCGGCCGGAGGATCTGATTGGCCGGCCGCTGATGGCATCGGGCCGGGGACTGGTGCAAAATGAGCTGGCAAACTGGTTTGGCGAATATGCGGATCAGATAGATATTTTTTCTACCCATAACCTTCTTTATAATACGGCCATGATGGTGGATAAAGGAGCGGGAGAGGCGCTGACGCTGAGGCTGGAAAGCAGCTATGACAATTTATGCTTTGTACCGCTTTCCCCTGGCCTGGAAACCGGTTCGGTGCTGGCATGGAAGAAAAACCAGGTGTTTTCGCCGGCAACGGCGGCATTTATCAGGCATGTGAAAAAATGTATCAGAAAAGAACCAATGGGAGAGGAGGCGTGAGGATATGACAAAATCGGAAGCCTGCGAACGTTACCGGATTCCGCCGGAAATCCTCAGTGAATATGAAAGCTGGGGCTTGTGCGGGGCGGTAAGACAGGTAATGGGGGACTGGCAGTATGACGACCAGGATCTGGAGCGCCTTGGATTGATTATGACGCTGCATGATATCGGTTTTAGCCCGGAAGAGGTGGAGAGCTATATGAGACTGATGCTTGCCGGAGAGTCCACGGAAAACGAGAGGATGAAAATGCTTGATGCCAAGCGGAGCAAGGCCCTGGATGAAATCCATTTCCGCGAAAGGCAGCTGGAGCGTATGGATTATCTGCGGCATGAGATGAAGAAGGGGAAAAAATAAATGCAATATATAAAGCTTGGAAATTCAAAGCTGCGGGTATCCCGTATCTGTATGGGCTGTATGGGCTTTGGCGATGCCGGAAAAGGACAGCATACGTGGACGCTGGACGAGGCGCATTCCCGGGAAATCATTAAAAGAGGGCTGGAGCTGGGAGTGAATTTTTTTGATACCGCAGCCGCTTATCAGGGCGGAACCAGCGAACAGTATGTGGGAAGGATCCTGCGGGAGCTGGCCGTAAGAGAGGATGTGGCGGTTGCAACCAAATTCCTGCCGCGCACGCGGGAGGAAGCAGAGAGCGGCATTACAGGACAGCAGCATATTATGCATATGATGGATAAAAGCCTTCTGAACCTGGGGATGGATTATGTGGATTTGTATATTTATCATATGTGGGATTATGGGACGCCGCTTTACGAGATTATGGAGGGGCTGAATGCTGTGGTAAAAGCAGGAAAAGCCCGTTATATCGGTATTTCAAACTGCTTTGCATGGCAGCTGGCGAAAGCGAATGCGCTGGCGGAAAAGGAAGGATTTGCAAAATTTGTATCCGTCCAGGGGCACTATAATCTGATTTTCCGGGAAGAAGAGCGGGAGATGGTACCTTACTGCAGGGAAGAGAACATTGCGCTGACGCCCTACAGTGCGCTGGCGGGAGGACGGCTGTCTAAGCTTCCGGGAGAAAAATCGAAGCGCCTGGAGGAGGATAGCTATGCACGTCAGAAGTACGGCAGTACACAGGCGCTGGATCAGATAATAATAGAACGGGCCGCACTGCTGGCGGAACAGAAGGAGGTTACCCTGACAGAAATAGCTCTGGCATGGCTTTTGCAGAAAACGGCGGCCCCGGTAGTGGGTGCGACGAAAATCCATCATATAGAAGGGGCGGCGAAAGCAGTTGATGTGCAGCTGACGGAAGAGGAGATCACTTTTCTGGAGGAAATGTATGTGCCGCACAAGCTGGTTGGCGTTATGGCGGAAAATAACCGCTGACCGCATGGGATGGCCCGGGAGGCGTTGTGCAGATGGAGCAGCGGAGACAACTGGATAAAAGTAGCGCTATTAAGCATTATCGGTATTTTGGTAAAGATGTCTGTATTTCCGAGGAGACACACCTGTTTCCAACTTAAATTTGCGGGAAAAGCCTGCTAGAATAGTGCGTTTTCGTTGATTGAAAAATATATAGGGCATATTACATCCATATGCTGGTATGGATTCTGCCATAAGATGGGTGATACGGAAATCAGGGGATATTCATAAAGGATATACTAATGTACAATCCTCCACGTCCGCAGCTTCCTTTTCGCTAATATAGATTTCTGCTGAAAGGGAAAGATCATTATCGGAAAACTTCTCTTCATGAAAAAGTTTTGCTATGGCCGGCCAGCTTTGGGCGGCGTCCCCGGTTTCAAGCCAGATTCCTAAAAGAGGGCCGGAACCTTCTCGATCGATATAATCATATCCATTATCCTGAATGGCGCCATCCGTCAATTCCCCAATTCGATCGGGAATCAGGTAACGCAAGTCCAAATCCGGATTTATAAGTTTTCCGGGATCTAACAGTATAACAATAGTCTGCATATTTTTTCTCCTGCTATTAAATATTATAGTTATTATGTATGTATCTGTTCAGGTCGGAGCATTTTCTTGAATGACGTTGCCATGCAAGAAACCTCGGATTGTTCATCCGAGGTGACTATTGGTGTAAAACAGTCTTATAAGCAAGCTTAACACCCGCTTTTGCACCAATAGTCCCGCATTCTGAACTGCTACCTATATATTATAGATTCACAAGCACCAAAAGTCCAATAAACAAAACTAAAATAATTCCTCCGGCCAGGCAGATTAAGTTAAGGATTTTCAGCGTATTCCTTTTGAATACTTTTTCCAGAAGGAAAAAGAACCCAATTCCAATAAGGCCGCCGAAAGTATTTGCGAGCAGGTCGGTAATATCGCTTGCACCGATGGAAAAGACAAACTGGATTACCTCAAAGGCCAGGCTTGTCAAAAATACGGGCGCAACTTTCTTAAAGAAAGCCTGGCCCTGTAACAACATACCCATGAAAATACCGAAAGGGATAAATGCCGCTACGTTGTTGATGATTTCGCTGTAGTTTGTTTTCCCGTTTGTAACCATCGATTCGGCAAAAGGAATTAAATTGATATTTCTCAGATGCGGCAGCCCCTGAAAAGACAGCTGCATTTTAAAGATTATAATCCAAATCAAAGCAGCAAGATATACAATCAGCAATCCCCGTGTCAATTTTTTAGAATTCAACATATCCCGGCCTTCTTTCTTAAAGTCACTTCCTTAAAGTCATCCAAATTAATCGCATCAAATTCAAGATTAATCTTATTAAATTCATTTTCACACAGGAAAATTAAATAATACTGCACAAATTTCTTAATTTTTAAAAAAGACAGATTTATTGTCACACGGATGCCGCCGCGCAGTCTAACAATACAGGAGGAAAAATTATAAGCACGGGAACCGATGCAGAATCCGCCCTGTCATATCTTCTGGGCAGCTCCTGCAAAAGCCGAAGCTTATACAAACATAAAAACATAGGAGGAAGTTTATGAACACAGGGATTATTCTGGATTATCTGACCGGCCTGGCCGGAAACAACAACCGGGAATGGTATCATGCCCATAAGAAGGAGTATCAGGAGGCAAATGAGGAATTTATTGCGCTGTTACAGGAATTGATTTGGCGGATAGGGGAAAAGGACAGCAGTATTTTGCATAACGATCCACGGGACCTGACATTTAAGCTAAACAGGGATACCCGCTTCAGCCGTGATAAATCTCCTTACAATCCGGCCTTCCGCGCCCACATCTCTTCCGGCGGGAAGCTGCCAATTCCTGTAGGATATTATCTGATGATTAAGCCGGATGGGCAGTCCTTTCTGGGAGGCGGCCTTTTTGCGGATATGTTTAAAGACGCAACCGGGATGGTAAGAAATTATATCGCACAACATCCTGGCGAATGGGAGCAGGTGCTTCAGGCGCCGGATTTCAGGAATACCTTTGAGGTACAGGGAACGGCGCTGAAAAATGTTCCCGCAGGCTATGACAGGAAACATCCCCATGCCGAATATCTGAAATTGAAAAGCTGGTATCTGGAATATCTGGTCAGTGACGCCGTTGTGCGTAATACGGAGGATTTTCTGGATTTGGCCGTGGGTATTTTCCTGAAAATGAAACCCTTTAATGATTTTTTGAACCGTGTACTGACCGGATTTAAAATGCCTGAACGATAAAAAAGGAGAAAAACCATGAAAACTTTTTTACTTACCTGTCTCATCGGAATGATTGCCGGGGCCATAGATATTCTGCCCATGATTAAAATGAAGCTGGACAGGCATTCCATTGCCTCGGCCTTCGTATTTTATTTCATTCTTCCCTTTGTCATCCTGGATATTGACCTGTTCGGCCTGGTCTGGTGGCTGAAGGGCGGAGTGACCGGACTGGCTATGGCTCTGCCCATCATTATTATGGTGGCCAAGGAGGATAAGAAGTCTGCTCCGCCCATGCTTATCATGTCAGCTGTGCTTGGCACGCTTATCGGTATTGCAGGGCATTTCCTGCTGTAGATCCTCAGGAGCACAGAAGCGTTCCGTCCTGCACGGTGATGATCCGTGTACTGCTTTCAGCCGCTTTGGGAGAGTGGGTTACCATGATGATTGTCTGGTGCTGTTCCTTGTTGATTTCACTGAGCAGAGCCATGATTTCCTCTCCGGTTTTGCTGTCCAGGTTCCCGGTAGGTTCGTCGGCAAAGAGGATTTCAGGGCTACCCATGAGCGCCCGGGCGATGGCCACACGTTGCTGCTGGCCGCCGGAGAGTTCCCGGGGCGTGTGCCTGCGCCGGTCGGACAGACCGACGGTTTCCAGCAGCTGTGCCAGCCTGTCCTGATAATCCGCTGCCTTTTTGCCATCCAGCAGCAGAGGGAGCAGAATGTTTTCTTCCACGTTCAGATTGGGGATCAGATTATAAAACTGAAAAACAAAACCGATTTTCTGACGCCGCAACCGACTCATTTTTTCATCGGTAAAATGGGAGATGTCCATCCCGTCCAGAAGGACGGAGCCGGCCGTGGGGGCGTCCAGGCCTCCTAAAATATAGAGCAGCGTGCTTTTTCCGGAACCATTGTCGCCGACAATGGCTGTAATCTCTCCGCCGTAGGCATGAAAATTCATGTTATCAAGAGCTGTGATGGAGCCGAACCGTTTTACAATGCCCTCCATCTGGATCATCAGTTTATTCAAGGCAGGAACTCCAATCTGTAGAAAATCTATCATTATTCTACCATCTTTTGCTGTGCTTTGAGATTGAAATTTTCTATGGAATCAATGCAATCATTGACAATAGCTATAAAATAGCCAACTTCCTTCCTTGCCGTATAAAATAAAGGGGCATACCTGTCAGTCAGAAGCAACAGAATTGATAGCACAGATATCTGAGGGCCTGACTTTGATGGAAAAGAATTAAAGAGAAAAAGCACAACCATATATTAAAAAATTATCAGAACAGATTTTGAACTATGATGGGGATAACTGGATTGATAAAAGTACAGAGGAATAATATTTATGCCTTTGAAATAGATGAAAAATGAAAATAAGTCAATAGTATTTGTAGAGCCGTATCAGCAATGGTACGGTTTAATAAAGTATGACGGGCATGCCCGTGTTCTGTGGTGAAAGTCCACATAGGCGTAGCTACCGACGAACTTTATAGCGACTCCCAAGGTTCATATCGTGAGATGTGGGCGAGAAGAAGGGATAGCGAAATCGTAGCCCTACGGACAGAAACCTGATAATAAGGCGTGCATGGCGGGTAAGTTGGCTTAAAGCAACGAAGCCCTAAAGGTAGCCGTAACCTATGTGCGTAAATTAGGAGGGTAGACGAGGAAAGAACACGGACTTATCCCGTGAGGTCTCACGGACGTAAGTATTGGTTGAAGTGGTTGAAGTATCCCGCTTGCGGTTGAAAACGATTTATCGTGAGAAGTCAGCAGAAGCCATAGTAGGCAATCTTGTTAAAAAAAATTGCTGAAGGGCTGAACAATGTAACCGTGCAGACGAATGTATGTACCTGTGGATATCTGACAGCGGATGTAGGCGAAACGTATAGGAGCTGTAAACGCGAAAATATAGGACTTATCACAGGGAGCGGAAAGGAGCGAAGCACACAAAGCATGTCGGAACTGTTAGAAAAGATACTGGACAACAGAAACATGAACGAAGCATACGAGAAGGTCTGCGCCAATAAAGGAGCAGGCGGAGTGGACGGCATGGAGATTAAAGAACTCGACGGATATATCCGTGAGAACTGGGACAGTATCAGGGAGCAAATCAGGAAGAGGGAGTACCATCCTCAGCCAGTAAGACGAGTAGAAATCCCCAAGCCAAACGGAAGCAGGAGAAAACTCGGGATACCAACCGTCATGGACAGGGTAATCCAGCAGGAGATAGCAGGAGTTGGAGAAACGGGGATTGCGGTTTGTGAGGTATGCGGACTATACCGAAGTTGAAACTATGCCGAATTCGGCATAGTGCGGATGATTTTATAGTTACAGCATCGGATAAGGAAACACTGGAAGATATCAAACGAATGATAGAAGACTTCCTAAAACCAAGAAGACTGACCCTGTCAAAGGAGAAAACAGTGATTACACATATAGATGAAGGTTTTGATTTCCTGAGATGGATTTTCCGAAAGTTCAAAGGAAAGCTAATCATCATGCCGTCCCACAAATCCATGTGTAAAATCACACAGAAAGTCAGTGAACTGATTAAGAACAGTCAAACTATAAAGCAAGAAATTTTAATCAGCAGGGTGAATGAGATTATCCGGGGATGGGCGAATTACCATCACGCTACCTGGGCTAAGAAATCCTTTAGCACAATAGACCATCGTATATGGAAAATGTTATGGAGATGGGCGAAAAGGAGACATCCAAACAAGGGAAAACAGTGGATAGTTAATAAATATCGGAAGACACATAAAGGAAGAAAATGGACGTATATGACAGAAAAGAACATCCTGTTCCTGATGATGGACATGCCAATAGTATGAAAGGGGCAAATGACACTTAATAAAACCCCCTTTCTTGAACAGGAGCACTTAGAAAATCGAGCGAAGAAACACCGATTTGACAGGAAGAAAAGCGATATGTGCCAATCGAGCTACGCAGATAGTTTATTATGCGTTATAGATGCGTGAGTGAAATGCGGTGAAAGCCGCACGTTCCGTTCTTTGGGGAGGGAATGAGTGTAAGGTGGTTCCCTTACCCGACACCGAAGAGATTGGGTAATGCCAATGGAGGGTAGGGGGATACATGATAATGGTCTTTCTGAGGACACATCAACCGTACTCAGGGACGGAAGTATTGATGGAGGGAACATACAGATTATATACATAACTCAAACTTCCCACACCATTTGGTGTGATGAACCTTGAAAACTCAATACTTTAACGCATAAAAAAGGCACAAATCCAGCTTGCATGGTATAATTGAATTGTCCAGAAACAATTACACAGCAAGGAGATTCATGCTATGTCAAGTATACCATATAATCGGCATAAGGAAAATGAGATTTTTGATTTTGTATCAAAATTTATCAACGAGTTTCAAATCGGGAAACTTCTCTTTCAGTGTAATGCAGGTAAGGAAAAGGGGATTCCTGTCATGACAATCTTTCGCTACTTGTTATGCCTGCTCTTTTCTGACCGCAGTCACTATATGCAGAGAAAAACGAAAACTTTTGAAGAAGGATTCTCAAAAAACACCCTTTATCGTTTTTTGAACAGCGTGAAAACAAACTGGCAGCGTTTTACTGTGCTTCTAGCTTCCAAAATCATTAACGATTTCATGAAAACACTTACTGATGAAAAACGGAAAGATGTCTTCATTATAGATGACAGCCTGTTTGAACGGTCACGCTCTAAAAAAACCGAATTTTTGGCAAACGTTTTTGACCATTGCTCCATGAAATATAAAAAAGGATACCGTATGTTTACTTTGGGCTGGTCGGATGGAAACTCCTTTGTCCCGGTCACCTATTGTCTGCTTTTAGCAGCGGAAAACAAGAACCTGATTTGCCCTGCAAAAAATTCGATGGCCGTTCCATTGCTGGAAAACGCCGCAGCCAATTGCGCCGGAAAGCGACTGATGTCATGCTGGAACTGATTGCATCCGCTCAGGCGGTTGGTCTTTCTGCCAAATATGTTCTGTTCGACAGCTGGTTTTCATCCCCTAAGACACTGATTTCCTTAAAAGAAAAGTGCCATATGGATACCATTGCCTTGATAAAAAAGAACAAAACAAAGTATCTGTATGAAGGGCAAAACCTTAATATCAAGCAGATCTACAGCAAAAACCGGAAACGGCGCGGACGTTCAAAATACCTGCTTTCCGTAAATGTCACTCTGAAAAAAGATGACGAGGCTCTTCCGGCCAGAATCGTGTGTGTCCGCAATAAGAGCAACCGGAAAGACTGGCTGGCCCTAATCAGCACGGATACGAATCTTTCGGAAGAAGAGCTCATCCGTGTTTATGGAAAACGTTGGGACATCGAGGTGTTTTTCAAATCCTGCAAATCTTATCTGAAACTGGTAAAAGAATGCCGAAGTATCTCATATGATGCCTTAAATGCCCATGTGGCAATCGTATTTACCAGATATATGCTGCTTTCGGTGGCAAAACGGCGAAATGAAGATGATAAAACTATCTGTGAATTATTTTATTGTCTAATGGATGAGCTCGAAGATATCACCTTCAGTCAGTCCATGCAGATTATATTGGAAGCTTTACTGGATACGGTAATGGAATTTTTTCATATCTAATTTCTACAGGTCAAATTGTTATAATGATTGCAGAAGAAATTGTTGAAAAGTGTCCTACCATGAGATAAAACAGCAGAAAGGAAGGGAGGATAACGCATGCTGATGACAGGAAATTGCTTATCAAATAGGATTTTGCAGCTTTTAGACGAAGTATGGAAAACCACAGGGCATGTTTCCGTTATCAATAAAGAAAATGGTTGAAAAACGGATGCCCTAAATCATGTAGTGCCATGGTAAGGAGTTGATGGTATCGGCGGTGATCCTAAAAGGGATATACCGGACAGAAACCACTATATTCCAATTCAATGCACAGGTGATTGGGATAACGGAAATTCACATAGAAGAGGAGCAGGTAGACGGGCTTCTGAAAGTACATTCTGTGCGGATGAGATTTACAATGATCAGAGATGGGCTGCATATTTCACAAGTGATTGTGGGATAGGCGGCTCATTTTTTAATGATGAAGAAGCGCTGCGTTGCAGATCACCGCCTTCGGTTCTGGACTTGATATTTAGAGCCGGAGGTAAGAAAATGAAAGACAGGAGATATTATATCAGGAAAAATGGAATATTATCGGAAGTCACATATGATGAATATCAGAAATACGTTTCACATAAGAAGCTTGAAGGAAATGTGTATTTTGTGTGCATTCAGAATTCGCTGATGGAAGTCACCGAAGATATGTACATGAAGCATTACCGGGTAATTCGGAGAAAGAAGTACCTGACTAGGGAGGTACCATATGAGATCCTGCATTATCAGTCCCTGGATACGGATGAGATGCTGGGAGAGGAACTGCTATATGATGATTCCGGGTTATCTATAGAGGATAAAGCCATCCATAATATATACACGGACAAACTGTATCCTGCATTGGTAAAATTAACAGATGAAGAACGGGATCTGCTGTACCGGCTGTATTATCAGGGGGTATCAGAGCGTGTCCTGGCAAAGCAGCTTGGAATATCGCAGGCAGCGGTTCATAAACGCAAAGAGAAGATTCTAAAACAGTTAAGGATATGGATGAAGCTGTAGAGTTTCCAAGTATTAATATAGGGCAGCCATTCAGGCGTAAACCAGAATGGCTGCCCTTTTTATAAATCATATTGTTATTTAGCCCTTGAGACGATGGAATCAGATGTCTATAGTTTCTGGCCATAATTTTCTTTTTCGTGAAATAATCCGGATATATAGACAGTTCTGCTTTTATCATCAATTAAGAAAAGTATTACATATTGAAAATGATTGACAGTTGCTTTGTGGTAACCCTTTGTCCGTAGAAACGGATCGTCACATTGAGGGTAGATATGGGGGTCTGATTCCAAATAACTGTAAATGATTTCAATTTCAGATAAAAGCTTGCGGGCAGCGGTAGGATTCTTTAAATTGGAAACAAGATAACTGATGATCCAGTCCAGTTGCTCAACCGCCTGTTCTGTAATGTGCAGTTTATAATCCATATTTATCCTTCAGCTCATCCAGGGATGCCCTGGCGTCCTTAGTCCTTCCTGAATGTATTTGCTCTTCGGAAACTTCCAGACCGCGGTAAAGGCTGGATTTCCAAACCGTGTTCTCATATGTTTCCATACTCATAATTACCATATCGCCATAACCATTCTTTGTGATGAAAATCGGTTCCTGGGATGTATGACATAAATCAGAAATGTCGGAAGTATTCTTTAAATCCTTAATCGGAATAATCTGTGGCATAAACTCACCTCTCAATTCGAATTAATTATGGCCTAATTATACCATAATAATATGAAAAAATCAAATATTATTCTATCTCAAAATTTTTTTAAAAAGTTGGTTATCACTTGTGGTATTTTTCGGCTTTTAAATAGTAGAGGGTATTTTATTTCATAAGTCCCTTACAGGTGTACATTGAAAATTTCATATCCAGCCAATTCGTTACATTAGCTATCCGGATGCGAGGAGCAGAAGCGACAAGAGAGGTACGCGGTGACTGCCTGCGGAAAATGGATTCCGTCAAATAACCTATATATCTTTTCCTGGGTTTAAGGCAAGAGCGGCAACTACCTGTCTCAAAATCAATCCATGGCGGATTGAATCGCCACAATCCCGGATAGCCTATAATGATACTTCCGTCCAGTCACAGCCCCCTTGGCCGGGGACCACGCAATGAGGGCGGCCGCCAGAGAACCTGGCGGAGGTGGAACTCCTATGATGCCTGTCAGCCGCAGGCAGGCGGGTTGGCTGCCCTGTCTGGATCCAATAGTCTGTCTGGACAAGCTTCGGGGAGTAGTGTCGAATAGAAGCGCAGAATAACTTGTAAAGAAGGTGATTTCGATGCCAGCTCATGCAGCCGCCTGTCAGGGCCGGCTGCATGAATGTGGCATTGAGAACGATATGAGGATACAGACAAGGTATATGTGAATGAAATGTCATTAATGAAGAGTAAATGAAAGATTTGTTTCAAGAGGCTAATTTAAGGGCCTACCTCAATATGAGAAGGGCCTTAAAGAACATTAGTTAATCAACATCCCAGATATTTATATGTGGACAAGCATCTAATGGACCAGTTGCTGCTATATTATTTCCACTCCAGATATCGATTGTGGGGTCAGAGCGGCGCAGACAATTGGTACAGGTGAGATATATCGCTAAATGTAAAGTCAGAGACTGTCAAAAAGAAAGGAAGGGGAGAAGAGAATGTTATGCAGGGGAGATTTTTACTATGCGGATTTAAGTCCAGTGGTCGGCTGTGAACAGGGAGGGGTACGCCCAGTCCTCATTGTTCAGAATAATGTGGGAAACCGTTACAGCCCGACCGTAATTGTGGCAGCAGTTACAAGCCGGATGGAGAAGCATCCATTGCCGACCCATGTATTTATTAACCGGAATTCCGTTCTGCAAAAGGATTCCATTATTATGTTGGAACAAATTCGCACAATCGATAAGTCAAGACTGTTGGAGTACATAGGACACTTAGATTGTAGAGATATGAGGGCGGTTGATGTCTCGTTAAGAATCAGCTTGGATATGGGAACGGACACAAGTGGGACATTTTGGGAGGAGAGGCAGAAACAGGGCTTGGTTCTGACTTAAGTCATGTGGCAGTAGGCGTTATGAAGAAAAGCAACTTATATAAAATGGCATGGTTTTGACATAATATGGCACGATTAAATATGACCTTTCGTTAAAGGAGCACCCAGAATATAAATTGCTTATGGAGGTGGACCCGGAGGTGTAAAAGAAATTAGTGCAGAGGTGGATTCCCGTAAGCTTTGCCAAGGCTGTTCGACTTGCTTATAGCATAAAATGAAGCTGTGCCAGATTGGAACAGCTTCGTAAGATGTAATAGGACATACCGATATTTTCATAACATAAAATGACTGGTATTTATCGAAGGGAGAGCGTGAGTGAAAAGGAACTGTGTTCAGAATGTTATTGTCCATATTCCTGACAATATGGATCTGCACGCACTTTCCGATAAAATCAATGAATTCCATTTACAGGTGGTGGAACGCAGGCTAAACAGTTCTAATCTAACGACCGATGATAAGATAGCCGTCATTGATAAAATACTGGATAACCTAAAATCACGTGAGCTTGATGGAATCATCAAATAAGTGTTTGTGAAGCCGCCATACATTGTAAGGTGGCTTTGCTTGTTTTTGTTCCCAACTGCGGAGAGTAAGATGTTTTACGTCCATAAGCTGTGCAAGCTCTTGTTGTGTGATATGGTTCTTTTTACGATAGGCCTTCAGTTTTAAAGCCCAATCTTCAAAGCCATATATAGGTAGGATTAATTCGGCTGTTTCTTCATTGTCAGCGCCGAGGAACATTTTTGTTTCCCTTTGTGTGGTTGCGCAAAACGGCCGTTACACGGTACAAAATTGTTCGTAATCATGGCGATCAGACGTTCCCTGGGTGAATCAATAATGCGGCAGCCGATGATTCCGGCGGCATTGCAGCCAAAGCCCATGCACATGGTCAATGCCTGTTTTCCGCAGGCGGCACAGCGCTTGAAACACCGGTCCAGGTTAAACGCAACTCTTGGAAGATAACCGAAGTCCTCCAGAAGCGTAAACAGCGGGAAAAAGATTGCCATTGGCGGCAGCATAACCGAAATAACCCATGCCAGCACGCGGTAAACGCCGTGGACCAGAAGATCATTTAAAACAACAGGCATGCCGGCGGACAGAAACAGATCGCTGATCCGGTCCTCCAGCCAGAACAGGCCGCTGCTTAACATTTCCGACGGATAGTTGGCTCCCGTGATCGTCAGCCAGAAAACTCCCAGAAGAATCAAAAACATAATGGGAAATCCTGTGGCCTTGCTTGTAAACA
>OLQF01000023.1_pt1 | contig 127085 bp, 114 predicted proteins | sample 1643171 | NCBI WGS metagenome assembly OLQF01 (sample SAMEA3136702, study PRJEB25190) | human gut metagenome | reverse complement strand
CAAGGTCTTTTGAAGCCCGTTGCCGGACTTCGTTGCCGACACCCTCTGTCTGGCTGTTTTCATGTATGGAGGATAACTGCCTATGGCAAATAATAAGATGAATATTGAAGGAAAAAATTACTCGGATATTCCGGTGTGGCGTAGATATACGCTTACCATTGAGGAAGCAGCCAGATATTATCATATCGGCGAAGGAAAATTGAGAACGCTTATTGACACACATCCCAATGAGGATTTTTATGTGATGAACGGCAATCGTGCCCTCATTAAGCGTGAGAAATTTGAGAGGTATCTGGATCAGGCTACGGCTGTGTAAACAGAGCTGACAGATTTACCAATTTCACATGATATAACTATGCGGAGAGCCGGATTTGTGCTATGATAAGAGTGCAAGTCTGGCTCTCTTTTTTTGAAAGGAGAGTTCACGATGAGTGAGAAAAGACGAGATAACCGTAATCGGATTTTGCGAGAGGGCGAGTACCAGCGTAAGGATGGGAGGTATCGGTTCCGCTATATTGATGAGGACGGAAAAGAGAAAAATGTATACAGTTGGCGTCTGGACAAGAATGACCCAATGCCAAAAGGGAAGAAGCGGGAGCCTTCCCTGCGTGAGAAAGAAAAACAGATTGAAGCGGATTTGTTTGACCGTATCGTAACCAACGGTGGCAACTATACTGTTTTGGAACTGGTAGAAAAGTACATTTCATTGAAAACAGGAGTTCGTCACAATACGGTTGCCGGATATAAAACGGTCATCAATATGCTGAAAAAAGAGAGTTTTGGGAATCTGCGAATTGATAAGGTGCGTTTGTCAGACGCCAAGGCATGGTTGATTAAGCTCCAACAAATTGATGGGCGGGGATACAGTTCCATTCATTCTATCCGGGGAGTCCTCAGACCAGCATTTCAGATGGCGGTAGACGATGATTTGCTTCGTAAAAATCCATTTGAATTTGAGCTTGCATCCGTCATTGTCAATGATTCTGTTACCAGAGAAGCGATTACCCGAAAGCAGCAGAGAGATTTGCTAAAGTTTATTCAGGAAGATAAGCATTTCAGCAGATACTATGATGCGATTTATATTCTTTTTCACACAGGGCTTCGTATTTCAGAGTTCTGTGGGCTGACGGTTTCAGAGATTGAGTTTGGAGAAATGCGTATTAAGGTAGACCATCAGTTACAGCGTACTGCACAGATGCAGTATGTAATTGAAGAACCAAAAACTGACAAAGGCATCCGCTATGTGCCAATGACGGAAGCTGTCGCAGCGTGTTTTCGCAGAATTATTGCCAACCGAAAGACACCGAAGGTTGAACCGATGGTGGAAGGATACGCTGGATTTTTATTTCTGGATAAAAACGATATGCCGATGGTTGCCCTTCACTGGGAAAAGTATCTGGAGCATATCATTCAGAAATACAACAGGATTTAACGTATCCAAATGCCGAAAGTTACCCCTCATGTATGCAGGCACACCTTTTGCTCTAATATGGCAAAATCCGGTATGAATCCGAAAACCTTGCAGTATATCATGGGTCACGCAGACATCAGTGTAACATTGAACACTTACACCCATGTGAATTTTGATGATGCAAAGGAAGAAGTATATCGGATAGCGAATAGTTAAAAAAGCCCGTTGGTAAGGACGCTTGCTTTACCAATGGATTTACCAAGATTGCAGGGAAAAACACAAGAAAATACGAGAAGATTTGAGAAGATACCTTGAAAAGAAAGGAAAACTCAAAAGTCGGAAAACCCTGAAATATCAAGCGTTTGAGAAGAAATACAAGACTTAAATGGAGATATAAAAAGATGATTAAAGTATTATTCATTTGCCACGGCAACATCTGCCGCAGTACTATGGCGCAATACGTTTTCCAGAATCTGATCAACAGACACAACCTCACCGATCAGTTCTACATTGATTCCGCAGCTACCAGCCGCGAGGAGATCGGTAATCCGGTCCATCACGGCACCAGGCGGAAGTTAAAAGAAGTCGGCATCCCGTGCGGAGATCACCGCGCACGTCAGTTAGAAAAGCGGGAATATGACGAATTTGATTATCTGATCGGGATGGATTCCATGAATATCCGCAATATGATGCGGATTCTGGGCGGCGATCCGGAAGGAAAAGTGTCGAAACTGCTTGATTTTACAGAGCGGACAGGGCAGGATATTGCGGATCCGTGGTATACCGGGAATTTTGACAGGACATACGAAGATGTGAAAGAAGGCTGTGAAGCCTTACTGCAGGACTGCCTGCTGCGCCTATAGAGCGCAGCTGAGCAGTTTTTTTAGATTGTTGTGGAATTGTTTTCCGTGGACATGAAGTTTATGACGTTCGGAATTGGAGAGATCCTGATTCAGATGTTTTTCGTAACGATTGAAGAGTACGCGATAGTCCATATTCTGACGGTGGCTCCAACGGATCAGTACCCAGTTCATTGCATCTTCGGTCCAGTACTGGGATGGGATGCCGGCTTCTTTTAGGACAGTGATATACTGCATGGCGCGCACAGACAGTTTGTTCAGATGTTTTTGTTTTTCTGCCTCAGAAGCAGCATCTTTCCGGCGGAAGAACAGAAACGTACGTTTTTTCTTCTGGGAGTTGTTCTCCAAAAATTCCATCGCAAGATCTACGGTTTCCTGCAGACGACAGGCAGCGTTCCAATATACGACAAACGGAGCAGCCTGTTCATCATCCTCGGGACCAACGGTAAAGGTACGGAAGACACGGATTTGTCCGCCGCCTAATTCTTTGTCATATTCGTGCCGGGATTCGGGATTGGAAAGTACCCGGTACGCCTCCAGTATTTCCTGCATACACGCAGTGGTGTCGATGCCCTGATTCATATTGGCATCCGGGTGATATACTTTAGCAAGCGCATTTTTTGCACTTGTGATTTCCTGTAATGTAGCTTCCCGGGAAACACCGAGAATATCATAGTAAGTACGGGAATTCATAAGAACCTCCTTCGATTTATAGAATCTCCCTTTCAGAGAATGAAAGAGAGTAAAAATATACATAAAAAAAGCAGATGGCAAGAAAAAATCAGTCTGCCCGGACGGAAATCTGACGATTGCCGATAAGAATATCTGCACCAAATTATTATATTACCTGGATATGGAAAATGCAAGCAATTTTGCTGACGGAATTGCCCGATTGTGTTATATTTTTTTATAGAGAAAAAAGTCAGGAATAACAGACATAGAAAAGAGGTTATCAGACATGTATATTGCAGACTTACACACCCATTCCAGATATTCCAGAGCCACCAGCAAAGAGTGTACGCCGGAGTATCTGGATCTGTGGGCGCGCAGAAAAGGCATCCATCTGATCGGGAGCGGGGATTTTACGCATCCGGCATGGAGAGAAGAGTTAAAAGAAAAATTAAAGCCCGCAGAAGACGGATTTTACGTGCTGAAAAAAGAATACAGGATTCAGGATGGGAATACGCGGGATCACATGATTCCCCGATTCGTGATCACCGGAGAGATCAGTTCTATCTATAAGAAATGCGATAAGGTGCGGAAGGTTCACAGTCTTTTGATTCTTCCCGGGCTAAAAGCCGCAGAGAATCTTTCGGAGAAACTGGAAGTGATCGGAAATCTGCATTCGGACGGGCGGCCGATTCTTGGGTTGGATTGCAGGGATTTACTGGAAATCATGCTGGAGACAACACCAGATGGCATGTACGTTCCGGCACACATCTGGACACCGCATTTTTCCATGTTCGGAGCATTTTCCGGATTTGATACGATAGATGAGTGCTTCGGGGATCTGAGTTCTCACATTCATGCAGTGGAGACGGGATTATCCTCGGATCCGCCGATGAACTGGCGGGTGTCCATGCTGGACCGGTTTCAGTTGATTTCCAATTCCGATGCGCATTCTCCGGCAAAACTGGGAAGAGAGGCCACTCTTCTGGATATTGACTGGTCCTATGAAGGTCTGAGAGGTGCCATTCAAAATGGCAGCGGTCTGGCAGGCACCATTGAATTTTTCCCGGAGGAAGGAAAATACCATATGGATGGCCATCGGAAGTGCAATCTTTGCCTGACACCGATAGAGACAGAAACATATCAGGGAAAATGTCCGGTGTGTGGAAGAAAAATTACCATTGGTGTTTCTCATCGGATTGAACAGCTGGCGGACAGGGCGGAAGGTTTTGTAAAAGAAGGTGCCAATGGATTTGAAAGTCTGGTTCCACTTCCGGAAGTTATCTCAGCATGCGTGGGTGTTTCTTCCGGAAGTAAGAAGGTACAAAAAGAATACGAGCAGATGCTGCGGATGATCGGATCGGAATTTGAGATTCTGAGAACTGTGCCGTTGGAGGAAATCCGGCAAAAGTCCGGATTTCTGATCGCAGAGGGAATTGAGCGTCTGCGAAACGGCGAGGTAGAGCGGATTTCGGGATTTGACGGAGAATACGGAACAATCAAACTGTTTCAGCCGTATGAACTGGAAGAGGTCGATAGACAGCGGTGATTGCCGAACCGAAAGAGGGGTGTTGATTTTCTCACGTTGACTTGCTAGAATAGAAGAAACAATAAGATTCGTTGCACCCGGATGGAAGGATGCCTCCAGTTTGGAACATCCTTCCCTTTTTGTGGGGAGCCGGATTTCAGGAAAAGAGGTTTGATATCATGCAGTATGATTTTACAACGATTATGGACCGGCGGGGAAAGGATGCCATCGCAGTAGATGCGCCTGCCGGAAACAATACAGGCAATGATTTTTTCGCAGGTGCGAAAATTCGAGAAGGGTTTGATCTGATCCCGATGTGGGTAGCGGATATGAATTTTCCGGCGCTTCCGGCAATTCCGGAGGCGATCATCCAGAGGACAAAGCATCCGGCATATGGTTATTTTGATCCGTCGGCGGCATATTATGACGGGATCATCAACTGGCAGAAGACACGTAATGGCGTGAACGATCTGACAAAAGAGTGCATCGGCTATGAGAACGGTGTGCTCGGCGGTGTGGTTTCGGCTTTGAAAGTATTGTGTTCCAATGGGGATTCTGTTTTGCTGCAGTCTCCGACGTATATCGGATTTACGCATTGTATTGAGGACAATGGATGGAATATCGTCCTGAATCCACTGGTGTTGGATGAAGAAGGAATCTGGCGGATTGATTACGAAGATATGGAAGAAAAAATTGTGCAAAACAAGATCCATGCGGCGGTTTTTTGTTCGCCTCACAACCCGACCGGACGTGTTTGGGAGCGCTGGGAGATTGAAAAGGCGATGGAAATCTATCAGAAGCATGATGTGTATGTGATTTCAGATGAAATCTGGTCAGATCTGACACTTCCGGGATATCAGCATATTCCGACACAGTCTGTATCCGAGGATGCAAAAAACAGAACTATTGGGCTTTACGCTCCGTCCAAGACATTTAATCTGGCAGGATTGATTGGTTCGTATCATATCATTTATAATTCGTATTTGAGAGACCGGGTATGTATGGAAGGGAAAATGACCCATTACAATTCTATGAATGTGTTGTCTATGCATGCGCTGATCGCGGCATATTCGAAAGAAGGAATGGAGTGGGTGGACGAGCTTCGCACCGTGCTGGATACGAACATTTCCTATGCCATGGAGTTTATCAGGCGAGAATTTCCGGGTGTTTCCGTGTCCAGACCGCAGGGGACGTACATGCTCTTTTTAGACTGCACAGACTGGTGCGAGGCGCATCACCAGACCATTGAAGAGCTGCAGAGGGCAGGCATGGAAGTGGGCGTAATCTGGCAGGATGGTCGCCCGTTCCACGGAGCATGCCATATCCGGATGAATCTGGCGCTGCCGCACAGTCGTGTGAAAGAAGCGTTTGAACGATTGAAACAGTATGTGTTTCTCGACTGAAAAATAGTGACATAAAAAAGGAGTACAACATGCAGTATATCATTCCGCACTACTATAAGAAGTTTGTATGTATCGGCGGGGACTGTCCGGATACTTGCTGCGCAGGGTGGCAGATTATGATCGATCCCGCTTCGCTGAAAAAATACAGACAGATAAAAGGACGGCTTGGCAGTCGCCTGCACAATGAAATTGACTGGGAGGAAGGCGCGTTTCGCCAATATGAGAAGCGCTGTGCCTTTCTCAATGAAGAAAATCTGTGTGATCTGTACATAGAAGGCAACGGATCCGGGATGTTCTGCAAGACCTGCAGGCTGTATCCGAGACATGTGGAAGAATTTGAAGGACTGCGGGAGATTTCCCTGTCTTTATCCTGTCCGGAAGCAGCAAACCTGATCCTGGGCTGCGAAGAGCCGGTCCGTTTTCTGGAGGCGGAAAATCCGGATCGGGAAGAGACTTATGAGGAGTTTGATTTCTTCTTGTTTACTAAACTGGAAGACGCGAGAACTCTGATCTTTCAGATTCTTCAGAATCGGGAGTATCCAATCCGGTTGAGAATGGCGATCGTGCTGGCACTGGCGCATGATCTGCAGGAGAGGATCGACAAAAATGCCCTGTTTGAGATTGATGGGCTTCTAAAGCGTTACGAGAAGGAACGTGTCTGGACCTGGTTTCAGGAAAAACTGGACAATCTGGATACAGAGGCAAAAACGCAGCAGGAGGTTTGCGGCAATCTGTTCGTGATCCTGAATCATCTGGAAGTGCTCAGAGACGACTGGAAGGGATATGTCAAAGAAGCAAAAAATATGTTGTTGGAATCAGAGCTGTCAGCAGAGCAAAGAAAAGAGTTCGAATCCGTGTTTACGGAGAAGATCATGGAACAGCTGATGGTTTATTTTGTATTTACTTACTTTTGCGGGGCAGTCTACGATGAACAGGCATATGGGAAACTAAAATTTGCAGTGGCAGGTTGTATTTTGATCCGGGCGCTGGCAAAAGGTGTATTTTTGAAAAATGGAACGCTGGAGTTTTCGGATGTTGCAGAGGCAGCACGCCGGTATGCAAGAGAAGTGGAGCATTCAGATTTCAACAAGTGCAAGATGGAGCAGATGCTGCAGGATGAAGGCAAATTTGGACTGGAAAAATTATTTGTAATTTTATAAAAGGCGATAGGATAAGAAAGAAACAACAGGGGGGATTTTATGACAAAGACAGCAGCGCCTATGACAAGCGGCTCGATCTGGAAACAGATGACTTTTTTTGCGATGCCGATTTTTCTGGGCAATTTATTTCAGCAATTATATAACACTGTGGATTCTCTGATCGTTGGAAATTTCCTGGGGAGCAGTGCACTGGCCGCAGTCAGCTCCTCCGGAAGTCTGATCTTTATGCTGATTGGATTTTTGAGTGGAATCTCAGCGGGAGCGGGGGTGATCGTTGCCCGGTTTTTTGGTGCAGGAGATGAGAAAAATCTGCAGCGCGCGGTACACACCACAGTTGCATTTGGTCTGGTGGCAGGAGTTTTGATGACCGGTGTGGGAGTGGCACTTTCTCCGCAGATCCTGCGGTGGATGGATACGCCCGAAAGTGTAATGAGGGAATCGGTGACATATCTACAGATTTATTTTGCGGGATCTTTAGGATTTGTGATGTACAATGTCCTGGTGGGAATTCTGCAGGCTGTGGGAGACAGCAGACATCCTTTGTATTATCTGATCGTATCGTCTGTGATCAATCTGGTGTTGGATCTGTTGTTTATCACAGGATTTCATACAGGAGTGGGAGGTGCGGCGGTTGCAACCGTGATCTCTCAGATTGTGAGTGCACTCCTTTGTTTCTGGCAGCTGCTGCGGACAAAGGAAAGCTATGGATTGAAGATTCGAAAAATCCGTTTTGACAAAGGAATCCTTGTCCAGATCATCAAGATCGGACTGCCTTCCGGAGTGCAGAACTCTATCATTGCGTTTGCAAACGTGATCGTACAGTCCAATATCAATGCATTCGGAGAGATGGCAATGGCGGGCTATGGGGCCTACACAAAGGTGGAAGGGTTCGGTTTTCTGCCCATCAACAGCTTTACTATGGCACTGACGACATTTGTAGGACAGAATCTGGGTGCAAAGCAGGAGGAGCGCACGAGAAAAGGGGCGCGATTTGGAATTCTCGCAGCAGTTATATTGGCAGAACTGATTGGTGTCGTGGTATTTCTTCTGGCACCACAGCTGATCGCGGCATTTGACTCTTCTCCTGAGATCATTCGGTTTGGTGTGGAAAAAGCCAGAACAGCAGCGTTATTTTACTGTCTGCTTGCATTTTCACATTCCATTGCAGCAATTCTGCGCGGTGCGGGGAAGACGATGGTGTCCATGATCATTATGATGATGTGCTGGTGCGTGATCCGGGTGTCTTTCCTTTCCGTGATGATTCCGCTCACTCACAGCATTCAGGTGGTGTACTGGGTATATCCGCTGACATGGAGTTTAAGTTCTCTGGCATTTTTCTGGTATTATAAGAAAGCGAAGTGGATATAATAAATAGTAACAGACCAGATCAGGGAATGGAGAATCGAAATGAAACGTGTTCTCGCAGTGTTACTAAGCGCAGTACTGAGTCTCTCTGTGGCTGTTGTGCCCGGGATTCAGACTCTGGCAGAAGAGCCGGATGCGGCTCAGAAAACAGAAGGGCAGCAGGAGGCAGAGGTGGAAGTACAGGCACCAAGTGCCGTTTTGATGGAAGCGTCCACAGGCGCTGTGTTGTATGAAAAAGATGCAGATACAAGACGCGCGCCGGCCAGTGTCACGAAGATCATGACTATGCTTTTGATCTTTGATGCACTGGAGGATGGAAAAATTGTGCTGGAAGATGAGGTGTCAACCTCGGAATATGCAGCGTCCATGGGAGGTTCTCAGGTGTTTTTGGAGCCCGGAGAAACGCAGAGTGTGGATACGATGTTAAAATGTATTTCCGTAGCCAGTGCCAATGATGCCTGTACCGCCATGGCAGAGTACATAGCGGGCAGTGAAGAGGCTTTTGTAAAGATGATGAATGAACGGGCGGCAGGGCTCGGAATGAAAAATACAACGTTTCAAAACTGTAACGGACTGGATACAGAGGGACATTTGACGACGGCAAGAGATATTGCTCTGATGTCCAGAGAATTGATCGAAAAATATCCGAAGATTCATGATTACTGCATGATCTGGATGGATACGATCACCCATACCACAAAAAAGGGGACTTCTGAATTTGGATTGTCCAACACGAACAAACTGGTACGGCAGTATCCGTATGCCACAGGTTTAAAGACAGGTTCCACCGATGAAGCAAAATTCTGCGTGTCTGCGACAGCCGAAAAAGACGGGATGGAACTGATCGCGGTGATCCTGGGCGGAGAAAATTCGAAACAGCGGTTTCAGGATGCGACGAAGCTTCTGAATTATGGATTCGGAAAATGCCAGGTATACGAAGACAATGATCCGCCGAAGTTAAAACCGGTCGAAGTGCAAGGTGGTGTCAAAGAGCAGATTCTCTGCGAGTATGCGGATACGTTCCGCTATCTGGACACAAGCGGAGCAAATCTGGCAGGGGTGACAAAGAAGGCACAGATGAAGCAGTCTGTAAAAGCTCCGGTGAAAAAGGGACAGAAAGTAGGCGAACTTGTCTATAAGCTGGGAGAAAAAGAAATCGGAAGAGTGGAGATTCTGGCAAAAGAAAGCTGTAAAAAAGCAGAATTTCTGGATTATCTGAAAAAAGTGATGCAAAAAATCAGGGTGTAGCGAAGTGCTGCACCTTTCCTTATGTTGAACTGCATCCAAAAAAATGATAGGATAAGAAGAAAAAATGACAAAAAGGAGAATGCCATGAAAGCAGTGATCTTAGTGGTCTTTGTTCTGACAGTGGCGGCAGTTCTTTGTCTGCTGGAAGCGTACCGGGAGCAGCGGTATTTCAAGGTGACAGAGGACGGTGTTGTATCCCGCAGGCTGAACGGGCTGAAAAAGGAAAAGAAGATCGTGTTTTTAAGCGATCTGCACAATAAAGAATATGGAGTCGGAAATGAACGTTTGCTGGATGCGATCTGCAAAGCGAGGCCGGATCTGATTCTGATCGGCGGGGATATGCTGGTCGGAAAGAAAGGGTGTTCCGTTGCTCCGGCTCTGAAATTTGTTTCAAAACTGCCTGCGATCGCTCCGGTTTATTATGCCTGCGGAAATCACGAGCAGCGGATGAAGAGAAAACCGGAAGTCTATGGGGAGGTTTATCAGGCGTATCAAAAGCAATTAGAAGAATGCGGCGTGCATTTTCTGGAAAATAGCAGTGTCCTGCTTAAGGAGGATGACTGCAGGATCCGGATTTCGGCTCTGGAACTGCCCCTTGCAACTTATACAAAATTCAAAAAATACCGGGTCACAGAGCAGGATGTAACAGCATGTATTGAAAAAGAAGCTGCGGATTATGAGATTCTTCTGGCGCACAATCCGGTTTATTTTGACGCATATAAAAAATGGGGAGCAGATCTGGTGCTTTCCGGGCATCTTCACGGCGGGATTATCCGTCTGCCGGGAATCGGAGGTCTGATCACGCCTCAGGCGATTCCGTTTCCGAAATATTCCGGGGAGATGACAACAGAAGGAGAGCAGACGATCATTGTAAGCCGTGGGCTTGGCACTCATACGATCAATCTCCGTTTTTTGAATGAGGCAGAGATGATCGTGATTCATCTGCGGGGCGAAAAAGACAGTTGAGAATTTGAAGGATTTCCCGTATAATGAAACACAGTGTGAAATAACAGACGGTAGATGGGAGAAATAAAACAGATGGGGATACCGGTAAAATTGCAGGTTTTTGAAGGTCCGTTGGATCTGCTGTTACATTTGATCGAGAAAAATAAGATTGATATCTATGACATTCCGATCGTAGAGATCACCAGCCAGTATATGGAATATATCCGGCAGATGGAGCGGGAAGATTTAAACGTCATGAGTGAATTTCTCGTGATGGCGGCAACACTTCTGGATATCAAATGCCGGATGCTGCTCCCGAAAGAGATCAATGAAGAGGGCGAAGAGGAAGATCCGAGAGCAGAGCTGGTAGAACAGCTTTTACAGTATAAAATGTACAAATATATGTCCTACGAGCTGCGGGATCGTCAGGTAGATGCAGACCAGTATTTTTACCGGGAGGCAGATATTCCCAAAGAGGTGAAAAGTTATGTTCCTGCGGTAGATCTGGATCAGCTTTTAGGGGACGTGACGCTGGTACAGCTGAGGAAGATTTTCCGGGAAGTGATGCGCAGGCAGGAAGAGAAGATCGATCCGGTGCGGAGTAAGTTCGGTAAGATCGAGAAAGAAGAAGTACCGCTTCCGGACAAGCTTTTGTATGTGGAGACTTATGCAAGGACACATAAAAAATTCAGTTTTCGTATGCTTCTTGAAAAACAGAGAAGCAAGATGCATATTGTGGTGACATTTCTGGCAGTGCTGGAGCTGATGAAGACGGGCATGATCCGTGTTTATCAGGAAGAAATCTGCGGGGAGATCCTGATCGATTCCCAGATATAACAGAGCATAAGAGCATGTCAGGAGAAACAGGAAGGAAAGAGAAAGAATGGAGCAAAAAAAACTGCAGGCAGCCATAGAAGCAATTTTGTTTGCAATGGGAGGCTCTGTGGAGCTGAAAAAACTTGCACAGGCGATCGGACATGACGAAGAAACGACAAAAAAAATAATCCGCCAGATGATGGACCGGTATGAGAAAGAAGATCGGGGAATCCGGATCATCGAACTGGAAGCTTCGTTTCAGATGTGCACGAAAAAAGAGATGTATGAATATTTGATCCGGGTAGCAAAGCAGCCGAAAAAACAGGTTCTTACGGATGTACTTTTGGAAACGCTTTCGATCATCGCCTACAAGCAGCCGGTTACAAAACTGGAAATCGAAAAAATCCGTGGCGTCAAATCGGATCATGCAGTCAGCAAGCTGGTAGAATATGATCTGGTTGAGGAAGTGGGGCGTATGGATGCGCCGGGAAAACCGCTTTTATTTGGAACCACAGAAGAGTTTCTGCGCAGATTCAGTGTACATTCTCTGGATGAACTTCCTGCGCCGAATCCGGAGCAGGTAGCACATTTTAAAGAAGAAGCAGAGGATGAGGTACAGTTAAAGTTAAACCTGTAGTTCTGATTAAAAATCTTCGGACATAGGATATAGCAAAGAATGTCTGGAGAATAAAAAAGCAATGCATGAGAAAAGAAGGGAAAGAGGACGAACATATCGGGTCGGGCTGATCCTGGGCTTTTGTCTTCTGATTGCAGTAAATGGTCTGTTTCCGGTTTCGTGTGTATATGCGGAGGAAGAACAGACAAAAATCGCATACGGGGAGAATACTCCAGGACAGTTATACGCCCGGTCGGCAGTTTTGATGGATGCAGACAGCGGGCGTATTTTGTTTGCAAAAAATGCCGAAACAGAGCGTCCTATGGCGAGTACAACCAAGATCATGACCTGCATTCTTGCATTGGAACGTGCAGACCCGGATGAGAGTGTGTCAGTCAGTGCCAATGCGGCAGCCCAGCCCAGAGTCCGACTGGGGACAGTGGAAGGACAGAAATTTAAGCTTAAGGATCTTTTATATTCTCTGATGCTGGAATCACATAACGATACAGCGGTGATGCTGGCAGAACATCTGGCTGGAAGCGTGGAGCAGTTTGCGGATGAGATGAACCAGAAAGCAAGAGAACTGGGACTTAGCCATACCCATTTTGTCACACCCAATGGTCTGGACGGGGCAGATGACGGCGGGAGCCATCGGACCACGGCAGAAGAACTGGCAAGGATTATGCGCTATTGTGTGATGGAGTCTCCAAAGCGGAAGGAATTTCTGGAAATTACAGGCGTGTCTTCCTATCAGTTTTCGGATCTGGAGCAGACGCAGACGTATTCCTGCATCAATCACAACGCGTTTCTTACGATGATGGAAGGCGCTGTATCCGGAAAAACCGGATTTACCGGGGAGGCAGGATATTGCTACGTGGGGGCATTAAAAAGAGAAAAGCGAACCTTTATCGTAGCACTTCTGGCGTGCGGCTGGCCGAACAATCGGAGCTATAAATGGGAGGATACAAAAAAACTGATGGAGTACGGTCTGGAACATTTTGAATATCAGAGTATGAAAGGCGCCGGGCAAAAATTTAAAATCCGGGTGACGGATGGGATTCCGGATTCCAATCAGAAAGAGGCGTATACATATGCAGAAGCACTGTCAGAGCAGTCAAATCTTTCGTTTCTGCTGGCAGACTGGGAATCTGTTCAGGTAAGAAGGAACATTCCGGCAGTATTACCGGCTCCTGTCCGGGAAGGGACAGAAGTGGGAACGATAGAATATCGGGTCAACGGAGAAACTCTTGCCAGACTTCCGGTAGTAATCCAAAGGTCTGTGGGAAAAATTGATTTTTCATGGTGCTGGAAGAAAATAGCAGCAAAATATTTCTTAAAAGAGAAAATATATTAAAATAAATCAAGGCAAGTGATTAAAAATGTCACTGGTATCGAATGGAAGAGTATGATAGTATAAACGAAATAAAAAAAGACAAGTAAATTGATGTAATATAAGGAGTGCTTGCGATGAAGAATTTTGAAAAATATGAAAGAAGCTATTTTATGCCGCCGGTGCCGTGCTATGACTGGGTGAAGAAAGACCATATTGAAAAACCGCCCGTCTGGTGCAGCGTGGATCTGCGGGATGGGAATCAGGCATTGATCGAGCCTATGAGTCTGGAGGAAAAAATAGAATTCTTCCAGATGCTTCTGGATGTCGGCTTCAAGCAGATCGAAGTGGGATTTCCGGCAGCGTCTGAGACAGAATATCAATTTCTGCGTACATTGATCGAGCAGAATATGATCCCTGAGGATGTAACGATCCAGGTTCTGACACAGGCGAGAGAGCATATTATCAAACGGACCTTTGAAGCGGTCAAAGGAGCGCCGCATGCGGTCATTCATCTGTATAATTCAACTTCTGTCGCACAGAGAGAACAAGTGTTTAAAAAGAATAAAGAAGAAATCAAAAAAATTGCGGTAGACGGAGCCATTCTTCTGAATGAGCTGGCAAAGGAGACAGAAGGGAATTTCACGTTTGAGTACAGCCCGGAAAGTTTCCAGGGAACCGAGGTGGATTATGCGCTGGAAGTGTGCAATGCAGTTCTCAGAGTGTGGGAGCCGTCCAGGGAGCGAAAAGTGATCATCAATCTTCCGACAACCGTGGAAAACGCGATGCCGCATGTGTTCGCAAGTCAGGTGGAATATATGAGCAAGCACTTATATAACAGAGAACATGTATTGTTATCGCTTCATCCGCATAACGACAGAGGATCCGGCGTCAGTGACGCAGAGCTTGGAATTCTGGCAGGAGCGGACCGGATCGAGGGAACGCTGTTTGGAAACGGCGAACGGACCGGAAATGTGGATATTATCACGGTTGCTATGAATATGTATTCACAGGGAGTGGATCCGGGCTTGGATTTTTCCAACATGAGTGAGATCAGTGAGACCTATGAGAGACTTACCAGAATGCAGGTTTCTCCGAGACAGCCATATGCCGGAGAACTGGTATTTACCGCGTTTTCCGGTTCTCACCAGGATGCGATCGCAAAAGGAATGGCATGGAGAGAAGAGAAGCAGTGCCAGACATGGTCGGTTCCTTACCTTCCTCTGGATCCAAAAGATGTGGGACGCCGCTACGAGACCGATGTGATCCGTATCAACAGTCAGTCCGGAAAAGGCGGAGTCAACTATATTTTAAAACAGAGCTTTGGAATCAGCCTTCCGCAGAAAATGAGAGAAGAGGTCGGCTATCTTGTAAAGGATGTGTCGGATAAAGCGCATAAAGAACTGACGCCAGACTGGGTATACCATATATTTGAAGATCATTATATTCACGTAAAAACAATCTTTACAGTAGATGAATGTCACTTTAAACAGGAAGACGGAATCCTTGCGGAGGCGACGATCCACCATGCGGGAAGCGACCGTGTGATCAACGGAATGGGAAATGGACGTCTGGATGCGGTGAGCAATGCTATTAAGCACTATTTTGACATCGATTATGAGCTGGCATTTTATGAAGAACATTCCATGACAAAAGGGTCTTCATCCAAAGCGGTCGCTTATGTGGGCGTGATCTGCAATAAAAAGCGCTACTGGGGAGTCGGCATTGATGCCGATATCATCAAAGCTTCTGTAGAAGCCCTGGTCGTGGCAGTCAATAAGATCGAAGAACTCCGAAATCAGCAGGAATGCAAGGATGCAAGACTCTTGGAGATCACGAATTATATCTATGCAAACTATAAGCATGTGACACTGGATGAGCTGTCCGAAAAGTTTTTCCTGTCGAAACCATACCTTTCCAAATATATCAAGGAAAAATCAGGAATGACATTCGGAGACATCCTGAAAAATGTCCGGATGAAAAAAGCCTGCACGATGCTCAGGGAAGGCAATGCAACTGTAGAGAGTATCGCAGAGACTGTGGGATATCAGAACGTAGAACATTTCAACCGGATCTTTAAAAAGATGTATCAGGTCACTCCGGTGCAATTCCGTAATCAGAAGTAAAAAACAAAGACATATTTCCAAAGTCAGGAAATATGTCTTTTTTTATAAAAATTCGGAAAAAATAAAAGAAAATGGCAAAGAAATAACAAAAAACAGAAATTTAATTGAATTTTTTCGCTAAGTAATATATACTAGAATAGGCAAAAATTTTGGTTTATATTTAAACACATTTTATAATATGGAGGGCTAGAATATGAGCAACAATGCAACAGAAAACTCAGCAAGCAGAAGAATTGCCACAGTGCTTGATGAGGGCAGCTTTGTTGAAATCGGTGGTGCAGTTACAGCAAGAAATACAGATTTCAACCTGCAGGAAAAAGAAACTCCGGCTGACGGGGTCATTACCGGCTATGGAGTGATTGACGGAAATCTTGTCTATGTCTACAGCCAGGATGCATCTGTTTTAAAAGGTGCGATCGGCGAGATGCATGCAAAGAAGATTGCAAACATCTATGACATGGCAATGAAGATGGGAGCGCCGGTCATCGGTCTGATCGACTGTGCAGGTCTTCGTCTTCAGGAAGCGACAGACGCGCTGGAGGCATTTGGAAGCCTGTACTTTAAACAGGCAATGGCATCCGGTGTGATCCCTCAGATCACAGCTGTTTTTGGTATGTGTGGCGGTGGTCTTGCAGTCGTGCCGGGACTGACGGATTTCACATTCATGGAAAATAAAGAAGGAAAATTATTTGTGAATTCTCCAAATGCTCTGGAAGGAAATATCGATTCTAAATGCGACACAGCAAGTGCTGAGTATCAGAGCAGAACAGCAGGTCTTGTAGATGCGGCAGGAACAGAAGAAGAAATTCTGGGACAGATTCGTTCCCTGATCTGTATGCTTCCTGCGAACTTTGAAGACGATGCATCTTATGAGGAATGTACAGATGATCTGAACCGTATTTGTGCAGATCTTGCCAATGCAGCAGAAGACACAGGAATTGCACTTGCCACAATTTCTGACAACAATATCTTCTTTGAGACAAAGAAAGAATATGCAAAAGAGATGGTAACAGGATTCATCCGTCTCAATGGAATGACAGTTGGTGCGGTTGCCAACCGTTCCAAAGTGTATGACGAAGAAGGAAATGCAGAATCACTGGGACAGGTTCTGACAGTGGATGGATGCAAAAAGGCAGCAGATTTTATCAATTTCTGTGATGCTTTCTCGATTCCGGTATTATCTCTGACAAACGTGACAGGATTTGAAGCAACTCTGGAAGCTGAGAAGGATATGGCACGTGCAGTTGCAAAACTGACTTACGCATTCGCGAATGCATCTGTACCAAAGGTTAATGTGATCGTAGGAAAAGCTTACGGAAGCGCATATATTGCGATGAACAGTAAATCTATCGGAGCAGATCTGGTATACGCATGGCCGACAGCTGAGATCGGAATGATGGATGCTTCTATGGCAGCAAAGATCATGTATGCAGACGCAGATGCACAGACATTAAAAGAAAAAGCTGCAGAATACAAAGAACTGCAGTCCAGTCCGGTTTCTGCGGCAAGAAGAGGATATGTGGATGCAATCATTGATGCAGCCGACACAAGAAAATATGTGATCGGAGCATTTGAGATGCTGTTCACAAAGAGAGAGGATCGTCCGGCAAAGAAACACGGTACGGTTTAGTGAGGTGAGGCGAAGTGAAGAAAAAATTAAGTTTAATCGTACTTGCCTGTGCTCTTACCTTAGGTGTTTCAGGATGCGGCAGTGAGGCAGATACGACAACAAGTAATGATAGAGAGTCTATGATGGCTTATTCAGAGGCAATTGTCAGCAGCTTCAGTCAGACACCGGATGAAGTTTTTGATCAGTATGAGGAAATGTCAGACTTGCAGTTGAATCTGATGCTTCTCAACACCGGTCTTCCTGTAGATTCTGAAAACTTCCTTTCTATGGTTGAATCCTGGAAAGCAGGAGAAAAGGAATGCGGAGAGTTCATAAGTTATGGGGACTTCGAGGCAGAGATGACAAGCTCTGGTATTGTTGTTTCTACAGAAGCAGAGTATGAGAATAAGACGGCAGATATCGAATTTACATTTGATGAAGAACAGAAAATGGACAGTATGACGATCAATGCACATTATTCTACTTCAGAGATTCTGAAAAAGGCGGGGTTGAATACCATCCTTGGAATGGGAACTGTATTCCTTGTTTTAATCTTTATTTCATTCATTATTTCTCTGTTCAGATTTATTCCGGAACTTGAGAAGAAATTTAAGAAAAATAAAACTACAGAACCGGCAAAAACACCGGCACCGGCACCAGTTGCGGCACCAGTGGTGGAAGATGTTTCAGATGATACAGAACTTGTAGCGGTCATCTCAGCAGCAATCGCAGCGGCAGAAGGAACTTCTACAGACGGATTTGTAGTTCGTTCAATTAAGAGAAGACAATCAAATAAATGGAACAAATGGAATTAATCAGGAGGATTTTAAAATGAAAAATTATACAATTACTGTAAATGGAAATGTATATGATGTAACAGTAGAAGAAAAAGGTGCAGGTGCAGCACCGGTTGCGCCTGCAGCTCCAAAAGCGGCTCCAAAGGCAGCTCCAGCACCGGCTCCGAAAGCAGCACCGGCAGGAGCGGGAAGCATTCAGGTAAAAGCAGGAGCGGCAGGAAAAGTATTCAGTATTGACGCAAGTGTAGGACAGGCTGTAAAAACAGGAGATACCATCGTGACAGTAGAAGCTATGAAAATGGAAATCCCTGTAGTAGCTCCGGAAGATGGTACAGTTGCTAGCATTGATGTGGCAGTAGGCGACGCAGTAGAGTCAGGAGCAGTATTAGCCACATTAAACTAGGAGGTTTTGACAAATGGAATATATTTCAAATACGCTGGGCAACCTGGTAGAGCAGACTGCGTTTATGAATCTGACATTCGGAAATCTGATTATGATCGCAGTTGCATGCTTTTTCCTTTATCTGGCGATTAGACACGGCTTTGAACCGCTGCTGTTAGTTCCGATTGCATTTGGTATGCTTCTGGTTAACATTTATCCGGACATCATGCTTCATGCAGAAGATTCAGCAAACGGAACAGGCGGACTTTTGTATTATTTCTATGTTCTGGATGAGTGGTCAATCCTGCCGTCTCTGATATTCCTTGGTGTCGGTGCGATGACAGACTTTGGACCACTGATCGCAAACCCGAAGAGTTTCCTTCTGGGTGCGGCAGCACAGTTTGGTATTTTCGCTGCATACCTTGGAGCGATGGCAATGGGATTCTCAGACAAAGCAGCTGCAGCAATTTCTATTATTGGTGGTGCGGATGGTCCTACTTCTATTTTCCTTGCAGGAAAATTACAGCAGACAGCAATCTTAGGACCGATCGCGGTAGCGGCATATTCTTATATGTCACTGGTTCCGATCATTCAGCCGCCGATTATGAAGCTTCTTACAACAGAAGAAGAGCGTAAGATCAAGATGGAGCAGTTAAGACCGGTTTCCAAACTGGAGAGAATCCTCTTCCCGATCATCGTTACGATCGTAGTATGTACGATTCTTCCTACAACAGCTCCTCTGGTAGGTATGCTGATGCTTGGTAACCTGTTCAAAGAATCAGGTGTTGTAAGACAGCTGACAGAAACAGCTTCCAATGCTTTGATGTATATCGTAGTTATCCTGCTTGGTACATCTGTAGGTGCTACAACAAGTGCAGAAGCATTCCTGAACATGGATACACTGAAAATCGTTGCACTGGGACTGATCGCATTTGCGTTTGGTACCGCAGCTGGCGTATTGTTCGGTAAACTGATGTGTTGGGCAACAAAGGGCAAGGTAAATCCTCTGATTGGTTCTGCAGGTGTGTCTGCGGTTCCTATGGCAGCCCGTGTTTCTCAGAAAGTCGGAGCAGAAGCAGACCCTACAAACTTCCTGCTGATGCATGCGATGGGACCAAACGTTGCCGGAGTTATCGGTACTGCAGTAGCAGCCGGAACATTTATGGCGATCTTTGGTGTGAAATAATAATGGAGGACAGTAAAAATGGCAGAAATTGCAAAAAAACCAATTAAAATTACAGAAACAATTCTGCGTGATGCACATCAGTCTCTGATTGCAACAAGAATGACAACAGAGCAGATGATGCCAATCGTAGAAAAAATGGATAAAGTCGGATACCATGCAGTAGAGTGCTGGGGAGGAGCGACATTTGATGCATCTCTTCGTTTCCTGCACGAAGATCCATGGGAGAGACTTCGTAAATTCCGCGATGGATTCAAAAATACAAAGCTGCAGATGTTGTTCCGTGGACAGAATATCCTGGGATATCGTCCATATGCAGACGATGTAGTAGAATATTTTGTTCAGAAATCTGCTGCAAACGGAATTGACATTATTCGTATCTTTGACTGTATGAATGATATGAGAAATCTGCAGACAGCAGTTACAGCAGCGAACAAAGAAAATGCTCATGCACAGGTTGCAATGTCCTATACATTGGGGGATGCATATACTCTGGAATATTGGGTAGATCTCGCCAAAAGAATTGAAGACATGGGAGCAAATTCCATCTGTGTAAAAGATATGGCAGGTCTTCTTTGCCCATATCAGGCAACAGAACTTGTAACAGCATTAAAAGAAGCAGTTGAGATTCCGATCGAGATGCATACACATTATACATCAGGAGTTGCTTCTATGACATACCTGAAATCTGTAGAGGCTGGTGCTGACATTATTGATACAGCAATGTCACCATTTGCACTTGGAACTTCTCAGCCGGCAACAGAAGTAATGGTAGAGACATTCAAGGGGACTCCATATGATACAGGACTGGACCAGAATCTGCTTGCAGAGATCGCTGATTACTTCAGACCGATCAGAGATGAAGCACTTGAGTCCGGACTGCTCAATCCGAAGAATCTTGGCGTGAATATCAAGACACTTCTGTACCAGGTACCGGGAGGAATGCTTTCTAACCTGACATCTCAGTTAAAAGAGCAGGGAGCCGAAGATAAATTCTATGAGGTTCTGGAAGAAGTACCACGTGTGCGTAAGGATCTTGGAGAGCCGCCGCTTGTTACACCTTCTTCTCAGATTGTCGGTACTCAGGCGGTATTCAACGTGCTGATGGGAGAACGTTACAAGATGGCAACAAAAGAGACAAAGGATGTACTGTCTGGAAAATATGGAGCAACAGCAAAACCGTTCAATCCGGAAGTACAGAAAAAAGTAATCGGAGAAGATGCAGAAGTGATTACATGCCGCCCGGCCGATCTGATTCCGAACGAGCTGGATACACTCCGCAAAGAGTGCGCACAGTACAGCCAGCAGGATGAGGATGTGCTGACATATGCACTGTTCCCACAGGTTGCAACAGACTTCTTCAAATACAGAGATGCTCAGCAGACAAAAGTAGATGCAAAAGTAGCAGATACAGAAGACGGAGCATATCCAGTATAATAAAAACAAAGAGAAGGACCGGAAGACGAAAGTTTTCTGGTCCTTTTCGATTTCGGAAAGAAATAAAAATTCAATTCCTTGTGCAGAATCTGTTTTAGTGATATAATTACCCGTGGCAAAGGAGGACGATTTTATGTGTATCAAAGATAGAATAGAACGATTACGTCAGAAAATGGAGGAACACCATATTTCTGTTTATATGATCCCGACAGCAGATTACCATCAGAGTGAATATGTGGGAGAACATTTTAAATCCAGAGCGTTTATCACAGGTTTTACAGGCTCAGCAGGAACGGCTGTCATCACAGAGAAAGAAAGTTGTCTCTGGACAGATGGGAGATATTTTCTACAGGCAGAGCAGCAGCTTCAGGGAAGCGGCATTCGCCTGCAGAAAATGGGAGAGCCGGGAGTACCTGCGATCGCAGAATATATCGAATCAGTACTGGGAGAATCTGAAAATATCGGGTTTGATGGAAGGACCATCGGTATTACAGAAGGAGAACAGTATGAAAAGATTGCGAAAGAGAAGCACGGACAGGTGTACTATGGCTGTGATCTGATCGATGAGATCTGGGAAGAGAGGCCGAATTTGTCTGAAAAACCGGCATTTTATCTGGAAGAGACTTATACAGGAGAATCTACGGTATCGAAACTGAAACGTGTAAGAGAACGAATGGAAAAAGAAAATACAGAATATCATCTTCTGACCAGCCTGGATGATATTGACTGGCTGCTGAATGTGCGCGGACAGGATGTGGAGTATTTTCCGCTTCTGCTTTCTTATGCGCTGATCACCATGGATTCTGTGGAATTATATGCAGATGAAAGAAAGTTTGATGAGAATATCTTAAAGCATTTTGAGGAGTGTCAGGTACATCTGCATCCATACAATGCAATCTATGAAGATGTAAAATCTCTTCCGGAGGGGGCTTCAATTCTTCTGGATCCACAGAGAGTGAATTATGCATTGTATCGCAATATTCCGGAAGCTGTCCGTATTGTAAAGGAAGAAAATCCGGAAGTGCTGATGAAGTGCGTGAAAAATGCAGCTGAGATCGAGAATATCAGAAGAGGTCACATCAAAGACGGCGTGGCGCATACAAAATTTATGTACTGGCTGAAGAAGCATGCTGGCAAAGAGACGATTACAGAGCTGAGCGCATCTGAGAAGCTGGAGAACTTCAGAAAAGAGCAGGAAGGATATCTCTGGCCGAGCTTTGATCCGATCTGTGCCTATGGAGAGCATGCGGCGATCGTGCATTATTCTTCTACACCGGAGACGAATGTGGAATTAAAAGAAGGCGGACTGTTTTTGACAGATACCGGCGGAAATTATTATGACGGATCCACAGATATCACACGTACGGTGGCGATCGGTGAGGTTGACGAAAAACAGAAAGAAGACTTTACAATGGTAGCCTGCAGTATGCTGCGTCTTGCTGACGCAAAGTTTCTTGCCGGATGCAGCGGCATGGTTCTGGATTATGCAGCCAGAGAACCATTCTGGCGCAGAAACTTAAACTATAATCATGGAACCGGACATGGCGTGGGATATCTTGGGAATATTCACGAGGCGCCGATCGGATTCCGCTGGAAGGCAACAAGGGATGCCATGTGCGAGATTGAGCCGGGAATGGTGATCACAAACGAGCCGGGAATTTATATAGAAGGTTCCCATGGAATCCGCATTGAAAATGAGCTGCTTGTGTGTGCAGGAGAAAAGAACGAATATGGACAGTTTTTGTATTTTGAGCCGCTTACCTTTGTTCCGATCGATCTGGATGCGTTGCGTCCGGAATTGATGACAGAGGAAGAAAAGCAGCTGCTCAATGCATATCATCAGAGCGTATATGAGAAGATCAGTCCATATCTGGAAGCAGAAGAGAAAGAATGGCTGAAGGAATACACCCGTCCTGTAAAATAGCAGAATGAAAAACAAAGAGGAAGAAGAGGAAATGAAGTGTGAGTGAAAATAGTACAAACGAATTATTGATCCGCATGGAAGAAAAATACAAAAAAATGAGTAAAGGCCAGAAACGGCTTGCGGATTATGTGACGGAAAACTATGATAAGGCTGTATTTCTGACAGCAGCCCGTCTCGGAGAAGTGGTAGGAGTCAGTGAATCCACAGTTGTACGTTTTGCCACACAGCTTGGATACAAAGGATATCCCGGTTTCCAGAAAGCACTGGAAGAACTGGTGCGCAACAAATTGAATTCGATTCAGAGAATGGAAGTAACATATGGGCGGATCAGTCAGTCAGAGATTCTGGAAACGGTGCTTCAGTCAGATATCGAAAAGATAAAACTGACGTTGGCCGGGATTGATCAGAAAGCATTTGAACTTGCGATTGATACGATTCTCAGTGCCAAACGTATTTATGTAGTGGGAATACGTAGCTGTGCACCACTGGCATCCTTTTTGTGCTTTTATTTAAATCTGGTATGTGAAAATGTGACAGCAGTCAACACGAACAGTTCCAGTGAGATTTTTGAACAGCTGATCCGGATCAATGAAGAAGATGTAATCATCGGCATCAGTTTCCCGCGGTATTCCATGCGGACGCTAAAGGCGCTGGAATTTGCCAGCAACCGGAAGGCGAAAGTGATCACATTAACAGACAGTGTACATTCACCGATGAATCTGTATTCTTCCTGCAATCTGATCGCCAGAAGTGACATGGCTTCGATCGTGGATTCGCTGGTGGCCCCTTTGAGTGTGATCAATGCGCTGGTGGTGGCTCTCTGTATGAAAAAGCAGAAAGAAGTAGTCCATACACTGGAAACACTGGAGCAGATCTGGGGCGAATATCAGGTATACAGTAAAGATGAATTGAATCAGGTGGATGATACGCTGACAGAGTCTTCTTCTGGAAAAAGCGAGGAGAATAAAGATGAGTAAAGTGCTGATAATCGGGGGCGGCGCGGCTGGAATGATGGCTGCAGTCGCTGCCGGAGAAAACGGTCATGAAGTGTGGCTGTATGAGAAAAATGACCGTCTGGGAAGAAAATTATTCATCACCGGGAAGGGACGCTGCAATATTACGAATGCAGGGGACATGGAAACCCTGTTTGCTTCCGTGATGAGCAATCCAAAGTTTTTATACAGCAGTTTTTACACCTTTACAAATGATCAGGTGATTGATTTTTTTGAAGAACTTGGTGTCAGAACAAAAATAGAACGGGGCAATCGTGTGTTTCCGTTATCTGACCATTCTTCCGATGTGATCGCGGGGCTGAAGCGAAAACTGGAGACTCTGGGTGTCCGCATCTGTCTGGAAACAGAAGTGGAAAAGATAGAGGGAAAAGACGGGAAGTTCCAGGCAATCGTCTTAAAAGGCGGACAGAGAAAGACAGGAGATGCCTGTATTGTTGCAACCGGAGGAATCTCTTACCCGGCGACCGGATCTACCGGCGACGGATACCGGTTCGCAAAAGAAAACGGACATCAGATTACAAAACTTTATCCGGCTCTGGTTCCGATGGAAGTCAGGGAATGGTATGCAAAGGAACTGCAGGGGCTCTCTCTTCGCAATGTAAGCGCAGCGGTCTATGATGGAAAGAAGAAGCTGTATGAAGATTTCGGTGAGATGCTTTTTACCCATTACGGAGTCAGCGGACCACTGATGCTAAGTGCCAGCAGCGTGATCGGAAAGCGGCTTTCTGAAAAAGAACTGCGTCTGGTGATCGATCTGAAGCCTGCTTTGACGGCAGAACAGCTGGATGCCCGTGTGCTTCGCGAATTTGAGGAGCATAAAAACAAACAGTTTAAAAATGCGGTGGATCATTTGTTCCCATCCAAATTAAAACCAGTGATGCTGGAGCTTTCCGGCATTTCGGAAGAGAAGAAAGTCAATGAGATTTCAAGAGAAGAGAGACAGCGATTCGTACATCTGATCAAACATTTTGAGATGACTTTAAGCGGACTTCGCAGCTACAAAGAGGCGATCATCACAAAAGGCGGAGTAAATGTCAAAGAGATCGATCCGGGAACGATGGAGTCAAAAAAGATTTCCGGACTGTATTTTGTGGGAGAAGTTCTGGACCTGGACGCACTGACAGGCGGATTTAATCTGCAGATTGCCTGGTCTACGGCATATCTTGCGGGAATTTCCATTCCTTAACGAATAGAGCAGGAAAGAAAAGGAGAAGCAATATGGGATATAATGTGGCGATTGACGGACCGGCAGGAGCAGGGAAAAGTACCATTGCGAAGCTGGTCGCAAAAGAAAAAGGATATATTTACGTAGATACCGGAGCGATGTACCGGGCAATGGCGGTTTATTTTCTGCAGGAAGGGATTTCCCCGCAGGATACAGAAAAAATCCGTCTTGCGGCACAAAATGCGGATGTGAGCATCTGTTATGAGGACGGGATCCAGCAGGTTTATTTAAACGGATCCAATGTCACAGACAGACTCCGCGAGGAAGCAGTCGGAAATATGGCTTCTGTCAGTTCTGCAGTTCGGGAGGTACGTGCAAGGCTTCTGGATCTGCAGAGAAACCTGGCCAAAGAAGCGGATGTGATCATGGACGGAAGAGATATCGGAACCAATATCCTCCCAAATGCAGATGTCAAGATCTATCTGACGGCCAGTGTAAAAACAAGGGCAGACCGACGGTACAAAGAACTGACAGAAAAAGGGATTTCCTGCAGCTATGAGGAGATTGCTGAAGATATAAAGAAGCGGGATGAGCGTGACATGAGCCGTGAAACTGCGCCTTTAAAGCAGGCAGAGGATGCGATTTTGATAGACAGTTCTGACATGAGCATCGAGGAAGTGGTTCATGCCATCTGCAGACAGTGCAAATAAATGATGGGGGCAGAGGATGAATGTAAAACGTGCAAAGACTGCCGGTTTTTGCTTCGGCGTAAAACGGGCGGTAGAAACAGTTTATGAGCAGGCAAAAAATTCGGATGCAGCACCAATCTACACTTACGGACCGATCATTCACAATGAAGAAGTCGTAAAAGATCTGGAAAATCAGGGCGTGATCGTCCTTCGTACGGAGCAGGAGCTGGAACAGCTTACAGAGGGAACGGTCATTATCCGTTCTCATGGAGTAGCAAAATACATCTACGAGAAGCTGGAGAAAAAGAAGATTCAGATCGTGGATGCAACCTGTCCGTTTGTGAAGAAGATCCATCGCATCGTAAACCGGGAAAGTGCAGCCGGAAAACAGATCGTCATTATCGGGAATCCGAAGCATCCGGAGGTGGAAGGAATCCGCGGCTGGGCAGGAGAACAGGTTTTTGTGGTGGAAACAAAAGAAGATGCCGCTTCCCTTGTACTGGATCCGGCAAGAGCCGTATGTGTTGTCGCCCAAACGACATTTAATTACAATAAATTTCAAGATTTAGTTGAAATTATTTCGAAAAAGAGTTATGATGTAAGTGTTTTAAATACAATCTGCGGTGCGACCAGGGAACGTCAGACGGAAGCCAGGAGCATTGCGGAAGAGGTGGATGCTATGATAGTGATTGGTGACAAACATAGTTCCAATACCCAGAAGTTATTTGAAATATGCAAGGGAGCATGTAAGGATACGTACTATATACAGACACTTGACGATTTGGATTTGAATCAATTAGGGTCAGTGGAAACAGTAGGTATTACAGCAGGGGCATCCACGCCCAATAATATAATTGAGGAGGTTCAAAATAATGTCAGAATTATCTTTTGAACAAATGTTAGAAGAATCATTTAAAACAATTCACAACGGAGAGGTAGTAGAGGGAACTGTAATTGATGTGAAACCAGATGAGATCATCCTGAATATCGGATACAAAGCAGACGGTATCATCACAAAGAGTGAATACTCCAACGATCAGTCTCTGGACCTGACAACAGTTGTTTCTGTTGGTGATTCTATGACTGTAAAAGTATTGAAAGTCAATGATGGAGAAGGTCAGGTGTTACTGACATATAAGAGACTCGCAGCAGAAAAAGGAAACGAAAGACTGCGCGAAGCATTCGAGAACAAAGAAGTTTTAAAAGCAACAGTAACTCAGATCCTTGGCGGAGGACTGTGCGCAACTGTAGAAGGTGCACGTGTATTTATTCCGGCAAGTCTCGTATCAGATTCTTATGAAAAAGATCTGAGCAAATACGAAGGACAGGAGATTGAGTTTGTGATCAGCGAATTCAACCCAAGAAGAAACCGCGTGATCGGTGACAGAAGACAGCTTCTTGTAGCAGAGAGAGCAGAAAAACAGAAAGAACTGTTTGCAAAACTGCAGGTTGGAGATACAGTAGAAGGAACTGTTAAGAACGTAACAGATTTCGGTGCATTTATCGACCTTGGCGGAGTAGACGGACTTCTTCACATTTCTGAAATGTCATGGGGAAGAGTTGAGAATCCGAAGAAGGTATTCCAGGTTGGAGATCAGATAAAAGTTCTTGTGAAAGACATCAACGATACAAAGATCGCACTGAGCTTAAAATTCCCTGAGACAAATCCATGGGCACACGCTGCTGAAGACTTCGCAGTTGGTTCTGAGGTTACAGGAAAAGTTGCACGTATGACAGATTTTGGTGCATTCGTTGAACTGGCACCTGGAGTAGATGCATTACTGCATGTTTCTCAGATTTCAAGAGCACATGTAGAAAAACCATCTGATGTTCTTTCTATTGGACAGGAAATCACTGCAAAAGTGGTAGATCTGAACGAAGCAGAGAAGAAGATCAGCCTGAGCATGAAAGCACTTGAGCCAGACACTGTTGAAGAAACAGAAGAGTAGAATGAAACACATAGAGAGGTGGAGTTTAATGGCTTCGCCTCTTTTTTTGCGAGGAACTTTTTGCTATAATAAAATCTAGTGCAGCAAAAGAAAGGAAGGAAAATTAGATGGGACTTTTAACATTTAAAGGTGGAATCCACCCAAAAGACGGAAAAGCGCTTGCTAAAGATCAGCCGATCAAAGAGCTCTTGCCTCTGGGTGAACTGGTGTATCCGCTGTCTCAGCATATCGGTGCGCCTGCAGTTCCATTGGTGAAAAAAGGCGACCATGTCTTAAAAGGACAGAAGATTGCGGAAGCAGGCGGATTTGTATCTGCGCCGGTTTACGCATCCGTGGCAGGAACTGTAAAAGCAATCGAAATGAGATACAATCCGGCGGGAAGTAAGGTGAATTGTATCGTACTGGAAAACGATGGTACATATGAGGAAGTGGAATACACCCCGATTACTTCTCTGAAAGAACTCACAAAAGAAGAAATTATCGAGAGAATCAGTGAAGCCGGTGTTGTGGGAATGGGTGGTGCAGGATTCCCGACAAAGGTAAAGCTTTCTCCAAAGGAAGCCGATAAGATTGAGTACATCATTGCGAACGGTGCGGAATGTGAGCCGTATATTACAGCAGATTACCGTCGTATGCTGGAATGTACAAAGGAGATTGTCAGCGGAATGGAAGTGGTGCTGTCTTTATTCCCGAATGCAGAAGGAATTTTTGCAGTGGAGGACAATAAAAAAGACTGCGTAGAGAAATTAAAAGAGGCGATTGCCGGAAAATCCCGTATGAGCGTGAAAGTACTGGAGACGAAATATCCGCAGGGCGCAGAGCGTCAGTTGATCTATGCCACGACAAAGCGTGCCATTCATGCAGCAATGTTGCCGGCAGATGCAGGATGTATAGTAGATAATGTGGAGACTCTGATCGCGATCAATCAGGCGGTACGTTTTGGAAAGCCTCTGATGGAGCGTGTAGTCACAGTCAGTGGTGATGATATTCAGAATCCGGGAAACTTTAGAGTTCCGATCGGAATGAACCACAGAGAACTGGTGGATGCCGCCGGAGGATTTATAACAGAACCTCAGAAACTGATCTCAGGAGGTCCGATGATGGGATTTGCCATGGTCACACTGGATGCGCCGGTGACAAAGACATCTTCTTCGATTCTGGCGTTTCAAAAGGATGAGGCAGCAGAAGCAAAAGAGACTGCCTGCATCAACTGCGGACGTTGTGTGGAAGTCTGTCCGAGCAGGATCATTCCTTCCAGACTGGCAGATCTTTCAGAGCGTCACAACGAAGAAGGATTTGTGAAGATGAACGGACTGGAATGTGTGGAATGTGGTTCCTGCAGTTTTGTCTGTCCGGCAAAAAGAAATCTGAAACAGGCGATCGGTTCTATGAGAAAGATTGCACTGGCAAACAAAAGAAAGTAAGAAAGTGAGGACAAAATCGTGAGTGCAAACTTCAATGTATCTCCTTCCCCGCATATAAGGGATCGAGTGAAGAGCAGCAATATCATGCTTTTTGTAGTGATTGCGCTGCTTCCTGTGACTTTTTTTGGTATTTATAATTTCAGACATGAGAATGCGTGGCTTCTGGTTCTGGTGACTACAGCTTCCGCAGTACTCGCAGAATATATTTATGAGAAACTGATGCACAAACCTGTGACAATTCAGGATTTCAGTGCGGTTGTGACAGGTCTGTTACTGGCCTTGAACCTTCCGCCTACATTGCCGCTCTGGATGGGAGCACTTGGCTCTGTGTTTGCGATCATCGTTGTAAAGCAGCTGTTCGGCGGTCTTGGACAGAATTTTATGAACCCGGCACTGGGAGCGCGTTGTTTTCTTTTAATCTCGTTTACAGGGAAAATGACGTACTTTGTATATGATGGAGTGACAGGACCGACACCGCTGGCAAATTTAAGAGCCGGTGAGGCTGTGAATACGTTTGATATGATGATGGGAAATATCCGCGGAACAATCGGAGAGACTTCTGTGATCGCGATTATGATCGGTGCCATGTTCTTGATCCTGATGGGCGTGATCGATCTTCGGATTCCGGGAACTTATATCGTAACATTTGTAATCTTTATCACTCTGTTCGGCGGTCATGGCTTTGATCCGCAGTACATTACCGCTCATCTCTGCGGAGGCGGACTGATGCTGGGAGCATGGTTTATGGCAACCGATTATGTGACTTCTCCGATCACAAAGACCGGACAGATTGTATACGGAGTCTGTCTTGGACTTCTGACCGGAATCTTCCGTTTGTTCGGAGGTTCTGCAGAGGGTGTTTCCTATGCGATTATCATCAGTAACCTTTTGGTACCGCTGATCGAAAAGATCACTCTTCCAAGACCATTCGGAAAAGGAGGGGAACGCTAATGAATAAGATGATCAAAAATACATGTATCCTGACAGTGATCACCCTTGTGGCAGGATGTCTTCTGGGACTGGTCTATGAGGTGACAAAAGCGCCGATCGCAAAAGCGAAAGAAGCGGATAAACAGGCAGCATACCAGAAAGTGCTTCCGGAGGCGGATTCCTTCGAAGCATATGCAGATTTTGACGAACAGTCAGCTGCTTCTATCCTTCAGGATGCAGGATATGACGCAGATATCACAGAAGTAGCGCAGGCAATGGATAACAACGGCAGTGTGATCGGATATGTGATCTCTGTAACTTCTCATGAGGCATATGCCGGAGATTTGAGTTTATCTGTCGGAATTTTAAATGATGGAACTGTAAAAGGTGTGGAGATGCTCTCGATCAGTGAGACCGCAGGTCTTGGAATGAAAGCAGATGAGAGCGAGTTTAAAGATCAGTTCAAAGATAAAAATGTAGAGAAATTTACCTATACGAAAAACGGCGAGAAGGGTGACGACAAGATTGACGCCATCAGTGGTGCAACGATCACGACCAACGCTGTGACCAATGCAGTCGATTCCGCGCTGGTATATTTTCAGAATACTTTCCAGAATGAGTTAGGAGGCATGATCAATGAATAGATGTACAGAGAGACTTTACAATGGTCTGATCAAAGAAAATCCAACCTTTGTTCTGATGCTCGGAATGTGTCCGACGCTTGCGGTGACGACTTCTGCAATCAACGGAATCGGTATGGGACTTTCTACAACCGTAGTACTGGTGCTGTCCAATATGCTGATCTCCATGCTGCGTAAGATCATTCCGGATTCCGTACGTATGCCTGCATTTATCGTTGTTGTGGCATCTTTTGTAACGATCGTACAGTTTTTGCTGGAAGGGTTTGTTCCAAGTCTGTATGATTCACTGGGACTTTATATTCCTCTGATCGTAGTAAACTGTATCATTCTGGGAAGAGCCGAGAGTTATGCATCCAAAAATCCGGTACTGCCGTCTGTTTTTGACGGAATCGGAATGGGACTTGGATTTACAGTCGGCCTGACTTCCATCGGAATTGTCAGAGAGCTGATCGGTTCCGGAAAAATCTTTAATTTCCAGGTACTTCCGGATACATATGAGCCGATTACGATCTTTATTCTGGCACCGGGTGCATTTTTTGTTCTTGCGGGTCTGACAGCACTGCAGAACAAGATTAAGAACTGTGCACAGAAAAAAGGAAAACCGGTAAACAACAATGACGGATGTGCCGGAGGATGCGCGTCCTGTGCAGGGTGTGGCAGTGCCGGAACAAAAGAGTAGGAGGAGCGGACGATGAAAGAATTATTATTGATCGCAGTTGGTTCAGCGCTTGTAAACAACGTTGTACTGAGCCAGTTCCTTGGAATCTGTCCATTCCTTGGAGTATCAAAAAATGTAAAAACAGCAGCCGGTATGGGAGGAGCCGTTGTCTTTGTTATCACGATTTCTTCGTTTGTAACGGGGCTGATCTACCAGTTTATTTTAGTGCCGCTGCATTTCGAATATCTGCAGACGATTGTGTTTATCCTTGTTATTGCGGCACTGGTGCAGTTTGTAGAAATGTTTCTGAAAAAAGCAATGCCGCCGCTGTATCAGGCGCTGGGAGTTTACCTGCCTCTGATTACAACCAACTGTGCGGTACTCGGAGTTGCACTGACAAATGTGCAGAAATCCTATAGCATTGGTGCGGGCGTTGTCAACGGAGTTGCAACAGCAGTCGGATTCCTGATTGCAATCGTACTGATGGCTGGAATCCGTGAAAAAATCGAGTACAATGATGTTCCGGAATCCTTTCAGGGAACTCCGATCGTGCTGGTAACAGCCGGATTGATGGCGATTGCGTTTTTCGGATTCTCGGGATTGATTTAAGGAGGACATAAGAGATGATATCAGGAATTTTGATCGCTGCGGCGATTGTCGGAGGAACCGGACTGTTTATCGGCGTCTTTCTTGGAGTATCCGGCAAAAAGTTTGCAGTAGAAGTAGATGAAAGAGAAGAAGCCATTCTGGCAGAGCTTCCGGGAAATAACTGCGGTGGCTGTGGATATGCAGGCTGTTCCGGTCTTGCAGCTGCAATCGTAAAGGGAGAAGCCGAAGTTGGCGGATGTCCGGTCGGAGGCGCACCTGTCGCTGAGAAGATCGGAGCAATCATGGGACAGAGCGCAGGAAGTCAGGAACGAAAGGTTGCATTTGTGAAATGTGCCGGAACCTGCGAGAATGCATCAAATGTATATGAATATTACGGAATTAAAGACTGTACGATGGCGAATCTGATGCAGGACGGAGGACAAAAAGGATGTTCTTATGGATGTCTTGGATTCGGAAGCTGTGTGAAGGCCTGTCCGTTTGATGCCATTCACGTGGAGAACGGGATTGCGGTTGTAGACAAAGAAGCATGTAAAGCATGTGGAAAATGCATCGAAGCCTGTCCGAAAAAGCTGATCGAGCTGATTCCATATAAGCAGAAGACATTCGTGCAGTGCAGTTCCCATGACAAGGGAAAAGCATTGATGAGCGTCTGCAAAGTGGGCTGTATCGGATGTAAGCTTTGTGAGAGAAGCTGTGAAGCCGGTGCGATCACTGTGTTGAACGGTCTGGCTCATATTGATGCAGACAAATGTACAAACTGTGGTGTGTGTGCAGAAAAATGTCCGAGAAAGATTATTATTCCGAGACAGACTGCAGAATAGGATTTATCATGTAAAACTCCCCGATCGGGGAGTTTTTGTTATATTTTACCACCTGCAAAATCAAGAGATTTCTTGAATCTTAATCACAATTTTTGTAATATAATCGGCTTCATCAGAAATTACAAAATCGTTCAAACCAACTTCGTAAGCGTAGCCAGTAAGTTGTAAATTATTTTTATTGGCATAATCCAACATCTGTTGATACAGTGCTGGCAATTTATCCCATGTACCCTTTTGATAACCACAAAGATATTTTCCTTTTGGTTTTATAAGACTATTTGGAACAGACTTCTTGTTCAAGGCAATCGTATATATCCCCTCATATTTATCAAAGTTCATCTTATATACATTATCAAGCGAAATAAAACTTCCCATTCCCATGCGTATTTGTTCGATTCCCCATATATCTTTCAAGTGAGAAAAAATTTCTGATATATCATCTTTTGAGAAATCATAAGGATAGACTAAAAGCCTTTCTGATTTGCATTCTTCAATTCTGATTTCCTGCTCTTGCAAAGTTTCACAAAAAGCGATTTTCGCTTTCTTTCTTTGCATTACAGTTTTAATATCTTTCAGTTTTTGAATTTGCTTATCAATTTCTTTCTCATTCACAATTTTTAAGAAGTTGGCGGGTGTAGGTTTTTTTCGATAAGTTTATAAACAAGGAGGATGAATAGTATGTTTTATCAAAAGAAGGAGAAGCAGTTCAAATATGCAATTAAAAAGAAAAAAGGTGGTGGTGGTGCAGCCTCATTTATTATTGGATGTATTATTTTTGGTAGCATAACATTCGGAAGTACAACGTTAGCATATGCTGAGGAATCACAAAGCTTAACAAAACAAAATGAGGTAGCTTTTGATAGCGTCACTGAAAATTCTACAACACCAACTAAAAATAACGCTATTAGCGATACTATGTTTGATGAAGGAAATAGTATTAATGCTGTAGAGAACGTAGGTGTTAACACGGAATTAACTGAAACAGAAAATAAAGTCGCCCAGTCTAAGCAAGTTCAATCTGAGTTAGAAGATTCAATAATTTCAAATTCAGAAGCAGTAATAGATGAGAGTAAAATACATGATTCAACAGATAAAATAGAAAAAGTAAGTAATATTTCCACAGATAGTCGTTCTAATGAACCAAGCGATAAACTAGAATCTGAAATTGAAAGAAACACTATTGAGGGAGAATCTGGCAATTTGTATACTAATGTAGAAGAACAGTATTTGAATAGTTCAGAAACTAGTAGTGAAATGTTGAATAAAATTAGCTCGAATGTATCAAATAATGAGCAAGATGATATAAGTAAGGTAGCAGATAATAAAAAGGGAATGGGTACTACTCTAGTTTCTAAAGATTTAAATAATACAACTAATTCAATAGTAGAGGGGAATGAACATCAAGAGAAAACAGTATCAATAAAGGCAAATATAGGGATATCTCATACGATGATTAATCAAGAAAAGGTAGAAAATTCAAAGAATCGTTTTAAGAGAAGTAGCCCGCTTGATGAAAATAACTCTACTGTCTTTTTAGGTGATGCAAAATTAGAACCAAAAGCAAAATTAATTGTTGAGAAAAAAAATATGATGAATTATTTTCTAGAAGCAGGTAGTGCGCGTAGTGATAGTTATAAACTCATAACATTAACTGAAGATTTATCGGGACAAGCAGGAAGTTTTCAATTAATTAATAGAATTGATATGAATGAAAGTTTCAGATTAGAAGGAAAACTTAACTTGGGAAATAAGTATGAAGGTTATACTATTTCAGGAAGAGCTGGTGGTGATGGAGTTGCTGCTGTGTTTACTACTAGTTTACCAGGAGTGGTTGGATTACCAGGTGCAAGCATAGGTATAGGAGGAATTCCTAATTCTTTCGGATTTAAATTAGATACTTGGCACAATACTTCTACTCCTAATAATGAGCAAAAAGCAAGTGCAGATCCTAAATTTATAGGATATAATAACGGCGCATTTGGTGCATTTTATTCTACTGATGGTTCTGGTAAAGCAATTACTTTAAAAGAAGATGCAAAAAAATTAATTAACAATCCGAAAAATAATGATTTTTTAGATTTTATTGTCGAATATAACGGGGAAACTAAAGATATGACAATTAATTATGGGGGGCAAATTTTTAGTAGAAATATTACTGATTACTTAGATAAGTCCAGATTAACAACTGGACAAAGTGTTGGTTCTGAAGAGTTGGCTTTTGCAATTTTTGGATCTACTGGGGCAGGGACAAATCTTCAACAGTTTGATCTTACTAGGTTCGAATACACTGCAGGTGGAAGTTATATAGCTATAAAATATATTGATGATGTAACTGGAGAAGAAATAAGAACAGAGAAGATAATTCAGGGAGATCCGGGAACGCAAAAAGATTTATCCGATGATATAACTTTAGCAGGATATATTCAAAAAAGAACTAATATCAATACTTCTCAAGGCTATATGGATGGAAATACACTTCAGTTTGTGAAAGGTATTCAAACTTTAACTTATACTTATATTGCTGTGAATAAAGAAATATTAACTAATCTTGTAGAAGAATCTTCACAAATTAAAGCTAGCCAAAAATACTTATATTCATCGTCTAATAAAAAAGTAGAGTATGATATGGTTATTGAAATGGGCAAAAAAGTTCTATCCAATATTGATGCTACGCAAACTGATGTTGATAATGCTGTAGAGACAATTGAACAAGCAAGAAATGGATTAGATGGTCAATTAATAATAGATAAAACAGAAGAAGCAGTGAAAGCAGCCGAAGACGCAGGTAAAGCTGGAGCAGATAAGAAAGCTGAAGTGGAAACCGACGGTTTAGTGACACCAGATGAAAAAGCGGCAGTAGATGGAATGAATGATACAACTACTGCGAAGAAAGAGGAAGCAAGCCAGTTAGTGGATGCCTTACCAGAAGGTCCAGTAAAAGACAGCTTGAAAGCTCGTTTAGATCAAGTGGTAACCTCTGAAGTGACAGTGAACGATGCGGATAGTAATGGCAAAGCGGATGATGTGGACGCAGCAGAAAAAGCAGCGGAAGAAGCAGTGAAAGCAGCCGAAGACGCAGGTAAAGCTGGAGCAGATAAGAAAGCTGAAGTGGAAACCGACGGTTTAGTGACACCAGATGAAAAAGCGGCAGTAGATGGAATGAATGATACAACTACTGCGAAGAAAGAGGAAGCAAGCCAGTTAGTGGATGCCTTACCAGAAGGTCCAGTAAAAGACAGCTTGAAAGCTCGTTTAGATCAAGTGGTAACCTCTGAAGTGACTAGTGAAGAGTTAATCATACCTGAAGTAGTTCATAAAGAGAAAGAAGTAAATCTAACAGATAATGTTACAAACTTGGTAGAAGGAAGTAAATTAGAAGAAAAAAAAGCCATTGATATCGGTTTGTTAGAAAATGTGTTGAAAGAAGAGAGTAAAATTTCAACACATAATAATAAAGCCCTCCCTAAAACTGGAGCAAATAATAATTCTTTACTTTCTATTCTTGGACTATCTCTAATAAGTATTAGTAGTCTGTTATTTGGATTTTTTAGAAAAAAGGAAGAAAAATAAGATTTAATTAAAGATAGGCAAGCAGAATCTAATTTTGCTTGCTTATCTTTTTCCATATTTATAAAAAAACGATCGTTCATTATTTTTGCTTTTTATGATATACTTGAGTGAATTAAAATCAGTATGAGGTGATAATAATGTATACTAATGGGAGTGAAATTTTTAATCGATTAGGTTTAGAAAAGAAGCAGTTTATTCTTACTCAAATTGTTAAAGAGTTTGGAGAAGCAGGATATGACAGTGTATCTATGAGAAAAATAGCTCAAAATACACAAGTTAGTATTGGATCTTTATATCAGTATTTTGGAGATAAGGAAGGAATATTAAAAATTTCTATAGAACATGTATTTGTTATTTTATCTTCTTACATTGAGGAAATTAAAAAGGCTCCATTAGAGTTGGAAATACGACTAGAAAAAATGTTTGACTCTATTTGCAGAGTTGAAGAAAAATATCCTGAAATTATCAAATTCTACAATAAAATTCCTAGTGATAAACGAATGATTAAAGAATGGGTGAATCAATTTTATAAAAATAAAAGTTTTTTTACCATTTTCTGGCAAACAATTTATGAATTACAACAAGAAAGAAAAATAAATGACAAACTTGATCCAGTTACGTATACATTTATTATTGATACATTAATGTTATCTGGGGAAGTGTTTCATGATATTCAGTACCAAAAAATTAAAACTAAAGTATTTTTAGACGATTTGACTCAAAGTAATTTATTATTAAAAGAAAATATTATAGATTCATTAATTGAACTAGTAAGGGGAGGATAGGGCTACCTATGCAAAACGGTAATGAGAAAAGAGAAAAGATATTAAAAATAGCTCTAAAAAATTTTTCTAAATACGGTTATGAAAAAACAAAATTAGCGACTATTGCCAGTGAGGCGGAAACCAGCACTACAACTATCTATAGCTTCTTTAATACAAAACAAGGATTATTTGAAGCAGCAATTGAATGCTGTCTCAGAATGATTGATGAAAGGCTTAGAGAAAATGCGATGAAAGCTGCATCTTTAACTGCTTATATTGAATCGGTTATAACAAGGGCAAAAGACTTTTCTGTCAAAGAAAAATATGTGCTAAATTTCTATATGTTAATTACTACAAATAGTATTCCTATAGAAAGAAAAGATCTTATTGAAAGTTTTGAAAAAAATAAATTTTCTTATTACATAAAATTTTATACACAATATAAAAATAAGGATCGATTTCAAATACTTTTTTTAGATAATATTTTGAATATGTACATCTATTCTTTCTTTAATGAGTTTTATAAAGAGAAATTAAATTTATATCTTTCTTTATACAATGATCAAAAAAATGCTGAAAAAACTTTTGAAGGATATACAGGACGGGCGTTACCATATGTTTCTACAGCCTAAGGCAGAGATCTCCACATGCAGGATTGTGGGGGCGGAGGCATTGGTGCGGTATATCGATTCTGATGGGAAAATCGTGGGTTTGATAATGATAATTCATTATTTCAATCTATGTAAATTATTAGCATTACTTTTAACGGGGCTCGAATAAAAAAGAGGTATACTAGAGTGATTCTAAAAATAATCTCCTTTTTTCGGATTTTTAAAATAAACCACTCTAGTAACCTATAAAATGACTTATGAGACCACCCTAGTATGCCTTGGAAATCAGAGATTAATTAATTTGAGAAAGTTGGGAAGTAAATTGAAACAAGGAGTAGCTGATATTAAATTAATCAAAGAAATTCTAGAAAAATGTACCGCAAACGCAATAGCATCTGGAACCGGGCTCAGCTTAAGTACAGTAAAAAAATTAAAAAGTGGAGAGCGTTCTGTAGAAAAATTGAATCTAGGTGATGCAATTAGAGTTACAGAGTTTGCTATGAAAAACAGAACAGCTAAGATTGAAATTTGGAAATAAAAGATGGTGATTAAATTTCTTTGATTCATCTAAGATCTACAATTTTCCAATTTTTAAACTTTTTAAAGAAAAGGGTGTATTGAAAAGTACTACTTACTTTAGTTGTATTATTAAGATACTTGATACAAAATTCTCCTTGAATTTTATTTCCTTTCTTTTGAAAAATTGGGTTAACCAATTCAATAAATTTTAAATTACTATTAATTGGTTGAATTGCTTTGTTTTCAACATAGTACTCAAGTTCCTTTTCTGATGCTGCTGGATATAAGTTGAAAAATGTCTCTAAAAACTCAGTAATTTCTTCCGTTGTTTTGGCATCAATTTCTGAATTATTTTCTAATTGTTTACCTTCATACTGTGCCTTATCTGGTTTGCCAACCATAGTAGGCAAACTCGTTACTATATGATTCCCATTCTCATCTTCAAAAATTGTCACTCGATATGCGGAAGAAATTGGTTGTGTCTTTTTCCCCTCTGTAATCTTTTGATCCACTAAGAATGAGACGACAAAATTTTCTGTGTGCTTTTTAACAGCTAAAATTTTTACTGATTGGACTTCGGAACTAGTAGGAATATCAGCTCGAACCATATCTTGGCTCAAATTGAATCCTTCTTCTGTAAGATACTGTCCGAGATTACTCATTCTCTTTTCAATTACTTCCTTATTATTCTTCCAAGAAAAGTATTCTTTCGCAAAATCCTTTGTAAAACTTTCTACGCCAGAAGTATTTACTATCTTCTCTTTTACAACCATTTTTTCATGAGTTGTATGCTGATTAATGGCAGTGAAATTTTTGTAAACGCCAAAAGATAAGCTACTCATCAATAAAAGCCAAAGGATATACACCATTTTTCGATGCTTACCCACGGATACAACTCGTTCTTTTTTCTTTTTTGGGCTCTTTTCCTTTTGATTCCGTTCAATTTTTATCTTCATTATTTTTCCTCTTTTCTCTTATTTGTACCGTCCAGCACCGATAAGATGCTGCTGCCAATAGCTTTCCGTTAGATTCGTCCAGCCTACTGGATCTCCTGCATGAAACATGCGATTCTCCCCTGCGTAAATGCCCACATGAGTCACATAAGTACCGGCATCATAGGTTGAATGAAAGAAAATCAAATCACCCGGTTTTGCATCTTTTAAATCAATATGAGTCATAACATCATACTGATCCTGAGCGACCCGAGGGAGTTTCAAACCAACTTTGGCATAACACCATTGGGTCAAACCACTACAATCAAAACCCGTTTCTGGACTTGAGCCACCAAACACATAGGCCGTTCCTTCATACTTAAAGGCCTCGTCAAAAATTCCTTGGACTGTTTTATCATCAAACTGTGTTGTAGTTAGGTATTGCTTCACCAATAAGCAATAAAACATATTGCCATAGTTGTAGCGCCATCCACCATTTTCCTTAATCGCAATGGGATTAGGGTAATCGACTTTTTGACCGCCCGATTTTTCCTTTGAAAAAGATTCAGCTAAAGCAAAACTATGCTTCTTCCCGTTTTTCGCGACATAATCTAGATACCCGCCACCATAGTTATAAGCTTGAATAATACTATCCTGATCGCATCCCAGTTCTTTGGAACGCTTAACCAAAGACGCAAAATAGAGACATCCTTGTTTGATGGATGCCTCGGTACTTAACGAATTTGGTGGTAAGCCTGCCGATTCAGAACTCTGCATGACATCTTCCATTGTGCCACCAGATTCCACTTGAATAATCGCTAAAAGAATCGGGACATATTCTGAGATGTTTGATTCTTTGGCATACTTTTCCACCATTGCCCGGTGTTTCAAAACTTCTTCTGAGACATTACTTCCCCCAAGAGAAGCACCTGAACTACCACTTCCTTCACTGTCTTCACCAAACAACAAGCCCACACACATCAAGATGCCCATAAAAGAGATGGTCAGAAAAGTTAACGAAATAACACCCAATTTCTTCAAGTTCATTTTTTCTCACCTGACCTTGATTTTGGACGAGGGTCCATTCTTTTTTGTACTTTTTGATTGGTTCGCTTGGGCAGAGTGGACCTCTGTTTCACTTGTTGGAAAGAATTTTTCTTACTTGATGGTTGACTTATTTTTTTTGAAACAATTTCCTGACTAGTTAGGTTTCGTTTGATTTCGGGATTCGAATTTCCTTTCACAATCCGCTTTGGGGCTTGTTTTTTCGGCGTCTTATCTTTCTGAGGTTGGACCTCTGCTTTAATCGGAACATTTCCTCTTCTTTTCCCACGACGATTCCCTATTTTGTTCAATACTTTGCGCTTTTCAGCCATTTTTTCATCTCTACGTTGTCGTTGTTTTTCTCGCAACTCCACTCGATTTGCTTTTTCTTGGACCAGTCCGCGCTTGAATTCTTCCGGTGCTTTTTTCGTCTTTTCCATTCCTTTGTGGAAGTTGTATTTCAAGTTGGTTGGCGTATTCCTGACCTGATCCCTTACTTGTTTAGTCTTATCTTTCACCAAAGCTTGGGTATCCAGAACTTTGCCGACTTTTCTCCCGGCCAAATTCATTTGGGATTGTTTCTTATTATTTGAAATTGGCTTTTCCTTATTCAAGTCAGATGGTACCTCGTGATCGTTCGATAATCGTGAATTCTTTCGTAGAGAAGAATCGGATGGCTTAAATTTGGATTTTGATTGTTCCTTTGCCAATTTATTTCCGACTGCTGTACCTCCACCAAAAGCTAAAGTTCTTCCCACATTGCGATTAAGTTGCCGCAATTTACGGTTCATCAACATTTGCGGTTTTCGCATCACCCGTCTGCCCATTGATTGGCTATCATTACTTTGGAGATTGAACATACTCATAATGTCACCCAATTTGAAATAGATACCGGCAAAGGTCACAATTTGTAGAAAAGCTACCATAAAGAAGGGATAGGTCGCCGAAATATTGTAAAACATCGTGGAGATACTAAAAGCAGTTGTAATTACCAAGGTAACTCCCGCTCGCATCATAATCGTATTGAATAAACGAATAATCGCCTTCTTGCCCAAACTCTCATAAGTAGGCAACATGGACAATAAAAAACTAATCGGCAAAAACATCGCAAAGATAATGAAGAGAATTTGGGAGAATAACATAATCCCGGTTAGGAGGAAAACAAAGAAGGAAATGCCAATATTGAACAACACTAAAAAGACCACGGTCCCTAAGCGGTTCATGGTCTTGGTAATACTTAAATTCGCATTGTCATTGTCTTCAATCTCGGCCTTGACCGCTTCTTCTCGATCTTTGCCTTTATTTTCATCTGGACTCACGGATAAGATTTTATCGACTCGGTCTTCGCCAATTTCTTCTATATTGGAATCATCAAATTGCAAGAGTAACCAAGGTTGTTGGACTTGAATGGAAAATAAGCTATCCCGAATCAAATCGACACTATCTTTCCCTTGGCTTTCAGAATTCGGTACAACGATCTCGGTCCCAAGGCTAAGAGCCGCTTCACTAACATCTGAGCTAAAGTCATTGATTTTTGTGATATAGGTAGGCGCATAAGCAATGAACGAACCCGAAAGTAGAAAAATCATCACAAAATTAATCACGGCTCGGACTGCCTTTGTAGTTTCTCGTTTGAGTAGGCCGGTATACGCCACATAAACTCCAAGAGCTAAAATCATCAATAGTAGAAATCCAAAGTAAAAGCCCGAGGTCTGTAATCCATTTTCGGTAATGCCGGCTAAGGTTTGGATATTCTTCCCAATACTTTCAGCTGTATCCGAAATGAAATCCAATTTATAGGCTTCTTGAACTACATAGCCCGTGGCATTTGATAAGTACAAACTTACGGTCCAAATGAAATTGGTAATGGCATAAAGTCCATACATCACGCTCTTCCCTAAGCCATCCCCCCAATTCCAAGGCAGCCAATCCCACGAACTATCCACATAGAAATCCAACTGATAGTTACCAAGTGAATATTGGGAATATAGATTTCCGGCTTCCACCATATCATCAACCAAACCTGTTGCCTCGGCCACCGTTCCAATCAGACTGAGAAGAAGTAAAATAGCACAGAAACTGATTGCGATCATCCCCACAATCCGAAAAAGTTTCTTTTTCATCCCCTCACTCCATTCTCTCTTGAACCGGCGGACGAGTATCAAAGGCATGGAAGAGTTCTTCAAATACAGGGTGAACTTGGACTACACCTACTCGACCATACAAATCTTGCATCAAGCATTGCCCGTTTTCCAAATCTCGCAGACGTTTTTGATTGCTTTCATCCTCCTGATCTAATCCAAAAAATTCCAAGGTTTTCTTGATTTCATGAATGTCGGTACTGCGAAAAGCAAACTTCAACCCGATATTATTTTTCAAGCGTTCATCCAGTAAATCGTCACTATTTTGCGTGACAAAATAAACACCGGCATTCATGGCCCGACCTGCACGAACGAGTTTATTCGATAAAGTCTTTCCTTGCGCTACTTGAAGAAAACTCCACGCTTCATCCAAGTCCACAATCTTGAAAATTTCTCTGTTGCTATGGATAAAATCTAAGGCAAAAGTGGAAATGACGATTAGCATGGAAACACTCAGCAACTCCATCGTGGTATATTCTTCAAAAGTAGTTTCTGCATCTGGTAAAACCAAATTCGCTACTTGAATGATATTCAACTGTTTATCTAAACTAATCGATTGGATAATTGAGCCGTCTGAGAAAAGCAAATGGGCAAAATCATAATCGGTAAAGGACTCGATATGATCGGCGATATTTTCCGCGACTGGAGAGTTCTCCTTTCGAAGCTCATTAATGACTTGCAGCAATCCTCGTTGATCACTTTGGGTAACCGTCCGAATGGCTTTGCGCAATACTGGAAACTTCTCCCCATCCCGACTGGAAATTCCTGTTAAAAAAGTCAGGATATCAATTGCTAAACTTTCTGAATCTTTCTTTTTCTTCATAATCACATAAGGATCAAGTAAGCCTTGATTTTCTGGTTTACTAGTCAAGTTGAGAATATTGATTTCATCCGCAATTTCTGGCAAGTTTTCTTTCCAACCACCTCGTTCTCCTTTTGGATCGACAATCACAGCTTGGCCACCAAAAAGAACAGCATAGTAGACCAAGAGATTGTTACTAAAGGATTTTCCGCCACCGAGTGAACCAAGGAACGCAGCAGCCAAAGCATTGGTAACTGAACCCTTGACCCCTTGTGAAGCTAATGCCGGTTTCAGGTAAACATTCCGCCCCGTATCTACATTGTAGCCAAAGTAGATGCCTTCTAATTCCCCTAGCTTTTGAGTAGCCCCAAAACCAAGTCCCGCTAAAAAGTCAGAAGTAACATATTGGATATAATCGTTCATATAGCGTTTGCTTGAGGGCAAGAATTCTTCATGTAGCCCCATCATATCGCCAAAGGGTCGGACTAGTTTTACATTAGTATCATCATAAAAATCGAACACTTCATCACAACGGCGTTTTAATTCATCCACGGATTCCGCACTCACTCGAACTACATAACTTAATTTGTACATCGACTCCTTGGATTGATCCAAGGTAGTTTCCAACTCATTTACTGAATCCAAAGCATCTAAGACATTGGAATTTGTCTCATTATCGGATTGGTAGGCATGGTTGTCTAAATCTTTCAGTTCTTTTTTCTTATTGCGAACAGTGGCAAGAGCTTTTTTATTGGTCACAATCTCCACATTCATTGAAGTATCAATGGGAAAAGTGAATTGTTGTTGCTGGTAATAAAAAAGTTCTGAAGAAGGAAACTCCATCTCCCCTACAATCGTATTGATTGTCAAATAGGCTACATACGATTCATGATTTTCATGTTCCATGCGTAAGTACCGAGGATTTTCTTCAATCAAGCAACGACTAGGACGTAATAAATCATAACGTTTCACCAGCGTTTCTGATTTTAGCTTTTTCTTTGGTAGCTGAAATTCATATTCTTCAAACGGTGTGCCTTTTTCGCCATAAATATGTTCAATTAAATACGTCAGATCACTCGGTGTGACCCGTCTGACTTTGAATCTTCTAGCCAATTTACTTTCCATTAGTTTTTCAAGCTTGGTATATCGGCGAATTTCTTCATTGGATAAGGAAACAAAATCACCCATCAAATGATGGTTCACCCCATAGACAAATTCTTGAAGCCCAGAAAGGAAAGATTTCTTGAGACTCTTTAAATTGACCTCTTCATCTGTTGCAATTAGTTTAAAGCCAATAAAAAAGCGATAATCAATCTGACTATCGCCAATCATAGATACTAATGCATCTGTTTGAAGGTCAATTCGTTGTTTCGCGACTTCTTTGAGTCTGCCTGTAATTTCCTTTTTTGATCGTTCTTGCGTGGCACGAATACTACTTTCTGTGGCAATTTGTAAGGCATGGATCTTGCCTTCACGATTCTGAGCAATCAATTGACGAAAGTTATCGTGCACTTGATACTTCTGTTCAGGCGATAAGAAGGAATAGTTATAAGGCACAAGTTCATAGTAGGCAAAACATTCTTCCTCTTGATTAAAGACAAGATTATTTTCAATATATTTAATCGGGTACATAGTTCACACTCCTTACTAGAGTAATGGGTTCATCCCATCGTTTCTTCTGTTCTTTGACTTTCTTTCCTGCAAAAGTGACCTTAAACCGTAAGTGATAACTGAGAAAGGATCGTAAAAATCCCAGTGGTTTCTTACCATCAAAGGTCTTTTGCGACATGAACCAAGTGACCACCACCGGTATGCCTAAGTATTTTAAAAAGGCCCCCTCTATCATAGATAGCGGAGGCACATGGGCAAAAACGATGACAAACAGCAAGGACAAACCAAACCAAGCCATCTGATTAAAGGTCACAGGAAAAGGTAGCTGAAAGTCATTGATTGCATAAATGACTTTTTCAACTGCCCAGATACTGGTGTAGCTTTTTATTTTTTTCATATTCAATCGGCTCACTTTCTAATATAATATAAACATCATGCTTAATTTTTTATGGAGGTATATATGCAAAACTTAATAACAATGGCAAGTGGAACACTTAACGAAGTTTACTCGGGAACTGAGATTGCAACTTTATTTGCTGAATATGGAGCAGAATTTAACGCTTCTGTTCCCTTTATTTCGACTCCCTTTCCGAACTTTACTTCTAAGGCTACCGCGATTCAAAATAATTTACAATCTTTCACAGAAGAGCAGCAATTTAAAATTATAAAAGAGCTTTGTGAAAGCGTGCTTGCTCAAAATCCAGCAAATAAAGACGTTGCTAAGATTTTAAAACTGTTACTAAAAAATTATGGTTCAGTTTATTCTAATGATAAAATAGATAGAAATATCATCAATGAAACTAACACTTGGTTGACTGCTTCCTCAAGAGCAAAAAAAGAATTTGAAAAAGCCATACAGTCTTACGACAACAGCATCTATAACCGTTATACTTTAGACAGTATCAGGCTGGCCTTTGAGTTTTTTATGCAGGATATTTTAAAAAACTCAAAGTCTTTAGAAAACCAGCCTATCGAAGGAGAACTCCTACCCTTATTGAGAAAAAAGGGCATTCCAAAAGAAATAATCAATTTGGTCCGTTTAATTATTAAAGGACTTATAAGCTATCAAAATGAAAATGTTAAACATAGTCAAACATTCACTGACCTAGAAGTAGAATTTGTTATAGAACAAACTAGTATTCTTATGAAGCTATTCGCAAAAATTGAAAAGATAGAAAATGAGAGCTGATAAAACTCAACTCTCTTTTGCATCACTGAACCTTTTTCTCTTTTCATACTTTCGAAATAGATACTCACATAAAATCATTGCTGAGTTCGCAGTAAGGATAGCTTCTTCTTCATTAATTACAATCCTCCTGGAGCCCTGAGCATGGGCATCACCTTGACTATTCCTCATCTCAAGAATTTTGTCTGACAAAGTGTTTAGAGCACCAACTAAAGCTTTTATTCTTTTATCCATATCTTTGTCAATTTTTATATTTAGTCTTTCAAAGGCATGATTTCTTAAGTCTTTAGACCTTACAGTATTATTATCAATGCTTTTTCCTTTTGTGTTCTCAATGATATATTTCAAGACTTCATCAATCATAGTGTTTGATTTTGTTAAAACAGAATCGAAATCTTTATTTTGAATATCCTTACTTATACGAATAGGAAGTTGTTGAATATACTCTAAATTCACTTCTTTCGAAAACTTAGTACCATTAAGCAATCTTGCACTATCTTTCTTATGATATGCCTCTTCAATCAATAGAGTCACAAGTGGATTCATTTTAGGCGACTTATATGAACTTGGATTTTCAAATTGGCGAATAGAAGCAATTTGCTTCATAGTTTCATTTAATGAGTATATTAATTTGAACTTTAGGTGATCACTAATATCCTCTGAGACAAGAAATTCTTTGAAGGAATTTCCTTTAGAGCCACCAAATCTTTCTTGAATTCCAAATCCAACTATTTTCTTAGTATATAGGTCCCATTCAAGATTATTGAATTCCAATATATATCCAGGAGATCCGTCTGAAAAATAATTTGCAAGCTGTTTTGCCTCGTCAATATTCACCACTTCCACTCCTTTGAAATACTACTCGATATTTTCTATTGTAGTATCTTTAAGGGCAGTATTCAATATACTCTCACTCACATAGCTCAAAGACCCCACGACTCGTAACCAAATAATTCCCTTCAATTTCTAAATCTCGACCATAAGCCTCATAGTCAATATAATTTTGTAAATGAGTAGGAACTTCACCTAAAGCGCCTGTTTCCTCAATCAAGTAATACGCTACATCACTCATGTCATTACATTCTGGATAATAAACAATATTATCCAGATGCTCCACCATTTCTTCAAATGAATTGAAGAAAGCGTGTTGAATCTCTGAAGCAACTTCACCAACTGGCGTTCCTTCAAGTTCTTCCGCCAAGCCACACAACCGATTAATCTCTTCAATTGGTGTATACTCATCAATCTCAAAAGGCAGTTCATAATCATGAATCGCGTACTCTTCGTATTCGTCATTTAATCCAATCCGTTCTTTCACTTCATCAAAATCGACAGGTGGGGTAAACCACGCCCCCACCAACTCACCTTCATTGTATTTTCCAAGGTTCGCAATATAAACACGCATCTGTTCCATCGTGATTCCTCCTTACGCACCGACGATTCGGTTAAACAAATTGAGTAAGACATCCTTCACGCCAGAGGCATTGAATACCAGACCTACCGCAATCAAGGCAATCACCAAAAAGCCAATCAATTTGGAAAATTCACGTTTAAATCCTAAAAATAGACCAATGACCACAATTGCCAGTAAGACTAAGGATTGGGCATTGGTTAAAAACCATTGATATAAATTTTGTCCGAAATTCATCTCATCTCATCACTTTCCTTTCTTTTCCATTGCTCGATCCGCCGCTGCACTTGCATGCATCAAGCACATCACGGTAACACCAAGCATACTGCCACCAACTACCAATAACATATCTTTTACAATTCCCACCACAATTCCTCTTTTCATATAATCAAGTTTTCGATTGCCATACTTTGTTGCTCCAAAATCTTTTTGTGCCGGTCTGATAAGCGCGCATTGTTTACCATATCCTGGATATAGGTTGTCTGATTCAAACGATCCAATTCCTTAGCCATCTTCCACGTAGGGGCGACTTGGCGTCCAAGCCAATTCAACGTTCGTTCAATGGTATACGGTTTCGGTTCAGAAGTTAATTGAATCTCTTTCCGATTCCGTCCAATAAAACGACCCCATTGTTCATTCAAGGGCCAGTTGGTTCGCCTTTTGCCTTCTACTTTATCCGCAAATCGCAAGTAACGATTGATAATGGAGAACGTGGTACTTTCAATACTACGACCTTTTAACAAATCTTGAATCGCATGATAAGCGCGGTCATTTTTCAGTCGAATCTCAAAGCGATTTTTCGTCTCAGTTTGGTCTAATGGAATCCCTAACTTGATATATTGCTCATAATCTTTTTCATACAAACAAAAGTAAACCTCGCTTTTGAGACTACCGATATATAAAGTATTACCCATACCATCCTTCTCATCGGCTTTCAACAGCTCCCCGGAACGATAACTTTTAAAGGTACGGAACAAGGAAATACATTCTTCCTTCTGACATTTTTTCGTTAACTCAGGAATATCCAATAAGCCCACTCGATCATTGATTGCCAAGTCCAACCGTTTCATCACGCCACCGGCTTTTAGACAATTCTCGAAAAAGTCGTACCAGCTACGCTTTTGAGCGAGTAAAAAAGTTTCAAACTGTCGACAACCACGACCCTTTAATTCCAAAAGGACACCTTTATCTTCTTCATGAGATAACATCACTACAATATCGCCCATGACATATTGTTCTTGATAGGAGTAAAAGGCGTAATCTTCATGAAGCATATACTCAAATTTCAAATGGAGAATTTCTTGAATAATTTTCCGCACATCCGTTGTGGGAAAGCGAATCCTTACATAGTCAAACAGTAACGTTAAAGGTAAATCGGGATTGAAACTTTCCAGTTGATCAAAAATTTTTCTCATGGTCTTTGTAGAGGCGGTTACGCCACCGTTTTCTATCTGATTTAGATATGGGCGGCTAAGTCCGCAAGCAGTAGCTAATTTATTTTGCGAAACGCCATATTCGTTGCGTCGGTCTTTTAATAGCCGATAATCTACATTCCGTTGTGCCAAGTTCTCACCTCCAAATTCAAAGTGTTAACTTTTTCAAATGAGTTAACACGTATGCAAATCACTTAATATCCTTGATACAACAAGCATTCTTAGTGGCTACTTGCTTATTTTTTGTGTTTTTGTACCCCCCTGTTAGGATACGGGGGGTAAGGCATCATGGCCGGCTGCCGCCGTCCATGAACAGGCACAGCACCACGGAGGATTTCTGCTTCGAAAATCCCCCGCGGTCAGCGCCTATCAGTGGTTTATTTTATTGTTACTCTGCAGTAATACCCTCAATTTCCAACTCTGTCTTTATCTCAAACAAGTATTGACGGATATCGGGTTCTTTGGTGAGGTCTGCAATCCATTCAAGTTCCGTGATGACTTAATTCAGATCAATTCGAGCATCGGTTTCTTCTTCCATTACATATGAATCACCAAGGACCTTCACCCCATTTTTTCGAATATCGAAATTGAGTCGGTACAGTTCTTCTTGCAATTCCGGATCTGACTGAATCTTGCCAATCACCCAGTAGATTTCTCCAATCAACTCATCATAAATCATGTGCTTTTACCTCCTTAAATCTTCTAGCAATATCAAAAATGACCGGAACTGTTACAGAGTTTCCGGCCTGCTTATACAACTGACTATCTGAATTGACTTGAGAAGCTCGGTCAAAAGCCCAATCGGGAAATCCTTGAAGTCGCCAGCACTCCCTAGGTGTTAGCTTCCGAATCTGATACTGATCCGTGATGACCGCTTGTTGGTCTCCTGTTAGTAAGGTATGCACACTTTGTTTTCCCAGACGGCCTCGACGACTTGTGGAATTAGGAAAAGCTAGGTTCACACTGTCCCCTGGCTTCACCTCTTGATATTCTGTTTAATTTTTCCGAATCATAATCTTCGTTCCCCCTTGCTTCGTTGACAAGGTGGGAGCTGTTCCGGTTACTTCGTAAACTCGATTACCTTGTTCGAAATTTCCCGGTAACATACCCGCTACAGAAATCCTATCCTTAACCGGCAACGCAATTTTGATCCCTTCATTACCGGTTAAGGTTGGCGCTACGCCATCTGACCCATAGACTTGTCCCCCCATTCCTCGATTGGAAGGATTGATATTTACCAAGTTTCTGATGTTTTGATCAGATGTTGGAGACGATCTAATGATAGGAAATACTTGTTCGGTACATGCGTCTCGAGAATGTCCGATAAGGAAGACCCGCTCGCGGCTTTGGGGAACGTAGGCCTTTGAGTTAAGCACTTGCCATTCCACATCATACCCCAATCCATCCAGCGTTCGGAGGATCGTCTCGAACGTAGCCCCTCCTTCGTGATTGAGCAGTCCCCGGACATTTTCAAGGAATAGAAACTTAGGTTGGAGAAGAGCGGCGAACCGAGCGATTTCAAAGAATAAAGTACCTCGAGTATCGGAAAATCCTTGCCACTTTCCCGCAATTGAAAAAGCTTGATAGCGATAGGTAATCTTTTGAGGTCATCTCCAGATTTTCCCCCGCTCCAAACCGTGCATGAGACTTTCACCTCACACGGCTTTCCATCGACAGTCTTTCCTTAAATTCATATACACATTTTCAACTTTGAAATTTATTCAATAATCGGAAGATTTATCTGCTTTCGCAACACATTAATTTTTCCTAGTTGCGTAGCTGAGAGATTTAAGTTTTGTAGCAATTCAGAAATTAGAACAGGATTTGAAGCATGGATCAGCTTATGAGAGTCAATTGTCACAAAAACCAGATTATTGTATCCATCATTCCCACCGAATTTTAGAGGCAATTTGTGGTGACAGTGCATGTTACCAATTGTTAGCTCGCTACTTGTAATCGCACATTTTCCTTTCTCTGCACAGAAAAGTGACAGGCGGTTATCGTTATACTCGATACTTTTTCCTTTGATTGGATTTAGCATAAGGTATTTTAATAGATCAGGATTAATCGTTTGTCCTAGTTGCTTATGAATTAACATCCGTCCCTTTGGAGTATACTGATTAATTTCTAGTTTTTTATCCAGTGGGGTTTTGTGTTGGACATAGCTAATAGGAATTAACGCAAATCCATAAACATAAGCTAATTGCTTGCTCTTTCCGTATCTCTTTCTAATAATTTCGCTACAAATTCCTCTTTCTTTTGATATGTTCCCTTGTAATCTTCCTTTTAGGATCTTTCCGATAGGAAAGGCTATTTTTGCAAAATCCAAGCTAGCATGTGTTGCCATTGAGTAATAATTATGAACACCTAAGACAAACGAGTTATAATTTTGTACTGCTTTATAACTCTCTTGTTTGTCAGAGGGCTTCTGCAGGTCACTGATTCGACGCTTTGCGTTAATATGAATCTTCTTCACAGACTTGTCTGATAGATGAGACCTCACTACAAAACGTGGTTTCCCATTAGAATATTTCCCTTTCCTAGTAACCTTCAATTTAAATCCTAAAAACTCAGAGTATTCTTTCTTAAGATTCACAATTTTAGATTTCTCAGGACTGATAGATAGACCCAATCTATCTTTCAACCATTTCTCTGTAGCAATAAAGATTTTCTCCGCATCTTTTTTCTTACGACAAAAGATTTTAAAATCATCAGCGTAACGTACTAACCGACATTCTTTAAGATTCGTCTTTTTAAGTGCTTGGAGACGTCCACCTGAGTGCCCCTTATGCTGTTTAAACTCTTTTCGTGTTGGGATTGTTTCCCATTGGCTTGAAATCCACCAATCTAGTTCATTTAAAACAACATTCGACAACAGTGGTGAAATGATGGAGCCCTGTGGAGAGCCTTTTTCAGGAAAACCTATATCAGCTATTTCTGCTTTTAACATGGCTGAGAGTATACTAATGAGCTTTTTATCTCGAATCCCTATCGTCCACAACTGTTTTAATAGCTTCCCATGATTCACATTGTCAAAGAATCCTTTGATGTCAATATCTACGACGAAATGTAATTTGGACAGCTGCATATTTTTTTCAGCCTGAGCTAAGGCATGTTCGCAACTGCGATTGGGTCGGAATCCATTATTTTTATTATAAAATTTGGCCTCACATATCGGCTCCAGGATTTGAAGAATACATTGTTGGATAAGTCTATCCATAATTGTAGGGATTCCTAATGGTCTCGTTTTAGTCGAATCATTTGACTTTGGTATTTGAACCCTACGTACAGCTTGAGGTTCGTACCATTGAAACTTACGTTTCACATGCTTGATTAATGCCTCGTCTTGCCATTTGGCGAGATCCTCGATATTTTTATTATCAACACCAGCTGTATGACTTCCTCTGTTTTTCTTAATGTTTCGAAAGGCTAATTTTATATTTTGCTCAGACGAGATAATATCCACTAAATGTTTAAATATTTTTCCATCTTTACTCTGTCTATAAAGTTCGTCTTGATTCATCTGAAAATCATAATACTCAGCATTTCTTAGTTTTTGCTTTTTAGTTGTTTTCTCAGTTGTCAAAGTCGGCAGTTCTCCTTTTCAGAATACTTTGCCTTTCTTAGTCGTACTCGAACCTTTGAAGATATGTGTATTGAATTGTTTATTTAAGACTGTCGACTAGAGCCTATCCCTCCATCATGTTTCCATGATTTCATCGGTACTGTGGCTCCGCTTTCCTTCAGATAAAATTAGGTTATACAAGTTTGTTTTCCCTATTACCGCTTCATCGTGTGTAATCACTCCACGTCCTGAACTTACTGCGTTCCAATGATTCAATCTATAAATTTCTATCCTTAGGTTTGCCCTCTGAGCCTGTGTGCTTGGTAACGCCTTTAACGTTACAAGGTTTTTCATACCATGCAATTTTACTAGACCTCACACACCCCACAGATAATGGTGATAACATTTCTATTACCTGAATTCTCTAGACCAGTACATACGGACATTCGCTTAGTAATTGTCATTACATACTAACCATAGATAGTTTTTAGACCCCCGGCATATAGGCTGCGTCATCCACCTCTGGACAACTTTCCACATCTGAAAATAATTTTTTTCTTTGTTTGGGCAACTCTCTGCCGACTTTAACGCGCTTTGTACATCACTATGATTACCCATAATTTTGCACAGCGTAATCTCAGGGTAGGCGTTTCAGGTTGTTAGCCCTTCATTCCACCATTTGAATCATCAGTTCTACTGAACTGAACACATTTGCGTTCTTAAATAATTCAGTGCCTAATCTTTTCAATTAGGAACGCATCGCACGCACGGAAATCCGCCGCAAAGGATGTCCACTGGTCCGAGGGATCGAACAAACTCGTCTGATATACTTGTGATGTCATGCATTTCCACCTCCTTACTTGTATCATGGATTGCCTTATAACTTCGCCGAGCAAATTCATCAATTTCACAAAAGCCGATACAGTGGTGACCGGCTTGTTCCATACCTAAGCGGAAGCCACCAATCCCGGCGAATAAATCTAAAAATGTCATAAATCACCTCATTCATTGCAAAGAAAAAAGCCAAGAACATTTTTGCTCTTGGCTCTTAAAACTATTTCAATTTCAAATCTATTTTTCTTTATCCAAACCAATCAATTCGTGTTGTTTGCGGTTGGATTCATCTGCTACAAGTTTAAAGACTGCCTTTAGATCTTTCACAGAGGCATTCTTTTGTATTGTAGAAAAGTTATGGTTGTACTTTGACATAATTTCATCAACTTTTCTTTTCCAATCATGTAGCTCTTCCTCCAATTTTGTAAACAACAGGTTAAAAATATTGAAACATTCTAAAGTGGTAGGAAATAAATTTCTCAACTAAAAGAAGCTTTATCGCGAAAATCATCTAAATCTACAATTCTAGTATCACTAAAGTAATCCTCTTTTATCTCTAAATACTGATCAAAAAAATGTTCTTCTAAATTAAACAAATTAGAAAGAAAGCTAGGTAAGATATTAAACTGATTCAATAAAAGTTTTAAACTGATTACATTTTTATCGAGTACAAATTTAAGAAGTGAGCGAATTTTACCTGGTCTAACTGGAGGGATTTCATCGTCTAAAGGCTCCAATAGCTTATAGCCTTTTTTAGTTAGTTGTCCCCAAAAATACCGATTTTCTTGATAAGTCATTAATCCTAAACCATAGGCTCTCATTTCCATAGCCGAAATCGAGACTAAATATTTTCTTTTTAAGTCAATATAATAATCAGGATTCGATTTTCTTTTTAGTTCCAAAAAATCATTAGTAAACTCTTCTTCCGGCAATAGAAATATAGACGCAAACAAATGTGCTTCCTTTTCAATAACTTTTAATTCTGCAGGAGTTAATATATCCATATCTACATCAGCATGTAATAAAAGGTGTCCCAATTCATGAATTAAATCAAAGTTTCTTCTAACTGCTGATTTCTTAACAGTACCTAAAATTATATATAATCGTCCATCGTTTGTAACTGTACTATAAGCATCAATTTTGGATCCTAAATTCTTTTCTACAATATAGATCCCACTACTCTCCAAAGTATACATTAGGTTTTTATTGTCTTTTAAAGATAGTTCAGTTCTAGCAAATTCTGCAACTTTTCTTATTACTTCATTTCTTTCTAAATGGCTTTCCTTAACAAATTTCAAACTTTTTTCTCTAATATCAATTATTGGTGCTTTTGGAATTATCAATTTCTGTTCAAAATAATTGATATAATAATCAACATAATTCAAAAAAGTAAGTTCAAGTTTTGTCTTTTTTCTAGATTCCCTATCTTCTGCTCTATATGCAATTTTTTCTTCACTAACTTTATCTTTCAGATAACTTGATGAGAAAAAATATTTCGTCTCCACACAAAATAAACTACGCAATTGATTTAATATCTCAATTCGAGGCAGTATAGAATCATTTTCATATTGCCATACTGCCTGTTCGGTTATTTTCAATTGATCTGCTAGTTCTTTTCTGGAGAGACCGTTTAACTCCCTTAGATTGCTTAACTTCTCTCCGTAAAACATAGAAACATCCCAACTCTCTACTTAATTTGCTTCTTTCTTTGTATCGTCTTGTTCTTCTGCAGCAACCCCATAACCAAAAGACTGATCTTCATCCGCGTAGATACTTTCAGGAACTTTATCTCCCTTCACAATTTCAAGTTCTTCATCACTAATTGAATAAATACTTTTCTCTATTAGTGGCGTTAAGTCTGCAACTTCAACTAGACTCATTTCATATTGATTTGGTAGTGTCAGAGCAATTTTGCTAATCATTTTGGATTGGGAATCAAATTCGTATGTTACCACATAAAAACGATTGTATCCTTCTGGAGCCTTCATAGCAATATTTTGATTTATTGCTTCCAATTCAGGAAGAGAAAGTTCCAATTGAACCACTTTTTCAGATGCTACCGACTTCAAAGACTCGCTATCAATGATTGGATTGTTAATACCAGCGTATTCATATAAATAATTTTCCCTTTTGCTACTATCCACTTTCCCGTTAAAAGTCTTCGTAATTCCTCGACTATTTTTTACAATTACTAGATACTTTTCTTGCGTATCCTCCAGAATGAACTGAAGATATTCCCAAGTATATCCTGCTTTCTCAATTGAACTTTGAACTCGATCGTAATTCGAACATGCTTCATCTACACTAGAATCTATATGATTCCCTTTAACCCAGGCATACGCTCCACTGACTTTTAAATCTTTTTGAACCCGTTTTCTTACATCAAGATACTCTTTATATCCCTTCAAAATACCATCTACGATTGATTGACTCAATTCATTTTCCAAAGAAAACTTGTTCACGCACTTCACCTCATATTCTTCTATTTGTAAATAATTATACTTTATTTTTTAAAAAAAGAAAGCATTTATCCTGATTTTTTTAAAGTGAAGATAAAAATCAATCTAACTGTTTTTTCAAATGAACTATTTCATGATACGCTTCTATTGCAATAAATACTAGAAATTTCCTTTAAAAAATCGTATTCTTTGGGCACTAGAGGAGTATAAAACTCATTAATTACACTCCCTCCTGTATCCACATAACCTCGACCTTTGATGCGTTTCATAAAGAAATTTTTATCAACTTCTCCAAACATCATGGAATACCCAAGTTCACTCATGCGACCCAAAGCCACTCGGAAGTTAAATTGATCGCGAATCCCGTCTCCTAAATATTTTGCATCCGGTCTTTGACAAGCCAGAATTAGAAAGAAACCAGACTGACGACCCAACATCACGATTTGTTTGAGCTTATTTAAAATCACCGCACTTTCTTTCGTTGTTAACATTTCCATATAGGCCACGTATTCATCAAAGATTAAAAAGTTGGGTGGAAGTCCAAGAAACGCATAATTCTCTCCAGTTTTGTAGTTGGGCATTTCTTTCATTTCCTTGCTACGAGCCATCATGCGTTCGTAAAAATCTTCCACACATGCAGAAATTTCTTCTTTTTGGGAGTATACGTGAGGCATCACCGTACCTAAATCGGCGAGGTCCGCATTTTTTGGATCAAGAACAAATATTTCGGCGTCTGACTTCAAAAGTGCTTGGATAATGGTGAGTAAAAAATAAGTTTTGCCTCCTCCGGTTCCGCCAGCAATTAACATATGAGGCAAGGAATCATAGGTCCATACTTGATTTTTCATCAATCGCAACGCTCCATTTTCTGCCACTACTTCGTCTATCCCAATTCGATTGGCAACCATATCATACAATAATGTGTATTCCACAAAAGAGTCTTTAAGTTCTTTTTCTACTAACTCACAATACAGTCCGCTTTCTAACTTCTTTTCCAGCTTTAAAAGCTGATCTTGGTATTTCCCAAGTGAAATTTGAACGCGAATAGAAAGTAAACCATCCTTCATTCGATAATAGATTTTGGGAAAGTAACTGATACTCTCTCTGGTCCGATTACTATTCAAATCTTTGAAAAAGCCTTCACTTTGAGTTTGCTTCACTTCATACCAATGATTTTCTAGAATCATCCGAGCCAGCTTTTGTCGATGCCATAAACTTCGCCAATGGTCCTGAAAAAAGTGAATATAAAGCAATATCATGCTTCCCGAAAGAGCGAGACTTCCTAGTAAGCAGAGTAAATCTTTCATGGACCAAACGATTTCACTAGTGGAAAATGTTACTTTAGAAATCTCAAATTGTCTAAGCTCTTGAAAATAAAAGACGCCCATCCAACCAATGAACAGAGCGAATAACCAGCCAAGAATAAAGTGATAAACCAAGTGCTGATCTCCTGCACATATGCGATGCCCTTTGTACATATTAATGGTTTCCACCTCCAATCAAAAAAGCCCAATAGGATTTTATTGGGCAACTTCAAAAAAGTTATGCTAGTCATTTACTGCTACGGGGAGTTGGTTTGTTTCAACCAATTGTTTTAAAAAGCTTTCAATGGCATCCTGCATCTCCACACCGATTTCTTCCAAGACAGATTCTGCCTGTCGACATAAGTTTTCATTTACTTCGACAACCATAAAGAAGGACTCTTCTTCCCCTAACCAATTTAGTACATCAAAGTCTTCCTCATCAGTTTCAAAAAAATCCTGATTCATAATAAGAAATGCTTTTTCATCTATCGTCAAATCCTCGTTGACTTGTTCTTTGGTTAGTTCTCCTTTGTTATAACGATCTAGACAATCTAAAATATGTTCCAGATTAATTTCCATACGCTTCACCTATTTCTTTCCTTCATTTTGGTTTGTAGGATTTCCTTGATTCGGTTGGCGTTTTAAGACTAAATCATCCGCCTTAATGAACCAATTGACAGTGGTTCCTTCCCGAAAAACATAATTGGCGACCGTATCCACGATAGGATTGACCAGCTCTACCTCTGCATCATAGGCAAACTCGCGTAAGGGCACATTTGCTGGGATACTAACTTGGATCATTCGACCTTGCGCGGAGGATTTCAAATTATAGGTCCGTTCTTTTACTTCATTACTAACCGTTCCGTCCTCATTTTGCTTCCGTACTTCTCGGCGTAATGCGGAAAATCGTAATTTCCCAAACGTTAGTCCTGAATCTACAACAATACCTTCTGTTAATCTCATCTTCTTTTCCTCCTATGCTTTCACTAAATCATCGACATACAACACGTAATCGGTAAACCCACGATTCTCAATCTCATACCCTTTGGCAACCAAATGGGGATTCACGGCTTTTAGTGGTTGGTCTTGGTCAAAATCCTTTTCGCCGACTTCCGCAGCTACCACCACTTCAATATCATCGGCTCGTTGTTTACTGGAATACAAATGATAACTACGACCAATCACCGTAGTATTCCGCCCATATCCTTCTGTCAAAATTTCGCCTTCTCCGGCATAACTCAACTTTCCAAAGGTTTCGGCCATATCTGGTACAATAAATTTCAATTCCATCTTCTTTTCCTCTTTTCATTGTTAGTTTTGGATACAAAAATAGCGCGACCACTTTTTTGGGAGGCGGTCGCGCACGGTGGTTCTTCTTATTTAATTGTTTCATCTCATCACCTTAGTTCCGGCGATTCCAGAAATAATAACCCGCCGTCGCAAAGATCAAAGTAAAGCCAATGAACAGTAACACATTGGAACTTTTCTCCCCAGTTTGTGGAAATGCCTTCACTGTGGGACTAGATTCTTGAGAGTCGCTTGGAACAGTTGGTGTTTCCGGTTGTTCTGGCGTACTTGGTGTGGTTGGCACTTCTTTTGGTGTTAAGGTTTGAGATTTTTCTTTTAGATCCTCATTGTGTTTCCCATTGATGTTTCCATCTTTGTCGTAGTTAATTTCTTTAAAGGTAAAACTTGTGCCTTCTGGATATTTACTTGTGTCCACTTTTTCTGCAAGTACGGTTTTGGTAAATTCTTTATCATTCACTTCATACTCAATCTTGCCAGATTTCCAAATCTCTTTGTTCGTACCATCTGGTAGTAGTGCATACAGAATTGTTTCGAAGGCTTCTTTTGAGCCATCCAGTACATCATGAGTAATGGATACATCATCAAACATATCCACCACATCACCATAAGTAAAGGTCTGAGAACCGTCTTCTAGGTGCGCTTTTGTTTGAATGGAAACATGGCGTTCCACTGTACAACTGACAGTTTGGGCTTGGTTATTCAAACTAGCATCCTTTGCTACGGGCTCATCGCCTGCTTTAAAGGCTTCCTTATTTTCGTACACATAGTTGAACAAGACAATGGTTTTATCCAAAACTTGTTCAGCGGTTAATTTATGCAGAATTTCCCAAGTTCCTGTTTTCTCTTTATTCGCCAAAGTGGCGGTTGTTTCGGCAATTACCACTGGTTTGGCTTTTTCATCTTTTTCTTGGGCAGCTTTTGTCGCTTCCACATCAATGGCTTGAGCTACGATATACCAGTCTTCTTTGATTTCATGCAAGTTATAGCTCAATTTATCAACTAGCTCGGTAGCATCAACGGTAGTCAATTCTTTATCCCCGTCTTTCCAAGTCGCAAGGGAAGTCAAACTATCTTCTTCTTCAGGCAAATCATAGAGCATTAAACGGTTCAAACTAACAGAAAATGCTTCGTTCGTCAGTTTCTCGTAAGGAACGGTCACCGTTTTAATTGGTTGTTTTTGGCCTTGTTCGGTAATGGTAAAGACATACTCACTCTTCACAAAGTCTTCTTTGTTTTCCTTAAAAGTAGAACGGATTTCTAATGGCGTAATCTTTTGAAAACCTTCTGGGGCTTCTACTTCTTCAAGTAAATAATCCCCATAAGGGAGATTTTCAAACTTGCCATAACCATCAAATCCTAATTGCTCGTTATAAGCTGTGGTCGCTTCATCTTCAGCGCCTGTGATTTCATTGGTTCCTTCCAATGGTGACACTTTAAAGGTCAGATCATTAAAGCCAGTTTCGGCAGTTTCCGCAGCTGATCCGGCGAATTTGAAGAAATCAAAACCAAAGCGAATCACTTGTTCCTTCGCCGTAACATCTCGGGTAATCACGGCATTTTTTTCGCTATCATCCACCTTTTTGATGGATACAGGATACTTTGTTTCATCAAGGCTATATCCTTCGGGCGCTTTTGTTTCTTGCCAATAATACTCGTTGATGGCTAAATGTTTAACGGCAACTTGGTTCTTTTCGTCTAAAGTTAAAGTGACCGTTACATCAGAAGCTTTCGTTCCTTTCACTAGTTCTGGTTTAAAAGCCTCACCCCATTTAACAGCTTTTCCATCCTTAGCAGTAAACAAGGTGTATTCAGTACCCTCAAAGACTGCCTTACCCTGTGTTTTATCTCCAGTATTTTTGTCTTCTTTTGTCAGAGTGGTTTCACCAGTGATTTCTTGGTTTTGCCCTTTTACATTACTCGTAACAAGGGCTACGGTTTGATTGGCATACTTCAATTCAACTTTTACGGGTTTGAAAGTATTCACGAAGCCATTAGATGCTTTGGTTTCGGTCACATAATAGGTTCCCAATTCCAACGCATTGGCAATCTCTTTTGGTGTTTCTGCATGACCGTTTTCATCCGTTATCATTTCTTGAACGATTTCACCAGTTGGGCTATCCTTGCGAATGGCAAACGTATTGCCCACTAAAGGGTAATTATCGTTCCAAAGATCACTCCTTGTTTCAACTCCGGTTTTATCCAGAATGATTTGACCTTTTTCTCGCGTATTTTTTGAAGTCACTGAAATGGTCTCGCCCGCTTTAATCGTAGCGGTCATGGATGTAGTATCAATCGTATAAGGCGCCGGCACTGATTTTTCAGTAATGGTTACCTTTGTACCATGAGGAATCCCATCCAATGTCGCAATGCCTTCTTTATCGGTAGTCACATCTTTTGCAGGTAAAGTTTTTCCAAAGTCTAAATGGAAAACTGTTCCTGGTACAATAGCACCTGATTCTTTATCAACTTTTTTGATCTTTAAAGAACCCTCTGTTTCCACATCAATTTTGACCGTGTAAGTGTTCGGTTTATCAATCGCCCCAGCCATCAGGGTTTGTTGTCCAGCCATTTTATAAGCAACCGGTGTTCCCGTACCAGCAGATTTCTTAAGCGTCAGCGCACCACTTTCTTTTGAATTGGCATTTGGGGTGATTATCAACTGATTGCCATTCACACGATAATCAATGTTTGCGGTATTTTCCACAACCTCATCGAACTCTGACAAATTCAGATTATTCGTATCCGTCACAGTAGTCGATTGCCCTAATACTGTTTTAGCCGTACTATTATGGAAGCTTGGTTTCTTCTGATAATCGGCAATGGCTTGATTGATTTTTGTCTCAATGGCTGCGATATTTACGGCACTACCATCTGATCGTTTGATTGAGTGAAGGGTATACCCATTAACTTCTTGCCAGATCATCTTCTGTGCTACAATATGAGTATCTGCATCTGTACCTGCTTTTTTCCATAAAACGGAAACTAATTTGGCTTTATCGGACATATCTGGTAACGGGTTCTTCTCATATCCAGGAGTGAACTCATTGTAAATCGGGACTCCTGGTTCAATACAGAAAATATCTTGTTTAACGCCGTTGTACACTGCATAATGCGGAACAGTGACTTCTGACATTGGACGACCGTCACTAAAAGTTCCTTCAACAGCATATTGATGTGCTAAATTTAGTTCTACAGTTACCGTTTGTGGATGGGTAATTTCATCAGCAAAAGCTATCGTAGGAGCAATTGCTCCAACAATTGATTGAACAGCCAAACTCAAAATAGTTAATACACATAATTTCTTTTTTTGTTTTTTATGCATGAAATGTTCTCCTTTCAAATTAAGCACAAAAAAATAAGATGCTCGCTTGAACATCTTTGTTTATAAAGTATTTTTAAAATATTTATTGACTAAATAGAATGGATTTGAGAATGAATGAGCCTAAAAATTTAATCTAAAATACGAAATATACTGCCTTTAAATTAGAACACATTTTAGAACACAAACATTTCAAATTTAATCAAATATAATAAAATATATTTACGGGAAAACCTTTATAAATCAAGGTTTTTCAAACTTATTCAATGATACGAAGAAAAAACCAGGTCTTAAAAAAGCCCGTAAAGCTTCACAGTTCTCAAAACGTTAATTATTTGGAGTCGTTGCGAACATGTTCGCTTACCAAGAGAATAATTGATTCCGATTTCAGCAAGTATCCTCATTCCGAATAACGCACTTACGCAAATGATACATTTCTTTTTAGTTGATTTCCTCATTTTGATCGCCGCTATTTCTTTTTTCTTTGAATTCATCATACGTTTTTGGGAGATATTTCTTTATTAACTTTTTCTCTCTTGCGTTTTGGAGGGAGTAAGTAGCGGTTTTTTGAGAGATTAGTATGTTTAAACTGAAGAGTTATTAAATAATTAAAGTATAGTAAATCAAAAAACAAATATAATAAATGAAATTTACGCCACTAATATTGCAACCCTAGCTTATTTATGCGATCCTAAATATAATAAAACTAACAAAATCAATTAGATTAGAGGGTTAAAATATATGAAAAAAGAAATTCACGTAGTAGGAGCAATCATAGTGGAGAAGGGGAAAGTTTTGTGTTGTCAAAGAGGACCTGAACGTGCATTAGCAAATCTTTGGGAATTTCCTGGTGGAAAAATCGAGAATGGTGAGACGAAAGTTCAAGCGCTTGAACGTGAATTGCAAGAAGAATTAAAAATAGAAGTAACGATCGTCAAGGAAGAGTATGCTTTTTGTCGATATGAGTATGATTTTGGTTTCGTTAATCTAACTACATTTATCTGTTATTTAGAATCAGGTGAACCTCAGTTGACAGAACATCTACAAATTAAATGGCTAACGCCAAATGAATTAAACCAACTTGAGTGGGCGCCTGCTGATATTCCTACTGTGGAAAAATTAGTAGAAAAAGGTGTGGGAACTGAACAAAATGGATAATTTAGAATTGGCGTTACAAAAGGCATTTATTAATAAGGAAGCTCTAGGTGACGAACTTACACCTAAATTTATTGTTAACAATCCCAAAAAACATGATTATTTATTGAATACATTGAGTAAAGATTTGAAAAGCTGTAAGACTTTTTTTATAGCCGTTGCATTTATAACACCTAGTGGCTTAAATGCAATAAAAACACAACTGGCTGATCTGGCTTTGCGTGGAATCTCTGGAAAAATTTTAACATCAACATACTTAAATTTTAATGATCCACACGTATTTCGAGCATTGTTGAATATTCCAAATGTAGAAGTACGAGTTTCTAAAAAAGAAGGTTTTCATTCAAAAGGATATTTGTTTGAGATGGAGGATTATCAAAGCTTTGTTATTGGTAGTTCGAACCTAACAATGTCTGCTTTGAAACTTAACTATGAGTGGAATGTTAGATTAACTTCAAGAGAGAATGGCGAGATGGTTTCTTCTATTCAAAAGCATCTCATTCAAGAATGGCATGAGGCACAGTCGTTAACCCTAGAATGGGTAGAAGCATTTGAAAAAAATTATCATCCTATTGTTAATAGAAAGATGTTAGTACAAGATGTTTCTGAAAACGAGTGTTTAGATACGCAATATATTTTGCCGAACTCTATGCAGAAAGAAGCGCTTAGAAGTTTAAAAGCGCTTAGAGAAACGGGCGCAACTAAGGGAATGATTGTTTCGGCGACTGGTACAGGGAAAACGTATCTAGCAGCATTTGATGTGCAGCAATTCAATCCTAAACGTGTATTATTTATTGTTCATAGTGAGCTAATTTTAATGAAAGCATTAGAATCATTCAAATTGATTTTAGGTGGAAAAGATGATGATTATGGTGTTTTATCAGGGAATTCTAAGAATTTTGATGCAAAATATCTATTTGGAACAATTCAAACAGTATCTAAAAGTGAATATCAAGAGCGTTTAGGAAAAGAAGCGTTTGACTATATTTTGATTGATGAAGTCCATAAAGCTGGAGCGAAATCTTATATTAAAGCCATTGAATTTTTCAATCCCAAGTTTTTATTGGGAATGACGGCTACACCTGAAAGAACAGATAATTTTAATATCTTTGAGCTATTTGATTATAATGTAGCGTATGAAATACGTTTGCAAGCCGCTTTAGAAGCAGAACTGCTTTGTCCATTTTATTATTTTGGCGTAACTGATTATGAAAAAGATGGTGAAATCATTGATGAAACAACCGATTTAAAACGTTTGCTACAGGAAGAACGAGTTGATTTTTTAATAAAAAAAATTAACTATTATGGTTATTCGGGAGATAGTCCTCGAGGCTTGGTGTTTTGTAGTCGTAAAGACGAAGCAAGGCAGTTAGCAGAGATGTTTAACGATCGTGGAATTCCGAGTGCTTATTTATCAGGTGACCATAATTTTGATAAAAGAGAAAAGGAAATTAAGCGTTTAGATACTGGAGAGATTCATTATATCTTCACAGTTGATATTTTTAATGAAGGTATTGATATCCCTAAAGTAAATCAAGTAATTATGCTGCGAAATACGCAATCTAGTATTATTTTTATTCAGCAATTAGGTCGGGGGCTAAGAAAAGACCCATCAAAAGAATTTGTTACGGTAATTGATTTTATTGGTAATTATAAAAATAACTATATGATTCCTATGGCTTTATCTGGAGATAGTTCTCAAACTAAGAATAGTTTACGTCGCGATACAATTGATGTGACGTATATCAGTGGTTTATCTTCAATTAATTTTGAAAAAGTTGCTCGTGAACGTATCTTTAAATCAATTGATCAAGCTAAATTAGATGCGATGTCAGAACTAAAAGCTAGTTATTTTAAGTTGAAAAATCGGTTGAATAGGGTTCCTTACCTGAATGATTTTCAAGTGTTAGATGGCGTGGATCCATTGTTGATTATAGGTAAAGAAAAAACATACTATAATTTCTTGGAGAGAATTGGGGAAACAGAAGCTAAATTAAGTGAAGAAGAAAACGGTGCACTAAAATTTGTTTCTGTAGAATTGCTATCAGGAATTCGCCCGCATGAACTTTATGTTATTGAAGAATTTTTAATGACAGATAAAGAACAGTTATCTTTAGAGGAAATCACAGCGCTGTTTGATACGTTTAACCTGACGTATACGACAGATACTCTAGCATCTGTTGTTAAAGTCTTAGATTTATCTTTTTACGAATCAACAATTAGAAAACGTTATTTGTTATCACAAATGTTTAAGATGAAAGAAAATTGTTTACAAATAACAGAAAAATTCAGAGAGTTTAAAAAGAATTCTTATTTCATCAATTTGATGTTAGATGTAATCCATACAGGGATTAACAAATCTATGGAGTATGATTTATCACAACCGTTAAATTTATACAAAAAATATCGTCGTAAAGATGTTTTACGATTATTAAATATGAACTTTAATCAAAATGAACAAAGTATTGGTGGATATACAAACAGTAACAATCATTTTGCTATTTTTGTAACTTTGGATAAAGGCAAAGATTTTAAAGCTGCACGTATTGCTTATGAGGATGAATTTATTGATGAACGAACATTCCATTGGTATACAAAAGCGCCTAGAAATCTACGCTCACCAGAAGTTCAACTTTTGCGGAATCCTGGGGAATATAAATTTCATTTATTTGTGAAACGGAAATATAATCAAAAAGAGAACGAAACAGATTTCTATTATCTAGGCGAAGTAGTCCCTCTTCAAGAAACTATCCAACAAGTCGAAAAACAAGACAAAGAGGGTAAGAAAAAAAGCGTCGTTAAATTAGACTTTACCTTAGAAACACCTGTAGAACCTAATATGTATGAATTTTTAGCGCAGAACACAAACTAAAAAAGCCACTTTCCTCTGGAAAGTGGCTTTTCCCATCCCCTCTCACCGAGAAGACAAAATTTCATAAATCACATAGAGTTCCCAGTTGGAAATCTCTATTCGATAAAACTGTTCTAGAGTATAGAAAATGTTTTTAGCATTTTGGAAAAATGGTTTTTGGTTAATGGTTAGTTCCTCTAGGTTAGCAGGGATTTCATAGTCTTCAACGCCGAGCATTGTCCGCTCTACCATGAGCGCGTTGTGCATCATTAAGTTAAATTTCATTTTGCCGCTGAGTGTGAGGTCGAAGCGTTTTTCAATGTTTTTTGTAACGTTTTCGACTTGTTTAATAATGACGTCAGGATTTAGAAATTCTAGTTTTTCTGACAAGCCTTCTTTCGAGAAGAAGTGAACAAATTCGTTAATCATGCTATCGATGTTATTGGGATGCATCAAGTTTTGGAAAGGTTCCATCAACTGGGTTCCTGCATCTTCGTCTAACATGTCTAAGAGGTTCACGCTAGCAACATTCGTATGATTGTCTAAGTAGGACGTCGTCAAAATGAGCGAGGTTTCTTTTAAATAATTTTCTTCGGCGTTGGCAATGTCTAACGTGTTCACCAAATCTTTGTATTTTAGGGTAATGACTTTAATATCAGTATACAAGTATTTTTGACAGATTTGTTTGATTTGCTTGGCAATATCCAGACCTGAAATACTAGAGACAATGATATTTTTTTCCACTGAAAAGCCTTCAAAGTACTGTACATCGGTTTTAAATTTTTTTTCAGCGGTTTTAGCAATACCATAGAAAAGTTGTTCGTTCATTAATTGATGACCAATTTCCAACGCATAGGCAGTGGTCAGGTTGTTGATCACCAAAAGTTCTCCAAGAATTTGCGGTTTCAAACTTTTATAAAGTTGTGTCAGGGAACCCATATCGACGAGCATAATGACGCCTTGTGATGTGTCCCGCTGAGAAAGCCACTCTTTAACTTCGGCGACGATATCTCTGACCGAAGAGGTTAAGGGCATGTTAATCGCATCAAAAATATAGGTACCACATAATTTGTTGGCAACGGCTTGAATACTTGTGGCAGTCGATTCACCATGCGCCACGAGGAGCGCTTGGTAAGGAATCGTTTCAGAAATTTCTCCGCTAAGTAATACAGATAAGAGTACCTCTGTCAAGAAACGGTATTCTTCTGGCAGCGGACTGACTAAGTTTTTCACGAGGGAAACCGTTCGCGGATAGTGTTCTTTTAACTGTGCTTGGACTGGAAGGAGCATTGTTTCGTTAAATGTTGGCGGTAAAATTTTCAGCAATTTGGCAACATCTTTCATCGGTTTTTCAGTTTGTTCAGGTTGGTTAATAATTAGTTTGTTTTTGGTTTGGACTTCCGTGACTAGGTTTTGTAAAAAATAATCATTTTCTAAGGTTATTTCATCGTCTAAACAATATTTAATGAATTGTGTCAGTTCAGTTTTTAAGTGGGCCAGTGTTTTTTCTTTTGTAAATAAGGCTTCAAATGTTGCGAAAATATCGGAAGAAAGTGTGTCTTCTTCTAACACTTCTTTGTCTAAAGGAATCGTAATCATTGGTTGAGTCGCATCGCCAATGACGACGGGTTGATTGGGCAAAGTTTTTCGTAATTGCGACGCGCAAAGGAGCTGCACTTTGTTGGATAAACTTCCCACGTTGCCAGGTTCGTCATTTTCTAATAATGCCGTAAAGATTTCTTCGTCCACGTTGATGTCTTTGGTCATTCGTTTCGCTTCTCGGTGAAATAAGTTTTTCAAAATCGCAATCCGTTCTCGAATGGGGCGCTCTTTGAAGTTCGGAAGTGAGACGATTACGGAAATTCGGCGATAAAAGGTTGGTAATAAGACTTTTTTCGGGTTTTCGGTGGTCGCAAATAGTAGCCGGACCTTGGAATGCACCATTTTTCCTTCTTCACCAATGGGGCGGAAGGTTCCTGTATCCATAAACTGAAAGAGTTTTTCTTGGTTTTCGTTGGATAATCGATGTACTTCATCTAAAAAGAGTACGGAATTATTGGCTTGGGCCAAGAGTCCTTGCTTTTCTGATTCAGCTCCAGTAAATGCGCCTTTGGTATGGCCGAAGAGAATGGATGACAGTAATTCGGGATTGTTGGCATAATCGGCACAGTTAAAGGTGTAGAATTTTTCCAGGCCAATGATTTGTTCATTTTTCAGATACTCATAAATCAGCTTTGCCAAAAAGCTTTTGCCGACGCCACTGGCTCCATGGATTAATAAAGGCATACCCAATGGGGGATACAACATAGCGGCTTTGCATTGTTCGATGGCTTTTTTGGCGCTGCCTTGGCTACCGATGTATTGTCGAAAAACATCGGTCGTGGGGGTTGTTGCACGGGTTAATTGCCAATAAACGGGTTTTTTTCCCGTTTGTTGGACTTCACCTTTTTCCAATAATTTATTTAAGTATAAGCTGGTTACCGAGCGGCTTAATTGAATTTTTGTGGCAATTTCTTGTGTGCTCATCGGGGTGTTGCTGGTTTCTAAAATATCAACTAAGTGTTGGTAGGTCTCCAAGCGCATGATTCATCGTCCTTCCAAAAGAGAGGTCGGGAAAGGGGTTGCTTCTGTTCCCGCCGTTTATCAGCTTTTAAGCCTGAGATAAAAATCACTTTGGATTTTTGTCTCAGGCTCTAAGTGTTTAATAATTAAATGTTTATTGTTTCAATTTTAACAGATGCCTAGTAATCCTAGCAAGATGCCTAAGAACATGATGCCAAACATCACCACGTTAACATTGACTTTTTTGCGTAATAGCCAGAAAGCAAGTAACGTCACGGCTAATGGTACGATACCGACGAATAGTTGATCCAAATAGTCTTGGATTTTAACTACGTCTTTGCTTCCTTTAACGGAAACTTCAAGAATCGTTTTGAATTTTACATTTGAAGCAGTCATACTGCCCATCATCATTAAGCCTAGCATACTTGATACTTTTGTGAGTATCTTCATTCCGCCTGATTCGTACATTTTTTGGATAAAACTTTCACCGATTGAGTAGCCGCTATACAACGCATAATAGTGAATTAAGAACGCAGGGACGTTGTATAAAAGTAAGAAGACAATCGCCCCTAATGGCGAACCAGTGCTGGCTAATGAAATCCCAATCCCAGCAGCAATAACACGTAAGATGCCCCAGAAGAAGGAATCACCGATGCCTGAAAGTGGCCCCATTAGTGAGGCTTTAACTGCTGTAATAGAGCTAGCATCAAAATTTTCGTCTTCACTGTTTTGTTTTTCCATCGAAGCAACGAGCCCCATGATGAAGTTATTGATATGCATGGTTGCATTGAACCAAGTGGTGTGACGCACCAATGCCTCGGCCCGTTCTTCCTTGGTTTTATAAAAACGATTGATAACTGGGAGTAAAGTGTACATGACACCCACTGCGTGGTATTGTGTAGCTCCTGTCCGGCTAGCGTTCATCGTCCAAGAACGCCAGAAAACAGAGCGCATCATTTTTTTCTCTTCTTTAGATAAATTCTCTTTTAACTTCATGCGAAAAAGTCCTCCTCTTCGATTTCTTTCGCGCTGCCTTCAACCGCAGAAGACGCCGCAGGTTTTCTTTTTAGAATGTCGCGAAATTCTACATCCCGTTGGGCACTCACGACACAAATTACTGTCCCGATAACCGCCACCGCAACGGCTGGTAATTGTAGGTACGCGGTTAAAACAAAGCCTAAAATGTAAAAGACGGCTAATTTATTATCCCATAACAGTTTCATTAACATAGCAAACCCAACGGCAGGTAAAAGTCCGCCAGCTGCGCTTAAGCCGTTCATCAAATTTTGTGGAATGCTTTCAACAAACAGATTTACTGGCCCGCTTCCTGCTAAAATTCCGATAAATGAAATCGAAGCGATGATTAAATAATAAATAATCCACGTTCCGTAATGCAGTGTCACAACCATTTTTTGGTTGCCTTCACGTGCTGCTTTGTCAAGAGAAGGAGCAAAGATATTCATAAAGACATTTTTTAAAAACATCACCACGAAAGCGGCTAACATCCCAATTGGTACGGCTAACGTCATGGCGGCTTTTTGTTCGACATTTGAAATAATTGCAAACGTTGTGGCTAAAGTAGTCGCAGTTACAGGTTCCGCTGCGATAACACCACCGATATTAACATTTCCTAAGAAAATTGCTTCTAAAGAGGCCCCCATTAAGACCCCTGTTTTCATGTCGCCCATTAAAATTCCTGTGACTAATCCAACGACTAAGGGACGTTCCATCATACTTTGACCAGTTAAATAATTCCCAGCAAAACAGATAAATACAGCTAAGGCTGCCATTGTTGCATGCATAAGCATTGTTCATTTCCTCCTTTTAATTGACGGCTTGTTTTAGACTTAATTTTGAGTTGGTTGGCAGTACTTGGTTATAGCTTTCCACGTGAGTCAAACTGGCTAATTCTTTGGCAGCTTCTAACTCTTCAGTGTTTAATTGGACACTCGGGAAAACCATTGTTTTGGTGGCTGGATCTGATTTATCAAAGCGGCCAGCGTTGGCAACATTCACACTTTCAATATCTGTCACGTTTTTCGCAATTTTAGTAGCATCCGCTACACTGTTCACAATTACAAAAATTCGTTTGTCTTTACCACGAGGATCATTGAAGACATCAATCGCATCATCAACTGAGCGAATTAATAGTTTCATGCCATTAGGGACAGCCATTTTTAATGTCATTTGCATTACTTCGTTTTTGGCTGCTTCATCATTCGCTACAACTAATAAGGGGGCATTCAATTCTTTGGTCCAAACTACGGCTACTTGGCCGTGAATTAATCTGTCGTCTACTCGTACTTGTGTAATCATTTTAATTTCCTCCTAAAAAAAGTTTTCTTCTTCATTTGATGGGTTTAATTCAACGAATTGAATTTGTGCTTCAGCAATTGCTGCTTGAATATCTTCTTTGGTTAGCTTTTCGCCTTCTTTTAAGAAAATCAGCGACAAGGCAATGGCTAAGTTGGCATTGGAAATGATAAAAACATTGTCTGGTTTTGTCGTCATGACTTCTTGAACAATTTTTTGATTGACACTACCACCATATAAATCTGTTAAAATAATAGCTTGTTCTTCTGCGCCAAGGGACTGAAGAAACGTTTGAATAATTGGCGTGTAGTCCTCAGGAGTCACATAGGCATTGATGACCGCCAGCTCTTTTCCTTTGTCTGCGAGAATATCCAAGGAACTTTGGAAGCCTTTCGCTAAGTTTCCGTGACTAGCAATTAAAAATTTTCTTTTCATTCTTTTCACCTCACTTTTATATAAAGCAAGTTCTGTGCCAAAAAAAGAGAACTCTAAATCCTTGATTTGAAAGGGTTTTAACGCTCTCGAAACTGTTTAAACAGTTTCAAGTCAAAATAAACACGTTAATCGTTGGCTAGTTTGTTGTTGAAAAATAGCTAAGCAAAACTGTGAAATTTAATCAAAATAACCCCCGTTTTTATCGAGAAGTGTTACAATAATATTCATGAATATTTATACATTAAGGAGAGTTACGAATGACTGATGCTCTTGTGATACAAGATTTACGCAAAGTGTACGCTTCAGGTGTTGAAGCGTTGCGGGGGATTGATTTAACAGTCGAAGAAGGCGATTTTTATGCTCTTTTGGGACCGAATGGCGCAGGAAAATCAACGACGATTGGGATTGTGACCTCGTTAGTTAATAAGACTTCGGGGAAAGTCAAAATTTTTGGGTATGATTTAGATACGGAAATGGTGCGGGCGAAGCAACAGATTGGGTTAGTGCCGCAGGAGTTTAACTTCAATCCGTTTGAAACGGTCCAGCAGATTGTGGTCAATCAAGCGGGCTATTATGGGGTGTCTCGTAAAGAAGCCATGAAACGGAGTGAAAAGTATTTAAAACAATCCAATTTATGGGAAAAACGGAACGAACGGGCGCGAATGCTTTCTGGCGGAATGAAACGTCGCTTGATGATTGCTCGCGCGCTGATGCATGAGCCGAAGTTATTGATTTTAGATGAACCAACTGCAGGTGTCGATATTGAATTGCGCCGTGAAATGTGGGCCTTTTTACAAGAGTTAAATGCGCAGGGAACCACGATTATTTTGACGACCCATTACTTAGAAGAAGCTGAGATGTTGTGTCGCAACATTGGGATTATTCAGTCTGGTGAATTGATTGAAAACACCAGCATGAAGCACTTGTTAGCAAAATTACAATTTGAAACGTTTATTTTTGATTTAGCACCTTATACGCAGGCGCCAGTTATTGAAGGCTATCAAAGCGTATTTGAGGACGAGTTAACGTTAGCGGTGGAAGTGGAACGAAACCAAGGAGTCAATCACTTGTTTGAACAGCTAAGTCAACAAGGAATCAAAGTATTGTCAATGCGGAATAAGTCCAACCGTTTGGAAGAGCTCTTCTTGAAGATTACCGAGGATACGTACCAAAGGGAGGATCAACATGTTTAGTCTGTATTTTACTGCTTTAAAAAGTTTAGCTGTGAAGGAAACCAACCGTTATTTACGGATTTGGGTCCAAACACTGGTACCGCCAGTGATTACGACGTCCTTATATTTTGTGATTTTTGGGAAAATGATTGGCGGGCGAATTGGCGACATGGGCGGTTTTTCTTATATGGAATTTATCGTGCCAGGTTTAATTATGATGTCAGCCATTACAAGCTCGTACGCCAATGTTTCATCTTCCTTTTTCTCACAAAAATTCCAGAAAAATATCGAAGAAATTCTCGTGGCGCCAGTTCCAACTCATGTGATTATTTGGGGATTTGTGATTGGTGGCGTTGGTCGTAGTATTTTGGTCGGTGCGTTAGTCACCATCATTTCTCTATTTTTCGTCCCATTGCACGTTGTTTCTTGGCTGATGGTCATCATGACTTTATTGATGACAGCGATTCTCTTTTCTTTAGCTGGTTTGTTAAATGGTATTTTTGCGCAATCCTATGATGATGTATCGATTGTGCCGACCTTTGTGTTACAGCCTTTAACCTATTTGGGTGGGGTTTTCTATGCCATTTCCATGTTGCCGCCATTTTGGCAAGCTGTCTCAAAAGTTAATCCGATTGTTTACATGATTTCTGGGTTCCGCTACGGTTTCCTAGGGGTTCAAGATGTGCCAATTGGTATTTCTATGACCATTTTAATCTTATTTATTGTCGTTTTATATGGCATTTGCTGGTACCTTGTAGAAACAGGGCGTGGTTTACGTAGTTAAGCCGTAAAAAGATTAAACTGTCTGAATCACTCATTCTAGCGAGCAGATTCAGACAGTTTTCTTGTTTCTAAGTATGCCTTTTTTGATTCTTCGTGCATTTCCCTGTATAATAGCAATGTTTCGCACCAGAATATGTCGACAAGTTGTCGTTGAAAATAAAGAAAAAATCAGAAACGGAGTATATGAAGATGAGCAAGAATTTTTGGGCAACATTGCCAAAGCCCTTTTTTGTTTTAGCACCGATGGAAGACGTCACTGATGTGGTCTTTCGTCATGTCGTGAAAGAAGCTGGGGCACCAGATGTGTTTTTTACAGAGTTTACTAATTCAGATAGTTATTGTCATCCTGAAGGGAAAGACAGTGTGCGCGGGCGCCTCGTTTTTACAGAAGATGAACAGCCGATGGTGGCACATATTTGGGGAGATAAACCGGAATTTTTCCGTGAAATGAGTATCGGCGTAGCGGAGATGGGCTTTCAAGGGTTAGACATAAATATGGGCTGTCCTGTGCCTAACGTGGCTGAGCGTGGAAAAGGCAGCGGGCTAATTTTGCGCCCAGAAGTCGCGGCTGAATTGATTGACGCCGCCAAAGCAGGTGGCTTACCTGTTAGTGTCAAAACACGCATTGGGTTTACTGAAATGGCGGAAATGGAGGCGTGGATCACGCATTTATTAGAGCAAGACATTGCGAATCTATCCATTCATTTGCGAACACGAAAAGAGATGAGCAAAGTGGATGCCCATTGGGAGGTCATTCCGCAAATTATGGCTATTCGGGACCGTGTCGCACCGCAAACGACAATTACGATTAATGGGGATATTCCCGATCGTCAAAAGGGCCTAGAATTAGCAGAACAATATGGTGTAGATGGCATCATGATTGGTCGGGGGATTTTTAAAAATCCTTATGCCTTTGAAAAAGAACCCAAAACGCATACGCCACAAGAATTGCTGGGCTTGCTACGTTTACAATTGGATTTGCAAGACAAGTATGCAGAATTGGTGCCTCGCTCCATCGTTGGGCTGCATCGCTTCTTCAAAATTTATGTCAAAGGCTTTCCAGGTGCCAGTGATTTAAGAGCACAATTAATGAATACAAAATCAACGGATGAAGTGCGCCAGTTGTTAGCGACGTTTGAAGCAGAACATGGTGTGCTTGACTAAATAAAAAAAGAGAGGAGGTAGCATTTTAGCTAATGCTACCTCCTCTCTTTTGAATGCTTAATGCGCAATCATTTCTTGGGCAATTTCTTGTTTGCTTAAGTCGTTTGGATAATACGTTGGCCAGTTGTCCATTTCATTGAACAGACTTTCTTGGCTATCGCCGCCGAAGAAGATGTGGAAATGAGCGGCTTTCGTTGGTGCGATGTTGTGGTCGCTAAATTGGACGTATTTAAACCGCCCAGCATTGGCATCGTCTGTTTCAAAAAGGAAACGGACGCCACGGTTGCCTTTTGCATAGTTTAAAATTTTATAACCGGCTGCTTTATAGGTGAATTTTTGTGGTTTGCCATCGACCAGAAATTCAATGGTGGAATCAGTGATGTTGATATGGTCGACATCGGTTTGATAGCCGGCATCATAGTAGGTTTTGTATTCGGCTGGTGTTTTATCTTTTTTCAGTTTCGCTTTGTAATCGAAGACTTGGTCTAATGTGCCATCTTTTAATAAAGGATAGACGGATTGCCAATTTCCAGCGTAATCTGTCAGTGTTCTCTCAGCCACCTCACTGTCTTTGAAATAGCCGTTAGCCACGGTTTTTTCTGTTTTTTCAGAGGTTTCTGGCTGAACCTCTTTCCCAGCTGTATCTGTTGTTTTTTTCAAAGCAGTTAAGTTTTCTTTCATTACAGAAAGATAATCTTCGCCATTGTCCATTTGTTTTTGTGTCAAACTTTCTAGCGGGTTTAGGACCTCCAATTGAACATTTGCTTCGTCAGCTAACGTTTTAGCAATTTTATCGTTGGCATTTTTTTCAAAATAAATATAGCGAATTTGATTGTCTGTGACATATTTTTTCAACTCTGCCAAACGCCCTGCAGTTGGCTCTTGTTCAGGTGTTAAACCAGCTATTGGCACTTGTTTTAAGCCGTAATCTAAGGCAAGATAACCAAATGCAGCATGTTGGGTAACAAAACTTTTTTGCTTAGCGTCTTTCAAAGCTGTTTGGAACTCTTTGTCTAAGGCTGTTAATTTTGTTAAGTATTTTTCTGCGTTTGTTTCAAATGTTTTGGCTTTTTTAGGGTAAAGTTTGACTAATTGTTCTTTGATGTTTGTAACTTCTTGGATGGCACGATGGGGTGAAACCCAAGTATGCGGGTCTAATTCATGGTGGTGGCCTTCTTCGCCATGTTCGTGGTCATGGTCGTGTCCGTCTTCGTCACTGCCAGGAAGTAAGACCATGTTTTCGGTACCTTTAATGACGTTCGGGGCTCCTTTTTTCCAGCCTTTAGCAGCTTTTGGTACCCAAGATTCCATATTTTCATTGTGATAAACGAAAACATCCGCATCATGGATGGTAGCCATATCTTTGGCGGATGGTTCATAATCGTGTGGTTCAGAACCAGCAGGGATTAACAATTTGACGTCTCCTTCATCGCCTACAATATTTTTAGTGAAATCGTACATAGGATAAAAAGTCGTGACAATGGATAGTTTTTCTTTACCGTCAGCGGTTTTATCAGAGGTGTTTGTTTTGCCGCAAGCGCCGAAAAGGATTAGCGATAATGCGGCTAACAGGGGAAGAGTAAATTTTTTCATAGGTGTGCTCCTTTAGTGAATTACGCAATTTTCTTTTGTTTATTGCGCTTATGTTCTTTAATGATTTTAAGTGCGCGTTTTCGTGTTTTGATGTTGGGACTTTTCAGTCGACGATAAGCGCTAGATAAGTCAGTTTTTTCCATTATATATAGGACCTCCATTTCGTAAAAAATTAATTTACGGAGTAGCTATTTTGTTGAGGGTTTGAAAGGTTTCTTGAATTTTTTTTGTCTCTAATTCTTTGCCAATCAGAACAATTGTCGTTTCTTGAGGGGGTTGATTCGTCATTTGAAAGGCCACTTGCTGGTTGACGCCTTGCATGGCAATGGCCAAGTCATGCTCCTGTAAGGCGAGAATCCCTTTGAAACGGTATAACTTTTCCTGATGCGTATACATTAACCAATCAAGCCAACGAGTGAAAAGAGGTTCGTTGAGGGCTGAGGACGCCGTTAGCGTGAGGGAGTGAAAGGTATGGTGATGATGCTCGTGGGCGTGCTCATGCGGGGAATGAGTCATTTCGTGTTCTGTAAGTGTTGCTGTAAACTTATTTAATTGAAAAAAGTCACTAGCCAAAAGAGGCTCGTTGGCTTGAAAGGATAAAATATCAGCAAAAGGATTAATGGTACGAAGGGTTTCTTGGAACGTTGGTAGCTGAGTGATGTCTGCTGGTTCCTTGACAGAAAAAAAGAGGCGATCTGCTAAGGCCAGTTGTTTGATGGCTTCGGCTTCTTGAAGCTGCTGTTGCCAATGATGCCCATCAACGACCGTTAAGAGACTGTCTATATAGAAATGATTTTTGATATGCGGGGTCGTTAAAATTGTTTGAATGATTGGTTGCGGATCAGCAATGCCCGTTGTTTCTAAAATGACTTGGGCAATGGGTTGTTGTTCTTCTTGGTACACTTCTAAGATTGCTGATAAAGAGGCAAGAAGATCTCCTCGTAAGCTGCAACACATGCAACCGTTATTTAATTGAATAATTCGTTCCGTGGTTTGTAAAAGTAATGCGTGGTCAACGCCTGTTTGACCAAATTCATTTTCAATAATAATAATTTCTTCTTTAGAAAACGGTGACTGCGCAAGCGCATGGTTAATTAAGGTTGTTTTTCCTGCGCCTAAAAAGCCAGAAACAATGGTGATTGGAATGCCCATCAAGTTTTCCTCCTGTTATTTGACTTCAGTGAAAAGTGCGCGGCGCCGTAGTTTTGGTGAATATTTTTTCAGCTGTAATTTTTCTGGTGTATTTCGTTTGTTTTTACTTGTTAAGTAAAGGCGCTCGCCAGTTTCAGCGCAAGCTAACGTAATGGTTTGGCGCATAGTGCCGTCCTCCAATTTGATTTTTTTAATTGCGTATAAAAGATAAAGGGGGCTGCGAGGTCAGCCCAAATGCGACTGTCCTCGCTAGTTGTCTTTATCGAAATAATGAGTTACCAGCTTGCTTTTTTGACGCCAGGAATCAAGCCTTGGTGAGCCAATTCACGGAAACGAATCCGAGACATGCCAAATTTACGCATGTAGCCACGTGGGCGCCCATCTGTTTGATCGCGGAGTTTTAAGCGACTTGGATGAGCATCTTTTGGCAATTTGCTAAGACCTTCATAATCGCCAGCTTCTTTTAAGGCTTGGCGAATAGGCGCATATTTTGCAATCATTGCTTGTTGTTTTTTTGCTTTAGCAATTTTTGATTTTTTAGCCATAAGGCACTTCCTTTCTTTTTGGATTTATAAAATCTAAATCGTAATGCTTACGATTTGAACGGAAGTATATTATCAGGTGTTGCGTTGTTTGTCAAGTTAGAATTTCGTTTTTTTTAGGACTTGCTAAGTTGAAAAGTTAGAAATGTTTGTTTTAGCGCTGTTTTGTAGTATCTTTTAAGAAAGAGTAAAAAGGAGTGAAGATGGCAATGGTAGAACGTTTGACGATTATTCGTGGTGTGGAAAAATTTGAATTACAAACGAAAACAGCGCGCTGGGTGTTAGCAAAAGAAGAGGGATATTCGCCAGTTCAAATGCTCGTTTCGGCAATTGGCGCTTGTGGGGGGTACGTGTATCAATCCGTTTTGGAAAATTCGCACATTCCCTTTGAGTTTGAAAAAATAGAAGTCACGTATTCAAGAGAAGTAGAGAGACGCGCACAACCATTAAAACAGGTGACGATTCTCTTTTATGTGTCTGTTCCAGAAGCCTTTCAAGAACGGGCGACACGGTGTTTGAAGCTTGTCTCCCCAAACTGTCCAGTGATTCAATCATTGGCTGAAAGAATTACTGTCGAAGAAACAGTTGTATTTAAAAAGTAAACTATTAGAGACATTATCGTTACGAGCGCTTTTCCCTTTTTGGATGCCTCGTTTCTGAGAATGTCTTTTTTTAGAGGAGCGTGGGGAAATAGCTGTAGAAACAGGAAATTTTTAATTCATTTGTACAAAATAATACAGACAAAAAACAGATAGTGTTTTTTTCACAAATAAAAAGGTTGCTTTTTTTTCTGTTTTAGTAGATGATGTAAGTAGTTACATCTCTGATATAACGCTGTTTTTTGAAACGTGTGTTATTTTTTAATTCGTAATAGTTTTTTTAAATCGTTTCACAGAATTACTTTAATTGTTATACAGTTTTTTTAGTTGTTATAGTTTGTTTGTCGGCCTTTAGGAGGTAATCATGATTGAGTTAGTGAATGTGTCGAAAGTCTATCAAGAGACACACGCGTTAAAAAATATTCACTTTTCTGTCCAACCAGGAGAAATCGTTGGGATTGTTGGGAAAAGTGGCTCTGGCAAGTCCACGTTGTTACGTTTGTTGAATTTAATGGAACAACCGAGTGAAGGGGAGATTCGTATTGATGGCAGAAATGTTCAAACCTTCTCTAAAAAAGAAGTTCGCCAGCAGCAACAACAAATGGGGATGGTGTTTCAGCATTACAATTTGTTAGAAAATTTGAAAATTTATGATAATGTTGCGTTGCCTTTGAAACTTTTAAAAGAGAAACAGCCTGAAAAAATTGAGCGTTTATTAACGTTTGTTGATATGGCCCATAAGGCAGAAGCGTATCCTGCTCAGCTTTCTGGTGGGGAAAAACAGCGTGTCTCTATTGCTCGAGCGTTGAGCCGTAATCCAAAATGGTTATTATGTGACGAGGCAACGAGTTCATTAGATGAAGAAAATACAGAAAGTGTCGTTCGACTATTACATAAGACGCATCAGGAATTCCGACCGACTATTTTCTTTGTTAGTCACGAATTAGAAACCGTGAAGCGCTTATGTAATCGTATCTTAGTGATGGAAAAAGGTCAGTTAATTGGCGAATTTCTGAATAATCCTCAGCAATATGAGGAAGAACCGCTTTCCTATTTAGAAAAAGTGGAAAGGAGTTTGCGTCCATGACTTTTTCAGAAACCTTTGCCGAATATTGGCCATCTATGCTGATTGGTTTAAAAGAAACAGGGATTATGATGTCGATTTCGATGGCTATCTGTTTGCTTGTCGGCTTGCCTTTAGGATTAGGACTATTTTTGGCTAATCCGAAAGTCAAAGGGCATCAACCTTGGCTGTACTGGGTTTTAAATTTCATTGTAACTGTTATTCGCTCGTTTCCTTATTTATTATTTGTGATTGCGTTGATTCCAGTCACTCGTTCTGTTTTAGGAAAGGCGTTTGGCCCAATTCCTTCATCTGTGCCATTGAGTATTGTTGCGATCGCGATTTTTGCTCGCTTGGTTGAACAAGTGCTGTTGGATGTTCCAGAAGAAATTTATTTTTTAGCTAATTCGTTAGGCACCTCGAAAGTCCAATACATTTGGCACTTTTTATTGGTGGAAGCACGTAGCGGAGTAGTCCTTGCTTACACAACCACGACAGTGAGTATGGTTTCATATTCCACGGTGATGGGTGTTGTTGGTGGCGGCGGGATTGGCGATTTTGCAGTTCGTGTCGGGTATCAACGGTATGAATACGGTATTATGTATGTTGCCATTGTAATTATGATTGCACTGGTCTTCATTTTACAAATGCTTGGGAACTTCATTGCCCAAAAACTAGACAAAAGAAAGTAGGAGGACAAAAGAATGAAGAAGTTTTATTTAGCAACATTCGCTGTTATTGCAACAGTCATTTTAGCTGCCTGTGGGGGAAATAAACAAGCAGACCAGAAAGAAGACAAGGAGATTACCGTTGCCGTGCAATTGGAATCTTCAAAAGATATCTTGGAGATTGCCAAGAAAGAAGCTGAGAAAAAAGGGTACAAAATTAACATTATGGAAGTGAGCGACAATGTTGCCTACAACGATGCCGTGCAACATGACGAAGCGGATGCTAATTTTGCGCAACATCAACCTTTCATGGAAATGTTTAACAAAGAGAAAAAAGCTGATTTAGTGGCTGTGCAACCGATTTATTATTTTGCTGGTGGTTTCTATTCAAAAGAATATCAAGATGCGAAAGATTTACCTGAAAATGCCAAAGTGGGGATTCCTAGCGATCCAACCAATGAAGGTCGTGCTTTAGCAATTTTAAATGCAAACGGCGTGATTAAATTAAAAGAAGGTGTCGGCTTTAACGGCACGGTGGCAGATGTCGTGGAAAATCCTAAAAACATCACTTTTGAAAGCATTGATTTACTGAATTTAGCTAAAGCCTATGATGAAAAAGACATCGCTATGGTGTTCTGCTACCCAGCCTACTTAGAACCTGCTGGTTTAACAACGAAAGATGCGATCTTGTTAGAAGATGAAGAAGCAAGTAAACATTACGCATTGCAAGTTGTGACACGCAAAGGCGAAAAAGATAGCGAAAAAATCAAGGTTTTAAAAGAAGCGATGACAACAAAAGAAGTTGCTGAATACATCAAGAAAAATTCTAAAGGCGCTAATATTCCTGCGTTTTAATGAATAGAAAAAATGAAGCCTCTTTTTTGAGAAGCTTCATTTTTTTCTTTTCCTTGATTTATAGTATAGTTAATAGGAAGGAGGTGCCGGTGTGGTCGAATTATTTATTTTAATGATGGAACGGGTGGGCTTAATTATTTTACTGGCCTTTCTTTTAGTGAATGTGCCTTATTTTAAGCGTGTTTTATTAAGTCGTGAAAAAATGTCTTCAAAAGTTCAATTGATTTTGATTTTTGGTTTATTTGCTATTATTTCTAATTTTACAGGTATCGAAATCGCTAAGAATCAGATTGTTCCCAATAATTTACTAACCTATTTAAGCAGCAATGCTTCCATTGCGAATACGCGTACGTTAGTAATTGGCGTTTCTGGATTAGTGGGTGGTCCGATTGTCGGCAGTGCGGTTGGTTTAATTGCTGGCTTTCATCGGGTTATTCAAGGCGGGGGGCATAGTTTCTTTTATGTGCCTGCTTCTTTAATTGTTGGCTTAATTGCCGGTTTTTTAGGGAGCCGTATGGCAAAGCAAACCGTTTTTCCGTCTGCGGGATTTTCTGCCATTGTCGGAGCGTGCATGGAAATGATTCAGATGATTTTTATTTTCTTTTTCAGCGGTGATCTAGCGGACGGGGCCACGTTGGTTCGTTTTATTGCGCTGCCGATGATTTTGTTAAATAGCGTAGGAACGTTCATTTTTATGTCGATTCTAACGACGACATTGAAACAAGAAGAGCAGGCCAAAGCGGTTCAGACGCACGATGTTTTGGAATTAGCAGCGGAAACACTGCCATATTTTCGAGAAGGCCTCAATAAAAATTCCAGCAAAAAAGTTGCGGAGATTATTAAGCATTATACAAAAGTCAGTGCGATTAGCATGACAAACAGTCATCAAATTTTAGCTCATGTTGGCGCAGGAAGCGACCATCATATTCCAGAGCTAGAAGTCATCACGGAGCTTTCTCGGGAAGTGTTACGGACGGGCCAAATGACCATCGCGCATGCCAAAGAAGAAGTTGGTTGTTCGGACCCTAATTGTCCGTTGCAAGCGGCGATTGTGATTCCATTATTTTCCCATCAGCAAATTGTTGGCACCTTAAAAATGTATTTTACGGATCCAGCGCAGTTAACGCATGTCGAGGAGCAGTTAGCAGAAGGTCTTGGGACAATTTTTTCTTCACAAATTGAATTAGGTGAAGCGGAAGTACAATCAAAATTACTTAAAGAAGCTGAAATTAAATCCTTGCAAGCGCAAGTGAACCCGCATTTCTTCTTTAATGCCATCAATACTATTTCCGCATTAATGCGGAAAGACAGTGAAAAAGCGCGGAAACTATTGCTCCAATTAAGTAAATACTTTCGAGGCAACTTACAGGGAGCCGTGCAAACTACGATCCCAGTTTCACAAGAACTAGAACAAGTAAAAGCCTATTTGTCATTAGAACAAGCACGGTTTCCGAATCGTTATCAAGTAACATTTGACGTGGAAGAAGCGGTTGCTTCAGAAAAAGTACCGCCGTATGCGATTCAGGTGTTAGTGGAAAATACCATCAAGCATGCATTTGGCAGCCGGAAGGAGAACAATCAAGTTCGGGTAGTGGTCAAAGCAAAACAACATAAATTACATGTGGATGTGTATGACAATGGGCAAGGGATTCCTGAAGAACGCCGCTTGCTATTAGGAAAGACAACAGTGACTTCGGAAAAAGGCACCGGCACGGCACTGGAAAACTTGTCCCGCAGAATGGCGAACCTTTATGGATCAGAAGGTTGTTTTTTAATTGAAAATTTAGAGACAGGCGGGAGCCATGTTCATTTAGAAATCCCGATGGAACAGGAGGAATTAGATGCACGTATTAATCGTTGATGATGAGCCCTTAGCACGAGAAGAATTGAGCTATCTTGTTTCCCAACATCCGCAAGTGACGAGCGTTGCAGAAGCGGATTCTGTGGCGGAGGCAATGGAAGAGATGATGGATCAAAAGCCAGATCTGTTATTTTTAGATATTCATTTGACCGATGAAAGCGGGTTTGATTTAGCGGAAAAATTAACCCATCTTAAAAAAGCGCCCTACTTGGTTTTTGCAACCGCCTATGATCAATATGCGTTAAAGGCCTTTCAAGTGAATGCAAAGGATTATATTTTGAAACCTTTTGAAGAAGAAAAAATAACACAAGTCATTGAAAAAGCATCGAAAGAAATGGCTCAAGCTGTCCCAGAAAACACTGCCGAAAAAGGACCAAAATCTGAAGCAATACCTATTCAAGGGGAAGACCGCATTTATCTTGTGGCGCCAGAAGATATTTACCTCGTTTCTGTCGAAGAACGGCAACTGAGCATTTTTGTGGATCAACAGGTCTACAAGATGACAGGGACCCTCAACAGTATCGAACAAAAATTACCTGCCACGCTCTTTATTAAAACGCATCGAAGTTTCATCTTGAATCGAACAAAAATTCAAGAAATTCAGCCGTGGTTTAATAACACGTTGCAAGTAATTTTAACCAACGGCTCAAAAATACCTGTTAGCCGTTCATACGTCAAAGAATTTAAAGAAAAACTTGGCTTAAGTTAAAAAATCACCACTTGAAATGTCGAATGCATTTCAAGTGGTGATTTTTGCATTTGGTGAAGAAATTCTGGCATTTCATGAAAAAAAGCCCTTAAAAAAACGTTTTCTTTATATACTTAACCCATAGAAAACAGACAAAAGGGAGCGAAGAAGAATGGAAAAGAAAGTATATTCATTTTTACAACAAGCAGCAGTTTTTGCCATTATTATGTTAATCGCCAACGGCTTGGCGTTCATTTCCCCAATACCAATGCCTGCTTCAGTAATTGGCATGGTGTTATTGTTCATTGGTTTATGTACAAAAGTTGTTAAATTGGAGCAAGTGGAAGGGCTAGGTAATAGCTTATCAACGGTTATTACATTTTTATTTGTTCCTTCAGGGATTTCCTTAGTTAATTCTTTAGGGATTATGCAACAATTTGGCGTTCAAATTGTTTTTGTTATTTTAGTAGCAACATTAGCGTTACTAGCAACAACTGGTTGGACGGGCGCCTTTTTATTGCATATGAAAGATGCTCGAAAAGAAAAAGAACCCGCAGCAACGAAGAAAGCGAAAGGAGAGGTTCGCGCATGAATCCGTATGTTGGCATTATTATTTCATTAGCTGTATTTGGCATAGGTACTTGGTTGTTTAAAAAAAGTAAAGGTTTCTTCTTATTTACGCCATTATTCGTTGCGATGATTTTAGGCGTTGTCGTTTTAAAAGTAACAGGAATTAGTTACGAGCAATACAATGAAGGTGGCAAATATATCAGCTTCTTTCTAGAGCCTGCGACAGTAGCGTTTGCGATTCCTTTATATAAAAAGAGAGACGTGTTGAAAAACTATTGGTTAGAAATTTTAACGGCGTTAACAATTGGTTCTTTTGGTTCGTTAGTGGCTGTTTATTTTGCAGGAAAAGTGATTGGCATGGATAATCATTTAGTGGCCTCAATCTTACCACAAGCAGCTACAACAGCGATTGCCGTACCTATTTCTCAAACTGTTGGCGGCATTGCTTCCATTACGGCGTTTACTGTAATCTTCAATGGTGTACTAACCTATGCCTTGGGCCGAATTGCATTGAAATGGTTTAAAATTAACAATCCAATCGCCAAAGGTTTAGCTTTAGGTGCGGCCGGACATGCCCTAGGTGTGGCAGTTGGCATGGAAATGGGCGAAACAGAGGCTGCTATGGCTAGTATTTCTGTCGTAGTGGTTGGTGTAGTTACTGTTTTAGTAGTTCCTTTCTTTGCAACGGTCATTGGTCTATAAAAAAGTGGGATTCCTCACTTTTTTATGAGTAGCTAATTTCTATCAGCTAGCAGTCTCTGCTTATTCTGTGAATGCTAGTTATCACTAATCCGCAGGCTCGGAGTTAAAATGAGCATAAAAAAGCCAACCTTATCCATAGTAAGGTTGGCTTTTGTGTTGTTTACACGATTTTTTGAGTATAGATAGGGCGCGTGGAAGGATTGACCAGTCTTTTTATAGAATGGTTGCTCCTAAAGTTTGTTTAAAGTGGCGTAATGCCCATTCGTGTCCTTGTTCATCAAAACTAGCAACGGCGCGTTCAGGAATCATTAATTGATAGCCTAAATTATAGGCATCAACAGCCGTATGCAACACGCAAATATCTGTACAAACACCAGTTAAACAAAGCTCTGTAATTCCTCGTTCTCGTAACCGAATGTCCAAATCCGTGCCACTAAAAGCAGAATAGTGCCGTTTGTCCATCCAATAAACTCTTGCCTCATTTTTGTGAGCTTGATAAAAATCAGCTAGCGAGCCAAACAGATTACGCCCGTCAGTTCCTAAGACATTGTGGGGCGGGAAAAGTTTATTTTCAGGATGATAGCGATCTAGGGGGTCATGCCCATCAATGGCAAAAACCACAAAATCGCCATTGTCAAAATAGTGCTTTGTTTGTTGAACAAGGGCCGTTTCAATGGCTTGCCCAGCGGCACCAGTGGTTAGTTTTCCGTCTGTGGCGACAAAATCATTCGTATAATCAATGGAAATCAGAGCTTTCATTTGGCAACCTCCTAAAGGTTAAAGTCATTTTGTTCATTTTACAGCTTTTAAGAGGGCATTTCAAATGATAAAAGTTAAAAAAGCTGTTTCAAAATAAACGCTTTGGCTAAAAAACATGCTATAATTTTGCTACAAATTAAAGCAGGTGAATAGAGTGAAAAGAAAAATCGTACGTTTTATCCTTTGGTTGTTAGGAATCATTGTGGTTATTTGCTTAGGCGTGTTTCTCGCCTTTCAATTATCCCCTAAGCCAGGCGCTTGGGTCATCAACCAGTTATTCGCAGGCGAAGTTGAAATAAAAGATTCAGCTTCCTATGATAAAGCATTGCCCAATGTTCAATTGCAAGAAAATCAAACATACCCTTCTTCAAGAAAAAAGAATACCTTTGATTTGTATTATCCCCAAACGTCAAAACAAGCGGTACCAGTCGTTTTATGGGTCCATGGTGGTGGCTATGTGGGAGGAGATAAGTCTGGGATGAAAGAGTTTGCGACACGTTTAGTGGCTGATTCCTCAGTTGCCTTTATTTCAATGAATTATGAATTAGCACCAGACGCACCTTATCCAAGCCAGCTCCAGCAGGTCGATGAACTTGTTCAATTTTTATTAGAAAAGAAACAAGCATATCCCATGTTAGATTTATCTAAGCTTTTTATTGGCGGGGACAGTGCGGGTGCACAGATTGCTCTACAATATGCAACAGTTCAAACCAATGCCAACTATGCCAAAGAACTAGGGATGACTGCAGCATTGCCGGCTAGCCATTTAAAAGGCACGCTCTCGTATTGTGGTCCGGTGGATTTGAAACAAATGGCCAACCAACAAAGTGATAATCGTTTTATGAAATTTTTCGTTAAAACAGTGGCTTGGTCCTTGCTCGGCACTAAAGACTGGCAGACGAGTGCAGAACTGCAAGAAGTGAGTTTAGTGGATAAAGTCACCAAAGAATTTCCCCCGACGTATCTAACAGATGGCAATAGCTTTTCATTCCAAGAGCAAGGACTAGCCTTGGTTCAGCGGTTAAAAACTTTAAATGTTCCAGTTTCAGCTCTCTTTTTCAAAGATAAGAAAGCAACGATCACCCACGAATATCAATTCGACTATCAAACAAAAGAAGCTAAACAATGTTACCAAGAAACAGTCCAGTTTGTGAATACGTATAAATAAACAGAGGCCTTAGAAATATTTCTAAGGCCTCTGTTTATTTATTTTTGTCATTTTTTCAGCTGAGAAATATGTATAAATTAAACAAAAATGTTTATTTAATGATGTTTACATGAGAAAAAATCCGTGCTATACTACGAACTCGTTTGTTAATTTTAATGTTAAAAACAACGTTTTTGTTATTTTTGTGAACAAATTAACATTTTTATCTTACAAAAACAGCAAAAAATTCGTTTAGTTAACAAAAAGAAAATTAAAAAATAAATTTTTTTTTTGAAATTAAGAAAATATCTTTAAAAAAATCAGAAGAAAACTTCGTATACTTGAGCCATAGGTTGGTTGTGGAAAGTTTACTTCGAGGGAGGAGTGATGAAGTTAATGAAAAAGAAAATCGCTGTTTTATTGGCAACTTGTTTACTTGTACAACCATTTTTATCTGTTTCAGCGTGGGCGATTGAAGGGGAGCAACAAACGGAACGTACGCAGACACAGCCAAAAACAGCAGAAACCAGTACAAGTGAAGCAACAAAAGAAAGCAGCGCACATTCTACAGAACAGTCATCAATGACTGAATCTAGTGCTATCACAGAAAAAGTAACCACCTCTTCCACAGAAACAAAACCAAGCGAAGAGCAGAAGCAAATCACGTTGACCTTTGAAACAACGGATCAAGCTTTGTTTCAAAATGATGCCAAAAGTTATCAAGTGGTAAAAGAAAAAAATCAGCCACTTCGGACAGAAGAATTACCAAAATGGGCGAATAGTGAGGAAAATGCGACTTTCGTTGGCTGGTCTTACCAAGGAAAAACATATACAAATGAAGAACTTCTTCAATTAGAGTTTTCAGAAGATACACAACTTACGGCTGTCTTTAAACAGAAACTGACACGCATGGCCAGAGCTGTTTCAATTGATCAGTCCATTGCGGACACAATTGCTCCTGTAGATAAAACAAAAGTGATTGTTGTGCCAAGTCCTGCAGGAGATGGAGCAGCGTACAAAGAATATGCATCGACAGAGGCTGGCTTGAAAGAAGCCTTGTTTGATTTGTATCAACAGGGGAACAATGGCGATTTCACTCTTTATATAGGAAACAATATTACGACGAGTGCGGCGACCACCGCTAAAGTGATTCCTGACACCGTTACGGCAAGTAATATGACCTTTTACGCCTTGCAAGGTAAGGTCAATCATTTAGTGATTACTGGAAACAGCGCGGATCCGATTAGTATGGATCAAACGGCGCCAACGGGTTCTAAGACGTTAGGATTTAATCAAAATATCTTTTTTGGCTCAAACATCACTTTGAGAAATCTAAACTATACAGGTACGAATATGTATTTAAATGGTTACAGTTTGAACTTGAATGGCGGTTCTAGTGGAAACGGTCTGACCGTATACGGTGGAACGGATACAGGAGATGTTTCAGGAAACCCAACTTTAACAGTAAATAGTACAGGTACAGGGACATGGAATTTCTATGGCGGAAACCAAAATGGTGGTAATTTAGCTGGAAATCCTACGATTGTTATTAACAATACACGGAGCGGACTAAATACATTAAGTGGGGGCGCCAATATTGGGACAGTGACTGGGAATACTTCATTGGTTGTCAATGATTCTGGTGGCAGAATTGCTTCAATTTATGGGGGCGGTTATGGGACCAACGCAACCAACACAGCGAATGTTACTGGTAACGTCTCAACAAAGGTTGCGATTACGAATGCTGCTACAGGTTTCCAATTAAGTACGTATTATGGCGGTGTTCAATACGGAAATATTGGTGGAAAAGTAACAAACGATATTTCTGGATATGGCCGTTGGTATACAGCGGGTCAACGTTTTATTGGTGGCTCTTCCCGTGGCGATATAGGAACGAATCGTACGACTGATGGAATTACTACAAATTTAAATACACAGTTGTATAGTGCGGGTCGTGCAGATTTTGAAGGAGGCAACCAATATTCTGGAACGATCATCGGAGATATTACGAATGTGGTAACAGCAGGAACGAATTCCGCTGGTGGTATTAATGATTTTAACGGCGGTGCTGGTAACAATGTTTCGAAATTTAACAAGAGTCAAATTGGGGCCTCAAATGAAGCAACGTATGATGCTTATACACCACAACAAAGAGCAGAATTAGCCAAATCAGCAGCAGCTTTTAAAGTTTTTGGAAATATTTCTTCTAAATTAGTCAGCGGTTCGTTTAATAATGGTGCAATTTACTCAACTGCAGCTGGCCGCGGTGGCTATATTGAAGGAAATACAACAATTGAAGTGGGAACAGCGAATGGTGATGGGTCCTTAGGTGGCGATGGTATGGCTTATTCAGGTGCAAAACCGACAAGCTTAGATTATTCAACGACCAATAAAAGTCGTGGTAATAATTCAGGTTGGGATATTGTTGGTGGCGGCGGCTATCCTGCTAGTAATGATACTTGGGATATCTATATAAAAGGAGATACTAAGACTGTTTTAAATAATACCATTGCTCGCTGGACATATGGTGGCTCTTTTTCAGGTGTCGTTGAAGGCAATACTTCTAACACATTGAATGGCGGGATTGCTGACACATTAGAAGGAACAGGCTATCAAGCAGCTCGAGTTTATGGAAACGGTCAAACAATCGTTAATAATGGTCAAGTCGATTGGTTTCTTTCAGGCGGTGGCTGGAATGATGCCAAAAATGTTGGGAATGTCGGTGTAACGGTTTATGAAGGAGTAATTAATGCTTCGATGGGCGCTTCTTATGGAGCAAGCGGTGGCCATACAATTACTGGTAATTCAGACAATCGCATCTACGGAGGAAATTTCTCAGGAACTCCTCGGACAGGCGCGAACGGTTTTTCAGGTGGGATTACCAATGCGGGCTCACTTCTTGGAAATGCCAAACTCTTAATTGATTTAAGAAATTACAACGGAGAGTTTAAGTTGCCTGGTAATACCTACATTACTGGTGGTCGGCCCTATGGTCAAAATACGACACTAGGAACGGATGAATCAAACACAATTACTTTAAATATTTTCACTAAAACAGGTGTGGAATCTCTAAATGGGGCCAGCATTTACGGTGATGGTGGAACCAATGCTGCGTATACCAAGAACGGCAAGATTACAATGAATATTCAAGCAGCGGGTTCTAGTATTGGAAATTTATATGCGACACAGTATTCCAATATCAGTGGCGGAAAAATCTTACGTGATGTTACCGCAAATGTTCAAGGTGCAGTTAGTATTAACGGTTTATCCGGTGGTTCATCAACAGATAATTTCACTAATGCAATTGTGAATGCTAGTTCAAATAAAGTGGCCTTTAACTTTGGGACTAACGTTGACGGCACCAATAACTATCAAACAGAACCACTAAATGCGACAGGCTTAGGCGTTGTCAACTTTACGGAATTAAATGTCACCAATGGCATTAAATTAATGGCTAATGGTGGGAACATCAAAAATGGCGTTTCTGCTACTGCCGCGAATCATAGTACGACTTACAATGAATTCGGATCAATTCATCTATCTAAAAACGCTGGAATTGGGATTACCAACACGGCCAATTTAATTTCAGCTAGCAAACTAACGGTTCAGGATCATGCAACATTAGAAACAATTCCTGGTACAGGTAAGGTAAACATTGCGGATTTTGAAGCTGTCGATCCAACAAAAGATGAACTTTTATGGATTAAACCAACGACAGATACAACTGCTTTGGTGGATAGCACAGGGACTTGGTTTGGAAATGTCAAAGCCTATCAGGTCTTGACGATTAATCCAACGGTCAATAATGCTACAAAACTTATGCCAACAACGTTTCATGGGATTGAAAAAGCGACTGGAAAAACATTTATTGGCGATAACGATGTGACAAAGGGCGCCAATGGCTATGGGATAGCAATTCCTGGTTCCATCATCGATTACGAAGTGGAAACGCCTGGAATTGTGGCAGGTGCAGGTACTATTTCTCATGATGTAAAAGAGGTCAAAGCTGGCAATGCGCCGTTAACCTTACAAGCGTGGGGCACCGAAGTAGCTGGACAAAAAGTTCAAAAAGGACGTTTGATGATTCCGACCTCAAGTGCTTTAACACCAACCCTAAGCTTCCTTCCTGACGAAGTAACAGGTTCTTGGTTGCACCAAGGAACGGTTAAGTCTAGTGAAGTTGGGAGCGCGATAGAGCAAATTCCAGAGCAAAAAGATACCACCCCGCTTTCATGGAAAGCGACGAATATGAACTACAGTTATCAGGTGAAAGTTCAATTTTCAAATAAAGTGGAACTTTCGGGGCAATCGGTGATTGTCACAGAAGATGAGGCAGCGCAACTAACGACTGTCGATAAAGTAATAGAAATGCTCGGTGCAAAAGGTCGGCCGTTTTTCAAGACCTCATTAAAAGAGACGGATTTACCACAAATTCAAGCACCGTTAGCAGAAAAAACTGTATCGCGGACACATGATATTCAATTAGAAGCAGGGACGTCAGGAGATAATTTGCAAAACAAAACGGTTCATTTAGTTGTTGTGAAAAATGAAAGTGTCCTTGCCAAAGATCGTTCGTTTGCTTTGTATGCGACAAGTGCGCATTTGAAATTAAAAGAAGCAAATGGCTTAACGAATTCAGACGAGTTGGCACAATGGACACAAGCAACGGTGATTTTCGCAGATGGTCGGGCCAATCAAACACCAAGTCTTGATGCCGCAACCTTCCAAGCCATTCAGCAAGCGAAACCAGAAGAATTAGCCAAAACGGTGCCAGCCAATTATCAATTTACAGAAGCTGGTGAAACATTAAATAAAAAAGTCAATGTGTCTATTTCAGGCGAATTAACGTTAGAAAAAGTACCTAAAACAATTGATTTTGGCAAACAAAAAATTTCTGCCAAGCCAGAAGTTTACTGGCCAACTCTTTCAGATGATTTAGTCGTTCAAGACACACGCGGGACAGAAAGTACGCCTTGGAAACTGAATGTTCAGGTAACGAATCCCTTAACGAACGGCACAGATCAATTGGAAGATTTGTCATTGGTTACAGACAAAGGAGAATTTTTACTCAATAAGGGAGATACGGTTGTTACAGAAAATGAAGGCTCAGGTTCAGGTAGTTATACAATTAACCAAGGTTGGGGTGCGGCAAACCAACGGGGACTTAAACTATCTGTGCCAGTCGAGAAACAAAAAGTTGGCGAATTCAAAGGGACATTGTCATGGTCATTAGTCATGGCACCATAACAAGGAGGAGAGAAGTGAGATGAAAAAATACCTTTTGCTTAGTTGTTTTTTAGGTCTTTTCAGCTTCTGTCATTCAGACACTGCGTTTGGGGAAGCAGCTTATGAAAATAGTGGTGTTGTCTCCTTTTATGGAACGTATGAATATCCCACAGAAGAGTCGACAACAGCGACTAGTAATTCTTCCACAACGACCGAACCCACCAAGCCAGCTGACGGAGGCGCTTCATCCGTCCTTTCTTCTGGCGTATATGGGTCGCGACAAGGAAGATTACCAGCGACAGGTACCATCAATCAAGCACCATTTATTTATTTGGGAATCAGCCTTATCACTATAGGCATATTATTTATTAAAAGGAGAAGAGAAGATGAAAAAAACAGTATTAGCAGTAGTAGGGATTGTAGGATTTAGCGGTGTCCTAGCGACACAACAAGCATTTGCGGAAGACATTAACGTGAACTATACAAGTAATGGCGCCATTACATTTGAACCAGATACAGATCCAACGAAGCCAGTTAATCCAACCAATCCAGATGAAAAAGTTGAACCAGAAGATCCAACTGACCCAACTGGACCAAAACCAGGGACTGCAGGCCCCTTATCAATTGACTATGCTTCAAGCTTTCAATTTGGCGCCCAAAAAATCACTTCCGATACGAAAGATTATTACGCACAAATTCAAACATTTAAAGATGGAACAACAGGTCCCAACTATGTTCAGGTAACGGATAAACGTGGGACACAAGAAGGCTGGACGTTAAGCGCTGTACAAAATGGGCAATTCAAAACAGCCCAAAATGAAGAATTAGTGGGGGCCGCTTTATCGATTGCCAATGCAGGTGTGACATCGATTGTTGATGCCGCATACGCGCCAACACCAACAGCAGCACATACCTTTGTTCCTGGAACAGAAGTAGAATTAGTCAAAGCAGAAGATGGCAAAGGAATGGGGACTTGGGTCTATCGTTTTGGGAAAGATGCGACAGAAGGTGCTACTGCCGTGAAATTAAATGTCCCAGGTAAAGCGATTAAATTAGCAAAAGAATATCGTACGACCTTAACATGGACATTGAAATCTGTACCAACGAATGTTGGAGGCTAAGTAAATGAAAAAAACAGTCGTCTACTCCTTGTTATTCGGAACAATGTTGCTTGGCGCCACTGTTCCTGCTGAAGCGGCGACGGTCGTTTTTGATAGCGAACAGTCGATTGTTTTTACCCCAAGCACAGATGGGACGGATCCAGTAAATCCAGAAAATCCCGATCCAGAAAAACCAGTTCGACCAGTCGATCCAACGAATCCTGATGGACCTAATCCAGGCACACCTGGGCCACTTTCCATCGATTATGCCTCAAGTTTGGATTTTGGGAGTAATGAGATATCGAATAAGGATCAAACGTATTTTGCCAGAGCGCAAACCTATAAAAATCCAGATGGTTCAGCAAGTGAATTGGCAACTGCTAATTATGTACAAGTAAGTGATTTACGGGGAACCAATGCTGGCTGGGTTTTAAAAGTGAAACAAAATGGTCAATTTCGTAATGCAGAAACATTACACAAAGAATTAACAGGCGCCACCGTCGCCTTTACTGAGCCCAGTGTTCGCTCAAATGCGACGGACGTATTGCCGCCAACTGCTACCGCAAACATTCAATTAGATGCTGCGGGCGCAGAAACTGTTGTCATGCAAGCCCCAGAAAAGACCGGCGCCGGAACGTGGATCACGCTGTGGGGGCAAGCAGAAAAAGTGACTGAAAAAAATCAACAAGGACAGCAAGTAAATGCCACAATCACACGGGCAATCTCACTAACTGTTCCCGGGAAAACCCCTAAGGATGCAGTACAATATAAAACAACTTTGACTTGGCTACTTTCAGATGTACCAGTAAATAATGGAGGGAAATAAATGAAAAAGACAAAAGTAATGACATTGATGGCAACCACAACTTTAGGCGCACTAGCACTTGTACCAATGAGTGCATTAGCAGTCGACGGTGGTGAATACCAAACAAACGGAGCGATTCAATTTGCACCAAATACGAACCCAACGAATCCAGTTGATCCGACGAATCCAGATCCGGATAAACCAATTACGCCAGTTGATCCAACTGATCCGACAGGGCCTAAGCCAGGGACAGCAGGTCCGTTATCCATTGACTATGCATCTAGCTTATCTTTTGGGGAACAAACGATTACCTCAAAAAATATGACCTACTATGCAGAAACACAAAAATACAAAGATAATGCTGGTGCCGACCAAGAAGGCCCGAACTTTGTTCAAGTCTCAGATAATCGTGGGACTGAAACAGGTTGGACGTTAAAAGTAAAACAAAATGGTCAATTCAAAACTGAAGCCAACCAAGAACTAACAGCGGCCAAAGTAACTTTAAGCAACGGACGCGTGGTTTCAGCTTCACAATCTGCAAAACCAACAACAGCGCCAGCTACGATTGAATTAAACCCAACTGGGGCTGAATCAGTGGTCATGGCTGCTGGCGATAAAGAAGGTGCGGGTACGTACTTAATGAGCTGGGGCGATAGTGTAGATGCCGCTAAAACAAGTATTTCATTAGAAGTACCTGGTTCAACCACAAAATATGCGAAAAAATACACGACAACTTTTACTTGGACTTTGACAGATACACCTGCTAACACAGGAAACTAAGAACGACAGCATACACGCAAGATCGGGATATAAGTCAAAAATTTTTGGCTTATCTTTCGGTCTTTTGGTGCTTATAATACAACAAAGAATGACAGACATAGGAGAATGAATATGAACAGATGGAAAGTATATGCAACGGTAATCGCTTGTATGTTATTTGGCTGGATTGGCGTGGAGGCGCACGCTTCTGAATTTAATTTTGCGGTCACACCAACAATTCCCGAAAATCAAGTGGATAAATCAAAAACCTACTTTGACTTAAAAATGGCGCCTGGTGCCAAACAAACCGTAGAAATTCAGTTACGCAATGATACAGATGAAGACATTACCATTGAAAATACGGTGAACTCAGCGACAACAAATTTAAATGGCGTAGTAGAATATGGCCAAAACGGGATCAAACCTGACAAAACTTTACGCTTTAACTTAAAAGATTATGTGGAAGCACCGAAAGAAATCATCTTGCCGAAGCATTCCCAAAAGACCTTACCTTTAACCATCACGATGCCTAAAGATTCTTTTGATGGCGTGATGGCTGGCGGCATAACACTCAAAGAGAAAAAGAAAGAAACCACGACTTCTGCGGATCAATCAAAAGGGTTAGCTATTAATAATGAATACTCCTATGTTGTGGCCATTATTCTTCAGCAAAATGAGACAAAGGTTCAACCAGATTTAAAATTACTGGGGGTTAAACCAGGCCAAGTCAACGCGCGAAACGTCATCAATGTTTCTTTACAAAACCCACAAGCGGCCTACTTAAACCAATTACATTTAATCAATACTGTTTCAAAAGGAGGCGAAACGCTTTACCAATCCGCTACTGAGGATATGCAAGTGGCGCCAAACTCTAACTTTAGTTACCCAATTTCTTTAAAAGGGGAACGATTAACGCCAGGGAAATATGTCTTGAAATCAACGGCCTATGGTGTAAAAGATGAAAAGGGCACCTATCAAGTCAAAGGCGCCAATGGTGAAGAACGGTACCTGTACAAATGGGAATTTACAAAAGAATTTACTATTTCTGGGGACGTTGCTAAAGAATTAAATGAAAAAGACGTAACCATTAAAGGAACCAATTGGTGGTTGTATCTACTGATTGCATTAATCATTCTAGCGCTGCTCTTATTGATTTTCTTCTTGTATCGTAAAAAGAAAAAAGAGGAAGAACAACAATCTGAGCAATAAAAAGGGCTATCTATTGACAAAAAGGGTTTTCCTTGTAAAAGTAAAGGTACTTTTACAAGGAATTGCTTCCCATAAAGTAGAGGTAGAGAGAGTGAGAAGCCATGAGAAAAAAGTATCTTTTTTTATTTAGTTCTTTGCTAATTTTTACGGCTGTCGAAATAGAACCAATTCAAACATTGGCGACACCTATTTATAATCCCTTAGAACCAACGGAAGAAATTCAACCAAAACCAGAATCAATCACCCCACAGGAAAAGTCAGAACCGGAACAACCTGCGCCAACCCCTCCGGAAGATCAAAAAACTACGGTTCCTTCTGAAGAAAAAAAGCCTTCACCCAAGAAAAAAGACAAACCTGTGGAGAAACCGGCAATGTCAAAAGAAAAAAAGAAACAAACAAAAGAAACAACGGCTCATCCCCTACAAGTGAATAAAGATTTTGTCTTTCCTAACGGACTTGGTGCAGGCGGCGATGAAGAATCTGAAAGCTATTTAGCAGCGGTTGGGTACTTTCTTTCAGGAAATGGATTGTATGGGAAAAAAATGGATGTGAGAGAAGTCTATGATATTGATGATGTTTTTAAATAAAGTGGATAAAAGAAAAATCGCCTTATTTCAGTTACTGGAAAATGCACCGATGTTAACAGAGTCAAAAGAAACCGTAATGCAGGAGTTAGAATTATCTGAATTTATCGTGAACAAAACGGTCGCTGAATTAAATGCCGATTTTATTGAATTTGGTTTATCAGAGGATTTTCAAATTGTGAGCGATGGTATTTTCTTAACGCTTAATGAATCAGGAACGGAAACTTCCGCTACTTTGATTGATTGCTATATTAAAGAGTCGTTACGTTTTGCTATGTTTCAAGATTTCTTTTTTCAGCGTTTTGATTCTGTGAATGAGTTTGCTTTAGAACACTTTGTTAGTCACACATTGGCTTATAAGGAGTTCAAGGAATTAAAGAAAATACTGGAAAATTACCAAATTACAATTAATAAAGAATTTCACTTAGTGGGAAATGAAACCAATTTACGCGAAGTAACAACACTGGTTTTTTTACAATTATACCAACGTGATTTTTCATTGTACGGTAAAAAAGTTTTAGAGCAGATTCGGAACTTTGAGCTATTTTTTTCTGAGAAGGTTCATCTTAATCAGCGTGCGGGCTATGTACAAGCTAAATGTTTTCATTTTTTGGCGGTTTCTTTAGTACGAACGCAGCAACAGTTTTATGTAGAGAAAAAAGTAGATTCGCAAGTGTTAAAACAATTAGCCGGTGACAATCAGCAGAATGTTTTCAATTGGTTAGAGAGTCTTCAAGTCCCAGAACCACAACGAACAAACGAAGGCAATTATTTACTCTTATTTTTAATTGCTGAAGAGTGGCTTCAAGTAGCTTCAGCAGCACTTTGCCAAAGATTTGCAGAAATTCAACAATTGAATCGTGACTTGTTAAGCTATTTAAAAATACAATTTCAGCTTTCTGAGGAAGTCCTGCAAGGTTTTGAACAAAAAGTAACAATCGTACATTTTAAATTGTTCCATTTTCCAATAGAAGCAAACTATAGTTATCGCAAAATGGATATAACCTACTTTGCAGAAACGTATACAGAGTATTTTTCTGCTAGTCGACAATTTATTCAAGAACAAAAAACGAATCCCGCTGTTTGGGATGCCAGACAGTTTTTATTTTATCGGTATCTGTTGTTAATGGTGGATGCGTTACCATTGAAAAAAGTTTTGGCTCCGATTACATTGTGTGTCGACTTTTCCTTTGGTGAAGCCTATAATCGTATGATACAAAAAAATATTGAAAAAATTACGGAATGGAATATCATTTTCAAAGCACATGTAGATGAAAGTGTACAATTAATTTTATCGGATATTCATTTTGTCGATTGGCCTGAGATTACTCAAATTATTTGGCTAGCGCCACCACGTCCTGTTGATTGGTCGCATTTTATTAAAACGCTGAGTGCACTAAGACCGCACTCGGGAGAAGAAAACAAGGTCGGGACAGCACCGCTTAGCTCCGAGAAATAAGAAGAAATTTCCGGAAATTGTTCTTTAATTTTTGGATAATTTCGGCTTATTTCCGAAGGAGCTGGTTCTGTTCCCGCCGTTTATCAGATTTTGAGCGTGGAGCAAAAATCCAAAGTGATTTTTGTACCACGCTTTTTCTTTTAGAATATAAAAATTAAAAATAATAAAAAAGTTGAAACTTTTTATGCTTGTGATTCGTCTATATAAGTGTACAGGAAAGGAGGTTCCAGAAATCGATGGTTTTCGATGGTTGGAAAAGAAAAAAACAAATTCGCGCGTTAGAAACGCTTGTGGATACCAAATATGAAAAAATGTATCGCATTGCCTTTAACTATACACATTCGAAAGAAGATGCCTTGGATGTGATTCAAGAAAGCTTTGAAAAGGCACTGAAGGCCATCCAAAAAGGACCCGATATTAAGGATTTTGAAGCGTGGTTCTTTCGAATTCTGCTTTCTGTAGCGACAGATTATTGGCGTAAAAAGAAACGAGAAGCTGTTCATATTGAAAAAGATGAACATGTGTTAGCCCTTTTAAATAATCCCCAACGCAGTTTTTTAGAAATTGAAGAAATTATTAATCAATTAGATAGTCCCAATCGTGAAATTATTCTATTAAAATTTTTTGAAGGATTTACGCTAAAAGAAATCGCCTTGATCCTGGATATTAACGAAAACACGATTAAAACGAAGATGTACCGCAGTTTGAATGAACTCCGAAGTCTATTGAATTAGTAAAAGAAAGGAAGCGAAAAAATAATGGAAGATTTTGTAAAAAGTGTTGTTAAAAACTTTTCAAAAGAATACCGCCAACAACCGTTGCCAACGGATCTACAAGCGGAAGTCAAAGCGCGTTTTCATAAAGAGAAAAAGCGGTACACCTGGCTTCGTTTTAGAAACCGCTCACTGCAAAGTAGTCTAGTGGTGGCTTGTGGCTTTGTCTTATCAGTCAATTTGTTTCCAGGTTTTAGTGAAGCAGCCCGCAACATTCCTGTGTTAGATAAAATTGTTCAATTAGTCACCATCAAAACGTTGACAGCGAAAAAACAGGAAAGTGAAGTAAACATCGATGTCCCTAAAATCCAAACATCCCAAGAATCTTCAGTAGCCGACACGCTCAACAAAAAATACTTGAAAGAAGCCCAAACAGAATTTCAACAAGTCAAAGGGCAATTGTTTGATGGTTCTCGTGTTTCAGTCACTGGAGATTATGAAAAAGTCGTGGACGACCGTCGCTTCCTAGTGGTCAAACGAACCTTCACAGAAATTAAAGGCAGTTCTGCGACGACAACAAAATATGACACCATCGACAAACGAGCCAATGTTGTCGTTTCACTCCCCTTAATTTTTAAAAATGATTTTTACATTGATGTCATTAGTAGTGAAATTAAACAACAAATAGCAGACCAAATGAAGAACGATAGCAATAAAATATACTGGTCCGAAAAAGAGGATGCCCCCAGTGATGTTCAACCCTTCAAAAAAATTAAAAAGGACCAACCTTTCTATATCAATGAAAAACACCAATTAGTGATTGTGTTTCCTCAAGGAGAGATTGCGCCTTACTATATGGGCACCCCTGAATTTGTGATCCCTAATCAAGTCATTGAGAATGAATTGGCAGCGCCTAATTATTTAAAATAAACTCAGCAAAAAACACGCGACAGTTTTAAGAAATGTCGCGTGTTTTTTACTGACCTAACCAAGTCAGTTGCGGTTTTACTGAGAGAAGCGTACACTAGAATTAAGCATAACAAGAAAGGGCGAATGGCAATGGAAAAATCAGAAAAAATTAGTATTTTACAAGATGTGGTTAAAATTAAATCTGTAAATGGAAACGAAGAAGAAGTGGCAATCTATTTACAAAATCTTTTGAAGAAATATGAGATCCCTTCTGAACTTGTTTCTTATGCACCAAATCGTAGTAGTTTGGTTGCTTATTTAGGTGAAAACCGAGAAAAAGTCTTAGGGTTTAGTGGCCACATGGACGTGGTTTCTGAAGGGGACGAAAGTCAATGGACTTTCCCGCCATTTGCGGCCCATATTGAAGGAAATAAATTGTATGGCCGTGGCTCAACGGACATGAAAAGCGGCTTAGTCGCAATGGTTTTAGCAATGATTGAATTAAAAGAAAAGGAAGTTCCATTAAATGGAGCGGTTAAATTTTTAGGTACAGTTGGTGAAGAAGTCGGTGAGCTAGGTGCTGGCCAATTAACTGAAAAAGGCTATGCGGATGATTTAAGTGCCTTAGTCATTGGAGAACCAACCAATTATAACTTGATGTATGCGCACATGGGTTCAATTAACTATTCTGTTGTGTCACACGGAAAAGAAGCCCACAGTTCGATGCCGGAAGAAGGCATTAATGCAATTAATAATTTGAACGAATTTATTACAGAAGCAAACCAACAAATGGCGGAAGTCACAGCAAACTATGAAAATCCTGAATTAGGTCGAACGATTCACAATGTAACCGTCATTAAAGGTGGCACACAAGTGAACAGTATTCCAGGTCAAGCAGCCTTGCAAGGGAATATCCGTTCAATTCCAGAATTCAGCAACGACCAAGTCATTGCATTATTACAAAAAATTGTCGATGAATTGAACAAAAAAGAAAAACATCAGTTAGAATTAACGATTGATTACAATAAAATTCCTGTAAAAGCTGAGAAAGATTCTGCGTTAATTCAAGCCATTCAAGCCCAATTTGATCAACCATTACCATTAGTGACAAGCGCTGGGACCACAGACTTAGCTGAATTTACTAAATCAGACAATACATTTGATTGCGTTGTCTTTGGACCAGGTGTGACCACTACTGCACACCAAGTCGACGAATATGTCGAAATTGATAATTATTTAGATATGATTGATAAGTATCAAGCGATAGCAAAAAGTTATTTAAATTAAAAAAATGTCGCGCCTGAATCATAAAAATCAGGTGCGACATTTTTTATAAGGTTTATTCCACCACAGTCCATTCATTTAAGGTTTTGCCGTTCTCATCAACTAGCTCTAACCAGCTGTTTGTTCCAGCAAAATAGAGAAACAAGCCGACTTCATTAACGCTTTTTAAGACGATATCTTCCGTTGTGACAAAGTCTTTAAATTGGCCCTTGCGTTCATCACGAAGTTTTTCACCAAATCTGGCGGAGAAACCGACAGACCCGTCTTTATTTAAAGGGGCTTCTGGCATCATTGTCGCGCCAGCTTTAATAAGCATTTCATTGCGCTTTTGCCAAAAAACAGTTGCTTTGCTTTGTCGAGTATCAATATAAAAAGGAATTTGGCTAACTTCTTTTGTCCATTTGTGGCGTGCTTTGGCTGGTCTGGCTTTCTTCGGCGCCGGTTTTTTAAACAGAGAGTAGCCAAAACGTTCCAAGATAAAGGTGACTGTTTCTTTATAGTTAGTCACTGTCGCTACCGCACTTTTCGGAATTTTGACTGTTGTTGGGGTTGCTTCCAATGTTAAACCACTTTCTTTCGCATCATCTAGGAAAGCTTGCGCTAAATAGGCAAGTTCTGTGTCCCAAGTCGGTTTCAATAAAATCGAGTGATCAAAAGAAACTTCTTTATATGTAGCTTTTTCTTCAGCAAGTCCTAAAGCAACTAGTTGGTTATCTCTTAGCAAGAAAAGAATCGCTGCCTCTTTTTTCGGTAATTTAGTTGTTTGTTCAATGATTAAGTGGGCCTGATCGGCTAAGTCAATGAGTGTCTTTGTTTTTTTTAGATCAACGGTTAAATGTAAGTCCATGAAGTCTGCTCCTTTATCGTTAGTTTCTTCATTGTATCATGAAACAGCGTCTTCGTCTTTTAACGAGTCAGCGACCTTACAATATTGTTTGAAACAAAAAGAAGCTTTCGTGGTATACTTACTCACATACATAATTTTTAATGAGGAAAGTAGAGGGACAAGAATGAAAACACTTGGCAATATTTTATGGTTCATCTTTGGCGGCTTTTTTGGTGGCTTATCTTGGCTATTCGCAGGCGTGATTTGGTGTATTACAATTATCGGTATTCCGATTGGTTTACAATGTTTTAAATTAGCGGGGTTGAGCTTTTGGCCGTTTAAAAAGCGAGTCGTGTATAGTGATAGCGGCGTATCTTTGGTGGTAAACATTATTTGGCTGATTATCAGTGGACTACCATTAGCAATTGGGCATTGTATTAGTGGCTTGTTTCTTTGTCTGACAATCATCGGTATTCCGTTTGGGCAACAGTCCTTTAAATTGGCGAAATTAGCGTTAATGCCGTTTGGGGCCCGTGTTGTTTCAACAAATGATTTTTATTTTGAATAGTCAGAGGTTTCTCATTGACAAATAAAACGAAACAGCGTATTCTGTAAATGTAACAAATAACGTTACATTTGGTTTGGAGTGATTAGACATGGCCATGTCAACGAAATTAAGTGTTGCGATTCATATTTTAAGTTTGATTGAAACAGGTCCTCAAGAACAAGTGACTTCTGAATACATTGCTTCGAGCGTGAATACGAATCCAGTCGTTGTTCGACGACTAATGAGCCAGTTAAAAAAAGCCGGCTTGATTCATTCCATGCGTGGAGCCAATAAAAATACCTTATTAAAGAAACCAGAAGAGATCTCACTGTATGAAATTTATACAGCGGTTGAATTGGAACGAGAGATTTTCAATATTCATCAAAATCCTAATCCAAACTGTTCCGTTGGGGCAAATATCCAATCGGTACTAGAAACTGAATTTACTAAAGTGCAACAAAAAATGGAAGAAGAATTGAAAAGCATCACCTTAGCAGATGTGATTCATGAAATAGAAGTTAAGAGAGATAAGTAATCTCTCTACTTTTAAAGTATTAAATGTAACTATTTTAGTTCTATTTAAAAATGAAAGGATGATTTACATGAAAGTAGCAGTATTAGGAGCAACAGGAAAAGAAGGACAATTACTTTTAGCAGAAGCTAAACGTCGTGGGATAGACGTGACAGCCATCGTTCGTAATGCCTCAAAAATAACAGATGGCACACCGACCATTGAAAAAGATGTTTATCAATTAACAACAGAAGATATTCAAGCGTTTGATGTATTAATTAGTGCCTTAGGATTCCCTGATGTGCAAGATTTCCCCAAATCTACCCAGCATTTGATTGAGATTTTAACCAATCAAAAAACGCGCTTGTTTGTCGTTTGGGGCGCTGGAACCTTGTATGTGGACCCAGAACACACAACTCAATTAAAAGATACACCATCATTCCCAGCAGAAATTCAGCCATTAGCTTCGGCGATGGGCGAAGCTTTAAACTTATTGAAAGAAGCTCAAAACATCCACTGGACCTATATTAGTCCTGCAGCCATGTTTGATGCTGATGGTCCTGCGACAGGCCATTATGAAGTTGCTGGCGAAGAATTAACAACCAATAGTCAAGGTGACAGCTACATTAGTTACGCAGACTACGCCGTTGCCATGTTAGATGAAGTGGAAAGTAATGCACACCCAAATCAACGAATTAGTGTGTATCAATAAAAGAAAAAATTATTAATACAAAAAATATACTAAGATTAGAGGTATCCTCTAGGGCTGTTTTAAGCGTATAGTTGGTTGTAAAAGGAAGACCGACCACACTCTCTAGGACTGTGAGTACAAACAAAAAATGATCTCCTTCACTGTCATTTAAAATCTGGTTTAAGTATGGTAGGCTTCGAGACCGTGTGTAGGAGATGAAAATCATGTATGTACTTGCTTTAGATGTCTCAATGGGAAAAAGTTATGCCGTTAAAAAAGCTCCGCTCAAAAAGCTTTAACGAAAGCACAAGCTTTACTTTCGTTGGCATAAAATACCTATCTAGCAGAGTCTGGACAAACGTCAATGAGGTCTAACCCGCCCTCACCAACTACAATGAAAACAATCGACCTACAAACAATTTTTCTGTCATATTAAAACTGTCAGAAGTGGTTTGTAGGTCGATTAATAATCGAGTTTCTTTTCCAAGTTACCTTGAGGGACAAACTAAATCATTATACTTATTTGTATCAAACATTAGCTCATAGAATCTGCGTATAAAAAGTATTTACAAAATAAAAAGACCATAGTAACCGAGAATGATTAATATGGGATATATCAATATTGTTTGACTACGTAACTAAGTGAAGGTAGTCTTTTTTGTTTTTAGAGTGAAGTTGTCGTATAAAAAATAGGGCGAATTTCTTTTTCCAGCTCATTAACTTACGTTATGAGAAAAAATCAACGGTTCTAACATCCAATATAGCTCTGTTCCAATGGACAGAGGTATTCCAGGATAAAAGGTAAAGAATGTGATTATTGATCATCTAATCCATCATTCTAAAATTTTATCAATCAATGAGAAATCTTATCGAATGAAAGATTACATGGAAACGAAGGGCCTCGATATTGAAAAATAGCAGAGAGCCAAAACATACATCTTTATATGGCCCTTGACACTGAATAGATTTTGACTATAAAAGTGGTTTAGTATTTTAGATATATTTAATTTTAGTTTCATGTCAATATTTATTGACACCGCTATTTATCGGGGCAAAAGCACCGCCAGCTAAAAAGGAAATTGATACAGCTACAGTAAAATCACTTTTTTGTAAATTATACGTGTAAATGATCTTGACCTGACAAAAAAACAGTAAGTCAGATTAAGATCATTAAAAATAAATCGACAAAACAATTATCTATTTTAATTTTATCAAAATATTACAAAGCTTATCGAAATGATTAATAGGAAAAAGACAAAAGAGATTAGAAAAGCAAGCAGGTTTTTTTCAAGGAAAAAATTTTTTTTGAGGGTGAAGTTGTAGATTTCAGAGAATCATAATGTAGAATATTTAGCAATTCATTGTAGGACTTAATGTTGATTCTTCTTCTTATTATTTCAATTTTGAAACCTATATATGCTATTAAACTACATTCAAAAACAGGTATCAATAATCCTTTCAACCCCCAAAATTTAAAAGTAATACCAATGGAAATCATTGTTACGATGGATACTAAAAATAAAATCCAAGTTAAAGAAATCATTTTTTTTACTTCGTTACTCATTTCAATTGCTCCTTTCAGATAATAATATATACGTTACAAGTGTAGCATATACAAAAATAAGAAGGATTAATAGCGTAATAGTTTTATTTAGTAAAGACTATAAAGGTTTTTTACATTTTAATTTAAAAGAGTTAGCAAGAAATAAATAGAGAAAAAACTAATCAAACCCATGATGAGAATAATAAATAAGAAGTTCAACTTGTTGAATTTTTTTAAATAAGATTTCTCTGGTGTTTGCCTAAGAAAAAATGTTAATAGACAGGCAAAAATTATATTTAATAGCAAAAAAGGAAAAACAAGAAAATATTTACTCATTTTTATAGACATGAAAATACTTGAAATCAATACACAAATTGAAATAAAAATTATAAATATAATTTTAGCTGTAAATGTAAATTCGGTGTGTTGCTTTTTAATTTCTGAGATATCTTCTGATAGAAAAACCTCTAATGGTACATCAAAAAAATTACTGATTAGTACTAAATTTTCCATTTCTGGTCTAGTTCGTCCATTCTCCCAGTTCGAAATTGTTTGTCTAGAAACTAATAGTATTGATGAAAGTTCAACTTGAGACAGATTTTTTTCCATTCTATATTTTCGAATTTTTTCTCCAGTATTCATAAAAACCTCCGTTGATAAAAGAATTAACCATTTGTATAATATGTTTTGCATATGTAAAATGTATAACAAATGGTACTTTATTTTTTATATTATCATGATAACATGAAGATGTGTTAACACGCTATATAATTTTTGAAAGGAAGGGATTGTATTATGGAAGCAGAAAAAATTGTTGGTATGCAATTTGAAGATTTATCCAAAGAAGAGATGAACTTTATTGCTGGAGGAAATAATAACGCTAGAATTTCTCCGACTATTGTTACTCCTGTCACACCATACACAAGTTATGTTGCATCAGCGGCTGGCTCTGCAGCTTTGTCAGCTGTTAGTGGTCTTGTCTCATATACTAAAAAATGTTTTTAATATGAAAGGGAGAGATTATATTGGATGAAAAACAATTAGACTCGTTAGTAGGTCAAAAATTTGAAGATTTATCAAAAGAAGAAATGAACTTTATTGCTGGTGGAAACGATAACGCTAGAATTTCACCTACAATTATTCTTTCTGCTGCCACTGTAGCAAGTGCTGCAAGTTCATTCGTAGGATCGTATACATTGTCTGCTTTTACAAAGTGCAGATAATAAAGTGTTTTTAATTGATAAGTAGAAATAAAAATATATGTTTCATTCTATTTGTTGGAATTTGAAATGTATGGAATTAAATTCAACGAATTTAATTCCATACATTTTTTAAAACAATAATTATATACATAATACTTTAGGAGGGGGATTTATGAACTGTTTTGAGAAGGGGAAAGCATTAACTATAGAGGAAAGAATGAGTTTAATTAAGAACAAAATATTTGATGATAAAAATAGTAGCAACATTCAAAGATGGCTTAATAGAAAAACAACTGTGGATAGTGAACTTTTCAGTAAGATTCTAAATATCAATAATTGGAAACTAGAGGAATTTAACCATTGTATAGACGAAAATTTTAAAATAGATTCTTACAGTGACAGAGTGACGTACTCTGATTTCGATAGCTTGATAGCATCTATAGAGGATCAAAATAACTTACCTAGTACCTATGTTAAATTAATCAGACCATTTTTAACAAAACTAGAGAACGGCTTAATTGTTGATTTTCAGGATAAATTATCGGAAAAAGCTATAGAAAATATTTTCGATTGTTTAGCTAGTCGATTAATAAATCTAAGTTTAAAAGTCTTTGTGTTAGAAATGGATTTTATTAAAAATAGCAATGGACTTCATGGTGAAACATCAAAAGAAAGATTTATAAATTTTATAGATTTGTATGATGATAAAGAAAAATTGTTGAATCTGTATCAAAAATATCCAGTAATGACAAGAAAATTGAGTATAACAACCTTATATTTTATTGATTTCATGAATGAATTTCTGAATAATTTATTTCAATCATGGGATTCAATTGAAGATACATTCTTCGATACAGAAGAAAAAATATATGTAGAAAGTTTGATATTTGAAAAAGGCGATACTCATGAAAAAGGGAAAAGTGTTGTTATTATAGAGTTTAATTTGGGAAAAATTGTTTATAAACCCAGAAACTTATATATAGAAAAGAATTTTCAGAAAATTATAAAGTTCTTTTCTTATAGTAATGGATTTTTAAATATGGATATCCCAAAATCTTTGTATAATTCTACATTCACTTTTGTTCAATTTATCGAGCAAGAACCTTGTAATAATGAAGAAGAAATTGAAAGATTTTATCAACGATATGGTCAGCTAATTGCATTAATCTATTTAACTAATGGTAGTGATATTCATTTTGAAAATGTAATTTCTCATGGAGAGTATCCTGTTATAGTTGACTATGAAACTTTGTTTTCGGTTCCTATAAAACTTGAAGGAAGACAAGAAAATATATTCAGTGAAATTGTGGGGGTTATTAGAAATTCTGTATCGTCTAGTATTATGCTACCGGGGAAAATGCAATTAGATTCAGAAGGAAATAGCGTTGATATTAGTGGGCTTAGTGGGAAAACTCAAAAATTAGAAAAAAAATGTACGTTCCAAAAAATTTAGACAATGATAATGCAAAATTTGTATTAGAGAATGTCATTTTAGAAGGCAGTAATAATAATGTGTTCTATAAGGATAAACTTATTAACTATCAAGATTACTATAAAGAAATTATTGCTGGTTTTAGTAATGTAATGGACTTCTTTTTGGTTAATAAAGAAGAATATCTGAATCTAATTGAAGGCATGGAAAATAATACAATTAGAATATTAGCAAGAAATACGAACACATATGCTCAATTTTTGGAGTTTACTAAACATCCAAACTGTTTAAAAGATTTTGTTGAGTTAGAAAAGATATTGGAAAATTTATATACATTCCCTTATGAAAATAAACAGATATCTCAATTAGAGTATAAAGATATGGTTTTTGATGATATCCCAATATTTTTTTCAAAGCTAGATGAGAATTGTATCTACAATTCAGAAGGAGTTAGGATACAAAATGTTTTTGAAAATACTCCTAGAATATTTTTAATTGATAAAATTAAAAATATTGATTCAGAAAATATTTCTAAACAGATAGGGATTATTATGATGAAAATCAAAGGTGAAGAGGGAGTTGTAAAACAAGATGTATCAAGTTTAGTAATAAGTAAGGAGGATAGTTACCTACAGATAGCTGAAAAATTAGCTGAAAAACTAATTGACTCAGCTTATATCGACAAAAATGAAGAATATATGACTTGGTTGGTTATAAATGATGGTGTAGTTGATGAATTTGATTTAGGTGCTTCAAAAGTCAATTTTTATGATGGGTTAATAGGAATTGCATCATTGTTTAAATCGTTATATAAAGTAACAGGAAAAGTAAAATATCAAAGATATTTTGATTATTTAGTGAAAACTACGATGGATCTTTTAGATACTATGCAAACAGATAGTGCTTATGTAGGGTTTCATTCATTTTTACAATTGTTTTCTATAATCGAAAAAGAAGATACTAACTATGAAAGAATTACACATTATTTGAACCTGTTACAGCAAAATTCTCAAAATTTTTTAGAACGTGAGGGTACAGTAGACTGGTTATTAGGTTATGGAGGTATAATCCCATTATATATTGATGTGTATAAGAAAACCAAAGATAATCAATATTTAGAAATCGCTATTTTTTTGGGTAACAAATTGATAATGTTTGCTGAAAAAGATACAAATGTAATGAAAAATATTGGTATAGGTCATGGCATTTCAGGCTTACTTATATCTATGGTTGAACTATATAAAGTTACCAAAGATAGGCAATATTTAGAATATATTAAAAAATTAAATGAAAGAATGTCTATTTCTCTAGTTCAGGAAAATGAAGATGTTGTATCTTGGTGTAATGGAATATTAGGTTATCTATTGGGACAATCTTACCTTCACAAAAATAATATTAAGAGTGCATTATCTGATAAAGAAAAACAAAGATTACTATTAAAAATTAAAAATCAATACTTGGAATCTGACTGTTTATGTCATGGTAATTGTGGGATAATTCAATTTTATATTGATTTGTATTTATTAGAAAACTCTGATAAATATTTGGAACATGCAAAAAAAATAGGTAACAAAATGATTTCTGAAATTATTAAAAACGAATATATACAAATAAGAGAGTTTGAAGGGTTTGATAATATTGGTTTATTTAATGGCATATCTGGTGTTGCATATACCTTGGTTAGGCTATTAGAACCAGAGAATGTTCCGTCAGTTTTTGTTTAAAAATATGAATTATGAGGAGATTATTATGAAAAAAATACTAGCAATTATCGGTTCAAGAGATAAAAATAGTGAAACTCTAAGCATAGTAAATAGAATAAAAGAAACGGTTCAGGATTTGAATGCTTCTTTTGAGTTTGAAATTATTACTCCCTATGATTATAATCTAAATTTTTCCGATAGCCCTAGATTAGCGTTTATAAAAGGAGCAGATACAAATGAACAAGATGAAAGAGATGATTCTAAAAAAATAAAAGCAAAGATAGAAAATGCTTCACTTGTTATTCTAGCGAGTCCAACTTATTTTGCTAATGTATCTGCAGATATTAAACTTTTCATTGATCGTTTTTGTCATTTAGCACATTTGTTTTATTTTGCAAAAAAACCATGTATCACTGTGGTAACGTCAGATGGAAATGGTCATGTTCAAACTTCCAACTATTTGAAATCTTTTTGTGATGGATTAGGAATGGTTAGAGTACAAGAAATTATATCAATAAGGAGTAATCCTATTTCTGAGAATGAAATAGAAGCATCTGTAAGAGAAGGACTAAAGTATATAAGTAATCCTCAAAAGATTTCACCTAATTTAAGTATGGAGATGTCGTTTCAACACTGGAAAAAATCTATTTCAAAACAGAATGAAACGTTGTCAGAATATAGGTATTGGGAGAATAGTGGGTTATTTTCATGTAATAGTTTAGAAGAATATTTCGATAGATATAGGTAAATACTCATGAAAAATATAAAAGTAGTTTATCAAAACGAGCATAGTGAATGTGGTATAGCAGTAGTAACAAGCATTTTAAACTTTTTTGGATCTAGAGTTACTATAAATGATTTACGTGATAAATATGGAAGTCCTAAAGGTGGTTTAACTTTTGGGAATATGAATTATATTATGAAAAAATTTGGTTTAATATATCATGGAATAAAAATAAATGATACTGACTATTTGAAAAATCAAAAAAAGCCAGTTATTCTTTTTTGGGATAATAACCATTTTGTAGTTTTTTATAAATATAAAAGAGGTCATTTCTATGTAATGGATCCAAAATTAGGAAAAGTTGTTTACACAAAACACGAATTTGAAGAACATTTCTCCTTATATGCGCTTGTGTTTAAAGAAATTAATTATAATGATGGAAAAAAAGAAATTAAAATAAATTTGAAAAACAAGACCAAAGAGTTAATTTGTAGTCTATTACGTAGTACAAAATCGATAATTATACTTATGATATTTGTAATTTTTTTATCTAAGATGTTATCATTGATAGTTCCTGTTTTGACTCAAAGGTTAATAGATAATTATCAGATATTAGCAAATTTGTCTTTAGCTACTTTAATAGGGGGAACGATTTTAATAGCAGGAATATATTACTTGATAACAGTCTCTTATAGTTTATTGTTAACGAAATTGCAACTTAGCTGGAGTAAAAAATTATCTAATAAATTTATGGAAAAAGTTTTTATAAAGTCGTTAAATTTTTTTGTGAACAGATCATCAGGTTCAATGATTTATAAAGCTAATTTAATCACTATGGTTCAGCAAATGCTTTCAAAAAATACAATCGAAAATATCATAGATTATTTATTTATGATTGTATATTTCATTTATTTAACTAATTATTCAAGTAAATTGACAATAATTACTATCATATTTTGTTTATTAATATTAATTAATTCCCTAACATATTCTAAAATAAATTATAAAATCAATGGAAGAGTTATAGAGTACCAAAGTGAAATTCAATCCTTGTATGTTGAAATATTTTCTGGAATGGAAACAATAAAATCCTTAGGAAAAGAGAAGGTTTTTTTTACAAGGTGGTCTAACATATTTAGTAACAGTTTGAAAAGTTTGAGTCAACAAGGAAAAGCAGCAGCATGGTTATCCGGAATTTCTACTACGCTACTTTTTACTTTACCTATTATTATTCTTTTTTTTGGTATACATGAAGTTCAGGCGAACCAAATGTCTTTAGGTCAACTAATTGGTTTTACAACCTTGATAGCATATTTTATTGAACCATTTTCTACGATGATTGGTTCTATTTCTCAAATTTTAATTTTGAAATCATATCTTAACCAAATATCAGACGTCACAAACACAGATTTCTATAATGAAATTAATGGTAAAAAGAAGTTTGAAAGATTTGAAAATTTAAAAATGAATAATGTAAACTTTTCTTTTTCAGAATTCGAAAAGAATGTAATTTCAAGTGTGAATTTAGAAATAAAAAAAGGAGAGAAAGTTGCAATAGTTGGTAAAAGTGGAAGTGGAAAAAGTACACTCTTAAAACTAATTTGTGGATTGTTTATTCCTAGTGAAGGACAGGTTATTTATAATAATGAAGAAATATCTAGTTTTGATAAAAGTAGTTTGAGAAATAAAGTTGGATATGTAACACAAAGTTCAATAGTATTTGGTAATACGCTAGAGGAAAATTTGATGGTAGGTGACGAATCGCCTATTGTTGTTAAAGAAGTATTGACTGCTACAGGAATAAACGAACTGGTAGATAATGATATGCTCGGATTGAATACAATAATATCAGAAAATGGAATGAATCTTTCTGGAGGTCAAAAACAGAAGATTTCCATTGCAAGATGCTTATTAAAAAATCCAGATGTAATTATTATGGATGAACCGACTAGCTCATTAGATAATGTATCAGAAAAAAAATAATGGATTATATTTTAAATAATTGTAAAACTAGTGTGATTGTGGCACATAGGTTGAATACAATAAAAAATATGGATAGGATAATTGTTTTAGATAAGGGTAGAGTTGTAGAGGAAGGTAATCACGAACAATTGTTAGAAATGCAAAAAGTATATTATTCTTTATATAATGAGATGTAATGCTTGAGATACTCTTTAGAGGATAGGGCAGATAACAGAATAAATGCTGTTGCTGCAGTCTATAAGGATGAAAGCAAAGACTTGATTAGAGAAAGCAATACACATAGATGTGGCGTATGTGGAGAAGAAAAAACTTGTACAACTATTTTAGACTTTGATAATTTAATTAGAAAGAATATGCTTAATATTAAATATGATTATAAATTTAATCAATGTGTGGCATTGTATGATAGAAAAGAAGAATTTAATCTTGTTAAAAGAATGTAGTTTTGCCAAAGTAATCATCGAGTTTTATTATGTTCTTTGCTGTGCAATTAATTTATTTTGGTTACGAACATTAGTAACGAGTATTTAATATAATATAGTGAAGCTAATTTACTTAAAAGTTTGATATAAATTCCAATAAACAGTGTTTTTCAACTCTATAAAATTCAGGAACAGTCAACCAAGGCTTAAAAAAGCAGCAAACAAAAGAAAAGTCCCTTGTCAAACGTTAATTTTGCAAGGGATTTTTGATAGGAAACCATATCATTTTTTATGAAAATCAAGCTCTTTAGCAACTGGAAGATGTTGGTTTATAGGCGCTCCCCATCCATATCATGTTGGCTCTTTATTCCCACTCGACAATAACAACTGTTGGACACCACATGCTAATTTCTGTATGAATGTTTCAGAAATATATTTTGTTTTATATCTTGAAAATTCTATAAGCTGCTTCAAATAAACGTTTTACAGATTTAGAGGTAATCACTATCACTATTTTCTGTACAGATGTTCCGGGGTGCTCCTCCTATGTGTACTAACGATGTATTGACCGGGCCGTATTTTTTTAGTATAAAGTATGAATGGAGGTAGTTATATGTTTTGATCAACAACAACATTTAGAATTCTTGATGATGAAATTGACTTAAAAACCTTACGAAACGCAATGGAAATTTCCAAAGAGAAAAAAGAGATTGGTATTTCTCAAGAGCAAATGGAGAAGTTGTTGAATAGCGCTATAGAATTGGAAACTATCGAATACTGGCTAATATTTGTGATTCTAAAGTTGTGATACAAATATTTCCAATAGGTCATAAGGGCACCATTTATAAAGAATAATTTATTGTAGTGACAAAAATCTGAAAACAAAAAATAGTATGAAAAGAAAGGCTATAAACTTTTAAGTTTTGCATATAAACGAATCTATTTAACAAAGTATTCTATAAACTTGAATGAGTGAAGAAATTAAAACATACTAAGATTAGAGGGTAAATTCACCCGTCGATGAATTCACCCTCTAATCTTAGTATGTTTTTTTTTGTTTGATTAATTATTACTAATGTATTTACTGTTTGGGTGCTCGGTATCCTGCTGCTTCTGCTTCTTCAACAGTAGAGAACCAAGCTACTGGATTCGTAGTTCTATTATAATATCTACTTCCAGGTACATGATAAATTCCATTACGTGACCCTTTAATTAAGGCGTTACCGCTTGGTGCTTCCGCAGCAGCCGTCTCGACTTCCGCCGGCGCCTGTGCGGCTTGTTGCGCCTCTGCTTCAGCTTGCGCTTTTGCTGCCGCTTCGGCTTGTTCTTTTTGCGCTTTTTCAGCGGCTAGTTTCTGAGCTTCTGCTTCTTTTCGTTGTTTTTCTTTGTGGGCATCTAATTGAGTTTTAACAACGGCTACCCGTTTTGTTAAAGCTTGATTTGGGGAGTTTAAAGCGTCAATTTGTTTGATCGCTTCATTATAGTAAGCTTCATTAGTTGGTTCTTGTTCAGCTTTTTCAACAGCGGCAGTTGCACTGGCGACTAATTGTTCATTTTTTTCTTTTTCAGCGATAGCGGTTTGAACAGTCGTTAACCGTTGTTGAAATCCTTCTTTGCCAACTGGGGCAGCAGCTACTAATTTTTCAGCTGCTTGATAATCGCTTTTACTTTTAGATTTTTCAGCAGTTGTAACTGCTTCATCAACAGGTACTGCTTCTTTGATTTTTTCAAGGCGATCATTGTATTCCTCGTATTCTTGACTTAATGAAGATACTAAGGTTGCGGCTTCATCATAGTTTTTCTGAGAAGGTTGTTTTTCAGCGTAAGCTAAGGTTTTTTCTGTTTTGGCCAATTCTTGCTCAGAATCTGTGATGCTCGCAATAAATTCTTTTGATGGTGTGACTTCGACTGATTTTTCAACTTTGGTATCTTTCTTCTCAGCCACAAAGGTGATTTTTTGCGTTTTTTCATCGGACAGTTTTACTTTGTAAGCAAACGTTTTGTCTTTTGTTTTTACTTCCTTGCCATTGGCCGTTAGTTTGCTGTTGCCGTCGTATTCGCCTTTGATGGTGGCTGAGCCATTGGCATCGGTTTCAATACTCTCTGCATCAAGTGAAAGCGTTGGGGAAGAATCTGTCGTGGCAACCCCACCAATAAATAGAGCGGCACTTGCTAATGCGGCATAGCCATATTGTTTTTTCGGTTGTTTCTTAATTAATGCTTTGATAGTCAGTCCCCCGCTGACAAGTAACCCTAATAGACCCAAAAGTACTAATACTACACTCATTCATTTCTCTCCTTTCGATATAACGTTATTATACAATGTATTGTGAGAAAATGAACATTTTTTTCGTAATAATTAATAAATTTCCTGATAAAAAAATTATTTCCTGAAGCTCAAATTCTTTTGTAAAAATTTTGTTGTGCTAAAATGGAAAGTGAGTTTAACTACGTATGTTATTAGAGAAGGGGAAATCAGTGAAAGCAGAAATCATTGCAGTCGGAACAGAATTATTACTGGGACAAGTAGTGAATACCAACGCCACCTTTTTATCAGAAGAGTTAGCTGCGCTAGGCATCGATGTTTACTATCAGACCGTTGTTGGTGATAACGGCGGCCGCTTAGAAACGCTACTAACAGAAGCAGAACAAAGAAGTGATTTAATTGTCCTTTGTGGAGGGCTAGGACCTACAGAAGACGATTTAACCAAGCAAGTTGTCGCACAACATCTCCATAAATCATTAGTAGAAGATCAAGAAGGATTGAACCGCTTGCACCAGTTTTTCCAACAGTCTAAGCGGCCAATGACGGAAAATAATCTACGACAAGTGTTAGCCATTGAAGGTGGACAAGTTCTTCAAAACCCGACAGGATTAGCGGTTGGTTCTTTCGTAACAGAAGGGACAACAAGCTATTTGCTCTTACCAGGGCCGCCCAATGAATTAATTCCGATGTTCCAACAAGCGGCACGACCTTTATTGATTGATGCGTTTCCACAAGAAGAACAATTGATTTCGAGAGTCTTGCGTTTTTATGGCATTGGTGAATCCCAGCTGGTGACCGAGATTCAATCGTTGATTGCGCACCAAACGAATCCAACCATTGCGCCTTATGCTAAGCCTAATGAAGTGACACTTCGTTTAACAGTTAAAACAAAAGACTTAGTAGCTGGCGAAGAATTATTAACAGCGACGGAAGAAAAGGTTTTAGCTAAAGTGGGAGACTATTTTTATGGGTATGGGGATGACAATAGTTTAGCCAAGGTAACAGTGGATTTGTTATTACAAAACGGACAAACCGTTACGGCTGCTGAGAGCCTCACCGCTGGCCTATTCCAAAGTACACTGGGGGAAATTGCGGGTGCTTCGAAGATTTTTAAGGGAGGCTTCGTGACGTATTCGCAAGAAACAAAAGAGAACTTTTTAGGAATTTCTCATGAACTTTTAGAAGAACATGGCACGGTAAGTGAAGCGTGTGCCAAAGAAATGGCAGAGAAAGCGCGTCAGTTAGCTAAATCTAACTATGGTTTATCATTTACTGGGGTCGCTGGTGACTCAATCGAAGGTCAACCGACAGGCACTGTTTGGATTGGGCTGGCGGAAGAAGGCCAACCAACCGTTGCAGAATGTTTCCATTTTAAGCGTGACCGAAATTATATTAGACAGAGTGCGGTTATGCGAGGGTTAGATCTTTTGCGGCGCCGAATCATTAATAAAAAATAAATATGCGAATGTTTGTTCGGTTTTTTCTTGCTTTTTTGGTACAAAAGAGATATGATAGACCTACTAACAGGAAATGAAAAATAAGTTTATATAAATTAAAGGAGGATTATCCATTGGCAGATGATCGTAAAGTGGCTTTAGATGCCGCACTGAAAAAAATTGAAAAGAACTTTGGGAAAGGCTCTATTATGAAATTAGGCGAAAAAGCTGATCAAAAAATTTCAACCATCCCTAGTGGTTCTTTAGCGTTAGATGTTGCATTGGGCGTAGGTGGGTATCCACGTGGCCGAATTATTGAAGTATATGGTCCTGAGAGTTCAGGTAAAACAACTGTTTCTTTACACGCAATTGCAGAAGTGCAACGAAATGGTGGAACAGCCGCTTTTATCGATGCTGAGCATGCATTGGATCCTCAATATGCGGAGAAACTAGGCGTTAACATCGATGAATTACTTTTATCTCAACCAGATACGGGCGAGCAAGGCTTAGAGATTGCCGATGCCTTAGTTTCAAGTGGTGCGATTGACATCGTTGTCATCGACTCGGTTGCTGCGTTAGTTCCTCGTGCAGAGATTGATGGTGAGATGGGAGCGAGCCATGTCGGCTTACAAGCTCGACTAATGTCTCAAGCACTACGTAAATTATCAGGCTCAATTAATAAGACAAAAACAATTGCTATTTTCATTAACCAAATTCGTGAAAAAGTTGGCGTGATGTTCGGAAATCCTGAAACAACTCCTGGTGGACGTGCATTGAAATTCTACGCAACGGTTCGTCTAGAAGTCCGTCGTGCAGAACAGTTAAAACAAGGAACAGACATCGTCGGTAACCGCACAAAAATTAAAGTCGTTAAAAACAAAGTGGCGCCACCATTTAAAGTGGCAGAAGTTGATATCATGTATGGCCAAGGTATTTCCCAAGAAGGCGAATTACTAGATATGGCTGTGGAAAAAGACCTTATCAGTAAAAGTGGTGCTTGGTATGGCTACAAAGAAGAACGAATTGGCCAAGGCCGTGAAAATGCCAAACAATACATGGCGGATCATCCTGAAATGATGGCAGAAGTGTCTAAATTGGTCCGTGATGCATACGGCATCGGTGACGGTTCAACCATTACAGAAGAAGCAGAAGGTCAAGAAGAATTACCCTTAGACGAATAAATAACGAGTGAATACGACTCGTTAAGAAGAAGGACAACACTTACTGAACAGGACAGGTGTTGTCTTTTTTTGTTTAGAACTAAATTGTTAAATAGACTGTTGTCCATGTCCGAACCCATCCACATCAAGCAGCTTAGTCAAACAGCAGACTATGCGGCGTTTGTTCTAAAATTTAAACAATTCGTGACGGCGGAAACCTAAAAATGTGACGTTGTCTAATATTTGCTGCCCTTTCCAAAAGAAAGGGCTTTTTTAAGTTGACACCTTTCGCGACAAACATTAGAATAAAATTGTGTGTATGCACAAATATGCAAGTAGGCATATTGATAATTGATTTTAGTTTATCAAAAAACTACAAGATATGAATTAACAAAAAGATAGTATGGAGGTGGAAATATGGTTTTAAATATTCTCCTCGCTATCGTCGGTTTGATTGTCGGTCTTGGTTTAGGATTTGTTATTGCAAAGTCACGTCATGATAAAGCAATAAATGGTGCAAAAATTTCAGCGTCGAGTATTCTCGAGAACGCTCGGAAAGAATCAGAAACACTGAAAAAAGAAGCATTGCTAGAAGCTAAGGAAGAGAACCAGAAGTATCGTTCAGAAATTGAAAGTGAGTTGAAAGAAAGCAGATTAGAACTTAAATCTCAAGAAAATCGTTTAATTCAACGGGAACAAACGTTGGATCGTAAAGATGACTCTCTTGAAAAACGTGAAGGCTCACTGGAAGAAAAAGAAGAGAAACTTGGTGCTAGACAGCAATTAATTGATGAGCGAGAAAAAGAAGTAGAAAACTTAATTAATCAGCAACATCAAGAATTAGAACGAATTGCTTCCCTTTCAAAAGAAGAAGCAAAATCGATTATTATGAAGTCAACAGAAGAAGAGTTGAATCATGAACTAACCTTGATGGTCAAGGAGTCAGAACAACGTGCCAAAGAAGAATCTGATCGCAAAGCGAAGAACTTGCTTTCCCTAGCAATTCAACGTTGCGCCGCCGATTCTGTTTCTGAAACAACTGTTTCCGTGGTCACTTTACCAAATGATGAGATGAAAGGTCGCATTATTGGTCGTGAAGGACGTAATATTCGTACATTGGAAACATTAACAGGGATTGACTTAATCATTGATGATACGCCAGAAGCGGTTGTGTTATCCGGATTTGATCCAATCAGACGAGAAATCGCTCGAATGACCTTGGAAAAATTAATCCAAGATGGTCGGATTCATCCCGCTCGTATCGAAGAAATGGTAGAAAAATCACGTAAAGAAATGGATGAACGGATTCGTGAATACGGAGAACAAGCAGCCTTTGAAGTAGGTGCTCATACGTTACATCCTGATTTAATTAAAATTTTAGGCCGTTTACGTTTCAGAACAAGTTATGGTCAAAATGTCTTGAACCACTCAATCGAAGTAGCAAAACTGGCTGGCGTTTTAGCCGCCGAATTAGGCGAAGATGTTCAATTAGCCAAACGTGCAGGTTTACTACATGATATTGGGAAAGCATTGGATCATGAAATTGAAGGTTCTCACGTTGAGATTGGCGCAGAATTAGCTGCGAAATATAAAGAAAATTCAGTAGTTATTAATGCCATTGCCTCGCATCATGGTGATGTGGAAGCAACCTCAGTTATTTCTGTTTTAGTGGCAGCCGCAGATGCGTTATCTGCAGCCCGTCCAGGTGCACGTAGTGAATCGTTAGAAAACTACATTCGCCGCTTAGAAAACTTAGAAAATATTTCTAATAGTTTTGAAGGCGTTGATTCAAGTTTTGCTGTTCAAGCAGGACGTGAAGTTCGTGTCATGGTGAAACCAGAAGAAATTTCTGATTTAGAATCTGTTCGTTTAGTTCGAGACATTCGGAAGAAAATTGAAGATGACTTGGATTATCCAGGACATATCAAAGTAACGGTTATCCGTGAAACACGTGCCGTTGACTATGCGAAATAAAATAAAAAGCGAATAAGTATCGCGTGTAGTGTCTCAACGAACAATTGCAAGGATTGTTCGTTGAGATACTTTTTTTAATCTTTTAAAACCAAAACTTTCTTTTCAAAGCGAAAACAACTATAATAAACAAGAGATGTTAAAAAGAGAAGAGGAACCTTTTTGCGTATATTATTTATAGGAGATGTTGTCGGTTCTTTAGGAAGAGAAGCCTTAGCAACGTATGTCCCTAAATTAAAGAAGAAATATCGTCCACAAGTGACCATTGCCAATGGTGAAAATGCGGCATCTGGTCGGGGAATTACTGGCAAGATTTATAAGAAATTTTTGCAAGATGGTGTCGATGTTGTTACGATGGGTAACCATACGTGGGACAACAAGGATATCTTTGAATTCATTGATGATGCGAAGAAAATGGTTCGTCCAGCGAACTTTCCAGAAGATGTGCCTGGTCAAGGAATGGTTTTTGTGAAAGTCAATCAATTGGAATTAGCGGTGATTAATTTACAGGCCCGCACATTTATGGTGCCATTGGAAGATCCTTTCAAGAAAGCCGCCGAGTTAGTAGCTATCGCTCGCAAACGGACACCGCTCATTTTTGTGGATTTTCATGGCGAAACGACGAGTGAAAAACAAGCCATGAGCTGGTTTTTAGATGGCCAAGTTTCAGCCGTTGTTGGAACACATACGCATGTTCAAACAAATGACGCTCGGATTTTACCGAAAGGGACAGCCTTCTTAAGTGATGTCGGTATGACCGGTCCTTATGATGGGATTCTAGGAATGAAGCGTGAACCGATTATTGAGAAGTTTATGACAGCATTGCCGAAGCGCTTTGAGGTAGTCGAAACAGGGCGGACGATTTTATCTGCCTGTATTTTAGAGATTGATGACCAAACGGGCCAAGCGAAGATGATTGAGCCGATTCAGATTAGTGAAGATCGCCCGTTTCAAGAATAATAGAAGAAAAGTTAATCTCGGATCATTAAGAGGTTAACTTTTTCTGCTCTTATAGAAAAAGTGCCGGTGAAAGATGAAGGTGAAAAAAATGGAGCCGTTGAATTTAGATGCACAAAGTAATAAAGAATTAGAAAAATTGTTACATTTAATTGGACAAGATGAAGTCATTCAGCGCTACCAAGCGATTGAAGAAAAGGTAAAGAAAAACAAAAAGCTGACAGAATTAGTGGAAGAAATTAAAGCTGCGCAAAAAGATGCGGTTCAATTTGCTCACTATGGCAAACCAACTGCTGAAAAAGAAGCCATTCAACGAGCTGATGCGAAAACAAAAGAATTTGATGAGCACCCACTCGTTGTAGCCTACCGCGAACAACTGATCGAAGCCAATGACTTAGTCCAACATGTCACGGCGCTCATTCAATACCGCGTGAACGAAGAGTTAGAGAAGGAAGGGAATTAAATGCCACAAAAGACAAAAAATACACCCATGATGGAACAATATTTATCCATTAAGGCCCAATACAAGGATGCGTTTTTATTTTATCGCTTAGGTGATTTTTATGAATTATTTTATGAAGATGCTATCAATGCAGCGCAAATCTTAGAATTGACGTTAACCAGTCGTAACCGCAATGCGGATGATCCGATTCCTATGTGTGGCGTTCCTTATCATGCCGCGCAAGGCTATATTGATACGTTGATTGAGCAAGGCTATAAAGTAGCGATTTGTGAGCAAGTGGAAGATCCAAAGACTACCAAGGGCATGGTCAAACGAGAAGTGGTCCAGTTGGTAACGCCAGGAACGGTGATGAATAGTAAAGGCTTGGAAGCCAAAGACAATAATTACTTAACCGCTGTGCTAACAGATGGTAATCAGTTCGGTTTTGCCTATGTAGATTTGAGTACAGGCGAATTAAAAACAGCAGTCTTGGCTGATGAAGAGGGCGTTTTAAACGAAGCTTCTGCGTTGCAAACAAAAGAAATGGTCCTAGGCTCAGGGATTCCTGAATCGTTAAAAGAGAACTTAAGTTTACGTTTAAACATCATCTTTTCGACACAAGAAACGGTGGAAGAAAATGCCGAGTTTAGTTTTTTAACCAATGAACTGATTAATCCATTAGAAATTGAAATTACAGGCAAATTATTATCTTATTTATCCGTTACCCAAAAGCGGAGCTTGTCCCATATTCAGAAAGCTGTGGAATATCAGCCAGATCATTTCTTGAAAATGGATCATTATTCTAAATTCAATTTAGAATTGAGTCAGTCGATTCGAACAGGACAGAAAAAAGGGACTCTTTTGTGGCTATTAGATGAAACGAAAACAGCTATGGGCGGCCGTTTATTAAAACAATGGTTGGATCGTCCGCTGATTCAGGAACGTCAAATTAAGACGCGTCAAGAAATGGTGCAATCCTTATTAAATGCCTATTTTGAACGCTTGGATTTGCAAGCAGCATTGACTAACGTGTATGATTTAGAGCGGTTAGCAGGACGCGTGGCATTCGGCAGCGTGAATGGGCGTGATTTAATTCAATTACGGACCTCTTTAGAACAAGTACCAACGATTCGACAGTTAATTGTCGGGATCAATCAAGGGGAATGGGATGATTTGTTAGTCGACTTAAACCCCGTTGAAGATTTAGTGGCATTGATTGCGACGGCGATTAATGAAGAAGCCCCTTTACAAATTACTGAAGGAAATGTTATTAAAGACGGCTATAACGACCAATTAGATGAATACCGTGATGCCATGCGCAATGGTAAGCAATGGTTAGCGGAGTTAGAAGCGAAAGAACGCCAAGAAACAGGGATTAAAAACTTGAAGATTGGCTACAATCGGGTCTTTGGTTATTTCATTGAAATTACTAAGTCAAATTTAGCGAATTTAGAAGAAGGAAAATACGAGCGTAAGCAAACATTAGCTAATGCGGAGCGCTTTATTACGCCCGAACTAAAAGAATTAGAGCGTTTAATCTTAGAAGCTGAAGAAAAATCAGTTGAACTAGAATATCAATTGTTCTTGGACGTGAGAGAACAAGTGAAAACGAACATTGATCGGTTGCAAACACTGGCTAAAACCATTAGTGCGGTTGATGTTTTACAATCTTTTGCAACAATTAGTGAACGGTATCAATACGTTCGACCAACGTTAAGAAGTAACACGAAAAATTTGGCGATTGTCGAAGGACGACACCCAGTCGTGGAAAAAGTTTTAGGGCATCAAGAATACATTCCAAACAGTATCCGCATGAACCCAGAAACAGATATTCTCTTGATTACTGGACCAAACATGTCAGGGAAAAGTACCTACATGCGTCAATTGGCTTTGACGGTGGTCATGGCGCAAATTGGCTGTTTTGTACCAGCGGAAAGTGCTGAAATGCCAATTTTCGATCAAATTTTTACACGGATTGGAGCCTCTGATGATCTAATTGCAGGGCAAAGTACCTTTATGGTAGAAATGATGGAAGCCAACCAAGCACTGCGGCACGCCACGCCTAACAGCCTAATTTTATTTGATGAATTAGGACGCGGCACGGCAACCTATGATGGAATGGCGCTAGCGCAAGCCATCATTGAATATATCCATCGTGAAGTACAAGCCAAAACGCTATTCTCTACACATTATCATGAACTAACTGTTCTAGATGAAACCTTAAAAGGCTTGAAGAATATTCACGTGGGTGCTGTCGAAAAAGATGGCGAAGTGGTCTTTCTTCATAAAATGATGGAAGGACCTGCTGATAAGAGCTATGGGATACATGTTGCTAAAATCGCTGGTTTACCAAGCCCGCTTTTAGAACGAGCAGCCTCCATTTTATCCGCTTTAGAAGCGGAAGAAACAACGATTCCAAGTTCAGTTCATCATGAAGAAGTTTCAGAAGTCCATGAAGAAACCGAGCAACTTTCATTATTTAAAGAAGTTTCAACAGAAGAATTAAGTGTCATTGACACATTGAAGAAAATGAATCTATTAGAAATGACACCACTAGATGCGTTAAACATGCTTCATCAATTGCAAAAACGTATCTAATTAGGAACCGAACCGGTTAGGAGGTCGTGAAATGGGGAAAATTCAAGAACTATCCGAACAACTAGCCAACCAGATTGCTGCTGGTGAAGTTGTTGAACGTCCCGCTTCTGTCGTCAAAGAATTGGTGGAAAATGCACTGGATGCAGGAAGCACTCAAATTGATATTTTTATTGAAGAAGCTGGCTTGAAAACCATTCAAATTATTGATAATGGTGAAGGAATTGCCAAAGAAGATGTACTGAATGCCTTCAAACGCCATGCCACAAGCAAAATTCATACAAGAGATGATTTGTTCCGAATTCGCAGCTTGGGGTTCCGAGGCGAAGCCTTACCAAGTATTGCCTCAGTTTCTGAAATGATTGTCGAAACTGCCACAGCTGAGGAAGAAGAAGGCAGCTATGTGATTCTAAAAGGGGGCAAGGTCGAAGAAAACCGACCAGCAGCCCTCCGTAAAGGCACAAAAATGACCGTTTCTAATTTATTTTATAATACGCCCGCTCGTTTGAAATACGTCAAAACGATCCAAACGGAATTGGCCAATATCGGTGACATTGTCAATCGTCTGGCGTTAAGTCACCCTAAAGTCGCTTTTCGCTTAGTTCATGACGGCCACAAAATGATGAGTACAACAGGCAATGGTGATTTAAAACAAACGATTGCCGGGATTTATGGCATTAGCACCGCAAAGAAAATGTTGAAAATTGAAGGAAAAGACCTTGATTTTACTTTGACAGGGTATGTTTCATTGCCAGAAGTCACACGGGCCAGCCGTAACTATTTATCAACGATTATCAATGGTCGTTATATTAAAAATTTCGCGTTAAATAAAGCAATTGTAGCCGGCTATGGTTCGAAACTAATGGTGGGGCGTTTTCCAATTGCTGTGTTAGAAATTGAAATGGATCCGCTGTTAGTCGATGTCAATGTCCATCCTACTAAGCAAGAAGTTCGTTTAAGTAAAGAAAAAGATTTAATGGCATTAATTGAACAGGCGATTCAAGAAGTGTTGAGCCAAGAACAGTTGATTCCCAATGCGGCAGACAATTTGCGTTTTAAAAAGAAACTACCGCCAGAACCTAAAGCCGAACAAATGGAAATTCCTCTATCGACTGAACAACCTGCGGTAAAACAACGACCGGGCAGCTTAAGCTATAATCCCGCAACGGGTCGTTTCTATGCGGAACATGCGACAGACGAAACACCAGTCTCAAGCGCCCCTGAAGCTGTCAACCAGACAGAAAGAGCAGTGGACCCAATGGACGACCCATTTGCGCCGCCAGTGCCAGAATCAACGAGTGTAGCGGAAGAAACGTCAGCTTACGAAACCTCTTCGGCAACTGTTGATTCCGAAAATCATTGGGAAACAGCTAGTAATGAGCAACAGGTAATAGCCGAAGAAACGAAAATAACTGAAGTATCTGATTCAGAACCTTCTCTGCGTTCATCAGAGGCTGCTGACGAGGTTTTCCAAGAAGAAATGAAACTTCACCCAGAATTCGATGCCAATAGCGCTGCGAGTCAAAGAGAACTGAAACAAGCCCTGAACAAGTTGGAAGAAGAACGACCGATAGAACGTTTTCCTGAGCTAGAATACTTCGGTCAAATGCACGGAACTTATTTATTCGCACAAAGCAAAGATGGCCTGTTTATTATCGACCAACACGCTGCCCAAGAACGAATTAAATACGAGTACTTCCGTGAAAAAATTGGCGAAGTCAGTGATGATTTACAAGAACTATTGGTACCAATCGTTATTGATTATCCAAATAGCGATGCCTTGAAAATTAAAGAGCAGAAAGAAACCCTTGCGGAAGTCGGCATCCATTTGGAAGACTTTGGACAAAATAGTTTCATTGTGCGGGCGCACCCAACTTGGTATCCTGCAGGCGAAGAGGAAAGCATTGTTCGCGAGATGATTGACATGTTGCTAACAACTGGCTCGGTCAGCGTGAAAAAATTCCGTGAAGCAACTGCCATTATGATGAGCTGTAAGCGATCCATCAAAGCCAATCATTACCTCAATGAGCAACAAGCACGCGTGCTATTAAAAGATTTAGCCTTGTGCGAAAATCCGTTTAATTGTCCGCATGGACGTCCGGTGCTGATTCATTTTACGAATTCAGATATGGAACGAATGTTTAAACGCATTCAAGACCCCCATTAAAAAGAAACGAGGCGTCATCATTTTATGCAAATTATTTTAGCATCCCAATCTCCTCGCCGTCAGGAGTTATTAAAGCGTGTGGTCCCAACTTTTACGATTGCACCAGCCGATATCGATGAAACTGTTGGCAAAGACGGCTTACCAGCAGAATATGTGGCGCAAATGGCTGCCCAAAAAGCAGCGGCTATAGCAGAGCAATCCCCCGAAGCACTAGTCATTGGCTGCGATACAATTGTGGCATTGGCGGGAGAGATCCTCGGCAAACCGACTTCTCGGGAAGACGGCTATCGCATGTTGCGCCTCCTAAGTGGCAAAACACATGACGTGTATACAAGTGTGACGTTGAAACAAGGAGAAAAAGAGCGCTCCGCGACAGTTCATTCAACCGTAACGTTTTATCCACTGACAGACACGGAAATCCATGCTTACTTAGACACCGCAGAATATGTCGACAAAGCAGGCGCTTATGGTATCCAAGGACAAGGAGCATTACTAATTGAAGCAATCGCTGGCGATTATTACGCCATTATGGGTTTACCAATTGCCAAAGTAGCCCGACTACTAAAAGAATTCAACTAATAAAAGACAGTCCTTTTCATTCGTCAAAAAGAGAAAGGACTGTCTTTTACTATGCAAACTATTAGGTGCCTGTTTGGCAAACGTGGTATCATTGAACCCAATAAATTGAACAGAAGAAAAGGAGTGGACAGAATGACAAAACCAACAGAAGAAGAATTAAAACAAACCTTGACGGATCTTCAATATGCCGTCACACAAGAAAACGCAACAGAACGCCCTTTTTCAGGAGAATATGATGACTTTTACCAAGACGGAATCTATGTAGACATTGTTAGTGGCGAACCGTTGTTTAGCTCCCTGGACAAATACGATGCTGGTTGCGGCTGGCCATCCTTTACCAAACCAATTGAAAAACGTGGCGTCAAAGAAAAAGCTGATTTTAGTCACGGCATGCACCGAGTAGAAGTTCGCAGTCAAGAAGCGGATTCACATTTAGGGCATGTTTTCACTGATGGCCCACTCCAAGAAGGCGGCTTACGTTATTGCATTAATGCGGCAGCTTTGAGATTTGTGCCAGTGGCAGATTTAGAAAAAGAAGGCTATGGCGAGTACCTTTCTTTATTCAAATAATCCTCATTTTTTAGACAAATACGATAAAATAGTTAGAAGAAAGCGACTTTTGATGAATATCTTGTATGAAATACAGAAAATCTCTTGATTTATTTGGCTAGGACTACTATTATTTTAGAAGGAAAGTATTGTTCAGTTTTAACGAATTGGCTGAAATAGAAAGTGGAGGTTCTAATGTCGAAACATTATTTTGATCCAAGATTGAAAATCTTTTCTTTGAACTCTAATCGTCCCTTAGCAGAAAAAATTGCGGATGCTGTGGGTGTGGAGCTAGGAAAGTGCTCTGTAACACAATTTAGTGATGGCGAAATTCAAGTGAATATTGAAGAAAGTATTCGTGGCGCACATGTTTACGTCATTCAATCAACAAGTAGCCCTGTTAACGATAACTTAATGGAACTATTAATCATGATTGATGCGTTAAAACGTGCGAGTGCTAAAACAATTAACGTGGTTATGCCTTATTATGGGTATGCACGTCAAGACCGTAAAGCACGTGCCCGGGAACCAATCACTGCTAAACTTGTTGCAAACATGATTGAAAAAGCTGGTGCAACAAGAATGTTGACATTGGACTTACATGCGGTCCAAATTCAAGGATTCTTTGATATTCCAGTGGATCATTTGATGGGTGCACCATTAATTGCCGATTACTTCATCGAACACGGCATTCAAGGCGATGACGTCGTTGTTGTTTCCCCTGACCATGGTGGTGTAACGCGTGCGCGTAAATTGGCAGAATTCTTAAAAGCACCAATTGCGATCATTGACAAACGTCGTCCAAAAGCGAACGTAGCAGAAGTAATGAATATCATTGGTCATGTGGAAGGCAAAACATGTGTCTTAATTGATGACATGATTGACACAGCGGGGACAATTTCTCTTGCTGCAAACGCATTGAAAGAAGCCGGAGCAAAAGACGTTTACGCTTCTTGTACACATCCCGTTTTATCAGGACCAGCCTTACAACGTATTGAAGATTCAGCAATTGAACGCTTAGTTGTAACAGACTCTATTTACCTATCTGATGATCGTAAAATTGCTAAAATTGACGAAGTCAGCGTTGGTGAATTAATCGGAGATGCGATTAAACGTATCCACGAAAACAAACCAGTTAGTCCGTTATTTGAAACAAAAAATAAATAATTATAAAAC
>OLQF01000019.1_pt1 | contig 132496 bp, 124 predicted proteins | sample 1643171 | NCBI WGS metagenome assembly OLQF01 (sample SAMEA3136702, study PRJEB25190) | human gut metagenome | reverse complement strand
AGAATGGGAGGCTGTAAAGATGAATATTCTTGAGATTGGTATTGAAAAAGGAAGACAGGATGGATTAAAAATAGGCCGTGCTGAGGGAGAAGCAATAAAATTAGTATCCATGATAAGAAGAAAACTGGAAAAGGGGCTTAGTGTTACTGCAATTTCAGAAGCATTGGAGTTGGAAGATGCTTATGTACAAAAGGTAATCAATTTGATAACAGAGGATTCTTCCAAAAGCGATCTGGAAATAGCAAAGATACTACTCAGATAACTAAACTATCACACTATATATTTTTCTATGACAGATTTTTTTTAAAAATAATTAACAACAGGGCAATCGTTTGTTAATATTTATCTAATAACATAAGAAAAACGATGACGGAAAAGAGTAGTTTATTCAGAAACATCCAGAGAGAACAGCATTTGGTGAAAGCTGTTTATGTGTAAGATAGACGAAAACCATTCCAGAGCTGTAATGCTGAAGTGATGTAAGTGTTACCGTATGCCTGTGTTAAAGGATAGGATTTATTGGAATCTGAAGTGAAAAGTTAAGGTGGAACCGTGTTAAATGCACCCTTAAGACTATTTTTTATGGTCTTATGGGTGCTTTTCTTATGTTGTTCAATACTGATAACCGGCTGTCGGCCGCAAAAAAGAAAGGAGCAACAAGAGTATGAAGGTTCTGCAAAAAAATGGTGAAATGGCAGAAATGAGTTTTGAAGAACAGGAGGGGAGGAAAGCGTTCTGGCACACGAGCGCCCATGTACTGGCGCATGCAGTAAAGCATCTTTATCCGGATACGAAATGTGCCATTGGTCCTGCAATTGAAAATGGATTTTATTATGATTTTGAATTGATTGAAGGGCTTATTCATAGAAATGAAAAATCCGTAACACTGCATGGGCCTATGAGAGCACGTTGTTTTATGCAGGACGATGCCCATATTTTTATGCGGGAAGAACAGGTGATGGAGGAAATCCAGGGCGTTATGAAGCTGATTGATGAGGTTTACCAAAGATTTGGGTTCGCTTATGAAATTGAACTGTCTACGAGACCGGAGAAATCTATTGGAACGGATGAAGAGTGGGCGCTTGCTACTAAGGCATTGGAGGAAACTGTAAAAGGTATGAATAAACCGTATGTCATCAATGAGGGGGACGGAGCTTTTTACGGTCCTAAATTAGATTTTCACTTAAAGGATTCCAATGGAAGAACATGGCAATGCGGAACGATTCAGCTGGATTTCCAGTTTCAGGTGCTCTGAAACGAGAAAAAGTGCGTGTAGAGATTGATTCAAATGCTGAAAAGCTTGGATACAAAATCCGGCAGGCGCGCATGGAAAAGGTTCCATATATTGTAATTGTAGGTGAGAAGGAGACAAATCATAAATCTATATCTGTAAGGCGGAGAGATGCTAAGGAGGCTGCACAGGATTTGGGGGAGATGAGCATTAGTGAAGCTGTTAATGAAGATAAAAGGTTTTTAAGTGCCTCCAAATTTCTATATCTCCCCTATTGACAGCCCTGCTTCAACGTGCTAGTATGATAAAAAGTTTTTGGAAATCCCATAAACAGAAAGAGGAAAACAATGAATCGCAGCTTACAGATCTGCGGATGTGAAATCCGCTCCTATATGCATATTTGTTTTTATTACGGACGTATTTGCTTGTAACCGTATGCAGGAATGATTCTTATTCAGAATTTATGTTTCATGCACAGGATACAAGCCGGTAGGTCTTATATGTCTGTGCAGAAGTGACGGAGCTGATTATTGTTACCTATATTTTTTCGCTTCTTTATCCGCATCAGACATATTTTTTGTTTGATGCGGTTTTTTAATGCCGAAAATATGCTTACCCGGCTGTTTCCCTCACATTAAAACTTTCCACAGGAGGAAAATCCCATGGCCGACAGAGGCTTCGAATTTTCCTTCAGAAGACCAGGAGGAAAATCCATTGTCCATCAGAGGACTCGCATTTTGCTCCGCATAACAGGAGGATTAAAAATGGTTACTACAAAGTCAGATCCGGTACAGCTGATTCTTGCACAGAAAACGGATGCCCTGCTCATTCACCAGCTGAAAAAAAGCGCATTTATGCCGCTTTATGAAAAATATCATGACACAGAAACAACCCCTGCGCTGGATCCACTGGAAAAGGTGGAGCTGCAGCTGGCTCAGGAGGAAACCGATTACTGGCTTATCGCCCTGGAAGGAAAGATTGTAGGCGCTGTGAGGGTGGTGAAAAAGAGGGATGCGCATGTGATTTCCCCTCTTTTTATCATCCCCGAGGAGCAGAACAAGCACGCCGCTTCCCAGGCCCTGACCCAGTTGTTCACCATGTACCCGGAGGTATTCACCTGGAGGCTTGTCACCATAATGGAAGAAGAGAGAAACTGCCATTTTTATGAAAAGCTGGGATTCTACAGTACTTTCACAGGAAAACCCACAGGCAGCCTCACCCTCACCGGATACGAGAAAAGAATCCTTCAGGAGGAAAGCTGATATGGACGCAGATACCAATACTGACATAAAGCTGAGAAATATGACCTCTATCTACATATCCTGCGGCACAAAAATTCTTCTTTTCTATCGCATCGGCTCCCGTGTGGTGCCGCCTTCCTGGTGCGGAATCGGCGGACACTTTGAGCCGGATGAATTAAACGATCCCCGGACATGTGTCCTGCGGGAGCTGGAGGAGGAAACCGGCCTTACGGAAAAGGATTTGAAAAATATCTCCCTTCGTTATGTAACGTTGAAATTAAAAGACGGAGAAATCAGGCAGAATTATTATTATTTTGCAGAACTGAAAAATCAGATCTTTTCTACATTCCTGCCTGAATGCAGTGAAGGAGTTCTGGAATGGACAGCTTATGAAAACCTGGCCCAACGCAGGATGCCCTATACCGCCGGTTATGTAATACGTCACTATCTGGAAACAGGCCGGCATACTGAAACCCTGTACTGCGGTACAGCGGTGCCGGGCGGCATAAGCTGGGCGGAACTTACGGATTTCTGATATGCAGCCTTTTTTTACAAACAGCTTGAATTTTTTTTAGGAGGTATGCCAATGGAACAGGAAATCACTTTGATTATGCCTACCGAAGCCATTCAGCCCGATTCTGTTGATTACGATGAATGGGAACATAAAATCCAGGAATATCGCAGAGAATTCCTGGAAAACGGCGATACCATAAACGGCAGCCGCGGACTTCACCATTATGAAAAAATAGCGGGCTGGCTGGAGCAGATAAAGGCCTGTGAAAAAGACAACAACAGCTATATCGGCGTTCCCGTAACCACGTTCCTCGCCATCCGCCGTGACAGTCCTGATGATTGGACGATAGTGGGAAACATCGAAATCCGCCACCATCTGAATCCGGCCCTTGAGGAGCTGGGCGGCCATATCGGCTACAGTGTCCGCCCTTCCCAGCGGCGTAAGGGCTATGCGGTTTCCATGCTGCGTCAGGTCCTTTGCTATGCGCGCACGCTCGGATTAAAAAAAGTAATGCTGGACTGCGACAAAAGCAACACAGGCTCCCTGAAAACCATACAAAAATGCGGCGGTATCCACTCCAGAGACCTTCTTTCTGAGTATCAAGGCCGCAATATCGTTAACAGCCAATTCTGGATTTCTTTGCCGTAATGTGTTACACTGTTACAGGAGCGTGTCCGAGAACCCAATCCGGCACGCTCCGGCGCTGAATAATGGAGCTTTAACCGGGAGTACGGCCCGGATCCGGAGACTGCCATTTTTTCATTATGCCCACACAGATAAAACCAGACGGAGGATTTCCCGAAATGCATCGAATTAAAAAAGGCCAATACGGCTATATCAAAAGCCAGAGGAAAATAGAAATTATCAAAACCCTTTCCCTGTTCCTTCTTTCCCTCGCCATATACCTGGGAGGCTACATCACCACGGGAACCAACAAAAACCTGCTCACCATCGTCGCCATATTAGGCTGCCTTCCGGCGAGCAAGTGTGCGGTAAATATGATCATGTTCCTTCGCGCCAGGGGCTGCAGCGAAGAGCTTTATCAAAAGGTGTCCGCCCACACCGGAACGCTCCCCTGCCTTTATGACAACGTCCTTACAAGCTATGAGTCCACTTTTGAGATCCCACATATGGTATTTTGCGGAAACAACCTGATAGGTATTGCCGTAAATCCCAAATGCAAAACGGCTGCCTGCGAAAAGCACCTGCAGGCCATGTGCGCCCAGAACAGTATCAGGGACGTAAATATCAAGATTTTTCAGGATATTCCCAAATACTTAAACCGGCTGGATCAGCTGCAGGAGCTTTCCGTCGAGGACACCCAGACGGAAGCGGTGCTTTCCCTGGTAAAGGCCATATCCATATAGGGGGCGCGCAATGAGAGAGGTAACGATAGGCGCTAACGAGGCCGGACAACGTTTTGATAAATTTCTGAAAAAATATTTAAAGGAAGCTGGCAGCGGCTTCCTTTATAAAATGCTCCGCAAAAAAAATATTACGCTGAACGGCTCCAAAGCCGATGGCAGCGAAAAGCTGACGGCGGGTGACAGGGTATGCTTCTTTTTGGCGGAGGAAACCCTGGAAAAATTCCGGGGAGCGCCGAGAGAAGTAACGGTGCCGGACAAAACAGCATCCAATTCATTAAAGCCGGACCTTCAAATTCCAGTTATCTTTGAAAATGAGCATATCCTTCTGGTGAATAAACCTGCCGGACTGCTTACGCAGAAAGCGGAGGCACAGGATTATTCCCTGAATGAATGGCTGACGGATTACCTGCTTTCCCGGGGAAAAATCACTGCGGACCAGCTGCGGACCTTCCGGCCTTCCGTATGCAACCGGCTGGACCGGAATACAAGCGGCCTGGTCATCTGCGGAAAAACCCTGGCAGGCAGCCAGAAGATGAGTGAACTGTTGAGGGAACGCACCGTCCATAAATACTACCGGCTTTTTGCGGCAGGCAGAATGGAGCTGGAAGGCGTGACGCAGGCCTGGCTTATCAAGGATGAAAAGAACAACCAGGTGCGGATTCTTTCCGCCGAGCCTAAAGGGAATAAGGCCGCTGCCCATATCGTGACGGGCTGCCGTCCCCTTACCTTTTATCCGGATTATACCTATGCCGAGGTGGAGCTGTTTACGGGAAAATCCCATCAGATACGCGCCCACCTGGCCGCGCTGGGCCATCCCCTTATCGGTGATGCCAAATACGGAAATAAAGCCTGTAATGACAGATACCGCAGACTGGGAATCCATTCCCAGATGCTCCATGCCTTCCGCGTGGAATTTCCCGTAATGGACGGCTGCTTTGCCGAACTTTCCGGAAAATCCTTTACGGCGCCGGAGCCGGAAGCCTTTCTGCGGCTGAAAACACAATAACAGGGAGGAGAGCAATGGCAACATGGAATTCAAGAGGGCTGCGGGGGTCCACGCTGGAAGACCTGATCAACCGCACCAATGAAAAATACCAGGAAAACGGACTGGCTCTCATCCAGAAAATCCCCACGCCGATCACCCCTATCCGAATCGATAAGGATGAACGCCATATCACCCTGGCTTATTTTGACCAGAAAAGTACCGTTGACTATATCGGCGCGGTACAGGGCCTGCCGGTGTGCTTTGATGCCAAGGAATGCGCTGCGGATACCTTTGCCCTGGCCAACATCCATGAGCATCAGGTGACTTTTATGGAAAATTTTGAAAAACAGGGAGGAGTCGCTTTTTTTCTCCTGTTTTTTTCCCATAAAAACCAGTTCTATTATCTTCCTTATGCCCATCTGCGCTATTTTTGGGACAGGGCAAAAGAGGGGGGACGCAAGAGCTTCCGGTATGATGAATTAAATCCGGAATATTTCCTCCCGAAAAAACAGGGGATACTGGTTCCTTATCTGGACATGATCCAGAAGGATCTGGATACAAGAGAAGAATAGCCGGTAAAAGGAGGGGCTTATGAAAAGCCAGGTTACAACGCTTTGCTATATTGAACGGGAGGACAGCTATCTGATGCTGCACCGTGTCAAAAAGAAAAACGATCTCAATGAAAATAAATGGGTGGGCATCGGCGGACATGCGGAAGAGGGGGAGAGTCCGGAGGACTGCCTGCTTCGGGAGGCAATGGAGGAAACGGGGCTTCTTCTTACTTCCTACCGGTTCCGGGGGCTGGTCACTTTTGTGTCGGATAAATGGGGGACGGAATACATGTGTCTCTATACGGCAGATGGTTTCGAAGGGGAACTGACGGATTGTGATGAGGGCTGTCTGGAATGGGTCCCAAAATCAGAAATTCCCAACCTGAATCTTTGGACGGGAGATCTGATTTTTTTCCGGCTGCTGGAAGAAAACGTTCCGTTTTTTTCTCTGAAGCTGCGTTATGAGGGAGACAGGCTGGCGGAATGGCAGCTGAACGGCAAAGACATGACTGGCAGCTTACTGCCGGAAGGAAATACTTGACAGCCTGCGGGCTGTTTAGTATAGTATTGATAGTTTGCTTTGCTAATATGCTACTAAATTAGCACGTTAATGCAATAAAGTAAAACAAAAGGAGAGAGGTTCAGATGAGTAAACCATTAGTACATACCCCGGAAGGAGTCCGGGACATTTACGGCGAAGAATATTTGAGAAAGCTGCTGGTGGAAGAAAAGCTGCACCATACCCTGCGTTCCTTCGGCTATCAGGATATCCAGACGCCTACCTTTGAATTTTTCGATGTGTTCAGCCGGGAAATCGGCACCACACCATCCCGGGAGCTATATAAATTTTTTGACAAGGAGGGCAATACCCTCGTTCTGCGGCCTGATTTTACCCCTTCCATGGCGCGTTGCGCCGCAAAATACTTTATGGATGAAAAGCTTCCCATCCGTTTCTCCTATCTGGGAAATACCTTTACCAATACCTCCAGCCTTCAGGGAAAGCTGAAGGAGGTGACCCAGCTGGGAGCCGAACTCATACAGGAGCCTTCCGTTCAGGCGGACGGTGAAATGATCGCCATGGTGGTGGAAGCCCTGAAGGCCTCCGGGCTGGAGGATTTCCAGGTGAGCATCGGTGAGGTGGAATATTTCAAGGGGATCTGCTCCCAGGCCGGACTGGATGAGGAGACGGAAAATGAGCTGCGCGATTTTATATCCAGCAAGAATTTTTTCGGCGCCCAGGAGCTGTTGGAGCAGAAGGCCGTCCGCAGGGATTACTGTGAGATTTTGCTGAAGGTGAACGATCTGTTCGGTTCTGCGGAAGCGCTGCAGCAGGCCAGGGAGCTTGTGAACAACGAGCGTTCCCTCCAGGCTGTGGAACGGCTGGAGGAGCTGTATCAGGTTCTGTGCGAATACGGTGTGGAGAAGTATGTTTCCTTTGATTTGGGGCTTCTGAGTAAATACCGTTATTATACAGGCGTCATTTTTAAGGCCTATACCTACGGCGTGGGTGACGCAGTTGCCAAGGGCGGCCGTTACAACAGCCTTCTGAAATATTTCGGGAAGGATGCGCCGGCCATCGGTTTTGTCATTGTAGTGGATGATTTGCTGGAGGCGTTGTCCCGTCAGAAGCGTAAGCCTCAGCCTGCCGCTGAAGGTATCCTTATTATATATGAAGAAGGACGCTTCCGGGATGCGCTGGAAAAGGCGGCGGCTCTCCGGGCGGACGGTGTTCCCACGGAACTGATCCCCGCATCCGTGGCCTCCAGAACGGCCCAGGACAGCGCCTTTGCGGACAGAATCAGGATTTACCGGGAAAAAGCCCGGGCGCATATGCAGAAGGCATTTTATTATCTGCCATCGGAAGGCGGATGTGCGGAAGAAATCCTGGACTGATACGGTACCGGGCAGCAAATGAAAGGATGCGGATGAAAATGGACGAGAACAGATATCTTACTTTTGCCCTTGCCAAGGGCAGGCTTGCCAATAAAACGCTGGAGCTTCTGGAAGAGGTGGGCATCACCTGTGAAGAAATGAAGGATAAGTCCTCCAGAAAGCTGATTTTTGTAAATGAAGAACTGAAACTGAAATTTTTCCTCTCAAAAGGGCCTGACGTTCCCACCTATGTGGAATACGGCGCCGCCGATATCGGCGTTGTGGGCAAGGATACCCTGCTGGAGGAGGGCAGACGGGTATATGAAGTGCTGGATTTGGGTTTCGGGAAATGCCGTATGTGCGTCTGCGGGCCGTCAGAAGCCAGGGAGCTTCTCAAACATCACGAAATGATCCGGGTAGCCAGCAAATATCCCAACATTGCCAAGGATTATTTTTATAATAAGAAGCATCAGACCGTGGATATCATCAAGCTGAACGGCTCTGTGGAGCTGGGGCCTATCGTGGGGCTTTCCGATGTTATCGTGGATATCGTGGAAACGGGAAGCACTCTCCGGGAAAACGGCCTGGAGGTGCTGGAAGAGGTCTGTCCTCTGTCCGCCAGAATGATAGTCAATCAGGTGAGCATGCAGATGCAGCCTGAACGGATAAAAAGTCTGATAAAGAAGCTGCGGGAGCAGATGCAGCAATAGCAGCTGTAAAATATCACCGGCCGGCAGAGTGTACATGAGAAAATGTCAGCGGCTGTTCTGACATGTACAGCTGCCTGGTATCATATTTTCCATCCGGCACATACGGCGCCGGCACATACAGGAGGAAGCATGAGAACATTAAAGCTATCTGAAAATACAAAGCAGAACCTGCTGAATGATCTGCTGAAAAGAAGCCCCAACAATTATGGTCAGTATGAGGACATTGTGGCCGATATCATTTCTCAGGTACGTACAAAAGGGGATGAGGCTGTCTTTTCTTATACCCGCCAATTTGACCACTGTGAAATTTCGGCTGAAAATCTTCTTGTCACCAGAGAGGAAATCGAAGAGGCCTTTGAATCGGTAGGAAGCGAATTCCTGGAGGTGATGAAACGTTCCGCGGAAAATATCCGCCGGTTCCATGAAAAGCAGCTGCGTTCCAGCTGGTTTGATCCCAGGCCGGACGGCACCATTCTGGGCATGAAGCACCTTCCCATCGCAACTGCAGGCGTATATGTGCCGGGCGGAAAGGCTGCGTATCCCTCCAGCGTCCTGATGAATGTAATACCTGCCAGGGTGGCGGGCGTGGAACGCATTATTATGACAACGCCCCCCGGCGCCGATGGGAAGGTAAATCCCGGTACACTGGCGGCGGCAGCTGTGGCAGGCGTCAATGAAATCTACAAGGTGGGCGGCGCGCAGGCCATTGCCGCCATGGCCTTCGGAACCGAAAGTATCCCCAAGGTGGATAAAATTACCGGCCCCGGCAATATTTTTGTTGCTCTTGCCAAAAAAGCCTGCTTCGGCTATGTGAGCATTGACTCCATTGCAGGTCCCAGTGAAATTCTGGTCATTGCCGACGAAACGGCCAATCCCCGTTATGTGGCGGCGGATCTTCTTTCCCAGGCGGAACATGACGAGCTGGCAAGCGCCATCCTCATCACCACAAGTGAAGAACTGGCGGAAAAGGTATCGGAAGAAATTGACGGCTTCCTTACTACGTTAAGCCGCAGGGAAACCATTCAAAAATCACTGGACAATTACGGGTATATCCTGATTGCTCAGGATTTGGACGAGGCGGTGGAAACCGCCAACGAAATTGCCTCCGAGCATCTGGAAATTCTGACAAAGGATCCTTTTTCCGTTATGACAAAGATCAGGAATGCCGGCGCTATTTTCCTTGGGGAATACTCCAGCGAGCCGCTGGGTGATTACTTCGCCGGCCCCAACCATGTGCTTCCCACCAACGGAACCGCCAAATTTTTCTCACCCTTAAATGTGGATGATTTTATGAAAAAAACAAGCATCATTTCCTATTCGCGGGACGCTTTGGGAAAAGCCCATAAGGATATCGAGCTTTTTGCCGAACGGGAAGGCTTGACTGCACATGCAAATTCGATTAAAGTTAGATTTGAATAATTATTTTTTCAGGAGGATTGGTCATGGGACAGGACGCGGAAGGAGTACGCCGGGCACAGCGGTGCGCATGCATGAAAAGAACCACCAGAGAAACAGATATCACTCTGACGTTGAATCTGGACGGAAGCGGAAAAAGCGATATTCATACGGGCATCGGTTTTTTCGATCATATGCTGGAGGGTTTTGCGAAGCATGGTTTTTTTGACTTGACCGTCCAGGTCAACGGTGATCTGCACGTGGACGGCCATCATACTGTGGAAGATACCGGGATCGTCCTGGGCCAGGCCATTGCCCAGGCTGCAGGAAACAAGGCCGGTATCCGCCGTTATGGTTTTTTCATGCTTCCCATGGATGATGCGCTTGCTTTAAGCGCCGTGGATCTTTGTGGAAGACCCTGGCTGGAATTCGACTGCAGCTTTCCCACGCCTGTGATAGGCACGCTGGACAGCCAGCTGCTCCGGGAGTTTTTCTATGCAGTATCCTATAGCGCCGCCATGAACCTCCACCTGAAAATGCTGTCCGGGCAGAACAGCCATCATATGGCGGAAGCCATGTTCAAGGCATTTGCCAAGGCGCTTGATATGGCTACAGGATACGATGAACGCATTGACGGCGTCCTGAGCACCAAGGGAAGCCTGTAAGCGGAAGCGGAAGGAATTTCCGGCATAATTCCGGGCTTCTTTCCGCCGTGCCGGAAGAACTGTGCGGATAGTATTACGGAAAAAGCAAACGAAAGAGCAGGAGAGCCAATGAACTCAAAAAAATTTTTGCCATGTATTTATTTGTATCAGAAGAGAGCGGTAAGCAGTCTTGATGATTTGCATGAGGTCAGCATTGATCCGGTGGCTTTGGCAGAGAGCTACAGTGACAACAAATGCGACGGCATCATCGTATTTGACCTTTCCTCCACTGACAGGGAGCATGAGGAAGCCATAGACATCATCAAAGAAATATGCGCCACCGTGGCCGTTCCCGTAATCGGCGCCGGTGCGATCCACCGCATGGAAGACGTGAAAAAACTACTCTATGCCGGATGCCGCCAGGCGGTGCTTGATTATACGGAAGAAGATAATATCGCAGTCACCCGTGAGGTCTCCCTGAAATTCGGCGCGGATAAGCTGCTTGCGATGACAGACAGCAGTAAGGTGATCAGGGAGCAGTGCGCTCTGATCAACCAATATATCAGCAGCGTTCTCGTACGGGAGCCGGCCATTCTGAAGGAAACGGCCGAAATCAGCCCTGTTCCTGTCATTACAACGCTTCCTGAGATCTCCCTGGAAAAAATCATTGAAATCCTGAAAATGGAAAATGTGGACGGCATCGCAGGGAAGCTTGTGAATGATAACTATAAAGAAATCGAAGCGCTGAAAAAGCTCTGCCGAGATAACGGCATAGAGGTTTCCGAAATTACCGCCGCCTATCAGTGGTCTGATTTCAAACTGAATTCCGATGGCATGATTCCCGTAATTGTACAGGACTACAAAACTGACGCGGTTCTCATGCAGGCATATATGAACGAAGAAGCCTATCTGGCCACCATACATACAGGTAAAATGACCTACTACAGCAGAAGCCGCCAGGAGCTTTGGATCAAGGGCGAAACAAGCGGCCACTATCAGTATGTCAAATCCCTTCACGCAGACTGCGACATGGATACCATCCTCGCCCGCGTGGTACAGATTGGGGCTGCCTGCCATACAGGTTCCTACAGCTGCTTTTTCAACGAAATACTCACCCTGGACGACACCGCGGACACTCAGCATAACCCGTTGAAGGTTTTCGAAGATGTCTTTGCCGTTATCAAGGATCGTAAGGAGAATCCCAAGGAGGGTTCTTACACCAATTATCTGTTTGACAAAGGCATTGATAAAATCCTGAAAAAACTGGGAGAAGAGGCCACCGAAATCGTTATCGCCGCCAAAAATCCCAACCCCAATGAAATTAAGTATGAAATCTGCGACTTCCTTTACCATATGATGGTTCTTATGGCTGAAAAAGATGTTACCTGGGAAGAAATTACTGCGGAGCTGGCAAATCGATAGATCCTTATTCTTTGATTTTTGCTTTGGAAAAGTTATTTTGTCCGGAATTAATGGTTAGTTTCTGATTATACAAAAAAGAATAGAAATAAATGCAGTATTCAGGAGACAGGCCGGTAAGTTTAAGGCCTGCCTCTTTTTTAAGTGGAAATAAGGTACAGAAAGTTCACCTTTCTATTTAGAAAAGTATAGTAAAAAATAAGTTTTTATGTTGATAATAGTTATTTTGGAGAATATAATAAGGATATATGTAATATAATTTTGTACTTTTTCTGCTTATATTGCGCTAAAGCGTTTTATATGTGCAGTGAAGAGAATGTTTGCTATATGCAGAAAGCATTGACGCGGGGGATACATGGAAAAAACATATCATTCTCATTATCGGGAAAAAGATCAGCAATATCAGCTCAATGTAAATCATCAGATAAATGTAGCCCGGCTTGCAGAAAACTATTGTCCTTTGCCCGAATTGAAAAAGACGGCTTGGCTGACAGGAATTCATCATGATGATGGAAAATATCCGGAGGAATGGCAGGAATATTTTGAAAAGTCCTTAAAAGAAGAAGGATGCAATGAAGGTAAACTGGACCATTCCACACTTGGCGGTTTAGTGGTAAATCAATATTTGCCAGGAACCTTGCTTGGGGAAATGGTACAGGATGCCATTTATATGCATCATGGTCTGCAGGATTGTGTATCAATTTCTGATGGAAGCATTTTATTGGAAAAAAGGAAACAGAAGTATACTGCGGAAAAGGTAAAGGCTGTGTGCAGAGAAGCGGAAGTTCTGCTTGAGGCGTCTGAACTGAAGCTGAACGCGGCGGAAATGGCTGAAATAAGGAAGAAGGCCAGAGCTGATTTAAATGTTTTAGCCAAAGAAGTGCAACTGTTTGCAAAAAATAACAATGGCTTATATGGTAATCGTAATTTTTATCTGGGTATGTTGGAGAGACTGCTGTTTTCATCCCTGATGGATGCTGACTGGAGGGATACGGCGGATTTTATGGAGAACCGTAAAACTGATACAGGAATGAGCCAGGATGAAATTCAGAAGGTTTGGGAGTACGGTATTATTACTTTGGAAAATAAATTAAACGAATTGGATAAGACTTCTGAGATAGCATCCTGTCGGCAGGATATATCTGCACGCTGCCGAAACGCAGCATACGCTTCCGGCAATTTATTCCGTCTTTCCGTTCCTACCGGAGCAGGGAAGACGCTAAGTACTTTGCGTTTTGCATTGCATTGTGCAAAGGCGAATAAAAAAAGACATATTTTCTATGTTGCGCCCTTTAAAAGTATACTGGAACAAAATGCGAGTGTTATCAGAACAAGTCTGGATATGCCAGATATGATATTGGAACATCACAGTGATGTGGTTCAGGAAGAGGTGAAAGGACAGCAACGTTATGAGCGGCTCATAGAAAACTGGGATGAAGTGCCGGTGATAGTGACCACTGCAGTACAGTTTTTTCAGACGCTGTTCAAGGAAAAGAGGAGCAGTATCCGTCGGTTTCACAGTCTGTGTGACAGTGTAATCATTTTTGATGAGGTACAGGCTATGCCTGTTAAGCTGCTGCAGCTATTTAATCTGGCGGTTAATTTTCTGACACAGTTCTGCAATACAACGATTGTTCTATGTACGGCAACACAGCCGCTTTTGGACAGGCTTCCTGAAAACAGAATGCTGCCGCCGGTTGATATGGTCAACAGTATTTCAGCATATAAAGAGGTTTTCAGGCGTGTGGAATTTCATGATTGTACGCAAGATTGCGGAAAGGGTTTCAATATTTCACAGGCGGTTGATTTTATTTTGGAAAAATCACGGCAGATGGATCAGGTACTCATGATATGCAATACAAAATCCTGCGCACTTGATATTTACGAGCAGCTGAAGGGGAAAACAGAGGGAGGTTTATACCATTTGAGCACACTGATGTGTGCTGAGCACAGAAGTAATGTTTTGAAAGAAATCAGAGAACGTCTTGACAGGAATGAAAAGGTAATCTGCATCAGTACGCAATTGGTGGAAGCTGGTGTGGACTTTTCTTTTCAATGTGTGATTCGGTCTCTGGCAGGTCTTGATAACCTAATACAGGCAGCGGGAAGATGTAACCGGAACGGAGGGCCGGAAAAAGGGCTGGTCTGTCTTATCAAAATGTCTGAGGAAGCGGAAAGAATCTCCTCTCTTAAGGATATCAGAACGGCACAAGAAGCTATGTTGTGTACGCTTCAGGCATACCGTAAAAGCCCGGAAAGTTTTAGAGAAAGGTTGGATTCAGAGGAAGCGGTTACATTGTATTTCAAATATTATTTGATGGAACGCAAAGATGAAACCTCTTATCCGGTACTGAAGGAATGGGGAAGGAGCAGCCTGGTAGAGCTACTGTCCGATAATAAAATTTTTGCTGCCGAGAAAAAAGAAATCAGGCTGAAGCAGGCGTTCCTGAGCGCAGGACAGATTTTCACTGTAATTGATGATAAGGGTTTGAAAAATATTCTAGTCCCTTATAGGGAAGGTAAAGGACTGATTCAGGCTCTTCAGAGCGAGGCAGATCCTGAACAGAAAAGAATTATTTTGCGAAAGCTGCAGCGTTATTCGGTGGGAGTATCAGAAAAAACACTGAAAAATTTGGGGAACGCGGTTTATGGGATTGAAGAAAATCGGGTGCTGGTTTTGGCAGAAGGTTATTATGATGAAAACGTTGGTCTTAAGGAGGAACCATCGGCATTGAATTTTTTGAATTTTTAAGAAGGAGGGAGATAAAAGGTGCAGGCTAAATACAGAAATACGGTGGAATTTCAGGTCAGCGGTGATTATGCATTATTTTCGGATCCGGTTACCAGAGTCGGCGGTGAAAAATTTTCTTATCAGATTCCTACCTATGAAGCTATCAAAGGGATTCTGCAAAGTATATATTGGAAACCGACGATAATTTGGCGTATTGATGAGTTGAGAGTGATGAATCCCATCCAGACGGAGACAAAAGCGATTCGTCCAATCGCGTATAATGGGGGAAATGACCTTTCCTATTATACTTACCTGAAAGATGTGCGTTATCAGGTAAGGGCGCATTTTGTCTGGAATGAGAACCGCCCTGAACTGGAAGGGGACAGAGATGAAAATAAACATCATAATATTGCCAAACGGATGATTCAAAGAGGCGGACGGAGAGATATCTTCCTGGGGACCAGAGAATGTCAGGGATATGTGGAACCCTGTGTGTTTGGGGAAGGAGAAGGTTATTATGATACTCCCTCCAGAGAGGTGGCTTTCGGTTTTATGTATCATGGAATTACATATGCCGATGAAGCCGTGCTGGAGGAGGACAGAGGAAAAATGACTGTTCGGTTTTGGCGGCCGGTCATGAAGAATGGGTATGTGACTTTTTTGGCTCCGGAGGAATGTTCGGATAAACGGATGATTCATGAAATGGGAATAAAGGCCTTTCCGGATAAAAAATTCAGCGGTCTTCAGGAATTTTCGGAAGAAGGTGATGAGGAATGAACTGGATAGCAGAATTATGCGATTTGTATGATAAAAATCAGCATCTGGCTGGCAGGATGGGGGAAGATCATATTGTTTTGCTTCCGCCCTACCATACTACGGTAGCGGCACAAATTACGGTGACGATTGACGGAGACGGCAATTTTCTGCGAGCGGAAACGGTACCGGACGAGGACAAGCTGACTATTATTCCCGTAACTGAAAAATCGGCCAGCAGAACGGCAGGAATTGAGCCTCACCCGCTTTGTGACAATCTGAAATATCTCGCGGCGGATTATAATCAGTTTGTCAAAGGAAAAGACTGCTCTAAAAACCATTTGCTGTACATGGAACAGCTGAAGAAATGGGCGGATTCCTCTTACTGCCATTCAAAAGTTAAGGCTGTTTATCAGTATCTGGAAAAAGGTACGTTGATGAAGGATCTTAATAATCAAGGTATCTTTATACAGGATGAATCGGGAAAGATTTCCGAAAAGGCAAAAATACAGATTGTTGCTCAAACGGACGCATTTATACGGTTTCAAATAGATACAGGGGAAGTATTACCGGAAGATGCGCTGATGGATGACAGCGGCAGTTTGTCAGTGAAATGCTGGAAAGACTGTTCTTTACAACAAAATTACATAGAATATTGCAGATCTCAGCAAAAAGAGACAGGACTTTCCTACCTGACAGGCGACTTAACGCAAATTTCCTGGCTGCAGCCCAAGAAGATTCGGAATGAAGGAGATGGAGCGAAGCTGATTTCTGCAAATGATGAATCTAACTATACTTACCGCGGGCGTTTTGCCAATAAAGAAGAGGCTTTTTCCATCGGCTATGAGGATTCCCAAAAGGCTCACAATGCACTTAAATGGCTTCTGCGGAAGCAGGGAACGAATTATGGAAGCCTATACCTTGTGACCTGGGAATCCGATTTAAAAACTGTGGCGGACTGGCAAAGCAGTTCGGATGAGTTATGCATACAGGCAGAAGCATTACCGGACGAAGTCTCCGAAGAGGAAGAAGAATTTTCCGATGAAGTATGGGATGAGGAAGAAGAACAATATAAGGGAACCGGAGAAGCCGGGGCAATGCGTTTCCGACAGGCAATAAAAGGATACCGCAAAAATCTGACTCAGACTTCCAATACCATGATTATGGCCTTTGATGCTGCAACAACAGGTCGTTTGGCTATGGTGGAATGCAGAAGCTATGATTCCTCCCGATATCTGGACAGCCTTCAGAGCTGGTATGAACGTTGCGAATGGAGGCAGCCAAAGAGCAGTAAAGAAAGAGGGCGGTATATTTATTATGGTATGGTAGGGATTAAGGATGCCGCAGAGCTTTTATACGGAACGGAACAAAACGGTTATTTCTCCCTTTCGGGGAAAGAAGAACGTTATAAAGATGTGGTGAAGCGATGGATGCCCTGTATTCTCGATAAAAAAGAGGTTCCGGCAGACATGGTGAGACTTGCTGTACAACGGGCATCTTCGCCGGTTTCATTTGAAAGCCGTTTTCTATGGGAAAGAATTCTGGCACTGGCATGCTCACTTGTAAAACAACAGATTGAAAAAAGGTATGGGGAGGTATATACGATGGCATTGGATAAAAAATGTCGAAAGAGGGAATATTTGTTTGGCCGACTGCTGGCCGTGGCGGACAGAATTGAGTATCGTACTTTTGATAAGGAGGACGGACGGGAAACGAATGCAAAACGTTATATGAGCGCATTCTCCCAGCACCCTTACAGAACGTGGAAGGTTCTGGAGGAAAAGCTGGAACCATATTTTATGCGCTTAAAGGCTCCGGAGCGTCTTGTGTACCAGAGACTGCTGGATGATATCTGTAACCTGTTTGAAATAGAAGACTTTGAAAATGATACGGCACTGAATGGCTTATATTTACTGGGATTTCATAATCAATCCTATGCCCTGAAAGAGAAAAAGAAAGAAGAGGAGGAATAAATAATGAGTGAACTGAAAGGGAAAATTGATTTTGTGGCATTAATATCTGCAACGGAGGCTAATCCGAATGGAGATCCGCTGAATGGGAACCGTCCGAGAGAAAATTTTGATGGGTTTGGGGAAATCTCTGATGTTTGTATCAAGAGAAAAATAAGAAACCGCTGGCAGGATATGGGACAGAAAATTTTTGTACAATCGGATGATCGTTCGGATGATACATATAGCAGTCTGAAGGAACGTGCGGATGGATATACCCCTTTGCAGGAGGAAATCAAGAAAGGGAAAAAGGCTGATCGGGATAAATGTGCACAACTGGCCTGTCAGGAATGGCTGGATGTCCGCAGCTTCGGACAGGTATTCGCTTTTAAAGGCGTAGAAGTATCTCTTGGCGTAAGAGGACCGGTATCTATTCATCAGGCTGTCAGTGTTTCTCCGGTAGATATTGTCAGCATGCAGATTACCAAAAGTGTAAACAGTGAGGCCGGTAAAGAGGGAAAGGCTTCCGATACCATGGGAACAAAGCATAGGATTGAGTTTGGACTTTATGTATTAAAAGGCAGCGTTAACGTGCAGCTGGCGGAAAAAACAGGGTTTTCTGAGGAAGATGCCCAACTGCTGAAAGAAGCGTTGAAGACTTTGTTTGAAAACGATGCATCCTCAGCAAGGCCGGAAGGAAGCATGGAAGTCTGCCGGCTTTACTGGTGGCAGCATGAAGAAAAGATGCCTGCGGTTTCTACCGCAAAGGTACATCGAAGTGTAAAAATTGAGAAGAAAACGGACCATCCAAGATCCTTTAACGATTATGATATTTATTATGAAAATCCTGGTTGTGTAGAACCGGAGGTGTATGATTTTGTATGAGGAAGATGAATTTCTGCAGCTGTCCGGCATACAGCATTTTGCATTCTGCAGGAGACAATGGGCGCTTGCTTATATAGAGCTTCAGTGGTCGGAAAATGTGCGGACTGTGGAAGGAAAACTTCTTCATGAAAAGGCTCATGATGTGATGAGCAGGGAAAAGCGCGGAGACCTGCTCATCTCCCGGGCCATGCCGATCAGCTCCAGAGAGCTTGGTATCAGCGGAGAATGTGATATCGTAGAATTTCATCGGGCGGAAGCTGGCGAGGGGATTTTTCTTCAGGGTCAGGAGGGGGAATGGTCTGTAATACCTGTTGAATATAAAAGGGGTTCACCGAAACCGAATCAGGTTGATATTCTTCAGCTGGCTGCACAGGCAATGTGTCTGGAAGAGATGCTATGCTGCAGTATTCCATATGGATACCTTTATTATGGAGAGATCCGGCACAGGGAAAAAGTCGAACTGACTGAATCAGTGAGAAATGAAGTAAAGTCGATGTTCCAGGAGATGCACCAATATTTTGCAAGGAGATATACACCGAAGGTCAAATGGAGCAAGAGTTGCAATGCCTGTTCCTTACGTGATATTTGTCTGCCTGTGCTTGGAAAAGGAAAGTCAGCCGGAAGTTATGTAGAGGAACATATTGAAGAATAATTGGCTGTATGAAGTTTATGGAATCTGCACGATATTGAATGGTGAAAGGGACCGGGGGAAAAGCTGTGAAGAGATTATTGAATACACTTTATGTGACATCTCATAACCGTTACTTGTCTCTGGACGGGGAAAATATTGTTGTTTTGGAGAAAGAAAAGGAAGTTGGAAGAGTGCCGCTCCATAATCTGGAGGCCATTGTTACTTTTGGCTATACTGGTGCAAGTCCGGCACTCATGGGTGCATGTGCAGAACGAAATATCGGTCTGACTTTCCTTTCCGGGAATGGCAGGTTTATTGCGCGGGTAACAGGAGAAGTATATGGAAATGTGACGCTTCGCAAAGAACAGTATCGCAGAAGTGAGTCAGAAGAAGAAAGTCTGAAAATTGCAAGGAATTGTATTGCCGGAAAGGTCTATAATTCCCGTTGGATTGTGGAGAGGGCAGCGAGAGATTATCCTCTACGGCTGGATGTCGAGAAGCTGAAGAGTAAATCAGCTTTCCTTGCACAATCCCTTAAAAAGATCCGTACCTGTCCTGATGCGGCTGCGCTCAGGGGATTGGAAGGAGAAGCAGCCTCTGTGTATTTTTCTGTTTTTGATGATATGATTTTGCAGCAGAAGGATACCTTTTCATTTCATGGCCGGAATAAAAGACCTCCGCGGGATGAAGTAAATGCAATGCTGTCTTTTGCCTATACCCTGTTAACGTCTATGTGTGCCAGCGCACTGGAGACAGTAGGGCTTGATCCTTATGTAGGTTTTTTTCATACAGATCGTCCGGGCAGAAAATCGCTGGCGCTGGATATGGTTGAAGAATTCCGCAGTGTGATGGCGGATCGGTTTGTATTGACTTTAATCAATAAGAAAATTGTAAATGAAAAGGGATTCCAGCGAAAAGAAAGCGGTGCTGTGATTATGGATGAAGAACTGCGGAAAATTTTCCTTTCCTCCTGGCAGTCTAAAAAGCAGGAGATAATCACACACCCATTTTTAGGAGAAAAAGTAGAGTGGGGAATGCTGCCTTATGTTCAGGCAATGCTTTTAGCAAGATATCTGCGAGGGGATTTGGATGAATATCCGCCTTTTTTCTGGAAATAAGAATTTTCGGTATAAAAGGTTGTATCATCTGGGTAAGGTGTTTTGAAAAGTGTTATGCTATCTTGAAACGTTATTTCAAAATAATGTGCTTCTGTATTGCCCTTTTATATCAAAGACATAACAGGCGTAATGTGGCAATAACATAGCATTAAAGGAGCAAAAATGCTGGTATTGATAACATATGATGTGAATACAGAAACTGTAGCAGGTCGAAGTCGTTTGCGAAAAGTTGCAAAGCAATGTACAAATTACGGTCAAAGAGTACAGAATTCTGTTTTTGAATGCAATATGGATGCAGCTAAATGTCGGCAGGTAAAGGCGATTCTGGAAGAAATTATAGATAAGGATAAAGATAGCCTGCGCTTTTACTATCTTGGAGATAATTATAAAAATAAAGTGGAGCATATAGGCGCAAAGCCTGGATTTGATGTAACAGAAACTTTATTTATTTAAATTGTACTGTTCAGTACCGTCTCAGTATATGCCAAAATCCATCCTGAGGAGCAGAATGGATCACTGCCCAACTTCAGAATGGGTTGCTCCACTCCGCTAGCTTTCCAATAAGGCTCAGCGGGAACTCAACTGGTCGTTATTGCATAAGTCTTATCAGCGAATGTGCTTGGAAGTAAAAGTGTCTCCAGAATATGCTGGAAGGCACCAACACCAAACTGTCTGGCAAAGTGTCAGAAACGAATTGCTGTTACTTTCTGAAGAACTTAACATCAAAAATCTGGATAAAGAGATTTACAATTTTACGAAAACGGAAGAAAAACAGGCGTCCCAGGCAATTCAGAAAGTCACTGGTATAGGGAATGCCAGCTCATAGGCTGTCATTTCAGACATCGAAACAGATACGGGCTGTTTTCCTACAGACAGGTACATTTCTTCCTGGATAGGGTTATGTCAAGGTGATAACGGGAGTGTCAAAAAACGATAGTCCGGTAAAACGGGAAGGAAAGCGCTCTTTTGCGAACAACGCTGATTGTCTGTGCACATTCAGCTGTCAAGAATAAAAATTACTGTTTCCATACGTAGGTCATGAAGAGCAGTGTTCACAGGAGGTAAGCTTGCCTATGCCGCAGTTGTCCATTTCATGCTCGCAGCCATTTAATAAATCCTCAAAGTCGGAGTGGTTCTTAGGTTCCTGGAGTTTTGATTACTACAACCAATTCAACAAGGAACGTAAGAACAATGCATATCTGATAAAATTAAAAGTACTTTTCTGGGAATTATCAGTAGTTGCTACCTGAATCTTAAAGAAAAGTTCAAAAAACGCTTTTTAAATTTGTGATGGATTGTTTGCGCTTTTTTGGTATCCGGAAGGTCATTTTTCACAGTAAACAGCCTTCGGTGATGAATTTTGGCGTTCCTGATACATATTTAGTCTAATTTTATGTGGATGATTCATTTTGTGGATAATGTAATCAGAACAAAGAATACTAAAGGTTTGTTTGAGTATGAGATGCTGGTGCGAATGTGAAGTGAACATAAAGCCCCCGGGAGATTCGCACCATGTATTTTCGAAAAAAAGAATAATTTATTTTAGACATATGATAATTTTGAAAATCTAGTTGATAATATTATTGCTTTTATGTCAAAATTAGATATAAAATGTCTTGATGAAGGATATTCATTTGTTGATATTTGCGGTCTTCCTCTGTATAGAGGAAGTGGATTGAAATACGGGCACACTGTTCAACTACAACCAGGCACGGGTCTTCCTCTGTATAGAGGAAGTGGATTGAAATTGCAAGGAATGTATACCAGGCGGCAGTGGACGCGTCTTCCTCTGTATAGAGGAAGTGGATTGAAATACTATGGCGACATGTCAGGTCTGGCCGTAAAACGTCTTCCTCTGTATAGAGGAAGTGGATTGAAATACCTTGTCTTTAAGCATAATAATTTCATCCATCGGTCTTCCTCTGTATAGAGGAAGTGGATTGAAATAGTTCGAATTCAAGAATGCTCATGACACACTGTTTGTCTTCCTCTGTATAGAGGAAGTGGATTGAAATAGTTTTTTCATGTGTTCTCCTTCTGCCCGCATCTGAGTCTTCCTCTGTATAGAGGAAGTGGATTGAAATATGTAATAATCGTGCTTATTTTATGGATGATTTGTCTTCCTCTGTATAGAGGAAGTGGATTGAAATTAATAATTACGGAAGCACTGTCTATGTTCTGTAAGTCTTCCTCTGTATAGAGGAAGTGGATTGAAATATTCATAAATGGCTACAAAGAAATGGTGGAACGCTGTCTTCCTCTGTATAGAGGAAGTGGATTGAAATACTGTTGTGCTTTCCATATTATTTGCCCCTTCTTTGTCTTCCTCTGTATAGAGGAAGTGGATTGAAATAGTATTCTTGCTTTGGGAATGGGTTTCGCTTTTTGTCTTCCTCTGTATAGAGGAAGTGGATTGAAATATATTCCTGGCTACAGGCATCCACAAAGTTTAGGTCTTCCTCTGTATAGAGGAAGTGGATTGAAATAATTTCTTTCATTTTTCCTTCTTTCTCCCGGCGCGTCTTCCTCTGTATAGAGGAAGTGGATTGAAATAACTGGATTACAAAGGGCTTTAACGCAATGGTAACCGTCTTCCTCTGTATAGAGGAAGTGGATTGAAATGCATAATCATGCAAGATATAGATTCTGAATCTGCCGTCTTCCTCTGTATAGAGGAAGTGGATTGAAATGGCTATAACCTCTGCGGTCTGACCGAACAGGAAGTCTTCCTCTGTATAGAGGAAGTGGATTGAAATATTAAAGGTTGGTTTAAAAGTATCCAGGCGCAGAGTCTTCCTCTGTATAGAGGAAGTGGATTGAAATAAGTATGCAGTATTATGTGACAATATTATCGGTTGTCTTCCTCTGTATAGAGGAAGTGGATTGAAATATCGATGAGATTCAATTGGAATATAATTCCCTTGGTCTTCCTCTGTATAGAGGAAGTGGATTGAAATGAAAAAATACACTTGCAGAAACACAAAGATTTCAGTCTTCCTCTGTATAGAGGAAGTGGATTGAAATGCTTTGCGGGATGGCGTTCCCTTCCTTGTTTCCGTCTTCCTCTGTATAGAGGAAGTGGATTGAAATATTCCTATCACCTGCGTTGATTGCGCAGGTGATAGTCTTCCTCTGTATAGAGGAAGTGGATTGAAATGGTGCGGTCGCTCATTTTGAATACTTTGGTATTGTCTTCCTCTGTATAGAGGAAGTGGATTGAAATATCGTTGCCAATAAAATCAAAGTAATGTAAGGAGGTCTTCCTCTGTATAGAGGAAGTGGATTGAAATTCCTATCAGCCCCTGGTTCCCCGCTTCCGCCTCCGGTCTTCCTCTGTATAGAGGAAGTGGATTGAAATTTCGCTGGCGGACAATCCTCCCGCGGATAGCTACGTCTTCCTCTGTATAGAGGAAGTGGATTGAAATAGTTATGAACTCCTTCTGTTCATGCTTAACCTGGTCTTCCTCTGTATAGAGGAAGTGGATTGAAATAAGACTATAAAAATAATCCATAATGTATTCCTCAAGTCTTCCTCTGTATAGAGGAAGTGGATTGAAATATCCATTCGGAGCCATTCACGCTGGCCTGAATGGTCTTCCTCTGTATAGAGGAAGTGGATTGAAATACAAAAAAAATATATAGGCTCAAGAAGGGCATAGTCTTCCTGTGTATAGAGGAAGTGGATTGAAATGCCTCCACAACCTCCCCGGTGCTTACCCGAAGGGGTCTTCCTCTGTATAGAGGAAGTGGATTGAAATCCAAACTCATACACGTTGGTGTACCAATTCGAAGGTCTTCCTCTGTATAGAGGAAGTGGATTGAAATACCCTTCCTGATATACCGTTCGACCTCTTGTGCGTCTTCCTCTGTATAGAGGAAGTGGATTGAAATATCATAAAATCAACCGGCATCGATAATCACCTCTGGTCTTCCTCTGTATAGAGGAAGTGGATTGAAATACGGTATCTGGATACACGGCGGCGGAGATACTGGTCTTCCTCTGTATAGAGGAAGTGGATTGAAATTCCGCTGGCAAAAAGTTGCATCCGATTACGGGAGGTCTTCCTCTGTATAGAGGAAGTGGATTGAAATATCTGTATTGCTGGGGCATTATCCGGATGGTGTCTCTTCCTCTGTATAGAGGAAGTGGATTGAAATATTCTCCTTCTGACGATATTGCTGAGTCTTCGGGTCTTCCTCTGTATAGAGGAAGTGGATTGAAATATGCCGGAAGCGTCTTACTCCATGTGTAAGTCCGTCTTCCTCTGTATAGAGGAAGTGGATTGAAATTTTTCATACATCTCAATTCTCTTTTCACAAAGAGTCTTCCTCTGTATAGAGGAAGTGGATTGAAATATATGATGGAATAAAAAAGCACGAAGTTCCCGAAGTCTTCCTCTGTATAGAGGAAGTGGATTGAAATACACTGACAGTGGGAGACAGTGCAGCGTTCGGAGTCTTCCTCTGTATAGAGGAAGTGGATTGAAATATCCTATCAAAGGAATCCTTCTTACTCGGAAATGTCTTCCTCTGTATAGAGGAAGTGGATTGAAATATGCCGCAGACCGGAAGGGTCCGGTACATCCTGGTCTTCCTCTGTATAGAGGAAGTGGATTGAAATGGTGCAGTCTATAAGTTATTCATGGCACACAGCGTCTTCCTCTGTATAGAAGAAGTGGATTGAAATTTTGTTAAACCGAACCTTATGCAAATGTACAGTAGGTCTTCCTCCGTATATAGGAAATGTATTTAAATTATGGCTCACCGAGCTCCCGGGTATCCAAGGAGCCCATTATCTGCATAGAAGAAGAGTATAGAAATCAAGTATATTTAGGAAGTGAGAAATTTAATTGACAACCGTTCGCTTTCACTGTATATTATTTATCAGATTAGTTCTTTTTAGAACAAATCAACATATAAAAAACTACTGGTATATGCCGCTATCCGAAGCACTGTTTTTCCTGGCTAATGGAAAAATTCTGATATGCCTGGGAAGGCTCATGATTTGTTATGAAAGTCATCGAAAGTTATTTTATTTAAAGAGAGGACAGTATCTGAGACTCCAACCTTGAAATGCTATTATATTCAAGGCCGTTACAATAACTCAATTACTGCCAGCGTTAGGAAAAAGCCTAAGGTTTCACAGGTATACCAGATACCGCTACCCAGCCAGGACAGAAGAATGCTGTATTTGGCGGCATCCCTCCGGGCAGCCACAATATAACTATTGAAAGGGGATTTTATCTATGAAAGCAACAAAGGAAAAAGAAGCCGATCTTGGAAACGGCAGTATCGGGAAGCTTCTTTTCAGGCTGGCGCTGCCTGCCATACTGGCACAAATCATCAATGTCATGTATAACATGGTTGACCGCATGTATATCGGCCACATACCGGAGGTGGGTCCCAGCGCCTTGACGGGTGTAGGCGTAACAATGCCCGTTATCATGGCCATTTCCGCATTTGCGGCGCTGGTAAGCATGGGCGGTGCGCCGCGGGCCTCAATTATGATGGGAAAAGGGGATAACGAAACCGCAGAAAAAATACTGGGCAACTGTACCACTATGCTTGTTTTGATGGCAATTGTGCTCACGGCGGTAATTCTGCTGTTTGGCCAGCCGATTCTGCTGTTATTTGGAGCCAGTGAAAATACCATCGGCTACGCCTGGGCCTACATGCAGATCTATGGCATAGGAACCTTATTTGTACAGATATCTCTCGGCCTGAATGCCTTTATCAATGCCCAGGGCTATGCCAAAACCGGTATGCTTACCGTAGCAATCGGCGCTGTCTGCAATATTATCCTTGATCCGATTTTTATTTTCGGCCTGAATATGGGCGTCAGAGGTGCGGCGCTCGCCACTATTCTTTCACAGGCAGTATCCTTTGTCTGGGTGCTTCGTTTCCTTTCCTCCGATAAAAGTTCTCTGCGCATCCGCAGGAAAAATCTGAAGTTGTCGGCTGCCATTATCCTTCCCAGCATCGGTCTTGGTGTGTCTCCCTTTATTATGCAGTTTACGGAAAGTATCATTTCCGTATGCTTTAATACCTCTCTGTTAAAATACGGCGGAGATATCGCAGTAGGGGCCATGACAATTATGACCAGTGTCATGCAGTTCTCCATGCTCCCGCTTCAGGGAATGACCCAGGGCGCGCAGCCCATTATCAGCTTTAATTACGGCGCCGGAAGCATTGACCGTGTGAAGAAGGCTTTCCGCCTGCTGCTGGTTGCATGCCTTGCATACAGCACGCTGCTGTGGGCGATTGCCATGTTCCTGCCACAGATTTTTATTGCCATTTTTACAGGCAATGCAGAACTGGCTGTTTATACGGAATGGGCTATCCGTATTTATATGGCGGCATCCCTGCTGTTTGGCATCCAAATTGCCTGTCAGCAAACCTTTATTGCCCTGGGCAACGCGCTGACCTCTGTTTTTCTGGCGCTTTTAAGAAAGGTTATTTTGCTGATACCGCTTATTTTCCTGCTGCCCGCCATACTTCCTGATAAGGTATTCGGCGTATTCCTGGCCGAACCGGTGGCTGATACGATTGCGGTTACTGTAACCAGCATTCTGTTCCTACGGGAATATCGCAGGCTGTCCCACAAAAAAACTGGTATGTCCTGACATATCCGGTCATATTTTTTAATAAGAATAAAACTGGCTCCGGGAATTAAAAAAGCTTCCGGAGCCGGAGGTCGTTTATGAACCAGGATAATAACACCCAGCGCAGACTGGAGCTGATGCGCCTGATAAGAGAAGAAAACCACAATAACCAGATGCGTATCCGTACACGGGAAGAAATTCTTTATGGAAAAAGCGACAGCTACGGCGGCTTTGACGAATATGGCTATCCGTTGACTGCGGCGGAGTATTCACGTCCGGATGAAAGCGTACATATGTCCTCCTTTGGCCTGCGGCTTGTTATTGCAGTGCTGTTATTTGGTATTTATTATTTTTGCCGGGGGCAGGATGTCAGTATTGCGGGCATCACCGCACAGCAGATTGAAGCGGCTGTCAATGTACAGGAAACAAAACTCGTTGATTTTATCAGCCAGTTTCCTTATATTTTACAGGATAAGTCAGATACCGGACAATAAGCTAAGGAGTTGTGAAATAACAGAAACTGCCAGGAATCTTCTGAACCGGATATAACTATGGAAGTATCCCGGACCGTTTAAACTGCGGATGCCATAATGCCTTCATCGTGAGCTTGCATTGCAGGCAAAATGGGAAGGTGTTAGTATGAATCAGTATTGTATATACTGCTTACTCAAAATGATTATTTGGAGAAACAAAATAAAAAAAGAATTGCCTGAAAGCTTCCGGGTTTACGGGGATTTTCACGTTATTTGGAAAAGACTTATTTTTTAAATCATATGACAATGCCTCTATCCTTTAAAGTAAACTGCATCGCAGTTTGTTGAGCTCTCAACTTGCTAATGAAAAAAGATAATGTTATACCGGTAAATCAAAATTTTCAGAATATATCAGATATATTCATATTAATATGTGAATTAATTGCCGCAAAAATATTTGGCGATAAGGTATCAAAAATATATGATAAAACTTTTCAGGTACTTTTAATTATTCCTATAATTAGTATTTTTATATTGCATAATCTTTTTACTTTGGGTATACACAGACGGCAGCTAATGTTTTCCTTCGAAGAAAGGGGCTATCAGTTAATAGATAGCCCCTACCTTAATCAGATTATTTTACTGTCCGGACGCTCTCCACGATCAGCCGCACGCATCTGTCAATCCCCAAAAGGGAGCTGTTCAGAACGATATGGTAGTTGGAGGGAGCGCCCCAGGTCTGACCGGTGTAACGCTTATGATGAAAAGCCCGTTCACTGTCCTTCTGCTTCATGACGGCGTCTGTTTTTTCGGGAGGGATTTTATACTCGGTTTGGATGCGCTGCCGCCTTTGGCCTGGATCAGAGCGGATAAAGATGCGCAGACAGCCGGGATAATCTTTTAAAATATAGTCAGCGCACCGCCCGATAATGACGCAGGAGCCTTTCCGGGCGATCTGCCTGATGACCTGCCGCTGTGCCTGAAAGAGACGATCCGCTTCACTCAGATTTCCGGTGGCAAAAAGATGGGTCTCAAAGGCACCATAGCTTTGAGCGGCCCAGTTCCATGCGGTATCCCGCAGAGAAAGGCCTTCCTCCGTTGATTCCACATAATCGCTGGACAATCCGCATTCCCGGGCTTCCATGGCGATCAGTTCCCGGTCATAAAAAGGGATTTTCAAAGCCCGGGCAACTTTCAGGCCGATCTCCCGGCCGCCGCTTCCGTATTCCCGGGCAATTGTGATGATAATATGGGAAGAATCTTCCGGCAAAGCGGCGGCAGATTCTTTTTCCCAGCTTTCTTCCGCACTTTTTTTCGGGCGCATCAATACGGCGCTGACAGCTAGGGAGAGAAAAACAAGAATGGAAGTTACCAGAAAAGAAGTCTCAATTCCCTTCATATCCCCATTGTCCCTGGCAGAAACGGACATGACTGTTACCAAAAGGGCGCTGATGATGGAACCGCCCACCTGGCGCACCGTATTCATGAGGGCTGTCCCATGGGAAATAAATTTCGATTCTACCGAGTTCACCGCCCAGGTCTGCAGCGGCTGAAGAAGAGCCACAACCCCCAGCGTACGGAAAGCGTATAGGATGACCACTGTTGCAAGCGGCGTGTCGATACCGATAAAAGAAAGGCCGAAGGTTGCGCCGCCCAGAAGCACCAGCCCTGCAAGAGAGAGTAGATAAGGCCCCCTTTTATCCAGAATCCTGCCGCACAGGGGATTTAAGAGAGCCAGAAAAAGAGCGCCCGGCAGCATGACCAGACCGGAGACGGTGGCGGAATAATGTCTCAGATTTTGAATATAAATGGGCAGCAGTGTGGAAACCGACAGCATGGAGCCGTAGGCGAAAATCAAAAGGACTGTTCCCAGGGTGAAATTCCTGTTTTGGAAAATCCGCAGTTCAAGAAGAGGGGAGGGAAGCTTCAGCTGCCGCAGGGAGAAAAGCACGATGCACAGAATCCCCACCGCCAGAGGACCGAAGACTACAGGTGAGAAAAAGCCGTAAATTCCCTGGTTGGAGACGCCAGTCAAAAGACCGCAGAAGCCGATGGTTGACAGTATTACGGAGAGGATATCCAGCTTTCCTTCCGAATGCTTTTCTTCTTCCGGAAGTTTTACTATGCCCAATACAATGCTCAGGGCAGCAAGGGCGCACATAATATAGAAAATGCTCCGCCAGCCAAATGAATCCGCAATCCATCCGGCAAAAGTAGGGCCAAAAGCCGGCGCAAATCCGGTGGTGAGCCCTACAATGCCCATAATGGTGCCGCGCTCTTCGGGCCGGTAAAGCCGGAATGCCACAACCTGGGGAAGCGGCAGAAGGATTCCGGCCCCCAGCGCCTGCACCACACGGGCCAAAAGAAGAAGATAAATGTTGGGAGAAAATGCGGCGGCCGCGCAGCCGATAAAAAACAGGGAAACAGAGATCAGATATAATTTTCTGGAAGAAAAGTGTTCCATGAGATAACCGGTACAGGGAATCATGATCCCCATTACCAGCAGATATCCGGTGGTGAGCCATTGTCCCACGCTTGCAGTGATGCCGAATTCTGTCATAATTCTTGGCAGTGAGGCAGTCATTACAGTCTGATTTAATGAACTGATAAATGCACCGACGATTATGATGCCGATGATCAGTTTCTTGTTTACATTCTTATTTTTCAATCAAAAAATCCCCTTTCAAAAGACGGCAGGCAAGATGCACAATTGTTTCCGTTTCCTCCTTCCAGGCATTTTGCTGCCAGGTGCGAAGCAGCTGAAAAGTCAGGCCGGCCAGATAATTTTCCAGATATGGGAGTTCATCCTGTGATTTGGCTCCTTTTTTGGCATAAAAGGAAAACTCATTTTTGAAAAGAAAAATGTTGTCGATGGCAAAGATGTGGGAAAGCTGATTGTCAAACAGCACGGACAGGAACTTTTTGTGACCGCTCCAAAATTCGAAATAGACGGCCAGCATCTCTTCCAGCGTTTCAGGCAGCTTGGGCAGACCGTTTATAAACATGGAAAAAAGCTGGTTTAAAGAGTTCTCCAGAATGTCCTCCTTCTGGCTGAAATTCGTGTAAAAGGTTTGCCGGGACAGGCCGGCGCTGCTGGTGATGTCCTCAATCGTGATGTCTTTTAAAGGGCGTTCCAAAAGCAGCGAAACCAGAGAAGTGGCAAGGGCATTTCGGGAACGGATGGCCGCGGGATTTGTAGTATTTTTAATCATAATTTTACTTCACCTCTGGCATTAGTATAGCACAGCCATAAAAAATTTACAAATGTAAAACTTTTTAGGCGATTTTCAGCTTTTTCCATATATAATAAAATCTTCGGAGCAGGATAATACTGGGGACCATATCTGGCTGGCATTTCAGAGTATTAATAAATGACTTATATAGTTCATCATCTTCATCAATGCATGTATGCAGCTCAAAGAATTTTTGCCGAAATGTTTCTTCGGGTAATCCTTTAAGTGAAAGAATATCCGCATTTTTGTTGGATGATATCTTTTATTTGCCCTTCAGGTAAATAAGGAGGGTGCCCACCTATATATGCATTGTAATAGATTAGCAGATCTTTATGTCAGACGGATACGGAATAAACTTTGTTAATGAAAGGGCGGCAATAACTCTTGAATCTATAGGATTATCAAATCCAGTTTTGATAAATGAACGGATCATAAGACTTTGACATAAAAAAAAACATATAGTACAATTTATACGGATTATCAAGTTTTCCATTGTAAGCGGTTAGAAGGTAATGCTTACATGGAGAATGATGTACACTTCATAAACGACAGTTGGAGATATGTAAAACGTACCGTAATTTAAATAATTTTACGGTTTATTACACACTGGAAGGAGGGTATAAAGCCAAAAAAAGCTGAAGAAATTAATCATCTGAGCATCCCGGCTGCTATTTTGAAATTCTCCCTGGCCTTTTTGCAGGACTCAGATCAGGAGAGATTCGTGGTCTCCGGCATGAAAATTTTGATGTGGAGAGATATACGATCCGTATAGCAGGGCGATATATGTCAAACTATCACCTGGCGGATAAGATGTTGACTTTTCATCAGGTGCAATATATATTAAGAGACAGCTGGGACGTAATATCAATGCGGAAACAGAAATTCTGACGACACAGAAAGTTGAAACAAGAACTTCAAATAGTATCCGGTGCGTTCCTGTTCCAGCCTGGGTGATTGATGAACTCATTGTAAAACGGGCATGGTATGAAAAGCAAAAGCAGTTTGTCCCAGATTTTCATGATATTTATCAGCCAGTGATATTGTAATAACAATTGTAACCAGTCAAAATAAAAGAGAAAATATAATCGTATTAATTGCACAGTAAAGGCGAAAAAAAGAATGAACAAAATAACCACAAAAAACAATGTTTCAACGAATACAAGAGAGTTAATCACGGGCAATTTAGCGTTAAGTGATGAAATATTGTTAAATATAGAGAAGCCTGCCCGTTATATCGGCGGGGAGGTAAACGCGGTTGTGAAGGATAAAGACAAGGTAGATATCCGCTTTGCCATGTGTTTCCCGGACGTTTACGAAATCGGCATGTCCCACCTGGGGATTCAGATCCTGTATGACATGTTCAACAGCTGGGAGGATACCTGGTGTGAACGTGTCTATTCCCCATGGGTGGATCTGGACAAAATAATGCGTGAAAAGCATATCCCGCTGTTCGCGCTGGAATCCCAGGAGCCTGTGAGAAATTTTGATTTTTTAGGCATCACCATTCAGTATGAAATGTGCTACACCAATATTCTGCAGATCCTGGATCTGGCGGGAATTCCGTTGCTTTCCCGTGACAGGGATGAAACCTTCCCCATCGTGATCGGCGGCGGTCCCTGTACCTATAACCCGGAGCCTATCGCAGACTTTTTTGATATTTTCTATATTGGAGAAGGAGAGACGATCTACCGGCAGCTTCTGGATCTCTATAAGGAATACCGCAAAAACGGCAACAGCCGCAGGGAGTTTCTCATTGAGGCCGCAAAGCTTCCTGGTATGTATGTTCCCTCTCTTTATGATGTAAGCTATAAGGAAGACGGCACCATCGCCTCTTTTACCCCGAATGTGGAAGGAATCCCATCCAGGATTCTCAAGCAGATCCAGATGGATCTGACGGATACCTATTACCCCAGGAAGCCTGTGGTTCCTTTTATCAAAATCACCCAGGACAGGGTTACGCTGGAAATTCAGAGGGGGTGTATCAGAGGCTGCCGTTTCTGCCAGGCCGGGCAGCTTTACCGCCCGGTGAGGGAGCGGGATGTGGACATGCTTAAACAGTATGCCATCGATATGCTGGAAAGCACGGGGCAGGAGGAAATTTCCCTCAGCTCCTTAAGCTCCAGCGATTATTCCAGGCTGGAAGAGCTGGTAACCTTCCTTATGGATACCTGCCGTGAACGTATGGTGAATATTTCACTGCCTTCCTTGCGTATCGACGCTTTTTCCCTTGATATCATGAGCAAGGTACAGGATGTGAAAAAAAGCAGCCTGACCTTCGCGCCGGAAGCCGGAAGCCAGCGACTGCGCGATGTTATCAATAAAGGCCTGACGGAGGAGGTAATCCTCAAGGGTGCAGCCATGGCCTTTGAAGGCGGCTGGACAAGAGTGAAGCTGTATTTTATGCTGGGCCTGCCCACGGAGACAGAAGAGGATATCCGCGGCATCGCCGAGCTTTCCAATAAAATTGCCGCGCTTTTCTTTGAGACGGTTCCCAGAGAAAAAAGAACGGGACAGGTGCAGATTGTGGCCAGTACATCGTTCTTCATTCCCAAGCCCTTTACCCCCTTCCAGTGGGCGAAGATGAGCACAAAGGAGGAATTCCTGGAAAAAGCCCATCTGACGAAAACGGCAATCAGGGAACAGCTGAACCAGAAAAGAATCAAATACAACTGGCACGAAGCCGATGTAAGCGTTCTGGAAGGTGTATTTGCCAGAGGCGACCGAAAGATTGCCCCCGTTATCCTGAAGGCCTATGAAAAAGGCTGCCTTTATGATTCCTGGAGTGAATTTTTCAAAAATGAAGTTTGGCTTGCGGCTTTTGAAGAATGCGGCCTTGATATCAGTTTCTATACCACAAGGGAAAGGAGCCTGGATGAAATATTCCCCTGGGATTTTCTTGACTGCGGTGTTTCCAAGGAATTCCTGAAGAGAGAATGGCTCCGTGCCCAGGAGGGAATTGTAACCCCCAACTGTAAACAGCAGTGCCAGGGCTGCGGTGCTTCCCGCTTTAAAGGAGGCATCTGTTTTGAGGAAAGAAATGCGCAAGGGGAAATTGAAGACGGTTCAGCGCGTACGCTGACAGAATATGCCCAGCTGCATCAGGACACCGGCGGAATTGCAGGAGAAACACAGCCGCCGGCACAGGAAGAGAAAGGAGGGGCGCAGGCATGAAGGTACGTGTAAAATTTGCTAAATATGGCTGCATGAAATTCATCGGCCATCTGGATGTGATGCGCTTTTTCCAGAAAGCGATTCGCAGGGCCGGTATTGACGTGGCCTATTCCACAGGCTACAGCCCACACCAAATCATGAGCTTTGCCTCTCCGCTGGGAGTAGGAATGTACAGTAATGGGGAATATATGGACATAGAGGTGAAAAACTCCGCAGAAAATGCCCTGAAACCGCAAATGTCTTCGGCAGAGATGTGCCGCAGGCTGAATGAAGTGAGCGTTCCAGGCATTGAAATCCTCAGTGTGAAGGCATTGCCGGAAAATGCGGGGAATGCCATGGCCAGTGTGGCGGCCGCCAGATATACTGTATACTTTAAGGATCCTGCGTTTGATTTCCATTTCCTTGATTCCTGTCTGGAGGACTTTCTTGCCCAGCCGGCCATTATGGTTACCAAGGAAACAAAAAAAGGAACCTCTCAGATGGATCTGAGACCCGGAATTTATGAGTGCAGAATAACGGCAGACGGCAGTCTGGAATTTCTGGTGGATGCCAGCAGCGGCGGCAATATCAAGCCGGCCCTGCTGATAAACGCCCTGTGGCGGTTTGCCGGGCAGCAGCGGCTGCCATACTTTGCGGGTCAGCCTTATGCGCAGGAGGAAGAACTGCCGTCCATAGCGCTTCAGCAGGTCCGGGAAGAAACCTATACCAACACCGGTACGGCGGAATCTCCCGTTTTCGTGCCGCTGGATGAAGTGGGGGAAGATTTTTGAACGATTCCAAACTGATTTTACTCAGACAGGACAGACATATTCTGTCCCTGCTCCTCAATGAAGGCCGGCTGACGGAGGTTAATGCCTACCAGCCGGCTGCCTGCGCGCCCGCTGCCCCGGATGCCGATACCTGCATTCTGGGCAGCATTTATGTAGGGAAAATCAACAATGTGGTGAAAAATATTAATGCCGCTTTTGTGGATCTCACGCAGAGCAGACGGGCATTCCTTCCTTTGGACGGCAGAGCGGAGCCCAGGCTTTTGAACCGCCCCTATGACGGACGGCTGCTGGCTGGGGACGAGATCCTTGTCCAGGTGGAAAAAGAGGCCGTTAAAACCAAGGATCCCGTGGTAACCCCGGAGCTTTCCTTTTCCGGCCGTTATGCGGTCCTCATTCCTTCCGAAGCTCCCGGCAGGCTGGTCTTTTCAGGCAAGCTGGATTCTGCAGTCAAAAAGCGGCTGAGGGATTTCCTCCCTGCAGACGAATTGACGGAAGTCCTGAAAAATGCTTCCCTCATCATTCGCACCAACGCCGGGGAGCTGACGGAGAAGGAACCGCTGGTTTCCGATATCCAAAAGCTTTCTGCGCTGGCCTGCCAGCTTCTGTCAGTTGCCGACAAACGTACCTGCTACAGCTGTCTGTACCGTCCTGCCAGTCCTTATCTTATGGAAATAAGGGACACCTATACCAACCAGTTTGATGCAATTATAACGGACGACAGACAACTATATGAGGAAACCGCTGATTTCCTGAAAACCCAGTACCCGGAGGAACTGTCCCGGCTGCAGTTTTATGAGGATCCCCGGGTATCCCTTTCCAATCTGTACGGCCTGTCTGCAAAGCTTAAGGAGGCCACAGAAACGCGTGTATGGCTCAAATCCGGCGGCTATCTCGTCATAGAACCGACGGAAGCCCTCACGGTTATCGACGTAAATTCAGGCAAATACAGCGGTAAGAAGGGCATTCGTGACACCTTCCGCATGATCAACCGGGAGGCGGCCCTGGAAATTGCCAGACAGCTGCGCCTGCGTAATCTTTCCGGAATTATCCTGGTGGATTTCATAAACATGGAGGAGGCTGACGACAGACAGGAACTGCTGGAATTCCTGTCCGCGCAGTTAAAACGGGATCCGGTAAAAACGGCATTGATTGATATGACCCCTCTGGGCCTGGTGGAAATCACCCGGAAGAAAATCCGTCGCCCCTTAAAAGAACAGCTGGAACAGTAGTTTTTTCCCGGCTGCTTTGGACTTGCCGGTTACAAACATTTTCGCTGGAGGAAAAAACAATGCGGCTGCTCCGTATGAAAAATATACATGAAGGCGCCTATCTGAAGCATTACGAGCTTACCTATCTGAATAAAAGCGGTAAAGAAAAAGTTTTCGAACTGGTCAGCCGGAACCGCCTTGCTTCTCCCCAGGACATCGGCAGGAAGGCAAGCGGCGTCACGATAATTGCTTTTCAAAAGGAACGCATGCTCCTACTTCGGGAGTTCCGTATGAGCATCAATAAATCCATATATAACCTGTGCGCCGGGATGCTTCAGGAGGGTGAAAGCGTGGAGGACTGCGCCCGCCGCGAGCTGTATGAGGAGACGGGCCTTACCGTCGCCCGTTTCCTGGATATCCTGCCGCCCTCTTATTCTGCGGTAGGTTTTTCCGATACGAGCACCTACATGGTAATACTGGAAGCTGAAGGAACTTTTTCCGACCATACCTCTGCCAATGAAGAAATTACCGCAGGGCTCTATACCCGGGAAGAGCTGAAGGCCATGCTTAGAACCGAGGAGTTCAGCTCCCGTTCCCAGACCGCCGCCTATTTCTTTGCCCATTTCCGGTAACAGTCTGGGCGTCCGTATTGTTACCGTTTCCTTTAGAAGGTTCTTAGAGATAAACCTGATATCCTGTTTTTACGGCGGCAATCCGCCTGATTACATACAGGAAAGGAAAAAAGCAAATGAAAAAACAAGACAGAAAAACGAAAAGAATCCCCGGGTGCCTGTGCGCAGTCCTTCTGTGCGCGGCCGTTCTGGCTGCCTGTGGCAGCTCTTCCCAATCCGGACAAGAGAATTCCTCCCCTTCACAGGCAACGCAGGAGAGCGGCGCGCCTACTTCCCGGCCCGGTGAAGTTGAAACCCCTTCCGCTGCAGAAAGCAGCGGCCAGTCAGCTGCAGACATAACGGAAAGCGGTAATGCACCTGCTTCAGGCAATGCTTCAGCAAATACATCCGCTGATGATGCCGGCAAAAACGGCGGGCAGACAGAAGGACAGGCTTCAGACACAGATCATGCCATCATTGAATTGTCAGGCGAAATTGAGACCATCGGGACCAACAGCTTTGTGGTGAATCAGATTTTTAACGAAACACTGGATGACGGATCCATGATCTCTTATTCCTCCACTAAAGACAAGACGCTTCTTGATATTGAATATAATGATCAGACCGTGTTCACTATCTGCAGCAGCTCTGACGGAGGAATCACTTCGACAAACACGCCGGGAACCCAGGCGGATCTGGAGGTCGGCCGCAGCTTGATAATGAACGGCTTCTGGGAAGGCGATACTTTTCATGCGCAGGAGATTACCATTTACCATTTTGGGTAATTTATGAAAGCTCTCTCATCAGAACCGTTACGATATTTTCAGATGTATGGCAAAAAAAAATATGGCAAATTTTTCGTATTTTTTGTTGACACCTGTCCGGCTCGATGCTATTATATATGAGTATGCCGCATAACGAGGTAAAAGTGTGTCCTCAGGGACATCACCGCAGTTAGCGAGTTTTGGAAATAGGAGGTGCCCTATGTACGCAATTATTGCAACAGGTGGAAAGCAGTATAAAGTTTCCGAAGGTGACGTTCTGAAGGTTGAAAAACTGAACGTAGCAGAAGGAGATGCTGTTACATTTGACCAGGTAATCGCAGTGAGTGACAACGGCCTTAAAGTAGGCGAAGATGTTGCTAACGCTACCGTTTCTGCTACTGTAGTAGGCGAAGGCAAAGGAAAGAAAGTCATCGTTTACAAGTATAAGAGAAAAACCGGTTACCATAAGAAAAATGGTCACAGACAGCCCTACACACAGGTTAAGATTGAAAAGATCAACGCTTAATCAGAAATCATGACGAAGATATTAGTCAGAAAGACAAGCACAGGAGGCTATGCAGGGTTCACCTGTATCGGCCACAGCGGTTTTGCCGCAGCAGGCAGGGATATAGTCTGCGCATCCGTATCCGTCCTTGTAATTAACGCCATCAATTCCATCGAGCAGTTTGCCGGTGAGGAGATGTCAGTAATTACCAATGAAGAGGAAGGTTTAATTGATGTCAGATTTGCCAATCCTGTTAATAAGAAGACCGCACTCCTTATGGATTCCATGTTGCTTGGCTTGCAGGAAGTGAAAGAACAATATGGTAGTAAATACCTGAAACTTCAATTCGAGGAGGTGTAGACCCAATGTTAAAAATGAACCTTCAGTTTTTTGCTCATAAAAAAGGAGTTGGTTCCACAAAGAACGGCAGAGACTCCGAGTCCAAGAGATTAGGCGCCAAGAGAGCTGATGGACAGTTCGTTAAAGCAGGAAACATTCTTTTCAGACAGCGTGGAACAAAGATTCATCCCGGCGTTAATGTAGGACGCGGCGGCGATGATACTTTATTCGCATTAGTAGACGGTGTACTGAGATTCGAAAGAAAAGGAAGAGACAAAAAGCAGGCTTCCGTTTATCCTGTAGAAAAATAAGTACGTATCTGCCGGGCTTCAAACATCTTTTGTTTGAAGCCCTTTCCATTATTATTTATTGTAAAGTTTGCCGCATTTTGCGGTTTTTTGAAAGGATTAATTATGTTTGCAGACAGAGCGAGAATTTATGTCAGAAGCGGCAAAGGCGGGGACGGTCACGTTTCTTTCCGCAGAGAAAAGTATGTACCGAACGGCGGCCCTGACGGCGGAGACGGCGGAAGGGGCGGAGATGTTATTTTCCAGGTGGACGAAGGCCTGAACACCCTGACCGATTTCAGGCATGTCCGCAAATATAAGGCGGTAGACGGGCAGGAAGGCGGCAAACGCAACTGCCGCGGCAAGGATGGCGAAGACATCATAATTAAGGTTCCGGAAGGCACTGTCATCAAAGAAGCCGAAAGCGGAAAAGTCATTGCCGATATGTCCGGTGACAACCGGAGAATCGTTCTCCTTACCGGGGGGCGCGGCGGCAACGGCAACCAGCATTATGCCACCAGCACCATGCAGGCTCCCAAATATGCCCAGCCGGGACAGCCGGCCAGAGAACTGGAGCTGCTTCTGGAGCTTAAGATGATAGCTGACGTTGGCCTGGTAGGCTTTCCTAATGTGGGAAAATCCACGCTTCTTTCCAGAGTTACCAATGCCAGGCCTAAAATTGCCAATTATCATTTCACCACCATCATCCCTAATCTGGGCGTGGTGGATATGGACGGCGCAAAGGGCTTTGTCATCGCGGATATCCCGGGGCTGATTGAAGGCGCTTCGGAAGGTGTAGGCCTGGGCCACGAGTTTCTGCGCCACATTGAACGAACCAGGGTTATCATTCATATGGTGGATGCGGCGGGAACCGAAGGACGTGACCCGATCGCAGATATTTATGCCATCAATAAGGAGCTGGAAGAATATAATATGGAAATCGCTTCCCGCCCCACGGTAATCGCAGCTAATAAAATTGATGCCATAACAGATACAGAAAACAATCCCATCGATGCCCTGAAGGCTGAGTTTGAGCCGAAGGGAATCCGGGTTTTCCCGATTTCAGCGGTAAGCGGGGAAGGGTTGAAGGAGCTGCTTTATTATGTAAGCGGCCTGCTGGATCAGACTGAGGTAAAGCAGGTCGTTTTCGAACAGGAGTATTTTCCGGAATTTGAAAACGGTTATTCCAATGAACCCTACACCGTGGAATATAACGAAGAAGAAAATGAGTACGTGGTGGAAGGCCCCCGTATCGAAAAGATGCTGGGCTATACCAATCTGGACTCGGAAAAGGGCTTCACCTTCTTCCAGAATTTCCTTAAGGAAACCGGCATACTGGAACAGCTGGAGGAACTGGGAATTCAGGAGGGGGATACGGTCCGCATGTACGGATTGAAATTTGATTACTATAAATAAGCAAGCGCGGGAGGAATACAAATGACAAGCAAACAGAGAGCCTATCTCAAAAGCCTTGCCAGCAGTCTGGAGCCAATTTTCCAGATTGGAAAGGGGAGCCTGACTCCGGAAGTGACGGAAGCTATTTCGGAGGCTTTTAACAAACGGGAGCTGATTAAGATCGCCGTTTTAAAGAACTGTTTTGATGATCCGAATGAAATCGCCGCTACCGTGGCAGAACGGACAAAATCCCAGGTAGTTCAGGTCATCGGTAAAAAAATCGTCCTTTACAAGGAAAGCAAGGATCATAAAAAGATCGAGCTTCCCAAATAGTAAGAGGAAAAACTGTCTGAATGGAGGAATCCCTCATGAATACAGGCAAAGATCAGGAACCACACTCCTTAGAAGGAGAAAAAAGGCACAGAAGAGTGGGCATTATGGGAGGAACCTTCAATCCCGTGCATATGGGGCATCTGCTCCTGGCAGAAAATGCCTACTCCATGTTTTCGCTGGATGAAATTCTTTTTATTCCCAGCGGCTGTTCTTATATGAAGGATCAGACGGAAATTCTGGACGGCGCCACAAGGCTGCATATGACGCGGCTGTCCATTGCGGATAATCCGCATTTTTTCCTGTCCTCCATGGAAATTGACCGGGGCGGCTATACCTATACCTGTCAGACGCTGGAACAGCTGGGGGAAGAGAATCCTGAAACTGATTATTATTTTATTTTGGGAGCCGACAGCCTGTTCCAGATGGAAAACTGGAAGGATCCTGAAATTATTTTTCAGAAGGCCGTTATTCTTGCGGCGGTGCGTGAGGGCCGTGATATAAAAGAGCTTCTGGAAAAGGCCGGGCAGCTGAAGGATAAATTTAAGGCCGAGATCCATCTGGTACCTATTGGGAATATAGATATTTCCTCCTCGGATATCCGCAGACGGGTCCGTGAGGAACGTTCCATCCGTTATCTTGTCCATGAAAGCGTCCGGGAATATATTGAAAAAAATAATCTTTACCGGGATTTAACAGTCCCGGCTTCGCAGGAGAACAGACATGAATAAAGAAGCAAAACATTCCGATGCAAAGCGTCCCAAAGAAAATCAGGAAATCATTGCTTTACGAAAAGCCATGAGTAAGGCCCTGGAAGAAAAAAGATATGAGCACACGCTGGGCGTCGCCTATACAGCAGCCGCCCTGGCCATGCGTTACGGACAGAACGTGCATAAAGCGCAGACGGCGGGACTCCTTCATGACTGCGCCAAAAATCTGACAAATGAGAAGAGAGTGGACATCTGCCGGAAAAACAATATTCCAATCAATGCCGCAGAGGAGAAGAATCCTTTCCTCCTCCATGCAAAGGTGGGAAGCTATCTTGCACAGAAGAAATACGGCATTTCTGATCGGGAAATCCTGGATGCCATCACCTACCATACAACAGGCCGCCCTGATATGACCGTTATGGATAAAATTATTTACATTGCGGATTATATCGAACCTGGCCGCAGCCAGGCTCCTGGACTGCCGGAGGTACGCAGGCTTGCCTTCACGGATTTGGACGACTGTCTGTTCCGGATACTCGGGGATACGCTTGATTATTTGACCGCATCCAAGATGGAAATAGATGAAGCCACCCGTCAGACCTATGATTACTATAAATCACTGAGAGAACAAAATACGGAAAGGTAAAGGTACTTTTATGACAGATACACGTTCCAAGGAAATGACCAGACTGGCTATTACAGCCCTGGAAGATAAGAAAGCGGAAGACATCAGCATTATTGACATCAGCGAAGTATCCGTTCTGGCAGATTATTTTCTGATTGCCAGCGGCAGCAACCGCAGCCAGATCCAGGCACTTACGGACAGCGTGGAAGAAAAGCTGGGCCGTGCCGGCTACAGCCCGAAACAAATTGAAGGCTATGACACAGCCAACTGGATACTCATGGATTACGGCGATATTATCGTCCACGTTTTCGACCGTGAAAACCGCCTTTTCTACGATCTTGAAAGAATCTGGAGAGACGGAAAAAGAATTGCACGGGAAGATTTCAATTAATTCCCGGTAGTTGGCGAAAGCCCGGCAAATTACCTGTCTGCGAAATGATTGCGGCGATTCATGGATTCCTTCGATTCATAATTTCACAGAGCTGTTCAGATAATCTTACCAGAATGCTTTGGCGTGGTCTGGAACTTTTTCTTAAACGCCCTGGAAAAAGTGGAATAATCCTTAAAACCGCATGCATAGCATGCTTCCGTAACGCTCATTCCGTTCTGAATCTGTGTTTTCGCCAGCAGCAGACGCTTTTCACTGATGTAGGAACCGATGGAATATCCGGTTTCCGCTTTGAACAGATGCATCAGATAAGACCTGCTGACAAAAAAATGCTCTGCCAGGCCATCCACAGTAATTTCATCCTTCAAATGAGCATTGATATAATCCACAATAGCCGCAATCTTTTCGTTTGACACTTCATTTTCAAGATAATTCGCATGATTGTTAATCAGCGCCCGGTTCAGCCATATCATAAACTCCAGAAAAAGCACCTTCTGATAAAGCCCATTGGCATATTCCTGGCTGGAGAAAGAACGCTCCAGCTCCCTGCACACCGCAAACAGGCTGCTTTTTTCCAGATTATCTATACGCAGAACATTTCCGTGTTTTTCCCTCGCTTCCTGAAAACACCGGCTCAAATCATAATTCTCATCTCTGTACTCCCGCATAAACCCGGAAGACACATAAATAATAATCCTCTCATAAGGCATATCGCTGTGAATCACCGGTCTGTGGATCTCTCCGGCTTTTACCAGAATAACATCATAAGGCCTCAGTTCGTACCGCCGTCCCTCAATTGAGTACGTCACGTCCCCGCTCAGGAACAAAACAATCTTGTCAAAGTCATGATAATGATAGGCAATATCCATTTTTCTGGCATCCTTCAAATGAAAAATCCTGAAATCATTCTTAAGATACCCCGTCTTTTCATAATTTTCCATCTTCACTCTCCTGACAACGCTGGAACAATTTTCAAACATGCTCTAACATAAATTTTTCTTATTCCTTATTATAAAGCACAATTTGCAAGATTGAAAGCACCTGTTCTGTTTTTTGTATGGAAAATGCCGGGTAAAATAGAAGATAGTAGAGGAGGCTTACACTATGAACTTTGCAGCACTGCGTTATGAAGAGCTTGCGCTTAACGCGTTTCCCGTTTTGCATACTGAGGTTTACGATGGCTGGATTCTCCGGTTTTCCGGCGGAACGGCCCATGAGGGGAACTGTGTCAGTCCGCTTTATCTTTCTACAAAAGCATATGAGGATAAAATAGAGTATTGTGAAAATAAATTCAGGGAAAAAGGGCTTCCCTGTGTATTTAAAATGACAGCCAACGTACCGGCCGCTCTGGATCAGCAGCTGGCAATGAGGGAATATGAGCAGCAGGACAAAACCTATATCATGGAATGCCGCCTAACCAATGAAGGTGAAAGCCTCAAAAACGCACAGGGAGATGCCGCAGGCGCATCAGCAGCTTCCGGCACCCAAATCCGGCTGACCCGTACAATGGACGACAGTTGGCTGGAGGCATTTCTTTCTCTAGACGGCGGTGACTGCATCTGCCCGGAATCCGCAAGGGCCATGCTCACAGCAATCAGAAATCCTGTATACTGTGCCGCTTTATATGAAAATGACAGAATTATCGGCTGCGGCCTGGGGGTTGTGGAGGATGGCAAAATAGGCTTATATGATATCCGGGTACACAATGATTTCCGCCAGAAAGGAATCGGCGCCCGCATTTGCCGCGCCATAATGGAGGAAGGCCGCAGAGAGGGAGCTGATACCGCATTCCTTCAGGTGTCCGCTGCCAACAGGCCTGCTGTCAGATTGTATCAAAGCATTGGTTTTGAAGAAGTCTATACTTACTGGTACCGCATCAGATAAACTGGACGGTGCCTTTTTGTATCCCGTTTTATTTTATGCACCAATTCCGGGCCGGCATCTGTTTAAACTTCCAATTTCCGGTAATACTTCAGATAAAACCGGAAAGGAAGAGACTCTTTATGTTAAGAAGCTATCATCTGACCCATTTGACGGATACAGGTAAGGCTGAAAAAATTCTTCGTGAAATGGACGGTCTGGAAGGCGTCCGTTCGGTCAGTATTTCTGAGGATTTAAAGGAACTGGATGTGGAGGCTGAGGAAAACAGCTTCAGCCTGATTATGGACAGGACGGTAAATATCTGCAGAAGAGTAGCGGACGGCTGTGAAATAACCTTTATGTTTCGTTAACTGGCTTCTGGATTTGCATTTTTGACGAATGACCGACCGGGTCAATAGTTTGCTTTATTGCCGATACGGACATGTCCAGCACAAACGAGGTTTGGTCTCTGCAAAAAAATTATAGTAATTTTATAAGACAGTACAATATAAAGCGCCCGCTTACAGAAATGGGACTTTCCGTAAGCGGGCGCTTTTATGTCTGGGAAAATTAGTGTTTATTTATTATGGCTGAGCTTCTCTGGCCTGCGGAAACGATTAATGGTAGATACGGAACACACCGAACACCTTACCGAGGATCTTACAGTCATTTACAATAATGGGAGCCATATTGTCATTCTCCGGCTGCAGGCGGATATGGCCTTTTTCCCTGTAAAAGGTCTTGACCGTTGCGGAATCGTCAATCAGGGCAACCACCATATCGCCGTTCCTAGCCGTAGCACAGCTCTGTACGAATATCTGATCGCCGTTATTGATTCCTGCGTTGACCATGGAATCCCCGCGTACCTTTAAGATAAATGAGGGTTCTCCGGTCGGTATATACTCTGCGGGGATAGGAAAGTAGCTTTCAATATTCTCTTCCGCAAGTATGGGCTGCCCGGCCGCTACATTGCCGACCACAGGCAGGCTCACCAGCTCGGTCCTGACCATCTGGAAGCTGTCGTCACAAATCTCAATCGCACGGGGCTTGGTGGGATCTCTTCTGATGTATCCGTTCTTCTCCAGCGTCTCCAGGTGGGAGTGCACGGAAGAGGTGGATTTCAGGTGAACCGCCTCACAGATTTCCCTTACTGCCGGCGGATATCCCCTTTCCAGTATCTGTTCTTTTATGTAGTCCAGGATTTCTTTCTGCTTTGCAGTAATTTTGCCCTGTGCCATATTTCATCCTCCTTTAAATTCCTGACAGACACCGGTAGTATCCTGCCGGTGCCGTTTTTTTTAGTATATCATAGGGAAAATTAAAAAGCAAACATATATTCCGAATGACTGTTCGATTTTTTGCTCCCGGGTATTGACAATCGAATCTATGTTCGATATAATGCAAAGTATAAAGAACGTGTGTTCGTTACACCTGTTCGGACAGGTCAGGAGGGGCAGATCATGATTGAGGAAAGAATTCGTCTTAACAGAATCAGAAGAGAACAGGAGCTCAGACGGCATATCCTTCTTTTTGTCGTATCTGCCGCCATTATACTTGTTCTTGCTATTGCTGGCGGCAGCTTCATATCCAGGGCACAGGCTCCCGGGGAGACCGTTTATTATAAATATTTTACCAGCATCCGTATTGAATCGGGAGATTCGCTCTGGACACTTGCCGACACCTATGCGGATGGGAATTTTGAATCCAGGGAAGCGTTTATCAGGGAAGTAATCCGGACGAACCATCTCCTGGATGAGAATATTAACGCAGGAGACTACCTGATCATCCCGTACTATTCGGCAGAATTCAAGTAACTGCCACAGAGTTTGCCAGTTTGATATATAAGAGCTTTTACACTGCCTGATTTCCGTAAAACCAAAGAGTTTCTTTAGAAATTCTTTGGTTTTTTCTGTATGGATTTTTCAGTTTTCTGGTCTATTCTGTTTATAAACCTGATTGTGCCTTTTCCCCGGATGTACTTTACGTTACAGCTTAGCCTGCGGCTGCCCTGTAACTGCTTTACCACTGTTTACCTCTTACGATTTTGTAATTTAGAGGAAAAAAGGAGGAAAGTATGCTATAATGTTTTAAAAATGCGGCCGGATAGCTGCAAAAATTGCTGACAGCAGAGGGAGGATGTTAAAATTGGAAGCAAACCGTATATTGGTAGTTGAGGACGACCGGGATATCCGAGAAGGAATTGAAATATATCTTAGGAATCAGGGCTATGTGGTATTTCAGGCCGGAGATGGAGTGGAAGGCCTGGAAATTATTAGACGGGAAGAGATTCATCTTGCTATTGTAGATATTATGATGCCCCGAATGGACGGCATTACCATGATGATGAAGGTAAGAGATAAGGGATATGATTTCCCTGTTATCATGCTTTCAGCCAAATCTGAAGAGGTTGATAAAATCATGGGGCTGAATATGGGCGCTGATGATTACGTGACAAAACCGTTTACTACCATGGAGCTGCTGGCCAGGGTAAATTCCCATCTGCGCCGCTACAGCCGTTATCTGGACGCCGTAAACAAAGCCGCGGAGCCGGAAAATGATACATATCATTGTCTGGGCGGCATTGAGGTTAACGAGGAAACGGTGGAAGTTTTTGTAGACGGCAATCCTGTGAAGCTTACGCCTATCGAATTCAAGATATTGCTTCTTCTCATAAAAAATCCGGGACGGGTATTCAGTGCAGATGAAATATATGAACGTATCTGGAACGAAAAAGCAATCAACACAGATACTATTATGGTCCATATCCGCAAAATCAGGGAGAAAATTGAAATCGATCCTAAAAATCCGAAATATCTAAAGGTGGTGTGGGGCGTTGGATACAAAATGGAAAAGCAATAAAAGAAGCTCTTTTTTGCTGCCGGTAATTGCGATCAGTGCGGCTGCCAGCATTCTTTTCATGAGTCTGTTTCCTCTTTTTCAGAAAAAGGCGGAAGAAAGCTATATTGATCCTCTTACAGAACAGGACTTTATAAGCGACCTGTTTTCAATCAATCTGGTCCAATATAAATACCTTCGTGAAAAAGCAGATCAAAAGCAATATGAATACTCGGATCTTTATCTTGATATTGAGATGCCGGCATCAGATAATCCCTCAGATTCCTATATGGATTCCAGCATACAGTCCTTCCTTGCTCTGCAGAGGGAGGCGATTAACAGCCAGTGTACGTCCTATGAAAGCATGCTGAGTTCCCTCAGTGAAATGATGGATTATTATGTTGAGGATTTGAATACCGGAACTGTTATCTCAAACAGCGGATCCGGCCTGCCTGATGCAGTGGGCGGAGAGGATTCTTCCGATAAGCAGGCGAATTCCGAATATATGTATTACCTGAACCTGCAGTATGACAGCGCCGGCAATATCACCAATGTCAATGTAAAGTGCCGGAATAATGCAAAACAGTTTTTAAGCCGCGTCCAGAATGCAGGGCATGAGTTCCCTCTGAAGCTGAGTAAGGAAACTCCCAATGAGTATTCTTATTCCTATGATTATGATGCTGAGGTGAATGGCCGTGTTGCCGAGTATACGCTTTACAGCGATGATTATGAAACCGCTTCCTCACCAACGCTCCGTCTGAGCATATCCTCGCCGGCTGATATGAGAATTATTTATGGCCTGACACAGGCGCAGTATACGGAGCTGATGAAGCCTGACAATTATTATGTTTATATGGCAAATTTCCAGAGCATGCATTTTGCGGGGCGGGACAGTTATTTTGAAGCGGGTATCGCTCCGGCCTATCTGGCCTTTATATTGGCGATGGCCCTGGCCGGCTTTTTCCTCTGTCGGAAGAAAAGCCTTCGCTCAGAGGAACTGCTGCCGCTCATCAGCCGTATTCCGTTAGAGTTTCTGACCGTTGCTGCCGTGGTTTTATTTTCCACTACATCCCTGGTTATCCAGTATATTTATGAATATCAAAACGGCCTGTTTCTGCGCAATGTAAGGGCAGGAATCGGGGCCAACGGCAAGCTGGGCATTCTGCCCCTTGACAAAACAGTTATATTCCTCATGCTTACGGTCATTTTCATTGTCTCCTTCCTGATAGGCTCAGGTTTATCCGGTTTCCGAAAGGGCTTTCTGAAGGAGCACAGCCTGATTTGTAAATACTGGAACCGCATTGTTGGTAAGATACGCAGTCTGTGCCACAGCTTTTACACAGATCTGGTGACCTATGATATCGGGACGGATGCCAACAGCATTATTATAAAGGTAATCCTTGTAAATTTTGCCATCCTTCTTGTTATATGCTGCTTCTGGTTTGCCGGTATATTTGGCCTGGTTATTTATTCAGTCATCATTTACTTCATTCTGAAAAGATATGTGAAGGATATCCAGAGCAAATACCGGAAGCTGCTGGGTGCTACCCGTTCTATTGCCCAGGGCAATCTGGATACTGCGCTTTCCGAGGATTTCGGTATATTCGAAAGCTATAAATCACAGCTGCGGCAGATTCAGATGGACTTCAAACGCGCAGTGGATGAAGAAGTAAAGAGCCAGCGCATGAAGACAGAGCTGATCACCAATGTGTCCCATGACCTGAAGACGCCTCTGACTGCTATTATTACCTATATAGAGCTGCTCAGGGAACCGGATATTACAGAGGAAAAGAAAACGGAATATCTGGATATCCTGCAGCGCAAGTCCAACCGGCTGAAGGTGCTGATAGAGGATTTGTTTGAAATCAGCAAGGCCAGCAGCAAATCCGTAACCCTTCAGATTGTGGACGTGGATATCTGCAACCTGCTACGGCAGGCTTATCTGGAACAGGATGACCGTATTGAAGCCGCCGGGCTGGATTTCAAATTCAACCTGCCAAAGGAACGGATTATCCTTCCTCTGGACAGCCAGAAAACCTACAGGATCTTTGACAATCTGTACAGCAATATCATCAAATACGCCCTTAGTGGGACCAGGGTTTATGTCAATCTGAAAGATGAAAGTGATTATGTGAGGGTAGAGCTGAAGAATATTTCTGCAACGGAGCTGTCCGTCGCCCCTGAAGAGCTGACGGAACGTTTTGTCAGAGGAGATGATTCCAGAAATACGGAAGGCAGTGGACTCGGCCTGGCAATTGCCAAGAGTTTTGCCGAGCTGCAGGGAGGTTCCATGCAGATTGCCATAGACGGCGACCTGTTTAAGGTAATCCTCCGGTTTAAGAAGAAAGCCGTTTCCATACAGGAAGAAAAGCCTGAGCAAAATAACGTGCTTACCGGTGAAGGCAGTACTTTTTCCAGGCAGCAGATGCCTTATCCCGTACAGAATCCCCAGGGTTATTATGGCGGGCCAGGTACGTACAATAACCCCTCCGCGCAGAACTTTTACGGTGGGTATCCCGGAATGTACGGAAGCGCCCAGGGAATGCCCCGCACAGGAAATTACGGCGCCGGGCAGGAAATACCCCGCACCGGCTATGGCGCCGGCAGGCCAATAAACGGCAGCGGTTATGGCGCTGCGCCTTACAATGGCGGAAGCTATCCGGGCGGAGGACGCATGGGAACGCAGCCTGCGCCTAATACAGCCTGGCAGAATCCCCGGCCTCCTTTTTCACAGGAGGGAATGAACTCCCAGCCTGCAGCTGTGCCGCAGGAAGCATCGGAGCCAAAAGGTTCCTTCTTTAAAAAAAGGATCAGAAAAGAACGGAAGAAAAATCAGACAGAGGAAGAATAAATACCAAAACCGCTGCACCGCCAGTACGTGCAGCGGTTTTCGGCATGTACTGAAAGGAATCGTAAGAAGCTATTTATGAAAACAATCTTACTTTTGGAGGATGATGAAAATCTGAACAGAGGCATTTCACTGAGGCTGGAAAAGGAAGGCTACCGTGTTCTGCCAGCCTTTCATATTTCCCAGGCACGCAGGCTGTTTCATGAGAATGAGGTATCACTGATCATAAGTGACATCACTCTTCCGGACGGCAGCGGATTGGATTTTGGCCGTGAGGTAAGAAAAAGCAGCAGTGTATACCTGATTTTCCTCACCGCGCTGAATCAGGAAATTGATATTGTAAGCGGTTATGATATTGGTGCGGATGATTATATTACCAAGCCGTTCAGCCTGATCATACTTCTTTCCAAGGTAAATGCCCTGATGAAGCGTGTGGAAACACCGGCCGGCTGCCGTCTTTGTTCCGGCGATATCTGTCTTGATTACCGGGAAATGAAGGTATGGCAGGGGGATGTCCCTGTGGATCTGAGCAAAAAGGAATGGCTGCTGCTGGCGTATTTTATGGAAAATCCCAGACAGATTCTCAAAAAGGAACAGCTTCTGGATGCGGTTTGGGGGCAGGATGGTCAATTCGTAGACGACAATACCGTGCCGGTCAATATCAGCAGGTTGCGCGGGAAGCTTGGCGGGGATTTCATTCAAAATGTCAGGGGGATGGGGTATCTATGGACAAATTCCGTAACAAAAGAATTCTGAGCCTTACGGCGGCAGCAGCCCTTGCTATGGGCTGTCTGCTTCTTTTTGGCTCTCTCGCCTGGAATCTGGAAAAAAGGGAACGCATGCTTCTTGGGTTTATGTCCGCCCAGGCGCCGGAGCAGGCCGGAGAATTCCTGGATGAAATAAACCGCCGGGATTTTTATTACCAGGCAGGACGGGAACTGGAAAAACGTTATGGTTATCATGCCTTCAACAGGTCTGCGACTTTATTGGTTGGCAGATATTTTTTCCTGTTCTGCGTTCTTTCAGGTACTGCCGGCGTTCTGTGCTTTCTGGCTCTCAGGAGCAGTGATGTGCGCCGCCGCAGGCTGGAGGACGAGTATCAGGAGCTGAAGCAAAAGATGCGGACGCAGGAAGAAAAAAATCAGCTTGTCACGGACAGATTACGTAAAGAGGAAGGAAAGACCAAGGCTCTGATTACAGATATTTCCCATCAGCTGAAAAATCCGCTGGCCTCTCTGAAAATGAGCTATGAGCTGGCAGATACCGAGAGCCTGACATTGGAGGAGCAGCGAAGCTTCGTGAAGCAGGGCTTTGCGGAAATTTTGAAAATTGAGAACCTGCTGGATACCTTTTTGCAGCTTTCCCGCCTGGAAGCCCATATGATATGTATACAGCCGGTGGATTCCGGTCTGAAGGATACTATCATCCAGTCGGTAAACAGAGTTTACATGAAGGCGTTCCGGAAAGAGATATCCATAGAACTGAACGACTTTACGGACTTCGTGCTTCCCCATGATCCCAAATGGACCCAGGAAGCCCTGATTAACCTGCTGGACAATGCGATTAAATATTCTCCTTCCGGCAGCCATATCGAAATACGGGTGATACCTGTGGTGAGCTACATTTTTATAGAGGTGGAGGATGAAGGGATCGGCATTCCCGCAAGTGAGTATTCCCATATATTCCAGCGCTTTTACCGCGGGGCTTCTTTGCAGGTCAGGCAGGAGGAGGGGAGCGGGGTAGGACTTTACCTGACCCGGAAAATCCTTGAGGAACAGGGCGGAACCATTCGCGTTAAGAAAGGGAAAAAGGGCTCCGTCTTTCAGCTTACGCTGCCCAAACGCCGGTTTGGCATAGCAGATGATAAATAGAATAATCCGTGTCATTCTTACAATTTTGTTATTCTTTTTGCAATCCTTCTGTAAGAATCGGGGGCTATGATGGAATGATAAAGGATAACACAGAAAGGATGACTGTTTATGAAACATTTGCAATCAGACAAGGACAGCCGGCAGATGGCGGGACAGCAGCCGGAGGGGCAGCGCTATCCCATCGTGCTCACCAGGGATCTTGTAAAATATTATGGAAGCGGTGAAAATCTGGTCCGGGCCATTGACCATACCTCTTTGGATTTGCAGAGGGGAGAATTTACGGCGATTGTAGGGCGTTCCGGCTCGGGAAAAAGTACGCTTCTGCATATGCTCGGCGGACTCGACCGTCCTGATTCCGGGAAGGTCTTGATTGAAGGACAGGATATTTCTTGCCTGAAGGATGAAGAGCTGGCCAGATTCCGCCGGAGGAAAATAGGATTCATTTTCCAGGATTACAATCTGGTTCCTTCCCTGAATGTATGGGAAAATATCGTTCTGCCCATAGGACTTGACGGAAAGAAGGCTGATAAGGAGTTTGTTTCTTCCATTGTGGAACGCATTGGTATCCAGGATAAACTCAGGGCGCTTCCAAACACTCTGTCCGGCGGACAGCAGCAGCGGGTTGCCATCGCGCGCGCCCTGGCGGCCCGGCCGGCCATTATACTTGCCGACGAACCTACCGGCAACCTGGATTCCAAAACGGAGCTGGAGGTAATTGCACTCCTGAAATCCTGTGTTAATGATTACTGTCAGACGCTTGTGGTCATTACTCATGATGAAACTATCGCCCAAATGGCGGATCGCATCCTGATTATAGAAGACGGGAAGGTGGTGAGCGAATGAATACCATCAATGCAACCGCCTGTGCGAACCTGAAACTGAACAGGGGGAGGAACCTTCTCACCGGGATCGCCATCATGCTCACCGCATTCCTTATTTTTTCCATTACCACTCTGGGAAGCGGCGTGATCCGGTTTCAGTTCCATGCGGCCAATCAACTGTACCCGACTTATCATATCATGTACCGGGATGTCCCGGAACAGACTGCCGCAGAGCTGGCGCGCAGCGCAGATATTGAGAAACTGGGGCTGAGGCAGGATACGGCACAGATACGGCAGGAAGATACCATATGCCGGCTGATATACCTGGATGAAACAGGAAGGGAGCTTGGCAGGATAGATTTGGAAAGCGGCAGTTTCCCTGTTGAAAAAAATGAGATCGCTGTTTCCCGGGGCATGCTGCAGGCCTTTTCCATTTCTGGTTCAGCGGTTATCGGAGATGAGATAACACTGCCTATCCAGCCGATAGAAGCCCATGGGCTTGGCTTTGAGCAGGAGTATACCTTTACCATATGCGGTATTTTGCCCACGCCGGAAGCTGAAGAGGATAACCGGCTGTATTCCGCTCTTGTGTCAGAGCCGTTTGTCAGGGAACTGCTTCCTGCATCAGAACGGCTGTACAGGGTTATGGTCCGTTTTTCAAATGCACGGTCCTACACCACGGATGCGATTATTCAGAAGGGGGAAAACATCGCTGAAGCTTTTTCCATTCCCAAAGGCAATATTTCCGAAAATTCCCCTTATCTGTTAGCGAACTATATTGATCCGACCTTTTATTCCGCTATTGCAGTGGTTCTTATTATCGTTGTACTTGCGGGCATTATTACGATTTACAGTATTTACTATGTATCTACCATGTACAAGGTACAGGAATACGGAAAACTGAAAGCATTGGGGGCTACCTCAAAGCAGGTGCGCAGCATCGTTTTCAGGGAAGGAATGCTGACTGCGCTTCTGGCCATCCCTGTGGGATTGCTGACAGGGACAGGGGCATCCTATGGCGCCTTTTCCTTTTTCCTGAATACCTTTTCCAGCAATGATGCGCTGGGAGAAGCGCTTAGGGCGGCGTTCAACAGCAGAGAGCTTCCGCTTCTGCAGGGATGGGTTTATTTCTTTGCAGCAGCAGTCACTCTGTTCACAACAGCCGTCTCCCTGCGCAGGCCGGTACGGATTGCCTCTAAAATATCGCCGGTGGAAGCCATGCGTTATGATGGTCCCGGCTGCCGGACAAAAGCAAAGCAGCGCAAAGGTTATGCGGATATCAGCCTTTTCCGTCTTGTCAGGGCCAATCTGTCACGCAACCGGAAACGGACGATGATCACGCTTGCCGCACTCAGTGTGACAGGGGTTTTATTTCTGGCGGTATCCGCCGTCCTTTCCTGCGCCAATCCTTCCGAAATCGCCCATGACCGGATTTTGTACGATTTTGAGCTTTCCATCTATTCCGTTTCCGGTGATAAAATGCGTCCTGAATTCGAATGGACATCCATTCAGCAGGACAATCCGCTGGATGCCGCGCTGGAAGAGCAGGTGCGAAGCATTCCCGGGGTTACAAAGCTGATCCGCCAGCTGAGTACCGATGTATTGCTGACGGATGTATATGACGGGGATGAGCTTTGGTCTACCTCTGTTTCAGGCGTTCCCAAAGAGTTGGCAGATGCCATGGAAAAATCGGTGATTCAGGGGAAAATTTCCTATGAAGAGCTGCTTGACGGGGATAAAATAATACTGAACAAAAAAGCCTATAACTGGTCGCCGGAATGGCAGATCGGCAGCAGGATTTCCATGCTGATAGAGGACGGGGGCAGACAGATTCCGAAGACCTTCGTTGTCGCGGCAATTGCAGAACCGCCGGTTTACCTGAACTTTTATGCGCCCTTTATGGTTCCTTCCGCAGTACTGGAAAAGCTGTGCGTAAACAATCAGACGTACCACTGGTCCATCCAGACGGAACCCGGACAGTTAAAGGCGGCAGAGGCGCAGCTGCGTCAGATGGCTCAGGGAAACCAGTTCCTGAGGCTGAGAACTTTTGAAGAAGAGCTTGCGGAACGTGCCGAGCTTTCCGGCTTCACCTCGGCCATATGTTATCTGTTCCTTTCTATCCTGGGCGGAATCTGTATTATGAACCTGATAAACACCATGACCAACAGTGTTTATGTCCGCAGACGTGAGCTGGGAATGATGCAGGCGCTGGGCATGTCGGAAAAACAGCTGTCACGGCTGTTCCGGTTGGAGGGACTGTTCTATACGCTTGGCTCCCTCGCTTTTTCCACAGCCTTTGGAAGCCTGTTTGGTTATGTGTTTTACGTTAAAGCAAAGGATTCAGGTTTTTTAAGTATTGTAAGCTACCATTATCCATATACGCAGACGCTGGTTCTTTTTATTGCCATAGCGGCAATCCAGCTGCTCATGACCTGGATTCTGGCGCGCAGCTTCCGGAAGCAGAGCCTGATCGACAGGATACGTTTTTCCTGATGCGAAATGCCATATAAATCAGGTGGCACCATAAATTAAGGGAACCGACGGTTACGGTTCCCTTAATTTTACGGCTTTGGCCGCTTTGCGTTTGTTTTCATCCTGCATGGCGGCATAATGCTTTCTTGTGGTATTCACATCCTTATGTCCAAGCACATCGGCAACCAGATAAATATCCCCGGTTTCCTGGTACAGGGTGGTGCCGTAGGTACTGCGCAGCTTATGAGGGGTGATTTTTTTCAGGGTGGTTACCCTGGAGGCATATTTTTTCACCAGATTCTCCACGCTGCGGACTGTAATTCTGCGGTTCTGCATGGACAGGAAAAAAGCGTTCTCATGACCGCTCAGAGGAATGATGCGCTCACGTTCTTCCAGATAATCATAAAGGGCATCCTCCACCTCTTCGCCGAAATAAACGATATCCTCGTAGCCGCCCTTCCTGCGCACCTTCAGCCGCTGGTTGTCAAAATCCACATCCTGGATATCCAGGCCCACGCATTCGGACACACGGATTCCTGTGCCGAGAAGAAGAGTCAGCAGCGCCAGATCCCTGGTTTTTGTCTTGTTGTGGTAGCGCTGTTCGTTTTTTGTCAGCCTGCCGCCGTCCTCCACCTCGTCCAAAAGGACTGCCACTTCATTTGGGTCCATACGGATGATTTCCTTGTCGTGAAGCTTGGGAAGAGGCACCAGAACGGCAGGATTATTTTCTATCAGCTCATTTCTGTAATAGTAATTGTAAAAGCTGCGCAGGGAGGCCAGCTTTCTCTTTTTTCCCCGTTCGTCATTCGTGTACTCCACGCCGTCCTTCACATAATAGGAGAGGTATTCCATGTATTCTTCAATATCCTCCCTGCCGATTTCATCAAGAATGGACAACGGAAAGTCAACGATATCCTTTTTCCGGTATACGCCGTTCGTCTCATGGATGAATTCAAAGAAGACGCCCAAATCATAGGCGTAGGCGATTCGCGTCCTGGATGCCGTGGTATTCTCGATCCCGCGGAAAAACTGTTTGCAGAAGGGCGGGAGAGCAGCGAGCAGCTCCCGGAGCTTCAGTATGTTTTTTTTATTTAATTCGTCATGATAGTTTTTATTCTCTGCCATTTTCTTTTTCCTCCGCTGCAGTCCCTCCGTTGTCATGATCTTTGTGGAATGGTGGTACGATTGTTACCTGCGGCTGGTGTCCGGCGGCGGCCAGCCTGTCATTCCGCCGTCCTGGATGGCTGTAAACATGCGTTCCTTCACGCCGGGATTTTCCTGGTTCAGTTTCTTAAGCAGCTGCTTCACATATTCCCGTTTGGTATAGCCGTCGGCGGGACAGGGGCTTTTTACCACAGGGATCTGGTTCTTATTCACAAAGCCGATGACATCCGCCTCATTCATATACATGAGCGGCCTTATCACCGTCAAATCCATCCGGTCCAGATAGGTGACCGGGCTGAAGGTATGGAAGCGGCCTTCGTAAATCAGGCTCATCAGCATGGTTTCCACCACATCATCCTTATGATGGGCATAGGCAACCTTATTGCAGCCTTCCTTCTTGATGGCCTCGTTTAAGGCTCCTTTTCTCATTTTAGCACAAAGGGAGCAGGGATTGGACTCTTTTCTCTGCTCAAAAATAATATCTGCAATATCCGTTTTCACAATGGTATATGGAATTTGCAGTTCGTCGGCGCAGATGCTTTCAATACGGCTTAAATCCAGATTGCCGAAGCCCAGATCCACAGTCACCGCATGGATATCGAACTTCTGCGGATAAAAGCGGCGCAGGCCGTGCAGCGCATATAAAAGTGTCAGGGAATCCTTTCCTCCGGAAATACCTACCGCAATTTTATCCCCGTCGGCGATCATATGGTAATCATCCACAGCCTTGCGGACATAGCTTAAAACCTGTTGCAGTCTCATAAATCATCCTTTCTTTTGTAACACGTGTCTCTTTATAAATCCTGAATAGATATTATACAATTATTTTAGAGAAATTTCATTAATTTTGCTTAATTTTTTAATGCGGGTGTTATATAATAGATATCGTGCACACCTGTATCCGGGTTCCTGCCGACAATACTTAAACAAAAGGAGACCATGCAATTATGAAATTCCGCTGGGACAAAAAATATCTCTATTGGGGCATCACGGCCCTTCTGGTCATAGGAGCCAGCATATGCCTCTTTTTCCTGATGTTCCGGGGCGCCAATTTCAAGGACGGAGTCTCCAAAATCATCGCTATTTCCATGCCCATCATCGATGGCCTGATTCTTGCCTATCTGCTCACTCCGGTTCTGAATTTTATTGAACATAAGGCTCTTAAGTATATTTTCAAGAAAAAGCGTGGGGATATGACTGAAAAGCAGCGCAAAATGCTGCGAATGTCCGCCATTACGCTTACCTTGCTGTTTGTTGTTTTTATCATTTACGCATTCTGTTCCATGGTGCTTCCTCAGTTATTCAAGAGTATACAGAGCATTGTATTTCAATTTCCCGTCTATGTGAACAACCTTACCGTCTGGCTGGAAAAGGTCCTGGCGGACAACCCTGATGTGGAGACTTTTATCAACGATCTCATCAGCACATATACACCTGAATTGAAAAACTGGATGAATGAAACCCTGCTGCCTCAGATGAACGCCGTACTCAAGGTGGTTTCCAACTACGCGTTCAGCCTTCTGAAGGCCATGTGGAACCTGATAATCGGTCTGATTATTTCGGTATACATCATGGGGAGCAAGGAAAAATTTTTCGGCCAGGCAAAGAAAACTGTGTATGCGGCCATGGATATCAAGCGTGCCAATGCTTTTATTGAAGACATCCGTTTTGTGCACCGCACCTTCGGCGGTTTTATCAGCGGCAAGCTTTTGGATTCCTTGATTATCGGAATTCTCTGTTTTGCAGGAACCAGTATTATGGGTACGCCTTACCCCGTGCTTATCAGCGTTATTATCGGCGTTACCAATATCGTTCCTTTTTTCGGGCCCTATCTGGGCGCCATTCCCAGTGCGGTCCTGATATTGATGATCGATCCGATGCAGTGTCTCTATTTCCTGATTTTCATCCTGATTCTGCAGCAGTTTGACGGCAATATCCTCGGACCCAAAATTCTTGGCGATTCCACGGGGCTTTCCAGCTTCTGGGTAATCTTTTCCATCACCCTGTTCGGCGGTATCATGGGAGTTCCCGGAATGGTAATCGGTGTTCCGACCTTTGCCGTAATTTATGCTTTGTGCAGGCGCCGCATCAACCGTAATCTGAAGAAAAAGAATCTGCCTACAGAAACGGACGAATATAAAAACCTGGGAAGTATTAAAGAAGGCAGCAGGGAATTCGTTCCTTACCAGCCGGAAAATGCGGATGGCAAGCCGGCGGAGAAGGCAGGGTCCGATTCAGAGTCTTCTGTAAAGGGAACGGATGACGACAGGGAAGATAAGTGAATTGAAAGAGATGGTTTAATTAATTATGATAATTACAGATTTCAGATATGAGCACATTCCGGAGGCGGAGGCGCTGGCGCTGTCCTGCTATGATGAGGAGCGCAGAGAGGTTCCGGCTCTGCCGGAAATCCATTCGGTGCCGGCCCTGAAAGACTTTGCAGACAATCATATGGGGGCAGCAGCCCTTGAAAATGGGCGGCTGGTTGGCTTTTTGTGTTCGGTTGCCCCTTTTGATAATGTATTTCGATCCACGGATGTGAAAGGTGTTTTTTCACCTATGCTGGCCAATGCTGCCATATTGGAAAACAGGGCCGCAATTTATGCCGCATTGTATCAGTACGCTGCGCTTAAGTGGGTGCAGGCGGGAGCGTACAGCCATGCGGTCTGCCTTTATGCCCATGATGAAGCTGCCTTGGGGCAGTTTTTCCGTTATGGATTCGGCCTGCGCTGCGTGGATTCAATCCGGACAATGCAGCGGTTGGATACAATGCAGCAGTTGGATACGATGCGGCGGATGGATGGGCAACGGCTTTTGAAGAGTGGGAGCGCTCATGAGGGAAAGACAGGTATGTCGTCTTTGGGGGAATTTGTTTTTACGGAGCTGAAACCAAAGGAATATTGCCAAATATATCCGCTTGAAAGCATGCTGAACAGTCACTTCCGGAAAAGCCCTTTTTTTATGAACCGCAGGCTGGAAAGCTGTGAAGAATTTTGTGAGGAATGTGTGAGGAATAAAGACAGATGCTTTGCCGCGTTCCAAAAGGGGGAGCCATGTGCATACCTGAAACTTTCAGATACAGGGGAAACCTTCATTACGCAGGCTTCCAACTATATTCATATTACAGGCGCATTTTGCCTGCCGGAATATAGGGGAAGAGGACTGTATCAAAATTTGCTGGACTATGCTGTGGACATTCTGGAAAAAGAAGGATATACGCGCCTTGGCGTAGATTTTGAAAGCATAAACCCAACAGCCGATAGATTCTGGTCCAAATATTTTACTGCCTATACCCAGGGCGTTGTACGCCGTATTGATGAACGGATTGGGCAAGTCATTGTTCCGGAATAAATGAATATTACATACAGGAGATTATACATCATGAAATTTGTGATTCAAAGAGTAACCGGCGCCAGCGTTTCTGTGGAAGGAGAAACTGTTGGAGCCATCAGGAACGGTTTCCTGGTGCTTATCGGTGTAACTGATACCGATACGGAGGCTGTTGCCGATAAAATGCTTCGTAAAATGCTGAACCTCAGAATCTTTGAAGATGAAAACGGAAAAACCAATCTGGCGCTCAAGGACGTAAACGGAAGTCTTTTGCTCGTTTCCCAGTTTACCCTGTATGCCGACTGCAGAAAGGGTAACAGGCCGTCTTTTGTGAAGGCAGGGGCGCCGGAACATGCAAAGCAGCTGTATGAATATATTATTGAAGAATGCCGTAAGGAATGCGGTAATGTGCAGTGTGGAATTTTTGGTGCGCATATGAAAATAGAACTGGTGAATGACGGACCGTTTACTGTTGTGCTTGATTCAGAGGAGCTGATGTAAACAGGACGGGGAAATTCACACAAAAGGTTTACATAATAATGTTATGTAAACCTTTTGCGCGAATTGTTATATTTTGCTGTTTATAATCAATTGCATGCCGGAGATTTCACATTGCAACATTTCGTTAAACTTCTTGGCTCACAAATTTTTTCCCGGGAGGATTCTGTATTGACAATAACTCATAAAGGTACTGTGGTGCTTGAAACTGAACGTCTTATCCTTCGCCGGTTTACTATTGACGATCTTGAGCCGGTTTTTAATAACTGCTGGAGCAAGCCTGAGGTTTGGCAGTGGACAAATTATAAGCCTATGAAAACCACCGAAGATGTTGTTAAGACTGCGGAGATGTTTACTGAGGAATGGCTGGGTGCATATTCCCGGCCAAACAGATACAGCTGGGCAATCCAGATGAAAGCGTCCGGCGATGTCATCGGCAGGTTCTTCGGCATGCACCCGGAGGATCGGCTTAAACAAATTGAACTTGCGTATGAAATCGGCCCTGACTGGTGGAACCAGGGCTACATGACCGAAGCGGTAAAAAGAGTTCTGGACTACTTTTTCCGTGAGATTGGCTTTAACCGGGTTTATGCCTACCATGCTCATGAAAACCCTGCTTCCGGCAGAGTGATGCAGAAATGCGGGATGCTTTACGAGGGCACTATGCGCCAGGCTTGCCTGTGTAACCGCGGTATCTTTGATAAGGTGAATTACGCAATTCTTGCAGAGGACTATTTTGGCAGGCAGAAAATGGAAAAGGACGGTTGAAAGCGCTATTTAAGTGTTAAAAAGCGCTATCTATTCGTTAAACTTGTGTTTTGCGAATAGTCCTATTTGTAAGCTGTGATGCTCTTCTATGTAATTCCTCATTTATCGGTTCCTCCTATAAATCCTCAAGTTAATTCTGTTTCTTCATCTTCGCAATCAACAACCCTGAATCTATATTTGCTATATTTGCATACGTCTGCATTTCCGTCAATTGCCGCTTGCATTTTTTCAAAGTCAATTGCTCTCTAATCACATTTTAAAAGCTACTACAAATGCACGCCGCAGGAATACTGGCTGAAAAATCAAATAAATGCATCAAACCAGCCGCTCAACTACAACCGGATAAATCTTCGTTGTAATGAGCGGCTGATTCGTTTTTATGACTCTGCTTCCGCCTGCGGACGCAGTTTGGCCAATACCTTTTCCACATCAAAGAAATGAACCACGATCAGCATAATGACCAGGATGACCGCTGGAATGACCGAATACAGCAAGCGGATCGAAAGGATCGCACTATCCGTCTGCACACTTGCCGAGCTGATAAAGCCAAACAGTGCCATAAATCCACCAACCAGCAGTGAGGCCACACCGCTTCCGACCTTATTCGCAAAACTAGCAATTGCCGTCGGTGTTCCCTCCACACGTTTACCAGTCTTAATCTCTCCATAGTCGATACACTGCAGGATAAAGTAATGGTTCATCATAGTCAACGTTTGTGAACCGACCGAAATCAACAGTGTTGTGACTACGATCACCATCAGATTGGATGGGAAGAAGAAGCGGATAACCGCTGCTATCAAAGCTACCGCCAGCCCGAACTTGACAAATGAAATAGAACCGATCGTCCGGATTGCCACCGGGAAGAGCAGGAAGAAGAACGGTGACAACAGGCTGAGCATACCAATGACTGACATCAATCCCAGATTTCCAAAAATATAGGTAAAATAGTATGTTCCTACAATCGAAAGTGTATTCGTAAGCAAGAATGACAATAGTACCAATAAGGAGAACATAAAAATATACTTATTCTTCGCTACCAGCTTCAGTCCTTCAACAAATCCCACCTTATTCTTATCTTCGCTTTCCTGATCAATCGGGATCTCTTTTACAAAAAGGAAACGGCAGATTCCGATCAGCAGCATCGGCACCCCATAGATCAGTGCGATCTTCGACCAGCCCCCCGGCTGCGTGCCCAGATTCGCCATCAGCTGCGGCAGCAAAATACTGGATACAGCGCTGAACAGCATCACGATTACGCCGCCAATTGACAGGATCTTCGCCCGCTTGGCATCTTCTTTCACCGCCCGGCCAAGGAAAACGGTTTCACAGGACTGCAGAAAAGTAGCACAGACAGAGTTGATCAGGACATATGTAACAAATATGTAGATCATCTTTCCGGTGGTTCCGATATCCGGCGTACTGTAAAATGCAATGATCAGCAGCCACAAGGGAATGATAAATAATTCATAAGGCCTTGCTTTCCCCAGTTTTGTATTGGTTTTATCGATGATAAAACCGGCAATCAGGTCGGTTACCCCATCAAATAGCTTCGCTGCCATAAACAATGCTCCAACTGCCGCTGAACCGATCCCCAGGATCTCGGTTGAATAATAGGTCACCTGCATCATCAGCACCACACTGATCGCCATCGAAACGGAACGTGAGTTCCAGGCTAACATCAGTTTTGTCGGCACTTTATTCGCCTTTTTCTTACCTTCAGATTTCATTTTGCTTCCTCCTTCTCATCCTCTCATTGATTCCACGACTTGGTTAATTGATAAAAACTGTCTTTGGGCTTTCTCGTTTGTGTCGCCCTGTCCACGCTGATCAAACCAAAATTCCGGCTGTATCCCAGCTGCCACTCAAAATTATCCATCAGTGACCAGTGCAGATAGCCGATTACCGGTATTTCATCCTGAAGGCAACGTTTGACTCCACCAAGTACTTCTTCGATAAATGCGACCCGTTCCGTATCATCAAGTGTTGCGATTCCATTCTCGGTAATCAGAATCGGAATTTTAAGCTCACTGTGTACCCTGCGAATCACATGCTCAAGTGCCTGCGGATAGAACTCATACTCCATCTGGGTCCGCTTGGCATGCTCCGGTGCCGGCAGCTCACCCTCAGCATTGACCAGCGTTCTGGTGTAGTTCTGCAGTCCGAAAAAATCATCCTTTTGCAGATACGGAAGATAATGGGTAAATTCCTCCGCCCAGTGCTGCCTGGCAACCTCTTCCCCGCCTTCGACCGGCTGGATGTCATGCAATGAAAGGGTAATACCGATGGCCAGATGCGGGCATTTTGCTTTCATCGCATCCCGGGCCGCTTCATGAGCCTGCATGATCAAAAGATCGCCCGCTTCCGTACATGGATCCAGGAAGGTATTCACCGCTGCCACACCACCAAAAGCCGCACAAGCCTCTCTTCGTCCCACCATAAACTGTTCCGGCAGCTCCAGATTCACACCGATCTGCAGATTGATGCCCATATTCTTAGCAAAGGTCCGCATGACCGAAGTCATTTGCAGGCGCATGTTCGCTTCATTTATGGTACAGATATATTTCATCTGATCCCCCAGCTGCGCCGCGACATAAGCGCAGTAATCCCGAAAATATGCAACCACCTTTTCCGACTCCCAGCCCCCTTCTTTGATCAGCCACTGAGGTGAAGAAAAATGGTGCATGGTAACAACCGGTGTAATTCCATTGGCCTGGCAGCACGCCAGAACCTCACGGTAATGGTTGATTTCCGCTTCACAGTATCTTCCCTTCTCCGGTTCGACCCTAGCCCATTCGATGGAGAAACGGTAAGCATTCAGGCCGGCTGCTTTCATCAGCTTAATATCCTCTTCATAACGATGATAGTGATCTACCGCATCACCGGAGCGTTCCTTGAATGAACTGTGCTCCAATTGTTCCATTACCCAGAAATCACTCTGGACATTATTTCCCTCCACCTGATAGGCTGCTGTTGATGCCCCCAGCATAAACTGTTTCATTCCTTCCATAATATCCTGCCTCCTTTTTTCACTTAGCTACATCTGATTTCCAGCTCTTCTTCAAACCCTTTACCCGTCACTTTTAAAGTTATTTTTCCAGGTTCCATCGGTGCCCGCAGACAGATCAGCCCCTGCCCTTTCCAGAGTTTTCGTTTCCCGGTACCATAGTTTTCATCGGTACAGGGATTTCCTGAACCAAATCCCGCCAGGTTGCCGCCTTCCACATCCGCTGTCACCTCCAGGTCATCGGTCGGAACGATCTCACCTTCACCGTCGACCAGGCAGACCTTAACGAAACACAGATCCATACCATCTGCCCGGATCTCCTTTCGGTCCGGTATCAATCGGATTCCTTTCGGTTCACCCGCGGTAATGAGTGTATCTTCGGCGGTTATTCTTCCCTCTTTGTGCGCAATCACTTTGAGTGTCCCCGGCTGATAAGGTAACGTAAACTCCGCTTTAAAACGTGTCACCGGAGCGGTTCCCACCACCTCATCATTTAAAATGAATTCAACCGTATCACAGTCCGCATAACATTCTACATCGATATCTTTCCCGATGTAGGCTTCCGGCCAGGTCCAGCTTTTCCAGACATCACTCCACTGCCATCCCAACCCCTGAGACTTTCTCCCGGTATACTGCGGCGGCTTGGCAAAAAGATGAATGCCATCGTCTTTCTGCCACATCACCTTCCGGTAATAGCTTTGGGGCCTGCGATTGCCATCCAGATCAAAATCTCCCTGATAACAGCTGAGCCACGGCCAGGCTCCCAGCATCCCGCTCGCCATATCCTGCACGCTCCGCAGGACCCGGCCAGCACCGGCTTCGCCCAGATTATCGTATGCCGTCCAGATAAAATCACCGATTACATTGCTGTTTTCCATCATCGCCTGATAATAATCATACGTATTATTGGCATGTGTTTCACTGGCGCAGATGATTCGGTCCGGATATTTTTTTGCATCGGCTGTGTATCGTTTGGGCAGATAATTGTAACCAACGATATCCAACATAGCCGCACAGTCTTCTGAGATTTCGCCCCAGACGTCTTCGCCGTTTACAAACCCATCGCCCATATTATTGGTCGCGATGTTTTCGATCATTTTTTCAAATACAGCCGGATCAGCCATCCGCTTCATAACCTCTTCACTGCCGCCTTTTTCTGAATCATTCTTTTGGCTGGCTGCTGCAAACGGCATGCGGGGCGGCTTATCCTTCTCACGCTTTGTTTTGATCATGCTGTGGAAGGCTGCCATGACCGGTCGGTCCGGATCCAGGCTCCGTACGAAGTCTGCCTGCATCCCGGCCAGCTCCACGCCTTTACTCATGCCGCCGGCTTCCACCAGTTCATTGCCAACCGACCAGCAGAATACCGATGGATGATTGCGGTCACGCCGTACCATCGCTTCAGTATCCCGCTGCCACCACTCATCAAAGTACAGATGGTAATCCTGATCGTTCTTCCCGACCCGCCAACAGTCAAAGGTTTCGTCGATCACATACATCCCCAGCCGGTCGCAGGCATTCAGCAGGGCTTCGGAAGGCGGATTATGCGAACACCGGACCGCATTATATCCGGCGGTTTTAAGCAGTTCAATCTTACGTTCTTCCGCCCGCGGAAAGGCCGCTGCACCCAGCAGCGTATTATCATGGTGAATGCATCCGCCCAACAATTTTACCGGCTGACCGTTTACGCGCATACCGTTCTTTGCATCGATCTCGATCTTACGGATTCCCACCGGCAGCTCGCTGTGGTCGGTGCCGAGATTTGTCTGCAATTCCAGTTCCAGATGATACAAATGCGGAGACTCGGCTGACCAAAGCACAGGTCCCACCACTTCGATATCCGATTCCATTTTTCGTGTACTGCCGGCGGCCACCTTCACCGGTAATGAGGCTTTTGTCTCTCCCACCCTGATCTGTAAAGTTCCCTGAGCATCCTTTTCTGATTCATTTGTCACTACCGCTTCTATATGTATCACCGCATGGGAATCACGCACTTTGGCGGTTGTCACCGCAATATCCCACGGCCGGATATGACATGCCTCACCGATCCATAAACTGACTTCCCGGTATAATCCGCCGCCGGAATACCAGCGTGAATTCGGCTGAATGCACCTCGTGACCACTTCCAGCTCATTTTTTTCACCCGGAATGATTGCGTCCTTCAAGTCAAGCTGCCATGGTGTATATCCATATGGGTGCACACCCAAGGCTTCCCCATTCATTGTCACTTCCGCATTCATGTATGCACCGTCAATATCCAGCACCACCGTCTTATCGCTCCACTCGGCCGGTGCCTCAAAGCATTTTGTATAAACCGCGCGGCCGCCCGTAAAATATCCTGTGGAAGCTCCGCCAACTGCTTCTGCCGTCCTTGGTTGGTTAATAATAAAATCATCGGGGAGATCCACCTTGACTCTGGGATTATCATTCCCCAGCCAAAATTCTTTTGATTGTCCGATTGCCCGTTCCCAGCCCAGACTAAATGGGATTTTGATCATCTCTATTTCCTCCTTCACTTGTATCTTGTATCATTTTCATTACCTTCCAGCTGCAACTTCCCACTGTTGTGGTTGATACACCTGTTCATTCATGATAAAATATCTATAACTCTTAACATGATTTTAATGATTTCTACGGTCCTCTTCAATGTTTCTTCCGTAGTTCAAAAAATTAAGCTGTATTATTTCCGTATATCTTAGGAGGTCAAAAATGTCTGTTGATTACAAAATAGAATTAAAAAAACTCGTTTCAGCCTTACAAGTAGAAGCCAAATCGCATCATAAAAACCGTGATTTTCTCCAACTCCTGCCCTTTAATCCCGAAAAACAGGAATCATATGACCTTTATACGATGAACTCGCCTTTCAGCCTGACCATCATTGACTATACGCCCGACGCACCTTATCTCTTCGCCTTTATAGGGGCAGAAACGGCCTTCTCCATTGCGGTTGACACCAGGCAGTTAAGCCGCCTGCATAAACACGACTACTTCGAACTATTTTATATTTTAGATGGGCATTTGGATATTATGATTGAGGGGAGCCATCATCGGTATGAGAGCGGAGAGGCTTGTCTGATCAACTGCAATGCCCGCCATGTGGAAGAGTACCGCAGCGCCTTTCTGGCGGTCTACCTCAATTTCTCCCCCCAATACCTGTCTGCTCTGACCAAGCATCTATTTTTGGATACACAAAAAGACGGCCTTCCCTGGTTTCTCAGCCAAAATATTCAGGCTGATCAGAAAGACCGTAAAGATTATATTGATTTTACTCCGATGCCCGCACCGGATGAGGGTATTTCAAATGGCATGGAGCAGCTTATCTATCGGATTGTAAGCGAATCCAAAGACAAAGCCCCCGGTTATGAAGATATTGTTTCCGGCAGCCTGAAACGACTTCTATTTCATTTGCAGTCGCCGATTGAGTATACCCACTCCTATGTCCGGCTGAAAGCGATTCGGGAGCAAAATTTGTTTGAGGATACCGTCACTTACATCAATCTTCAAAAGAGAAAGGTCAGCAGAAGTGAATTGGCTGATGCCCTGAACTATAATGGCGATTACATCAGCCAGATCTTCTATAAGCAGACCGGGCAGACCCTCGCTGATTATATCCGGAATGTCTGCCTGCGGGAAGCTGCAAGCCTGTTGTTAAATACTGATCTGAGCGCTTCTGCGATCATTCACCGGCTCGGCTTTGAAAACCGCACTGCTTTTTATCGTCAGTTTAAGAAGAAATATCAGGTGACATTAGATGAATACCGCCATAATTATCGTAACTTTTAGCTGTTTTGGATACTAATTTTTACGGCAATTTCAAATCCTTTCAAATATATTTCACGGACCGTACGCTCACTTACATGTGTGTTTGTATGCATCCGGTTATTTTCCTTTTGATAGACATACACCTGCTTATCAATCTCTTTCGCCGAGACCGGAATCCTGACTGCTGCGTCCTTCTCCTGCGCCTCTTCCTGATAACTATAAGGCACAATGCCCTCTGACTTCAGCTCCCGCAAGTCTTCCTGAAGGGGCAGTAAGTCTTTGGCAGCCACGGTAACTGCTTCTTCATCCAGCCTTATTGCCGCTGCAATGCTGGTATCCCGTGAATGACTTCCCACCCGGATAAAATATTCCTCAGCTTCCAGAATGTACATGGAACGTTCAGAATCGTAAGAAGCCATTGTCTTTAGCGGATATGTAATCTGCAGCTCCTCACTTTGCCCCGGGGCAAGCACGCCGTTCTTTCCGTATGCCGCCAGTTCCTGGTAAGGTTTCTCCAGCATTCTTTTGGGGGCGGAATAATAGACCTGTACAACCTCGCGACCTGCAATTTCTTCCCGACGTTTGTGACTTTTACCGTTACCGAAACATTCTGTGCAGATGCCGTAACCTTTTCCACAGCAAGTTCAAACTCTGTATAAGAAAATGACTATGGCTTACCTTTCCATATCCAAACGGATAGGCCGGAGTAACATTAAATGTGTCAAATACCGGTACCCCACATAGATTCCTTCCCGGTAGAACTCATCATCTAAAAAACTATATGACTCCGCCCCGGATAGTCTCGGTATTGTTTGGCCCATGTAGTTGTCAGGTGACCTCTCGGTGACACCTTTCCGGTCAATACGTCCGCCAGTGCATATCCTCCGATACTTCCGGACTGACTCATCAGAAGCACTGCCCCGATCCCCGGCTGCTGTCTTAGATACTTCGTATCGATTACTCCGCAGACATTTAGAATGACAATGACATTCTCATAGCTGGCGGTCTTTTCCCTCTCCGGCATTACGGGCAATCACATAAATGGCAATATCTGTTTCTGCCCTTTGAATGTCCTCATCACGGATCTTCGGAATCATCGGCTCATGAAATGGGGAATTGAATAGCTGCATGACTCTTCGAATTCATCACTACAATGAAAATCCTGGCTTATATGCCGTCCTACAAAGCAGTCGCTGCCTCTTTCAGCTGCCTAAAGCCAACAAAAAGGGGCTCCAGTATCTGGAGCCCCCTCATGTTTCGTTACATTTGTGATAATTCTTATTTCTTCATTTTTGTTAATTTGAATATTTTTTCCAATTAAAGGATGCTTCAAATACTTTACACGCTTTTTCTGTTCTTTGGCGTATTTAATCTCAGATTTAGTTGATTCACTAATATATCCACCAACATTAATTACATAAATTTCATCTGCCATATCAATTTTTCTTTTATGCATATCGTCAAGCATGACTTTTGTCTGAGTCAATGTATTTTCATCCATACCTTCCCAGACCTCTTCATCTCCTGAATGTCCAAATAAACCAACAGATATAACAATATATCCTTGTAATGTTAAAAGTTTTTGCGTTTCCATAAACTCTTTTTGAATATTGTGCTTCCACATAATGTAATTACTTTATATTTTCCTACCATAAATATTCTCCCATCTAAATTTCAGTTTAGCCATGCAACGCACAAAAAAACAACCATCAAATATTGATGGTTGACTAACTTATTTTTTAGGAAGCATTAAAACAATTATTGTTAGAATACCTAAAAGCATAAAAAAAGTAAATGAAGCCATTATAATACCTGCAACAGGAAAAATAATGAGAGGTACATAATTTCCACAATATTCTTTATATAAAAACGGAATTAAAATGGCGGTCAATGTAACTACAAACATTTTTGTTACAATATTCCATATAGAAGAATCTCTATACTCTCATTCACTTTCATATGCCATGTATAATGATATCAACTCATCATTTTTTAATTCTTTCATATGTACCTCCATGCATATTTTTATCATCATTATAAGCTTTAAACCATCAATATTCAATTATCAAGGATCTATATTTCGCTATTAGTTCAATAAAATTTTCACTAATTCATCAAATTTAATCTGTCCGGGTAACTTATCATTTAAAAGAACAAAAGCTAAAAATGCAGTCCACGTATTACAGGAGAAATGACAGGCACCAGGCATCCCTGTTTACATGGGCTTCAGGTTTTTATTCAGCCGTTCAACCATCCAGGCCAGTCTTTTTTCACGGCCGGCATCTGTTTTGGCATCCAGCCAGGCACGTGTATAGGTCTTTTTAACAGAAGGAGGCATTGCCATAAAATTCGTATGGGCGGGTTCAAATCTTGAAAGGAGGCCGGATACTAAGGCTATTTGCTCCTCGGTAATCTCCGGCGGCTTTCTGGCATTCCATTGCCCGTTTTCCCTGGCCTGCGCAATTTTTATCCTGCCATAATCTGTCATAATGCCCTGGGCTTCAAGTTTTTGGACCAGAGCCTTATTTTTTTCTGACCATTTGCTGTTTGCCCTGCGTGCGGAAAAATATTTTTTATAACTCTTATCGTCAATTCTCTGCATCTGACCGTCAATCCAGCCAAAGCAAAGTGCTTCTTCAAGAGCCTCGCCGGCCGTCAGCGTTTCAGGGCCGCCCGCTTTGCCAAACAGCAGCCATATGCCGCTGGCTGTCTGACAGTTTTCCTCCAGCCAGGCCCTGAATTCTGTTCTGTTGGCAAATTGCATTATATTGTCGTCCATGGTATCTCCTTTTCTGGATCTGATTTTTCTGGAACTGATTTAAAATGATAGATTTTTTTGCGGTAATCCCGGGGAGAACAGCCCTTCAGCCTGTGAAAAACTTTGGAAAAATAGTTGGAATCCGCAAAACCTGAATGCAGGGCAATTTCCGTGAGACTCTCCTCTCCTGCCAGAATGTCAGGGAGGCTCTGTTCAATTCTGTACTTCAGTAAATAGTCAAACAGAGATTCCTTCATATATCGTTTGAAAATGCGGCAGCATTCACTTTTGCACAGGTGCACATGCCGGGCGATATCATCCAGCTCCAGCTTCTGCTGGTAATTTTCCTGGATGAAGGTAATCATTCTGCGGATTCTTTCATAATTTTTTTCATCCCTTCCATTACTGTTACAGGCTCTGTCCAGGCAGCAGTGCTCCAGCATCAGTCTCCAGATGTGAAGCAGCTCCTCCTGCAGGCGCAGTTCATATAAGGGCTTCTTTTCTTCATATACGGCGGTAATATGCCGGAGGCCTTCTATTACCTCCCCATGCCAGCTCTCTTCGCTGTTAAAGCTTTCTTTGCCATAATAATTTTCTTTGCCGTGAAAAAATTCTTTCCTGTGAAAATGCAGAAAAGCCAGGCCGGAATTATGGATCAGAGGTTCCACATACTTTTCCTGGAGCAGGCTGCCTTCATAGCCATAGAGCAGCCTGGGAGAAAAGGTAATGGAAATGTAGCGGCAGTCTCCTTCATCCGCTCTGTGCGCCGAATGGAGCGTTCCTGAATTGCCGAACAGGGCGTCTCCTTCATTCAGGCTGATGCTGCTGTCATTTATCTGATAAATCATGCATCCGTCCGTTACCAGCGTAAATTCAATTTCCGTATGCCAGTGCCAGAGAAAAGAGCCTGTCTCATAGCGGGAAAGCCTTTCCCTGCTGACCAGGAAAGGAAATCGATAGCTTCCGTGCTCCTTTAATTCCCGGCCGGAGGGGTTGGTGATTATCTGTGTTTTTTCTTCCTGCCTGTCCATCTGCTCTCCTGTCCGTGTAAGGGACTGTTCCTTCTGCAATCTGCCCACATTCCCTGCTTACAACCTTCTTATAAGAAGGATAGCATTATCAGACTGACTATGCAATTACTATTTTACATTCTGCGCAATATATTCCTTATAATGCGCAGAATTTTTAAGGAGTACATAGCTAAAACCGCTATAATAATAACTGTAAAGGGCGCCCGGATAAAAACGGAAAGGAAAGAAAAAAATGTGTAAATCAAAGGAAAGTCTGAAGGAAATGCTCTATGCTGTTTATGGCGAAGGAACCCGGAGCCTTGCCCGCTTCACTGTGCTTGAACGGCAGCTGAAAACAGAATTTAATGCGGAGGGAGCCGAATATTTTACTGCTCCGGGAAGAACGGAAATAATAGGGAACCATACGGACCATAATGGAGGCAAGGTGCTTGCGGCCAGTATTGGGATGGATACCATCGCTGCTGCCTGGCCGAATCATTCCGAGTGTGTCATTGTGCGAAGCCAGGGCTTTTCACAGCCCTTTGTTTTTGATTTGGGACATCTGGATGCAGTACCGGAGGGGGACGGAACCCTTTCCCTGCTGGCAGGTATTTTCCGGGGGTGCCGTTCCCTTGGTTTTAAGGTAGAAGGCTTTTATGCCTGTATTTCCACTGAGGTGATCAGCGCGGCCGGCGTCAGCTCTTCCGCTTCCTTTGAAATGCTGATTTGCGCCATTATCAATCATTTCTTCAATGAAGGCCGTATGTCCTGCCTTGACTATGCAAAAATCGGGCAGTATGCGGAGCATCATTACTGGAAAAAGCAGTCCGGGCTGATGGATCAGCTGGCTTGTGCGGTGGGCGGAGCGGTCTTCCTTGATTTTTCAGATAAGGAGAATCCGGTGGTGGAAAAACTCACTCTCCCGCTGGAACAGGAGGGCTATCAAATCATCCTGGTAAATACCGGAAAAGGCCACGGAAACCTGAGCCGGGAATACTCGGAAATCCCTTCGGAGATGAAAAAGGCAGCTTCCTGTCTTGGAAAACGGCAGCTGTCTGATACCAGCCTGGAATCGCTCCTGCAGGAAGCATCGGCTGTCCGGCAAACCTGCGGTGACCGCAGCCTGCTGCGAGCCATCCATTTTTTTGAAGAAAACAGACGGGTTGACGACGCCAGGGAAGCGCTTGGTCAAGGCAATATTCCCGGTTTCCTTTCTCTTGTCTGCCAGTCAGGCAATTCTTCCTGGAAATATCTTCAGAATTGCTGTGTCCCTTCTGAGCCGGCAGAGCAAAGCGTGAGCGTAATGCTCGCTCTTACAGAGCTGTTTCTGGCCAAAATCGGAAAAGGGGCCTGCCGGATACATGGAGGAGGCTTTGGCGGTGTCATCATGTGCATCCTTCCCCGGGAAGCTGCCGATGTATACAGGGAATATATTTCCGCTTATGCGGGATGTGACAATGTTTTTCCCATCACAATCCGCAGTCAGGGCGCAATTCATCTGGGGTAAAATAATATGCCGGCGCAGGAAATGCCAGACAACCAGCCGGTACTTATATATGCGGATGCTTTTTCCTGCGCTGGGATACGTTTTTATATTCCCTGTTCTTCAAAGCATGTTTTCAAATAAAGCGCATCCTCCATGGTATTGTCCCAGGCATATTTTTTCAAATCCACTCTGTTATCCTTTACCGGGACACCTTCCTTTTCCAATAGAAGCCGCTGCATATCCGGCGTATCGAAGGCGGGGGAACCGGAAAGAATCCCCTGGGAATTAACAATGCGGTGCGCCGGAAGATCACCGGCAAGCCCTCTGTTCAGGGCGTAGCCTACCTGTCTGGAATTGCGCGGCCGGCCGCATAAAAGCGCCAGCTGCCCATAGGTAGCCACTTTCCCACAGGGAATCTGTGAACCAACCAGCGCCAGTCTTTTATAAAAATCCATCCTTATCCCTCCCATAACATCGGCCATTTTCCTGTTTTTCAACCTGATTATATAATGAGGGCCGGCCTGCGTCAATGTACACCTGATAAACCAAATGCCCCTTGACCTTCCCCCGCAGAGGAGGCGTTATGCTGTATTCAGCAACCAAAATCAAGACGGCGGATCTGGAAATAAATGCCGGTATTCATTACAGAAAGCGGGAACAGGAATGAAAAAAACAGTGGATAATTTTCAGCCTGCAGGCGGCATGCACTGCATCACCAACGCAATGAAACAAATCTTTAATTTCTATGGGCATCCTTTATCGGAGGAAATGCTGTTCGGGCTTGGCGAAGGCCTTGACTTTGCATACATAAATATGGCCCATTCGCCGATGGTATCGGGGCGTTCGAAAATAATGGAATTTGAGGGGATATTATCGAAACGCCTTGGGGTGGGGATGAAATTCAGGAAAGGACGCGATAACAACAAGAGCTTTGAAGCGGCCAGGAAAATGATTGATGGCAACCAGCCGGTACTTATATATGCGGATATGCCATATCTTCCGTATATGTCCTTGGATCCGGACAGCCATTTCGGCGGCCATGCCGTTGTTTTGTTCGGCTATGATGACGAACAGGGATGCTTTTACGTCAGTGATCGTGATAACCCGGACTTCCCGGTCAGGACTCCCGGGGGAATGATTGCTGAAAATTATCATATGGTGAGCTATGAACAGATGGAACTGGCCCGTTCCAGTGCCTTCCGGCCTTTTCCTGCGAATAATAAGTATATCATGTTTGATTTCAGTAATTTTAAAAATGCGGATAATGCAGGAATTCGTCAGGCTATCATGGCAGTGTGTGATAAAATGTTAAATCCCCAGGCCAGGCTGAAGGGAATCTGCGGTATTGAAAAATTTGGGAAGGAAATTATAAAATGGGGTTCCTTCGATGCGGCAAAGCTGCGGACGGCGGCAATAACCAACTATTTTCAGATAAGTGCGGATGGGGGGACCGGCGGCGGGATTTTCAGAAAAATGTACGGCGGATTTTTGCTTGAGGCGGCAGAACTGCTTGAAAACAGCCGTATCAGGACGATTGGCTCACGCTTCTTTGAAATTGCAGAGGAGTGGGATATTGTGGCAAATGAACTGTGGGAGGTGTCTGAAGATGGGCATAGCAGTCTCCTGCTCCATATATCTGAAGAAATCAGGGCGCTGCATGACGCGGAATATGATTTATACAGCCAGCTGACGAAGCTTTGAACACGCACAGAAAAAGACGCGGTTTTCAATAGATAACGCGAAAATACAGCAGACTTTTTCTCAGCGCATGGGCTCCCAACAGATAAAGCATGGCGCAGGCGGTGCTGAAGCTGAACAGGACATATAACAGACCGGGCTTTTTACTTTTCATGAATTTTCTCCAATGTGGAATGCTGGGGTGAATTTTATCTGAGATTAGTATTCCCCTGATAAAGAATTGCATGTCAGTCTGCCGGATCCTAATTTTGTCATTTTACATGAAGTTAACATAAATATATTATGTTAACTTCATATCCTTATAAGATTGTATTAAGGTTACATAAATAAATTATGTTAACTATATAGCTGTTTTAAATTGAAAAAAGCTGCTCAGGCATTATTTTTAAGTATTCTCTGTATGCCGGCAGCATCTGTCAGGTTCACTGTCTCAAAAATCCCATTGTAAAAAATGCCCCAGTTATTAAATACACAGGGCAGGTCTTTTGCTTTCCGGAGTGAGTCCACCCGGATGAAAGAAACAGGGATATGATTTGTTTCACAGTAATCTCCTATCCTTTCGATATACTGCGGTATAAACGGACATTGCATATCATAAAAGATTGTCAGCTCTTTATTTTCGATTCTGGAGCTTTTGGCCCTGGGAGTGAATTCCGGCATGGTTCCGTCAAAGGAAAGGGCAAGCAGTTCATATCCGTTTTCGGTGGTGTCAGCCACCTTAAAGCCATATTTTTTCGCAAACGCCTGATCGGAAAGCCAGCCCTTTTGTTTTTTGGCCCCCAGCATACAAATGCCGGATTTTCCCTTTTCCCTGGCATCTGCAATACAATATTCCATCAGGGCTTTCCCATACCCTTTCCCCTTGCAGCTGCCGGATACCCACAGGCAATACAGGTAATAATAATTGTCACCGATAATGGGTACCCAGGCAGTTTCAAGAGGGGCATATTCAATAAAAACCGTGGCCTTTTCATTCAATTTTCTGAATACATGGCCCTCCGCCAGCCGATCCGAAAGCCATTGCCGTTTTGCCTCCACCCCCTGGTGCGGCTTTTTACTGCGGATGATACAGCATAAATGCTCGTTGGCAAGGTTTTCCGGTGTTAAATTTACAAAATCCATATTCATGTAATGCCCCTCCTGTTTCACTGTTTGTCAATATTTTATCATAAACCGGTAAGCCCGTCTATCGAAGCGGATCCATAATTGAAGTGGTTCCATAATCCAAGTAATTTCATGCTCCAAGTGGTCCCGTACAGGCTGTCTGGCAGGATAAAGGCTGCATTTTCGGCTGGTGAAAAAAGGGACCGCCTGCAGCGTTCATCTGATGCTTGCAGGCGGCCCCTTTACCGGATATGGTGCGAGGGTTAAAGCTTAAATTTGCTCTTATCCTTCATTTCTTTATCAAATTCAGGATTGAAATAATAAAAGTTTTTGGGATCCAGTTTATCCTTTGTTTTTTCCAGCGCTTCACCGAATCTCTGGAAATGGACGATTTCCCTGGTACGCAGGAATTTCAGAGGTTCCCTGACTTCCGGATCGGTAATCATGCGCAGCAGGTTGTCATATACGGTCCTGGCCTTCTGTTCTGCCGCCAGGTCTTCTGTAAGGTCCGCAATGGCATCGCCCTTGGACTGAAACTCAAGTGCTGTAAAGGGGACGCCTGCGGCGGCCTGGGGCCAAAGGGCCGCGGTGTGATCGATATAATATGCGTCAAAGCCGGCTTCCTGTGCCTGCTCTACGGTCAGGTGCTTCGTCAGCTGGTAAACCATGGCGCAGATGATTTCCATATGCGCAAGCTCTTCTGTACCAATATCTGTAAGAAGGCCGCCCACTTCCTTTACCGGCATGGAATAACGCTGCGCCAGGTAACGCATGGAGGCGGACAGCTCACCGTCCGGCCCTCCGTACTGGCTGATGATCAGCTGTGCTGTTTTCGGACAGGTTTTGGTAATTTTTACGGGGTACTGCAGTCTTTTTTCATATGCCCACATTTATACACACGCTCCTTCCCAGGGGGCCGGACCGTCTGTCCAGCTGAATTTTTTCATTTCCTTGCCGCAAAGGACCATGGCTGCTTCGGAAAGCGGGTAAAATTTCTGCGCGAATTCCTTTGTCAGCTGCACTTTACGGTTGGAATATTCCTCAAACATGCGGAGGGCTTCCTCATCTTCTTCGTGGGTATCCAGATACAGTGTCAGGTCATTTACCACAAAGCCGGCTTCGTCAATTTTGGAAAGCAGCTGTTCTCTTTCCTCCTGTTGCGTACTTTTTTCTTCAGCGCCGTTGTCAAAACCCTGGCCCGCGGGGATTTCCTCTGTGTCGTCAGCCATAAAAAATGGCAGGTTCAGCTCCGGGAAAATGGTTCCTTTTCTCAATGCCGCCGCAGGTTCATAGACTGATTTCCACTTCTGGCAGGGAATGCTTGCAATAGCAAGCTGGTTACCGTTTTTATCCATTGTAAAACTCCTTTCTGTTGCATAAAATGACATGGAGTTCGTAGCTTCATGCCGCCGGAATCTGTATTTTTTTTAAGTAAAAAAGGGTCTTTTTACCACAAAAAAATACATCCTCCGACAAGCTTAGTATGCTTCCGGGAGAATGTATTTATGTTGGGAGTTTGATACATTACTTATTTGCAGCTGTCATTTTTGTTATATTACGGCATAGCTTCCAGGATAAAGCAGTCTGCATAAAAGGCAGAGTTTCTGTCTACGTCTGTAGTATCCAGGAGGAGCTGGCTGCCTTGTTTTTTAAAAGGAATTTCCTGGCCGGTTCTCATCAGCCTGACACTCTTTATGTCTTCAGTGGCAGTAAGGTATACGCGCAGGGGCAGACGGACGCAGTCATCGTAGAGATAAAAAGCATATCGGATATTATTTTTGGCAGTGTATTTCACATTTCTTTCAAAATAGGGTTTGATAATATCGGTTTCATAAATGCCCTCTCCATGCATCCTGAGCCATCTGCCCATATCGCGCAGTGAAGCCACAGCCCCGGCAGGAAGCTCGCCGTCCGGCTGCGGAGCCAGGTTCAGGGCCAGGTTGCCGCCTTTGGAGACGATGTCCAAAAGAAGATGGACAAGCTGCCTGCCGGATTTGAAGTGATCCGTATAATGAAAGGAGAATTTCTCTCCTACTGTGGTGCAGGTTTCCCAGGGGATAAAAAGCGGCTCCTCCGGCACCTGTTTTTCAGGGGTTACAATGTTTTCGTATTCTCCGCCCACCGTCCTGTCACAGACAATGAGGTGAGGCTGCGGGCCTTTTCTAAGCTTCTCCACGATTTCCCCCAGGCGGATATCCTGATTAAGGTTATCCTTGTTAACCCAGCCTCCGTCCAGCCAGAGACAGTCAATTTTTCCATAATCGGTGCCAAGCTCCTCCAACTGCCTGTGCGTATAGGATACAAAGCGGTCCCACAGCTGCGGGTATTCCTGAATGGAATAGTTCACATTTCTTGTGGGCGCTGTTCCGAAATCACGATGCCAGTAATCATCACAGTGCCAGTCGGGTTTGGAAAAATAAACGGAAATGGCCATTCCCCTTTTCCTGAATTCTTCATACAGGCTGCGCGTGATATCGGCATAAGGACTTGTATGGAAGGGACAGGAAGGATCGGTAATCTTATAATCGGTGGTCGCAGTATCAAACATACAGAAGCCGTCATGGTGCTTGGTGGTGAAAAGAAGGTATTTGAAACCGCATTCCTCAGCCAGCTGCGCCCATTTATCCGGACGGAATTTTACAGGATTGAAGGTTTTGTTGGCATTGATATACTGCTGCTTGAAGGTTTCAATATCGGTCCAGTCCACATCCGCCTGTGACCAGGAAGCATCGCCGTCTGACAGGGGCCAGGATTCCATGGTTCCCAGCTGGCAGCCCGGCGCCCAGTGCATCATAAAGCCCAGCTTCAGCCCCATAAACCATTTTACATGCGCCTGTACTTCAGGCTCCTTCGGAGGCACATACTGCTCGGCGGCTGTGTAGGTATGCACGCCGTTGGTTACAATTTCTTTTTTCATTTTTCTGCCTTTCCGCCCGTTTCCCCGGGCAAACTGCTTTTGTCAGGATTTTCTTTTTCCTGTGTGATATCCAGTATAATGCGTACTGTCAGGCTCCCATCCTCCTCATTCCGGAAAATCAGGCCGCTTCCTCCGTGATACCAGAGCGCGATCCGTTCATTTACATTACGGATGCCAAAGCCGCTGGAAACCTGCAGCGTTGTTTTTTCATAACGTATGTGGCGGTTCAGTTCCTGTGCGTCACAGCCTCTGCCATTGTCATGGACCTCTATCAGCGCCGTACGGCCTTCCTTCCAGGCGTGTATGTCAATGCACAGATCCTCCCCATCCACCGTTTTGGCATGGCGCACGGAATTTTCCACAAGCGGCTGCAGGGTAAATTTGGGAATGCTGATATCCTCGTTGTCAACGGAAGTATCCAGGTGCAGCCGGTTGTTATGGCGCAGCTGGTAAACGGAGATAAATTCCCGGATATTGGCGATTTCCTGGGAAATGGCAACCATGCCGTCCGCATTGGTGATGCTGTAGCGCATCATATTGGCGATGGAGGAAACGATACTGGCGATATCATCACAGTTTCGGGATAAAGCGAGCCAGTTCACCATATCCATCGCATTAAAAATAAAATGAGGGTTGATTTGGGCCTGCAGGGCGCGCAGCTGTGACCGTTTTTCCTTTTCATCCTGAATGCGGATGTCTTCAATCAGCCGGTTGACATTGTCAATGAGCTGGCCGAAGCTTTTTTCCAGTATGACAAGCTCCTTTTCATTGGATACGTGCAGCTTTTCCTTATCATAATTCCTGGTGTCGCGCACCTCTCCGATTGCGGCGGAAAGACGGATCAGAGGGCGGCTTAAGCGGCCGGTGAGGATGTAAATGGCAAGCAGGAGAACCAGGGAAATTCCTGCGAAAATCAGGCTGTAGGTAGCCATCAGGGGCTTTACGCTGGCGGTGATATCGCTGTTTGGAGTAAGAAAAAGCAGATGTATGCCATACTGGGCCTGGCAGTTGCTGGCCAGGTATTTTTCCCCGTCCAGGCTTAAGGTAAACTCATCCTGTTCCCCGCAGCCGGAGGCCTGCCAGGCAGATTCATAAACGTTGCAGCCGATGCCTGTGCTGCTGCAGTACAGGTTTTTCCCATCATCATCAAGAATGGCATAACCACTTCCGGCCGTCACAGGAATACTGGAAAATACGTTTTCCAGCTGGTTTTTCGCTACGCTTACCACCATCACTGCGGTGCCGTTGGAATCATAAGGACCAATGTAGTAGGTGTTGATAATTTTTCGGGCAATGCAGAATTCATCTGTAGACTCATTCGTAAATACATGAACGGTACGCTTTACGGTTTCCCTGTACCATTCCTCCTCCTGTACATTGGTATCGGAAAAGACCACATTTGAGGCAGCATAGGGATTATTGTCAAGGGTATAGCTTTCAAAGGTCTTCGCAATCGGGAGGAGGTCAGAGAGAAAAAGGGTACTTCGGTAATAATAGGTGCTGTCAATTACCTGGTGCGTGGCGTAATGCGCAAACTGGGTCTTGACGGCCTCCCGCATCTGTATTGTTTCCAGAGGATCCGTGCATGGATTGCTCAGATAACCGCCCAACGCCTTGTCACTGACCAGCTGCACGGCAGTGTGATAGACGGACTGTACAAAGTTATCGGCCATCTGGCGGTTCAGCTCCACACTGGCCCGCTGCCTGATTACAGTTTCCTCAAACATAACGTGATAAAAGTACAGATACATAACCCCATAGGAAACAAGCAGGACGGATAGCATGACGGCTGCAGTGATATAGAAAATTTTTTTCCTAATTCCCATCAATACCTCCCTGTATAATCAGATTTCTGTATTCGCTGGGAGTGCTTCCCATTTTCTTTTTAAACAGCTTGGCGAAGTATTTGGCGTCACTGTAGCCGGAAAGTGCGGCTACCTCAGAGATGGAATACTGCATATCGGAAAGAAGCTCCCTGGCCTTTTCCAGACGCAGTTCGGTAACATAACTGATCAGATTGTTCCCCGTCGTCTGCTTGAAAACAGTGCTCAGGTGGGACAGGGATACATGCATGGCATAGGACAGGCCGGACAGGTTAAAATCCGGTTCACAGTAATGCTCTCCGATATAACGGAAGGCATAGGCGGCTATTGCCTCCGTATGGGCGCTCTTCTGCTGGGAAACGCTGGTCAGCAGATCATAGTATTTCGTGATAATATAGTCCATTTTTTCCTGGCGGCTGGTCATATCCAGGAAATTTTCCATGGTTTCATTCCTGGAATAGGAAATTGCCTGCTGCTCCAGATTCATGTCATTCAGATAGGCGTATAAATAATTGATAAGCTGGATGCCTACGGGATTGCAGTCATTCCCGTTCATCAGCTCGGCAAATAGCGCCGACTGGAAAAATTCATCCAATATACCGCGATCATTGGTTTTCAGCGCCTCCAGGAGCTGTTGCTTTAAGGAATCATCCCAAACTGTAAGGTAGGATTTGCGCTGGAGAAGAAGCTGTTCCTGCTTACGGGCAAGAAGATCATTGAGCTGCCCTATTTTTTCCCGTGTGATGGGTTTGAGTATGTAATCAATTACCCCATATTGGATGGCCTGTCTGGCAAACTCAAATTCACCGTGAGCGGTAAGAAGTATCATCTGTATGTTTTCATTTTTCTCATGGACGATACGGGCCAGCTCGATGCCGTTCATGCCGCCCATTTTTATATCGGATATGATCACATCCGGAATCAGTGTTTCCATGAGCGCGACGGCTTCCTCTCCCGAAGAGGCCGTGCCTGTCAGTTCACCCTGGAAGCGGTTCCAGTCCAGCATGGATATGAGGCCTTCTATAGCGTATTTTTCATCGTCTACCAAAAGTATTTTCAGCATTGGGGAACGCCTCCTTATCAGGTGATGAATTTATTATAAAGCCGGTAAGAGGGATGTGCAATTGATTAACAGGAGAATCGAAAAAAATACACCTTTTCTAAAAAGAATCTGATTGTAGGGGCCGGCGCGTTTTTCTACAATGGAAGCATACCGAAAAGGAGGTTTTGGGGAATGGGAAAAAGAAAAAATATTCTGTTGCTTTTGTCGGATCAGCAGAGGCTGGATACGGTGAGCGCTTATGGGATGGACTGTATCTGCAGGACTCCGCATATTGACAGGCTTGCGGAGGAAGGAATGAAGTTCCGTAATGCGTTCTGTACTTCTGCTATCTGCGCACCTTCCAGAGCCAGTGTGATGACCGGGCTGTATGCGCACCGGCATGGAGTGATAGATAATTATACGGATATTAAGGAAGGCGTGCCGCTTTTGGGGGATTGTATGGCTTCTGCCGGGTACTATTGCGGTTATGTGGGAAAGTGGCATGTATCACCGGTGAAAACACCGGCGGAATGCGGTTTTGAGGATAATCTTCCCTTTATGGGCTATGGGTTTCCCGGAAGCAGGGTATTTCCCAGCCTGAAATTTGATATTCCGCCGGTGAATACACCCAATTATTATGCGGAGTATCTGAAGGAAAAAGGGTTTGAGGGTGTGGATGTATCGCATGGATTTATGGGAAATAATCCGGCGCTTCAGATTCAGGAGATGTTTTGCAGGCACGAGGGGCCTGTGGAGAGCACAATAGAGTATTTTGTGGCGCAGGAAACCAACCGGCTGATCGAAAAGGCAAGGGATAAGGATCAGCCTTTCTTTATCTGGAGTAATTTCTGGGGGCCGCACAGTCCGAGTATTGTACCGGAACCCTACTATTCCATGTACCGGCCGGAGGACATACCGGAACATCCCAGCTATTGCGAGGATTTCCATGATAAGCCGTATGGATATTATCTGACGGAGAAGATGTGGGGGCTATCGGATTATGGCTGGAAGGGGTTCCAGGAGATTGCCGCCAGATATTTCGGGCATTGTACGCTGATAGATGACTGTGTGGGAATGATAGTTGAGAAACTGAAGGAATGCGGACTGTATGAGGATACGATAATTATATACAGCGCGGATCACGGGGATTGCATGGGCGCGCACCGGCTGATTGAAAAGGGCGCTTTTACGTTTGATGAAATCTACAGGATCCCTTTGGTAGTGAAGGGACTTGGGACTAAAGATAATGAGAGCCTGGTGCTGCTACAGGAACTGATGCCAAGCATACTTGAACTTGCCGGCATGAGGCCTCCCAAAAAAGTGGACGGAGAAAGCCTGGTGCCCCTGATGCTGGGAGAAGTGCCGGATAATGGCCGGAAGTATATTTATGGGGAGTATCACTATCATTTTTATACGGCGCGGCAGCGCATGGTAAGGAATTTGGAATATCAGTTTACTTTTAATGAGAATGAACGGGGAGAATTATATGATTTAGGCAAGGATCCCTGGATGCTCAAAAATGTGTGTTATGAGAAGGAATACGAAGGCATAAAACGTTGCCTGATGGATCGGATGAGTGAGTTTATGAAGGAAACAGAAGATCCGGCAGGGGTATGGTTTGAGAGAATCCGGGAGTTTTACTGATAATTATGATGACAGGCTTATGACGGAGTTTTTTCGTAAGGCATCAGCCATGCATCTTTGAAAAAACTCCACTCCCCATAAAAAAAGTCGCGTTGTGGCGGGCCTGGGTTTCCTTTAAAATTAAGATATGGAAGGCGAAGTGAAATAAGGAGGCCAGTTGGTAATGAATGTGAATAAGAAGAGCCGATGGTTCTATTTTAAGAAGAATCTGCCATTGACTTTGATGGCGCTGCCCGGGGTGGCACTTATGGTATTATTTAAATATCTTCCTTTATCCGGAATTATCCTGGCATTTAAGAAATATAACATCCGGGACGGGATTTTCGGAAGCGCCTGGAACGGGCTGAAGAATTTTGAGTATCTTTTTAAGACGAAGGATGCCTGGATAATTACAAGAAATACACTGGGTTATAATCTGCTGTTCATTGTGCTGGATCTGGTGCTGGCCGTGACAATGGCGATTGTACTCAATGAACTGCATCAGAAGAAAACGGCGAAGGTATTCCAGACAGTATTTATGGCTCCCTATTTCCTGTCCTGGGTTGTAGTTTCCTTTATCGCTTATTCTTTCCTGAGTGTGGACAACGGGTTTATCAACCGGACCTTCGGGCTGGATGTCACCTGGTATTCCCAGAAATCGGCATGGCCTGTTATCCTGATTGTTTTCCAGATATGGAAGACGCTTGGATACTCCACGGTCATGTATCTGGGTTCTATTGTGGGAATTTCCAATGACTATTATGAAGCGGCGCTGATGGACGGGGCGACAAAATGGCAGCAGATTAAATATATCACGCTGCCCTCTCTGAAAAGTATGATGATTGTTCTGACGATTCTGGCAATCGGCAAGATTTTTTATGCGGATTTCGGTTTGTTCTACCAGCTGCCAAGAAATTCAGGACCCTTATTCCCGGTGACAAATGTTATCGATACCTATGTATACCGTTCCCTGAAGGAAAACGGGAATATCGGAATGGCTGCTGCGGCTAACCTGTACCAGTCTCTTATCGGTTTCGTGCTTGTGCTTTCTTCGAACTTCGTTGTCCGTAAGATTGACAAGGACAGCGCATTATTTTAAGGAGGCCAGATATGTCAAAATCATCGGTTATAAATCATAAAGAAAAAAGAATCAACGCTATCAGCAAAAAGGCCAATGTGATGATGCTTTGCATTCTGTCGGTATTTGCCCTGCTGTGTGTGCTTCCGGTGCTTCTGGTTGTGGTAGTCTCCTTCAGCAGTGAACAGAGTATTTTCCAGAATGGCTACTCTTTTTTCCCTACGCAGCTGAGCCTGAACGCCTATCGCTTTTTCCTGCGTCTGGGGGATCAGATTATCCGTTCTTATGGAATTACCATATTTGTGACGATTGTTGGAACGCTGTTCAGCCTGGCTGTGACCACGATGCTTTCTTATGTGCTCTCCCGCCCGGATTACCGTTATGGTAAAATACTTACGTTTCTGCTGCTTTTCACCATGCTTTTCAACGGGGGGCTGGTTCCCAGCTATATGGTGAACACCCAGCTGCTGGGACTCCGGGATTCGGTGTGGGCGCTGATTTTTCCCATGTCGCTGAATGCCTTTTATGTGATTGTGCTGCGTACATTCTTTAAGAGTATTCCTATGGAAATTATAGAAGCGGCCCATATTGACGGGGCCGGGGAATTCAAAACGTTTCTTCGGGTGGTGCTGCCGCTTTCCAAGCCGGGCATCGCAACCATAGGGCTGTTTACTGTAATCGCTTACTGGAACGACTGGTTCCTGGGTATGCTCTATATTTTTGAAACAAAGAAATACCCTATTCAAACGCTGCTTCAGAGTATGCAGAACAGCCTGGAGGCTCTTACCCAGTCCTCTGCCAATGCCCTGGAATATGCGGAAATGGCAAAGAACGCGCCTACAGACAGCGGACGTATGGCGCTGACGGTGCTGGTGGTTCTTCCGGTAATGCTGGCCTATCCCTTTTTCCAGAAATATTTCGTCAAAGGACTTACTATCGGCGGCGTAAAAGGCTGATACGGCAAAACTATTCTGTTTTATGGAATGCTTCATGCATTTTATAAATAAAGGTACTGCAAAAAACTATGATAAATGGAGGAAATGAGTATGAAAATGAAAAAACTGTTAAGTACAGGTCTTTCCGTTGTTCTGGCTGCCGCTCTTCTGGCTGGCTGTGGCAGCAGCCCTGCGCCTGCGGCATCCAGCGAACCCGCCGGAGAGAAAGCATCTGTTGAAAGCACTGCAACGGATACGGCAGCGGAAACCACGGCGTCAAAGGAGACCTCTTCTGATGAGATCGTCACCCTGAAATGGTATATGTCCATCAATCCGGTGGCTCCTGATACAGATAAGGTCATTGAAAAGCTGAACGAGTATACCAGGGATAAAATCGGAGTGGAAATCGATTATACGGTTATTGCCAATCCGGACTACAAAGAAAAAATGCCCACACTGATCAATTCCGGTGATTATTTCGATATCTGCTTTACTGCGAACTGGACCACGAACTATCTGCAGTTTGCAGCAAAGGATGCCTTCATGGATATCTCCTCCCTCCTTCCGGAATATGCAAAGGAAACTTATGAATTTATCCCGGAATCCCTCTGGCAGGCGGCTTCAGTGGATGGTAAAATCTTCGGGGTGCCTTCCTATAAGGAAATGGGCTGGCAGTCAGGCTTCTTCGTAAATTCCGATATGGCTGACGAATATGGGATTGATTTAAGCACTGTTAAAACCATGGAGGATTATACGGAAGTACTGAAGACCGTTCATGAAAAATCTGCGGCAGCAGGCAAGAACGTAATCGGCGTCAGCGGCCTGAGCTTTAGCCTGACCACTCCTTTTGAAAGTCTGACAGGGGATCCCAAGCTGCCCGGCGCATCTCCCGTAAAGGAATTCGGCAATTTCCAGGGTGAGGATGAAATCTTTAATCAGTATGCAAGCCAGGAATATATGGATTACTGTAAGCTGGTGCGGGGCTGGTATAATGACGGTTATCTTTCCAAAGACCCTGTAAACTACGATACCGACACTGCTAACAGAGACAATGATTTCAAAAACGGCAATCTGTTCTCCTATGTTATCTCCTATGCCCCGGGAGCCGCAGAATCAGAAGCAGCAAAAACCGGACACGGCGTAACCTTTGTTCCGCTGATGAAGCCTTTGTTTGAAACCAGAAATGCCATGGGCGGACTGCTTGCCATCTCTTCCGCTTCCAAATATCCTGAAAAGGCGCTGGAATTCATTAATCTGCTCAATACCGACCAGTATGTGGGAACCTTAATCCGTCACGGAATTGAAGGCGAGCATTATACTGCAGTTGGCGACAATCAGGTTGACAGAACCATGGGCGGAACCCTTGATCCTGCGGATAATGGCTATGATTACACCTACGGCTGGCAGTTCGGCACACCGTTTAACCAGAAATGGGATATCTCCTATCCTGAAAACATTATGGATATGTTCATGGAATATAACGACTCGGCTGTCACTGCTCCTCATAACGGCTTTACCTTTGACAATGCACCTGTGGAATCTGAAATTGCCGCTCTTACGAGCACAGTTGAGGAGTATGCCAAGGCTCTGGAATCCGGTATGGTGGATCCGGAAGAAAATATTCCCAAATTCCTGAAAGCCCTGGAGGATAACGGCACAGAAACACTGTTGCAGGAAATAGCGACACAGCTTGGCAAATAAGCTTTCCATTTTTCAATCATACATGTATGGCAGGCAGGGAGCGGACGCTTCCTGTCTGCTGTTATTTTAAAATATTCCGAAAGAAAGGAACGACAGAAAATGAAACAGGAAAAACCAAACATTCTTTTTATTCTTACGGACGATCAGGGCGCCTGGGCCATGCGCTGCGCAGGAAATACTGACATCCATACGCCCAACCTGGATCGGATAGCTTCACAGGGGTATCGGTTTGAAAACTTCTTCTGCGCTTCCCCGGTCTGCTCTCCTGCCCGGGCCAGCCTGCTGACCGGGAGAATTCCTTCCGCGCACGGCGTACAGGACTGGATCCGCTCCGGCAATCTGGATCGGGACGGCCTGAAGAAGGAAATCAGGGAGGATCCTTATTATCTTTGTGAGGAAAAACCCATCCAATATCTGGAGGGGATGCTGACCTATACGGATGTGCTTAAGGAAAACGGATATACCTGCGCCCTTTCCGGGAAATGGCATCTGGGCGATAGCATGACGCCTCAGCACGGGTTTGATAAATGGTTTACCATCGGCAGAGGCGGCTGTTACTACAATAAGGCGGATATTGTGGAAAATGGTGAAATCAGCTTTGAAAACAGATATATTACCAATGTGATTACTGACAAAGCGCTGTCTTATCTGGAAGAATTCAGGACGCAGGACAATCCCTTCTATCTGAGCGTGCATTACACGGCGCCGCATTCTCCCTGGGAGGAGGATCAGCATCCCGGTGAATACATTGAGATGTACGGGGACTGCGGCTTTACCGCCACGCCGGATTTGCCAGTACATCCCAATCAGATCCCCAGCGCGCCCTCCGGGACGGGAGAAGTGCGAAAATCCCTGCTGCGTGGATATTATGCCGCCATAACGGCTATGGACGCGGATGTGGGACGGCTGCTTGATAAGCTGGAGGCACTGGGAATTGCGGAGGATACCATCGTTATGTTTATGGCGGACAACGGCATGAATATGGGGCATCATGGGATTTGGGGAAAAGGCAACGGCACCTTTCCCTTTAATATGTACGATACGGCTGTAAAGGTTCCGTTCCTCGTCTCCTGGCCCGGCCATTATCCATCAGGGGTAGTCTGCCGCAGAATGTGCAGCCAGTATGATTTCTTCCAGACGCTTTTAGATATGGTTGGCATCAGAAGGCAGCTGCCGGACGGGCTTCCCGGAAGAAGCTTCGCGGATGTTTTTGACGGGAATACGGAGAAAGCGGGCGCTGTGGTGGTCTATGATGAGTACGGACCAACCCGCATGATACGGACGGAGGAATGGAAATATATCTGCCGCAGTCCCTATGGGCCTGACGAGCTGTATCATCTGAGCGAGGATCCGGAAGAAAATAACAACCTGTCAGCCGACCCGGAATATGCCGCTCTTATTAACCGCATGTATATCCAGCTGACACGATGGTTTTATACCTATGCAGATCCGGCAATGGATGCCTCCCGCGAGGGTGTGACCGGCTATGGCCAGCTGTGCAGGCCGGGAATCTATGCGGATCGGAGAAATGTATTTTATAAACAGCCGTAGCCCTGATTTTTCTTGTCATGTAAGTTAATCAGTTTCCCCGCATCTGCCTGCGGTAGGCGCTGGGCGGCATATGCATTTTCCGTTTAAAATACTTGGTAAAATAAAACTGATCCGAAAAATCCAGCTCCTCCGCTATCTGCGCCATGCTTTTATCCTCTTCTATCAACAGGCGGCAGGCCTTCTGAATGACCAGCTGCTCCAGATAAACACCGGGGGACATGCCTGTTTCCGCCCGGAAGCGTTTGGACAGCGTGCTCTCCGATACATGCAGCCTGTCCGCCAGGGAGCGTACATGGTTTCCTGCGCTGACCGGATTCTGGGCCAGGCGGAAAACCTGCTCCACCATACCAGAATATATTTTTGTCTGCGCCTCCTGCAGATCCGCCATCTGGATAAAACGTCCCAGCTCCTCCCACAGAAGTCCCTGAAGGAGAAAGGCGTCCTCCATCCGCTGGGAGCGGTAAAGCGCAAGCACCTTTTCCAGGTCCTCTGCCGGAGCGTCATGTTCATACACGGTGTCGCAGCCATAAAAAAGATCCATGCCGTTTACCTGGGTAATATTCACATGAAAGTAAAGCTGCTCCATGCTGGCGTCGCACCGGTAATTGTATAAAAGGCCTGCCGGGATCAGGTAAACGCAGCCCTCCTTTAACGGGATTTCCCTGCCGCGCAGGGTGAGGATGCCGCCGCCGTGGGAAATGAAGTATAGCCGGGAATAGGGGGAGCAGACATTGACCATATTCCAGGTGGTGTCCACCTGGGCAAGGCCGGAGTCTGCAACCTCCAGCCGGAGTGATTTCCACAGTGCTAAAAACCTGGGATTCGTTAAGTAAATCATGCTGAAAACTCCATATTTTTTCTCTATTTTGACATGTTCCTTTCTGCCCTTTTTCACTACAATAAAGCCATAAAATATCCTGCCGGACAAAAATAAGGCAAAAAAGGATAGCCGTAAATTACGGCGGAACGGAGGAATCATGACAAGCTATGTAACACGCAAAACTCCCGGAGACACCAGCTGGTTCACCCATGACCGGTTCGGCATGTTTATCCATTTCGGGCTTTACGCCATGCCGGCGCGCCACGAATGGGTAAAGACCAATGAAAAAATTTCCGAGGAGCATTACGATCTTTATTTCAAATATTTCAATCCGGATCTGTATGATCCCAGGGATTGGGCAAGACAGGCAAAAGCGGCTGGCATGAAATATGTGGTCATGACCACCAAGCATCACGAAGGCTTCTGTCTCTTTGACAGCCAGTATACGGATTATAAGTCCACCAATACGCCCTGCGGAAAGGATCTCATTAAGGAGTATGTGGACGCATTCCGTGCAGAAGGGCTGCGCGTGGGCTTCTATTACTCTCTCATTGACTGGCATCATCCGGATTTCCCAATCGACGTCCTTCATCCCCGCAGGGACGATGCGGATGCTTTCGAGCAAAGCCAGGGCCGCGATATGCATAAGTACGCCGAATACATGAGAAACCAGGTGACGGAGCTGCTGACCAATTACGGCAAGATCGATATTCTCTGGTTTGACTTCTCTTACGACGGCAGGGACGGCGAGGGCGCACAGTCCTGGATGAAGGGCAAGGGGAAAAACGACTGGGAGGCTGACAAGCTGATTGCCACCGCCCGTTCTCTGCAGCCTGACATCATTATTGACAACCGTACGGACATAGAGCAGGATCTCTGGACTCCTGAACAGTATCAGCCTGTGAAATGGGTAACCCATCAGGAAACCGGGGAACTGGTTACCTGGGAGGCCTGCCAGACCTTTTCCGGATCCTGGGGATACTACCGTGACGAGCAGACCTGGAAATCCCCGGAAATGCTCATTCGGATGCTTGTAAATACCGTCTCCTGCGGCGGAAACCTGCTGATGAATGTAGGCCCTACCTCAAGAGGATATCTGGACTACCGCGCTGAGGAGGCGCTGAAGGTTTACGCGGACTGGATGAAATACAACAGCCGTTCCATTTATGGCTGCACCATGGCTGAGCCGGAGTTCACCGCTCCTGCCGACTGCCGTTATACCCAGAGCGTGGACGGAAGCCGTCTGTACCTGCATATGTTCGCATATCCCTTCGCCCATCTCCGTCTGCCCGGTCTTGCCGGCAAGGTAAAATATGCCCAGTTCCTGCATGACGGAAGCGAAGTCCTCTATACGGAAGGAACAATTGACCATTTCTCCGCCAAGGACGAAAATGGTGACGCCGGGGATCTGATTCTGTATCTTCCTCCGGTAAAGCCGCATACCCTGGTTCCGGTAATCGAATTGATTCTGGAGTAAATTGGGCGGGCGGCAGTCGTTATTGCCAATGCTAATTATAGTGTAAAAAAAGCGCCATTGCAATGTGTTTCCGCAATGGCGCTTTTTGAATGAAGGGCGAGGTATGTAGGGCGAGGGAGGGAAAGAAAGGGCAGGGAAAATATAGGGTGGGTAAATTTTCTTTTATTAATGAGTGGATTGGGACATGGCTCTTTTTTCATGGCGGTAGCTGTGGATGAGGTATAAGGAGGTGTAGGCGGCCATGAAAAATGAGACTGCGGGGGCTATGGAGCCGATTCGGGTGAGGTTGTCGGGGGTGTGGGTGGATACGAGGTATATGAGGGGGATGCGGAGGATCAGGGCGCCGAAGCAGCTGCTTATCATGGTGAATATGGTCTGGGAGCGGCCGTTGAGGTAGCCGTTTATGCAGAAAACAAGGGTGACTGCCAGGTAATCGTAGCTGCAGGCGGTGAAAAAGGGGATGCCGGTTTTTATGATGGCGGGGTCCTGGGAGAAGACGGCTATCATAGTCTGGGGGGACAGTTGTGCCCAGAGCCAGAACAGGGAGGAGGCTGCGAGGGCAAAGGTGAGGCCGGCGAGGAGGCTTTTTCGTGCGCGTTCGGGTTTCCCTGCGCCGTAATTCTGGGCGGTAATGGCGGTCAGGGCGTTGGCTATGGAGGTGGCGGGGAGCATGGCGAATACGTCGTATTTGCTTGCTACTCCTACGGCGGAGGCTGCGTAGATTCCAAGGCGGTTGGTGATGCTGGTGAGGTAGAGGAAGGATAGTCTGACCATGCATTCCTGTAGGGATATGGGGATTCCTACTGTTGCGAGTTCTTTTGCTTTTTTCCAGTCAATGCGGAGGTTTTGGAGGCGGAAGGTGAAGATAAAGCGTCTGTGGTTGAGGTATAGGATGGCGGCGATCATGCTTACGGCCTGGGAGCCGATGGTTGCCAGTGCCACTCCTGCTACGCCGAGGCCGGCTCCTTTTACGAGGGCAAAGTCACCGATGATGTTGAGGGCGCAGGATAAGGCAATGAAGAGCATGGGTCTGCGGGAGTCGCCATAGCCTCGGAGGATGGCGCTGATGGCATTGTAGCCGCAGATGAAAAAGATGCCACAGAAGCAGATTTTTACGTAGGTACGGGCCAGGTCAAAGGAGGGGGCCGGTGTTTTGAGCAGCTTCAGGATGGGGTCGGCGGCCAGGAGCATGGCGGCTGTGAGGATAAGTGCGGCTGCGGCAAAGATGGTGAGGGTGGTGCCGATTGTTTTCTTAATGTCCTCTTCTGCCTGCATGCCGGTGTATTTTCCCACCAGGATGGTGCTTCCCAGGGTGAGGCCGGTAATCATGCTGGTGATGATCTGTGTGACCTGGGTGCCTGTTGATACCGCTGCTACGCTTTCCGGGGAGCAGTATCTGCCAATGACGAACAGATCGACGGCGCCGTATAGCGCCTGGATGAGGTTCGCTGCGATGAAGGGGAGGGAGAACGTGAATAGTATGCGCAATACATTCCCTTTGGTCAGATTGTTTTCTGTTATTGTTTTTTCTTTTTGCATTTTCTGGCTCCTGATTGTTTGGTTGGTTATAGATTGTGATTTATGATGTCTTTGGTGGGTAAATATTTGCTTTAATTTTTGTAGTTTAATGTGAAACAGGAATCTTTGGCAGGAAAACTTTCCTATGAGATAAAATAAACCCTCCAGTTGCTGGAGGGTCAATTACTTTTTTATAAATCAGGTTTTTGGGAAGGATGGGTTAAAGATGGCGGGCTTTTGCGCGGACAGGGAGCTGCAGCTCTGTTACGTATTTTTCGGTGTCGTCCGTGAAACCGGAATCGATCCATGTAATTTCCACGGAGTCGCCGCAGCATTCCAGGCCGAGTGTGTCCATATGGGCAAGGAGTTTTTTGTAGTATATGGCGGAGTCCTGATGGGTACCGGCATACCATATGGTGAGGAAATCTCCTTCGGGAAGCCAGGCTGTCTCTCCTTTATAGTTGTCCTCCTCTTCTATCAGGACAAAAATGGCGGAAAAACGGTCGAATTGTCCTGCCAGCAGATTTTCCCGGCGGATGGAGACGCCCACCTTTCCCAGGAACATGGCCGGGGGAAGCTGGCTGGTGCGTTCCAGCTCCCGGATGGGGTATTCCAGGTTTTCTCCCTGGCGTATTTCTTTTTTGAGGACGGCGGCGGGACGGGCGGGCAGGTGCCTTGCGTGGATTTGGTCCAGTTGGGCGTGCATGGCGTAGTCCAGCTGCTCCAGCCGGGTGGTCAGCTTGCGTTCTATGGCCTGCAGACGGGCAAGCTGGGCTCTCGTTTCCTGAAGCTGTTCTTCCAGGATCTGCTCCATAACAAGCGTATCCCTGTTTTCAAAAAAGGCTTTGATTTTATCCAGTGGCATGTTCAGATTACGCAGGTATTTGATGGTGTTCATGCGTTCAAACTGTCTTGCAGAATAGTAACGGTAGCCGGTTTTGGGGTCTACAACCTCCGGCTTGAGAAGCCCGATATCATCATAATAACGCAGGGTACGGATATTGGTACGGAACAGTCCGCCCATTTCACCTATGGTAAAGAGGTTTTTTATATCCATTTCATCACCAGTGTACAAACTGTTTCAAAAACGCCGCACAAAACCATGACCAGGATGGGATCCATTTTCTTTTTGCGCAGCAGGATTACTGCAATGATAAACCATATGATTGCACGGATGGAAACGTTGTCTGTCCGAAATTCCACGGCGCCGTTTGTGAAGACTGCGGAAATCAGGATCGTCACGCCGGCTATGGCAATCAGGGAAACGACTGCGGGGCGAAGGGAGCCAAGAATGCCCTGGAGCAGGCTCATCTTCCGGTATTTCATATAAATATAGGCAAGGGCCGTTACGAAAATACAGGACGGCAGGATGCAGCCGAGGGTGGCAACGAGCGCACCTAAAGGCCCGGCTATCTGGATGCCGACGAAGGTGGCTGAGTTCACGGCAATCGGGCCGGGGGTCATCTGGGAGATCGTAATCAGGTCTGTAAATTCCTGCATGGTAAGCCAGCCGTGGAGATCCACCACTTGGCTTTGAATCAGGGGCATGGCGGCATAGCCTCCGCCGAAGCTGAAGGCCCCGATTTGGAGGAAGCTTAAGAATAACTGTAAATAAATCATGCCTTCGCCCCCTTTCTTTCGCGCAGGAGCGTACGCACAGCGCCGATGATGGCGGCCGCAATGATGATCAGCACCACGTTGATGTCGAAAAGATAGCTGATGAGGAAGCTGGCCGCCATAATTGCGATATTCAGCCAGTCTTTTTCCTTTACCACATTGCTGCCCATATCAAAAACAACGGAAGCAATGACCGCAGCCACGCCGGACTGCATACCCTTGAGCATAGTTCCCACAATCAGGTTGGAACGGAAGGCGTCATAAAAAAAGGATATGGCGGAGAGGATAATCATGGGCGGCAGAATCGCTCCCAGAATGGAAAGCAGCACGCCCGGAAGCCCTGCCAGCTTGTAGCCGACCACGATTGCGCCGTTTACTGCAATTGCGCCCGGCGACGACTGTGCGATTGCCACCAGATCCAGCATTTCCTCTTCATCAATCCAGTGAAGCTCGTCAACAAACTTGTTTTTCATCAGTGTGACAATGACATACCCTCCGCCAAAGGTGAAGGTACTTAAGTACAGGGTTGAAAAAAACAGTTTTTTCAGCACCTTGCTTTTCTTTTCCATGATAGCGCCCCTTTGTTCTTTTATTGTTATTTTTAAGGCCGGATTTGTGTTGCCGTTCCTTTGGCAACCGGATTCCCATCCGACAGATTGAGTATACACCCCCTTGTTATATAAGTAAAATAGTATTATATTATATATTACATAATGAATTTGTTATGAATTAACTTTACCCGGGCCTTTACCCGGCCAGGGAAAGCCGGAAGGAATTCATGGGACGGGGGCAAAGGCAGCGCCTGACACAGGGAAGCACAGATAGGGGGTACGGATATGACTTTACGGCATCTGCGGATTTTTGTAGCAGTATATCAGGAACGGAGCATTACCAGGGCGGCGGACCGGCTGCATCTGGCCCAGCCCTCCGTAAGCCTTGCCATCAAGGAGCTTGAGGATAATTACAGCATCCGGCTCTTTGAGCGGTATTCCAGGCGGATCTATATTACGGAGCAGGGGGAACAGCTGTATAATTATGCGCTTCATATCATATCCCTGTTCGATGAAATGGAAGAAAAAATTCCGGCCTGGAAGCAGGCGGGCACGCTCCGGATTGGTTCCAGCGTAACCATCGGCAATTTCCTTCTGCCCACCCTGATCCAGAAATTCCAGGAGGAAGCCCCTGCCGTCCGTCCGCAGGTTACCATCAATAATTCGGGTTTCATTGAAGAGGCGGTTTTGAATAATCAGCTGGATTTTGCCCTGGTGGAAGGCTGCTCACAGAATCCGCAGCTGATATGCGAGTCCTTTATGGAGGATCGGATCTGTTTTATATGTGCGCCGGATCACCCGCTGCTTCAGAAAAAGAAGGTATCCCTGAGGGATATCTCCGCCTGCCCTTTTGTACTCAGGGAAAAAGGCAGCGCCGGCCGGGAGGCTGCGGAGGATCTGTTAAAATACAGCCAGCTGCCCATGACAATTTTGTGGGAAAGCGTGAGCACCCAATCCCTGGTGCGCGCGGTGAGCCGGAATATCGGTATCTCCGCCCTCCCCTGCCTGCTGGCTGAGGATGCGCTGGCCCAGGGCATTGTGGCGCAGATTCCTTTCGACGCCCCTGCGCTCCACAGAAGCTTTTCCATTATCTATCACCAGAATAAATATCTGACGGAAAATGCGCTGCGCTTCATGGAAATGTGCCGCCGTTTTTAAACGGCCTGTACGGAAAACAATACCCGGCCGCATCGCCGGACCAGGAACAGGCAGCCGGAGCGATGCGGCGGAAAACAGATGTCCGTGCCGGAATGGAATGTACCATTGCGGAAGCTGCGTTTTTGTATTATGCTGGACTATATTGTTACAAAAGGTAAATGGCAATAATTACGACAAAAGATACTTTGAGAGGAGCTTACTTTATTATGGCAAAACAGCCTGCTATCACGCTGCTGATCAAACCGGCATCCGGCAGCTGCAATCTCCGCTGCCGCTACTGCTTTTATGCGGATGAGATGAATATCCGGAGTGAACGTACCTACGGAATGATGTCCTTAGAGACACTGGATACGCTGGTGGAAAAAACCCTGAATCAGGTACCCCACATGGCCACCTTCGCCTTTCAGGGCGGGGAACCTACGCTGGCCGGCCTGGATTTTTACCGTTCCTTAATTGAAATTGAGAAAAAACATAACCACAGAGGGATTGAAATACATAACAGCCTGCAGACCAACGGCATCGTCATTGATGAGGAATGGGCGCAGTTTTTGCATGACAATCAGTTCCTGGTGGGCCTGTCCCTGGACGGGTATCAGGAGCTTCATGATGAAAACCGAAAATTTCCCGACGGCACAGGCAGCTTTGGGCGTGTGATGGAAACCGCGCGGCTGTTCCAGAAATATCAGGTGGAATTTAATATCCTCACGGTGGTCACCGCGCAGTCCGCCCGCCGTATCAGGCGCACCTATCAGTTCTTTGAGAGCCAGGGATTTACCTATCAGCAGTACATTCCCTGCATTGATCCCTTTGAGGAGAATAAAGGGAGCCTCTCCTATTCCCTGACACCGGATCGCTATGGGAAGTTCCTGAAGGATCTTTTTGATTACTGGTATCAGGACTGGAAGGAAGGCCATCCGGTCTATAACCGTACCTTTGAAAACTGGATCGGGATGCTGCATAATTATCCGCCGGAATCCTGCAATATGATGGGAATCTGTTCCGAGCAGTGGGTGGTGGAGGCGGACGGCAGCGTTTATCCCTGCGATTTTTATGTGCTGGATGAATGGAAGCTGGGGAATATCCGCACCGCATCCTTTGAAGAGATGAATGAAAAGCGGGAGGAACTGGACTTTGTCAGCCTCTCCCGCCATGTGCCGGACAAATGCCGGGACTGCCGCTGGTATCCGCTCTGCCGTAACGGCTGCAGACGCGACCGCGCGCTTCTGCCCGATGGAAGGACGCCGGGGCTTAACAGCTACTGCGCAAGCTACCAGGATTTCTTTTCTTATGCATATCCGAGAATGCTGGAAATGGCCAGGAGCATCAGATAGGCATTTCAGATGCCAAGAACGCGCATTTTTTCCAGGATGCAGTCGATTCTGTACTGAAAGCGGAGAGTTCCTGTGTCCGAGGCTGTCTTTGCTGCAACGGATACTTTTGAGGATGCATTCGTTATATCGTTTAATTTTGCGGATGTTTTTGCTATATCAGATACATTTGCGGATGCCTCCGGAAAGCGCAGCTCTCCTGCTGTCCTGCCGTCGGCCAGGAATAGGATGCGGCCGGCCCTGGCGGCGATTTTCGGATCATGGGTTACCATCATCACGGCCGTGCCCTGCGCATTGATTTCCGAGAAAATGTCCATAATTTCCTCAGCTGCCGAGGAGTTCAGCGCTCCGGTGGGCTCATCGGCAAAAATAATTTCCGGATCGCCCATCAATGCGCGGCAGATTCCGGCGCGCTGGAGCTGGCCGCCGGAGGTCTGGGTAATGCTTCTTTTGGCAAGGGGCAGGATGCCGGTGCGTTCCATGAGAGCCTTTGCCTTTTCTTCCGCCTCTGCGCCATTTCTTCCATGAGACCGCAGAGACGGGAAAATAATATTGTCAAGGAGATTCAGGTTTTTCAGTAACGCGGGCTGCTGGAAAACAAAGCCCATCCTGGTTCTGCGTAAATCGGCCAGCTCCTCTTCCCGGCAGGCGGCCAGGTCCCTTCCGCAGAAGGAAACGGTGCCTCCGTCAATGGCATCCATGCCGCTCAGGGTATACAGGAGTGTGGATTTCCCCGAACCGGAAGGCCCCATTACTGAAAGGAATTCCCCCTTTGCAACGGATACGTCCACTTCATCCAGTACCTTTCTTTTTTCACTGCCCTCTCCGAAAAATTTCACGAGTTTTCTGCCGCATATAATTTCTTTCATTAATCTGTAATTCCTTTCCCGGCTGAAGCCGGTTTGCTATGGGCTTTATGCAGCTGCCGCCGGCGTGTGCCTGCAGCCGTCTTATTCTTTTATAGTTTCCGATATTTTAATGTTTCTCACATCATGTGCCGCCGCTGCTGTTGTTCCGGCTGCCAGAAGAGCCATCAGCAGGAGGCAGGCGGTATAGGCCGGGCCGGGATTCCCAAGAAACCGGAAGGACGCGGCGCCGAAGGCGGAAAAAGCAAAAGAGGCCAGCCCTTCTCCTGCGGTATTTGTAAACAGGATTCCCAAAAGGATGCCTGCCGCCAGAAGGACGGCGGAACGTGCCATATACTGGATGCTTAAGTCACGGTTTGTAAAACCGCAGGCTTTCATGACCGCATTGGAATACCTGTCTTTTGCCGCCAGCAGCTTGACAAACAGTAAGGTAATAAAGGCCGTTACCATCAGGGCGGCCGCAGCGGCTGCAAAAGCGGCGAGCTTTACGGAATGAAGGGTCGGGCCATAGGTTTTGTTAATGTAGCTGCGGATATCTGTCACCTTGGCAAAGGGGAAATAACGCGAATACGCTTCCGTTTTTTCTTCCACAAGGCTGTGGTCGTCCAGTTCGGCATAAATGATGCTCCACATCATGGTTGCAGAGGACGGGAAGGCGGCCTTCGCCGTTTTTCCTCCGTTGGTTATGTCTGAATATATGCCGCAAATGGTAAGCTGTCTTTCACCTTCCTCCGTCAGGATGGTTATGGTATCGCCGATGCCTTTTTCCAGCTCTTTACTGTTTAGGGCGGAAAGGGCAAGCTCATCTTCTTTTGCGGGGGCAAAGCCTTCTGTATAGGCGACCGGAAAACTGCTGTGGTCACCCAGTTCAATTTTCAGCTGCTCCAGGGCGCCATCCTCCTTCCGGATGGAAAAAGAACCGGTGTTGAGCACCGTAAAGCTTGAAATGTCCGAATCCTGTGCCAGGACCTGGGCTGCTTCGGCTGTTTTTTCTGAAATCCGGTCTGTCTGCTGGATATCGATGCGCAAATCGCAGCTGCCGATTCCCATATAAGCTGCAAAGCCCTCCGAAGACAGGGTTTCATACAGCTTTTGCGGGAAAATGATGATAAAGGAAGCAAAGATCAGTATGGCAAGGTAGGCTGCATATATCTTTTTCCGGGACAGGATATCGTGAAGTCCATAAGAAATATTGGCTCCAGGCAGGCGGCGCCTGCACAGCCGCAATTTCCCTGCGATACCGTTTTGCTCCTGAGGCGCGCCGAATCGGAGCGCCCCGGAGGCGGATATCTTTCCGAAGCGTTTGAGAATATTCCGGACAAAGAGCAGGATAACGCAAAATAAAAGGAGGGCGGCCAGGAAACCGAGGAGTATGGAAAAGGTCTTTTTACCGCTCTCCCCCATTACCAGCTTTATATTTGCAAGGAGTATATCCCGGCAGGGAAAGGAAAGAAGAAAGCCTGCCATGCAGCCCAATGCGGCTAAAAGGGCATATTTAGCCAGATAAATGCGCCGTATGCAGGAAAGGCGGAGGCCAAGGGCCTTCATTACGCCGATTTCCCGGTAATCCTCTTCTATTTCGGCAAGCAGCGCGAAGCGGATGCATAAAAGAGCGATCAGCACGGCTGCGGCGCTAACGAGCAGGATTACGGCGATCATGATGCCGTCAGAAAGCGCGTTTATCATACGAAACAGCGGGTAGGTGATGACAGGACCGTTGGCGGGAAGGCCGGAGGCCGTATAGGCCGCGGCAAAGCTGCCCAGCGCATTCATGTCCTTCAGCCGGAACTCAATGAGGTATTCCACGTTCCCGCATCCTTCCAGCCGTTCATAATCGGCATTGCTGACCAGAAAGCGTTTGGAGGAGGCCAGCATGGAATTCATCTGGGAATCCCGGAGAAAGCCGGCAATTACAAACGGCTCGCCGCAGATCTCAGCCCGATCGCCCACGCTGGCAGTATGATCCTGCAGGTAGCATACGGGTACATACAGCTGTCCGTCCTCCGGTTGTATTATGTTCCCTTCCAAATCTAAAAGATAGTCAAAGCTTCCGCTCTGCACGGACAGGCCATTGTCCTGGGTACTGTCCGTAAGAAGCTCATCTCCCAGGCGGATAGCGCCGCCCTCCAGATTCAGGAACCGGAGCACCTGGAATTTATCCACGTCACTGTTGTTAGAGGCAAAGGCGCTGAGCTGTTCAATATCAATATCTCCCGAATGCATCTGGAGAAAATGGGGTGTTTCCGCCCGGGCCATCAGCGCATTTATGGCATCTGAGAGATTGACGGCCAGGGCCGCCGCCAGAGAAGCAAGCAGAGAGGCGCAGGCAATAAAGAGCACCAGCGTAAGGGTGACAAGCTTATTTCGTTTCAAATCATTTTGTAGCATTTTATTCTGCATGGCAGGCTTCCTTTTCCGTTATTTTTTCAAGGGACCGGATCGCTTTGATATGGTAGAGAAGAAAAGCTGTGGCTGCCAGCAGGATTCCTGAGGCAGTGATGAGTTTGGCGGCCCCTCTTCCCACGCTGACATCCATTATCCTGGCGGCGGCATCTGCCAGGACACCTGCCAGCGCATAAGCGGCCACATAGCCAACCTGTGAAAGCACGCCAATCAGTCCCCAGGCCCTTCCCTGGCAGGTGTTGTCAATATTGGTACGGAGCAGATAATCCAAAGCGGTGTTGGCAAAGGGAAGCATGGCAAAAAAGAAAAAGCCGGAGGCACACATCAGCGGTATGCTCTCCTTCAGGCCAAATACTGCCATAAAAAAACCGGCGCCTGCCAGGGATAGGGAGAGAATTTTCACATATCCTTTTCTCAGGGAGACCATACCGATGATGATGCTGGATACCAGCATTCCCAGGGCGCAGATCGTTTCCGCTGTGCCCAGCGTGGCGCTGTCAGAAAAGGCAAGCACCATAGGGGTGAATAAGGTCTGCAGGAAACCGAGAAAAAAAGTGATCACTGAAGAAAGAAGGACAAGCAGCAGAACACCGCTGCGCTGCGAAACTGCCCGCCAGCCGGTTTTCAGTTCCCTGAAGAAAGCCTCTTCCCGATTCTTCCTGACGGAAGCCGCAGCGCCTCCTGCCAGAAGCATGCCGCGCACGGCAAGCGTGGTAAAAACGGTCAGGAAAAAGGTGCAGATATCAATAACAAGGAGCAGACTGATATCCGACAGCGTGAGAAGGAAACCGGCCAGGATGGGTGATACCAGGTATTTGGCGGATCCTGCGATTCCAATCAGCCCGCTGGCTTTGGTATATTGCTCCGGAGTGAGCAGATCCGTCACAGTCGCTTTGTAGGCCGGATCCATCAGCGCCGAAAACAGAGAGCTGATGGTGACGCCCACACAAATCTGCCATACCTGTGCCCCGCCCCGGAGGACGCAGATAAGTATAAAGATAAGGCCGACGGCGGACAACCCATCACCCAGAAGCATCAGAAGCCTTCTGTCATACCTGTCTGCCAGGACGCCTGCCGGCACGCTCAGGAGAAGCCCGGGCAGAAACGCAAGGAGCGTCACCAGGGCCATGGCCGAGGCCTGCCCGGTCTGTTCAAATACATAGACACCGAGTCCGAAGGAGGTCAGCCCGCTTCCCACGGCCGAAATAAATTCTCCCGACCATAAAAGAAGGAAGTTGTAAAAATTTTTGTTTGGGTTCCGCATTTATCTCTCCTTTTTATTCATCGGTATCCGAAGCGGGAACCGGGTTCCTGTCAAACATCCGCAGCATGCAGGAAGCAAGCCTGCCGTTTTCTGTGCCAAGCAGCCGTTCCATATTGAAGATAAATGCCCGGATGCGCTGCGAACGCTCCTCCTCCGACATATCCATGGCATCATCAAAAAAGGTGGTGGCGTAAGCCATAGTCATTTCCATGCATTCGGCAGGATAGGGGGTGGAAAAAAGGCCTTCCCTGATACCCTCTTCAATAAGGCCGGTCAGTACAGGCGTCAGCCGCGTCAGGGTGAGCTGCTGTGTTTTCTGGTGCATCAGGGCATTCTGCGGCTTATGCATCTGCTCCACAAGGGCCTTACCGCCGTTTTGGCTGACATTCATGGCCAGCACCACGCGGATCAGGCGTTCCGTTACCGGAAGGCTGCCGTCTTTTGCAGCAGCGGCAGCGGCTGAATACATCTGTTCCTCATACCGCTGTATCAGGGCGTCCAGGATATCCTCCTTGGATTTAAAATGATAATACAGTGTACCTCTTGCGATACCCACCTTTTCCAGGATATCATTCGTGCTGGTTCCGTCAAAGCCTTTCCGGCCGAAGAGTTCATCCGCCGCATCCAGGATTTCATTTCTGCGTTCTTCTGCTTCCTTTACAATTCTCATTTAATAATTCCTCTCCAAAATAGTAGACCGACTGTCTGTCGGTTACAGGATAGCATATATGGATGCCAAAGTAAACAGCAAAGTGAAATTTCGTGGTAAATTGTTCCCATACATGATAAAATGATGTATCCGGGCGAAAATAAGGAGGAAATAAATGTACGAAAGAATGTTGAATAAGAAGGCGGAGCCCTCCATGCCTGAGTTGGTCGCCCACTGCGGCATCTGCGGAGATATGTTTGCTGATATCAATGGTTATCTCACGAAGGAATTCGAAACGGAAACCGAGATTCGCTTTCCTTACGGCAATCATTACGGCTGGAGTGTGAAGCACAAAAAGAAAAGCAGGCTTATCTGTGATATATTCGCTGAAGCCGATGCATTTACCGTAATGCTTCGCCTGACGGATAAGCAGTTCGCTGCTGTTTATGACGGGTTATTGGATGAGACAAAAGAAGTGGTCGACAACAGATATCCCTGCGGAGAAGGCGGCTGGATACATTACCGGGTGACGGACAGGGAACAGCTGGAGGATGCAAAACTGCTGCTTCGTGTTAAGCTGGGATGCCTTGCATCAGGCGCTCAGAGGCGCGGACGGAAGTGATATTCCTATCGGGCCGCCTGTTCAGGTTTTAGGCGGCAAAAAAAGCGGCGTTCCTTTTTCCCTTAAGTGGGAACAGGTGAATGCCGCTTTTGCTTTAAAATAGCCGTCCGTTCTTACCTTCTCCAGTATCTGTCCTGCTTAATCCGGGTTTCATAGGTGACCGCATCCACTTCCATATCCATATTGGACGGGCCTTTTTCTTCCGGAAGCCGCATATTTTTCTTTGCCTTTCTCTCCGGCCGTTTGCCGCTTATCTGCCGCTCATAATCCCATTTCCGCAGGAAATGACCTGCTGTCGGGACAAGGATTATAAGTGCAAAAATCAGTAACAGACATTGCAGTGCCGACATAACCGTCCCTCCCTTTTTCCGTTTCCTTTTCTGATATCCTGTCTCTATCCTATCATTCCGGACGGAAAGGTACAACGGCTATGCCCTGAAATGTCACTTTTTGTCTGTAAAAACCGGCTTTTCGCTGTTTATACAAAAGTGCTGTCCCAGACATCCACGCCGCTCTCCTGGAAAATCTCGTGCAGGCGGGCTTTCAGCATCTCCTTTGTAATCCCCTTTTTCAGGATCATTTGCAGGAATCCGCCTCCACCGGCTCCCGCGATAAAACGGGCGTCGATCATATCCTCACAAGCCATGAAAATCTGTTCGATGCAGGTATTGGTTGATCCTGCATCCAGCTGCTTGGACAGCTCCCAATGCTGGTTTAGCAAATCGGTAAAAGCCTCCATATTCCCGCGTTCCAGTGCAAATTTCATGAGAACGGCAAGGCTCTGCATTTTTTCCAGGGCATCGATGGATTCCGGCCGGCCTCCCAGATAACCGCCCACCACATCACGGAGCAGGTTGCGGGCTAGCCGCCGCTGGCCGGTATATACGAGGGCAAAACGCTCCTGGAGCTCCTGTCTCGTTGCTTCCGGGATTTCCACCTTTTCCACGCGTATTTTCTGATCGATACCGGGCATGGTGGAAATAAATTTAATGCCGGGGGTCAGGCCGCCGACCTGATCCTGCCAGCCGCCGCCGGTGCTCATGATCTGTTCCATATTCAGGACGATATCGTAAATCTCCTCCTCCGCGGCTTCTCTTCCCAGAAATTCAAACAGTCCCTTCACGCATGCACCGGAAAGGATGCTGCTGGTGCCAAGCCCGGAGCCCTGGGGGATTCCAATAACACGGGTGGAAAGGCTGATGCCGCCGCCCAGCCGGCTGCAGATTTCCTGAAGGTTCCCGCCGCTTAAGGGAATGATGCCGCAGGCAATCAGCGCCGCCTTGTGCAGGGCAAAGGAGTCGTAAGGATTATGGCAGTCCTGGATTTCTTCCACGGTTTCCACGCTGCCTGCGGCGCCGATATCCGTGCTTGCAAATTCCACATGCAGTTCCTTAAGCTTCTTTACCTGGATCTGAATGGGGTAAATGCCGTTCAGCTTCAGCGCGGCATTCAACACAACACCGCCGCATTCGTTGCAGTGAGGAGGAGTATCGGTCCAGCCGCCGCCCCAGTTGACGCGGACAGGCAGTTCCACCGTCACCTCATCCTTCACTATCCGGTAATCCTGGCTGGAGGGCAGCTTGGCCGCCGCATTGTCATAAATCGTCCTCTGGATGGTTCCGAAGCACATGGCTTCCAGGGCATCATAGCCTGTCTGGTCGAAGGTGATCCGATTTTCCTTCATGTACTGTGCCAGAGCGTAATAGATACGGATTTTCAGGGAAAATCCGGCTTTCCCGGCATCCTCCAGCAGCATTTCATAGATATCCTGGCTGATGCCATGGGCTCCGAATACCTGCAGCGCTTCTTTATAATAGGTGCCTGCTTCAATGGCCCATACGAATTTGCTGGCAAGGATCCGGCTTTCCAGCTCATGCTGCCATTTGCTGATGGCAAGGACATCCGCTCCGTTAAAGCTGGAATACAGGCTCATGCGCTCCTTATTTTTCCAGGATTCTATCTCTTCCGGGGAAGCGGAATGCTCCGCCATTTTTTTTACAAGAAGGGCAGAACGGATCGCTTCCTCCATCGTATCAGCCGCAGGGTAAAGGGCGGCAAACCAGAGATAATGCTCTCCATCCTTCCACAGCGCTTCGGGCGTCAGGCCGTTGCCTGAAAGGAAGGCTGACAGTGTTGTCCCCAGGAAACAGGCGTCTTTTTCCAGCGTTCCCTTGGGATTGTCCTCCACGCCGTAGATACGCACCACATACCTGCCGTCAAGAAGCTTCAGCCCGTGCAGCACCACATTCTCAGGAACCGTTACATTGCGAAGCTTTACATTGGAAATTACGCTTCCTTTGCCTACCACACTTTCATCCAGCACGTAGCTGTCTTCCAGATAAGCGCCGCAGGCGATGCGGGCGCGTTTTCCCACATAGCTGTTGTGGGCGGCATAGGCCGAGGTTTCCGGCGCTGTGGTGGAAACCTGCTTTTTCCAGTCCAGGAATTCATAGTCCTCCACATCCGCCGTTACCAGCCTGCGCAGCTCTGTTGTAGTCCCGAAATGGATGAATTCCGCAGGAGAAAGGCAGATGAGCTTCATGGAAAACGGGGACAGCGCCTCCCATATTTTGGCACGGCAGCCAAGGAGACGCTCATTGATCGTTCCCTCCGCCGCTTCCCTGTAATATTGTTCCAAGGTGGCGGAACGGGCCAGCGGATAGAGAAAATCGCCGTAAAAGCTGATTCTTGCCTCTTCGTTGACGAATTCGGAGAATTTCTGTTCATCCGTCCTTCCGTCCGTGCTGATCAGGCCATAGAGGGACTGAAGCAAATCCGTGTCCATTATGACCGCCCCGGTATCCAGATCCACATTGTCCTGGCTGTTGACGGCGCCCAGCTCACGAAGGCGTTCTTCACTCTGCTTGTGAAGGAACTGGCCCACATAATCATTCCCGTCGTTCAGGAAAACGCCGTGCTCTTTTCCTGTCTGCACATGCTCCTTCATGGAGATTGCGGCGGCACCGTGATAATTGAAATCGATCTGCAGCGGGTTAAACAAAAGAAGCACATCCCCTGAAAGCACAAGCATTCCTTCCGGAATCCGGGAAGGCACGCCGGACATACCTATTACAAACTCATCAAACAGCGTGGAGGCATATCCGTTGGGCAGCTGCCTTGGAACCGGGGAAAACAGCTTCCCACAGGCAGAGTACTGGGGCACTCTCTTGCTGTCTCCGCCGGAATGGATGACGAGAATCCGGCGGCCTTTGAATAAACCGGCAGGATCGGCCGACGGCTCCTGCTCTGCAATATATCTGAGAACATTAAAGGTTGCGCCGCCGGAGCCTACCCGTTTGCCGTCCGGATCGGGAAGCACCGCATAATGGGTGCCCGCGGGAAGCAGTCCCTGTGCCAGCCTGTAATCAATCTGTTCTCTGTATGTACGCGCCTGTTCCTCGTTGGATGCGGTCAGAATCAGATAGTCCCATTTGATAAAGCTGGGCTTCCTCAGGCTGTTTTCATAATCCTCCCAGGAATCCAGATAGGATTGCCTGAGGAAGAGGTTTTTCATTTTCTTATAATTCAATGGCTTGTCCCCCATTCGTTTTTGCAAGGGGAGGGAATCGCAGCTTCCCTCCCCTGCTTTTTCTATTCTATCTATTTATGAAGAAGAAATCAAGAAGCTGTCCATATCTCTTTTCATTCTTTGTTATTGTTCGCTTTCGTACAGGAATCGGATGTTCTCATAAATTTTTGAAAAATCGATGATGCATTTCCTGTCAAAAATGCAAACTGAAACTTTATCCTCAAAAGTATAAATGGAAGGCAGTTCATTATGTTCCAGATCATAAACAATAACCTTTTTCTTATCCGGATCGACAAGCCAGTATTCCCGTACGCCGGCCTCGGTATACTTCGCAAGCTTCAGGCTCATGTCCCTGCGTCTGGTGGATGGAGAAAGAATCTCTGCGATAAAATCCGGCGCTCCATAAATGATACCCTTTTTCAGCTTGTTCCGATCACAAACTACCAGAACATCCGGTTCCACCATTGTGCGGTCATCGCAGTCAAGCTGTACATCCAGCGGTGAAATCAGAGGAATACAGCTTCCCTGGTTCTGCCGGATATAATTCGCCAGTTCACGGTAAACCTCTCCTCCCCAAAGCTGATGTATACTGGTTGGGGAAGCCATATCATAAATAACGCCGTCAATCAGCTCCACCCTGTGTTCTTCCGGTATCTTATAGTAGTCTTCCAGCGTATACTCTCCCCGCTTCTTCCCGCCATAGGCCGCGGCGGTTTCCTGTACAACAGAGGTTCCCGAAGGGCCGCCGGGATAAATGCCACAGGATCCCTCTTTCCCGTCTTCCGCGGGCAAATTACCTGCAAGCGCCGTTTCCAGGGCTCTTCGTGTTTCATAACGCGGAGTCTTCGTGATACCGCCCAGAATTTTCTGCACGGTTCCCAAAGGAATGCCTGAAATCTCTGCCAGCTTCTCATAAGAATACCCCAACTCCCTCTTACGTTCCTGCATCTCTTCTATCGTCATCACAATCATCCCCTTCCTGATATCCAAATAATATCATAAATAAAACCGTTATTCAACCGTTTTATCCATTTTCTGATAAGATATCCATTACCGCAGCGAGATGATTTTCTGCATTTTTTTACACAATAACATCAGACTGCCCAGCCAGTGAGCAGTCTGATGTTAAACTGTACCATGATATATACCTGCATTACAGGCAGTGTGATTTCTTCCTTATTTAACAGAAGCCTGTGTTTCCACGAGCGCTGCAAGACGGTCCCAGTATCCGCCGCAGGCTTCCCTGGATTCAGGAACATGCTCTGTAAGCTCCTCCAGAGAAAAAGGCAGATCCGTCATGGCCTGGCTGTCCTGTCCGGGCAGCTCTGTGCCGCCGCTGTACCAGTTTTTATGGAAAGAGGATTTCTGCCAGCCGTCGCGGGGGCTTTTTACAAAATGAAATATGTTTTCGGTGAAATGATGGGACTCCCCTTCCTTGTGGCAGCAGATCGCGGGGCCTTCCTTGGTATTCAGGAACAGGTTCCCATAAATTTCCGCGGGCAGGCCATAGTCGTCCTGTACCAGGCAGCGTTCATCATTGATGCTGATATTATACCGCAGGATGGTCCGGCCGCAGTCCCGGTTCCGGTTGATGCCCATGCAGTCCAGCCAGAAGCCGCCTTTATTTCCATGGGTATAGTTGTATTGGAACACCGTATCGCCTGCGGTTCCCCAGTCCGTATCAAAGGCTGTCCCGTCATTTTCAAACAGGCTGGTTCCTGCCACTTCATTTCTCTGAATCAGTGCATTGGAGGTTGCGCAGACCCAGATCCCTGCAATGAGACGGGTATCCTCCAGGCTGCCCAGCGCTCCGGCATCTATGCAGGTATTCCCGTCTATCAGGGGAGAAATACAGTTGGCAACGATAATGCCGTCGCTTCCCGTCCGTTCGATGCGGTTGCCTCGTACCACAACGTGAGTGTGGTGGATGTCATTGATAAAATCCTCCTGCTGGTTCACACGGATGCCGCTTGTGAGGACATCGTGGATATAGTTGTTTGCGATGACTATATTATGAAGGCGGTTTTCGTTACAGGAACGTCCCGGTATGGTGACATAGATCCCAGAATTCCAGTACATGCTCTGATAAACGTCCCTGTTTCTCCGGTTTTCCCCAATGACGTCGCTGATTTCGCAACCCTCCACAACAATGTCTCTGGTGATGCCAAGGGGGCTGGCGCAAATGCAGATTCCCTGCCTTACCGCTCTCTCCTGCGCCCGATTGGTTACCCGGATGCCGCGGACGATCCAGAAGCTTACACCCTCCAGCAGGATGGCTGCATAGCTGCCGTCGCCGTGGATAGCCGGCATGGCGCCTTCCCCGAAGCTTTCCAGGATTACCGGCGCATAAGGCGCGCCGCTGCCTTTGGGCGCGAGCATACCATGCCATTCTCCCCCTTTTTTCAGCCGGATGGTATCTCCGGGACGGAAAACCTCCGCGTTCACCCGTTCCAGGCTCAGCCAGGCTTCTTTTTCCGACAGGCCGGAGAACGAATCGTTTCCGGCACAGTCATCCACATAAAAAACTCTTCCCTGCTCTGTTGCTGTCATACTGTTTTCTCCCTTTCATTTTTTTCCCTTTTATGTTTGCAGGTTTTGCTGCGGCCTTCCTGCATCAGCTCCACAGGGAAGCCGCGTCCTTTTCATTTTTCAGCCTGCGCAGCACCTCCATGCGGAAGGAGCCGGGCCAGGCTACCAGCCACCCGGAGGCAATGCCCCGTTTGCCCTGTCTTGTTACCGTATAGCTTTCATCCTGGCTTCCCTCCGGGCGCAGCCTGCCGTCAATGACCAGGCTGCCGTCGGAAATATGCTGACAGCCGTTTCTCCAGACAGCCCTGGCGCGCTTCAGCCACCGTTCCTGTCCGGTAGCCTTAAAGAGCTGATACAGCTCCGGGATATAGCACAGCGCAAAGGGATCGATGCCTTCGTGCACTGTGGATACCAGAGTGCCTCCGAATGAATCATAGCCGGTCTGGCCAAGCACCGATTCCGGGCCGAAATGGCAGGTATGCGTATACTGCCAGGTGGACAGATACCAAGCGCTGTCCAGGGCGCCGTCCAGCCATTCCTTCTCTCCGGTAAGTTCATAAAGCGCCATTGCCCCCTTCAGCAGCGGGATACCGGATTCCTTATCAATGGAAAAAATATCAAGGGCGCCGGCTGTGGTATAGCCGTATTCCTTCAGCTCCTTCAGGTAACGGCGAAGGCCTTTCACCGCCGCCTCCTTATAGCTTTCCTTTCCGGTTCTGCGGTAGCCTTCGATCAGAGGCATGACGAGAAAGGCTCCCACGGTGCCGTCTTTGATGGCGGTTCTGCCATCTGCGTGCCAGCATTTGGCGAAGCTGCCGTCCTCTCCCTGCATCCTGACCGCAAAGTCACAGATTTCCAGCGCGGCCTCATAATAGCGGGCGGCCTTTTGCCGGATACGTGCCGGATCGGCGGAGTCCGTCTGTTGTGCTTTCTTCCCTTCACCACATAAAATACGGCCGCTCAGTTTTTCCGTAAGATCGCAGGCTTCAAAATAGGCCAGACCTGCGGTTCCCAGATCACAGGCCTCCAGATATCTGACCTGTCCCGGATCATAATAGCTGCCCGTCACGCCGGCCGGTACCCTCGCCATTTCCAGCCAGCTGTCAAGCACGGAAAAGCCCATGGCTTTTGCTTCCTTATCGCCGGTCCTGAGGGCTTCGCACAAAAGTGCATTGGCAAACATGGCATTCTGGCCGCACCAGCCGATTTCGTATTTGTTGTATTTGCGTTTTTCCCAGCCGCCGTTTTCCCAGGCAAGGCCGATGTTAATGCCGCAGAAGCCGTCAGGCTCTTTGGTATACAGCTGTTTGGCATAAGCGATTCCCAGCTCCCAGATCCGTTCCGGCGGATAAGGGCAGTCCCGCTTCCTGTCATTTTGTTCCCAGGCGGCATCCAGCGCCTTGCGATAGCCGGACCTGGGAACAGCATCCTCCTCCAGGACGATCCAGGCGGTAAAGCTGTCCATTTCCTTTTCCTCCCCCTGCCAGGCCGGGCCAAAGCGATAGAGAAAAAGCGTTCTGGGCGCTTCTGTCTCCGGCCAGACGAGGCTGTGCACCTCTTCCTCCCGGTCCGAATACAGCTGGCAGCTGTTGCCGCCCTCCTCTTCTCCGAACAGGGCAACGCTTACGGTACGGCCGGCAAGCGTTTTTTCCGAATAGGTCATGGCGGCTACGGAGGAACGGTGCCAGCCATAGGTCCAGGGAACGCCGTGATAGCGGTCAGAGGTATACTCACAGAAGGTTCCCCAGCCGTTTCCGTCATAATTTACGCCCGGAACCATGGTGAAGTCCGAAAGATAGGAGGCCCGCAGCTCCATCCGCATTTTTGCCGTCCCTTTATTCCCCGCCTCGGAGGCCGGAAGGCGGCGGATCCAGCGGTATACGCCGGGCGCCTTCTCTTCAAAGCTATCCAGCCAGCCTTCTTTACCGACCGCCCTGGCCAGCTGGATTCCATCACTGAAAAAACAGGTGTCCGGGCCTTTTTTTATTATCGTAATCATCATTTATCTCCTTTCTGCGCGTTCCGGGGCTGGTTACTGCAGCAGCCCGTTCAGCAGGTTCCAGTTATCGCATTTGCGCAGCACCTCCAGGCGGAAGGCGCAGGGCCAGGCAACCAGCCATTGGGAAACGCTGAAAATACCTCCCCAGCCGCCGTCCTTGTTTCTGCGCAAAGCACCCCAGCGTGTATGGAGATAGGCTTCGTCACAGCTTCCGGCAGGCCTGGGCGCTTTATCCATAATCTGCAGCGTCCCGTCCGAAATCCCCTGCACCCCGTTCCTCCAGACAGCCAGTGCACGTTCCTTCCACTCCTTGTTTCCGGTCAGCTCCGACAGCTCCAGCAGCTCAGGAATATAGCAGAGAGCAAAATCATCAATATGGAGATGGGAGGTGGAAACCGCCGTACCACCGAAGGTATCATAATGCATCATGCCGAGTACGGAATCCTCCGGGTAATCCACGCTGTGGTGCCACTGCCAGGTGGACAGATACCAGGCCGCTTCCTCCGCCATCTGCAGATAGGAGTCAAAACCGGTGGCGCGGTACATCAGGATGCCGCCTTTGAGCAGGGGGATGACGGATTCCTTGTCAATGCAGCAGGTATCCAGGGCGCCGCTGGTGCCGTAGCCGGTATTATGGAATTCCCTGTAATAATAGGAATAAGCGCGGACAGCGGCGATATTGTACCGGTCCTCTCCTGTGCGCAGGAAGGCCTGTGCCAGGGGAAGAATGAGGAAGGCGCCCGCCGTTCCGTTCAGCTCATGGGCAGAGCCGTCCCGGTTCCAGCTCATTCCGATTCCGCCGTCCAGCCGCTGCCGGTTCATGGCAAAATCACAGATCTCAAAGGCCGCATCCAACCAGGCCTTTTTTTCAAGCCCCAGCAGCCTGGCCTGATCGTAAGCTTCAAACAACTGTACGCCGTAGGTGCCCAGATTACAGGCGTCTATCAGGCTGTCCTGTGGATCATAGCGGGTCAGGAGAAAACCGTCCTTACTGCGCGCTTTTTCCACCCAGCTGTCCAGTACGGACACCGCAATCTGCAGGGATTCTTCCCAGTCCTTCGTTTCGGCGCCGGAGGACTTCCTGCGCTGGCAGTCATACAGCAGGGATACTGCCAGGGAAGCGTTCTGGCCGCACCAGCCGATTTCATATTTGAAATCCGGCCGCTTGCTCCATTTCTTCCCATCCCAGCTGAATCCGATGCTGAAGGCCTGGAAACCATCTTCCTCTTGGGTATACAGCAGTTTTGCATAAGCCGTGCTCAGGTTCCAGACCTCTTCTGCCGCCCTGACCGGTTTTTTGCTTACATAGTTCTGTTCCCAGGCATGATGCAGCATGTTCCTTTCCGCTTCAATGCCGGCGCCGGGGCACAGGTAGGCGGTAAAGGTGTCTGTCGGCTCCATATGTCCGCGGTATGCCTCCGCCCAGTCGTCTGCATAGAGTACCTGGGGTTCCTCCGTTTCCGGCCAGATCACCCGGTAAACCGGTCGCTGATCCTTCAGAAATATACTGCCGGAGCAGCGGCCGCTGCCGAAAAGTGCCAGGCCGTCCTTTTGGTTCCAGGAACAGGCTGCCCCGGGAACAGCGCAGCGGTGCCAGGCGTAGGTATAGGGAACGCCGTCCTTTTCCAGCCCCTTATATTCATGATCCTTTCCCCAGGGATTGCCGTCATAGGAAATGGCGGGCACCAGGGTGTGTTCCGGCTCAAAACAGGCGGCGGCTTCCATTATCATGTGATCCACAGGCTCCTTTGTGCGCCTGGTCCAGGTGATAAGGGTGCCGTCCTCCGATATATGAAAGCTGTCCTCTGCGTTTTCCGGCGTTTCAATGCAAAAGAGCGGCCTAGCCCCATCAGGGCCGTCCTGCCGCCGGAATATGTGTTTTTTCCCTTCCTCAACAATATGAAGCATTTCGTTCTTCCTCCTCTTTTCTTGGCAGCCATGCAGCAGTTCTGTTTTTACTGCTGCATAATTACGTTCTTTCCCCGTCTGTGCCTGATACCCCGTCTTTTTCCTGCCCCAGAAGCTTCATGCGGTACTCCTGGGGAGACATACCCATGCTTTTTTTGAAAAAATGGGTGAAATAGGATGCCGTATTCAGGCCTACCCTTTCAGCGATGCTCTGAATGCGGATGGTGGGATCCTGCAGAAGCGTTTTTGCCGCATTCAGCCTTTGTGCGGTGATATACTGGCCCAGGGAGTTATCCGTCACCTTTTTATACAGTCTGGATAAATAGGCAGGATGCAGGCCTGCGATTTCTCCGATCCGGGTCATGGAGAGATCCTCGGAAAGGTGCTCCAGAATATAGGTGTTGACCTTATGGACGATATAGTTGTCTGTGTCTGTATGTATCTCCTGACGGCTGCGGAAATATTTTTCCGCCACGGTTTCCAGATAATAGCAGGCATCCCGAAACCCGTGGTGAGTATTGTAATTCGCCAGCTTTTCCAGATTGATTTGGGTCAGAAGGCTACTTTCCCTGGGCAAATAATTAAGGATGGCCTGAAGCAGCAGGGAGGCCAGCGTTGTATATATTGTGATCTCCGCCGCAGGACCGGAGGCAGGCATACCAGCCTTTATTTTGGCAAGCACTGCCATAAAATCGCCTTCTTTACCGTAAACCAGGCTGTCCGAAAGCTTCTCAACGTTGAAGGCGCCCATGACAGGGCCTTCCCTGCGCCAGGTATAGGAAGACAGGGCATCCTTTTTCCCGCACAGAAGGATGCCGCCGCCCTCCTCCATTTCAAAGCGTTTACTGCTCAGTATGGAGAAAACCTCGGACAAACCTTCAAGCCCAGTTTCCTTTTCATACAGATAGACCGCGGGAGGAATCAGCTCCACCCTCTCACACATGCTCAGGGCAATTTCCAGAAAACCCTTCAGCCGAAGCGGCCGGTTGTCCTCCGACTGGGCAAGAAGCAGCATAATGTGTTCCGAAACGTAAGCAGCTCCGGCCCGAAAGGCTCCCTTTATATTTCCCAGGATAATACTCTGTATCTGTCCGGTTACCGAAGCATCCCATTCAGGCTCCATACAGATAAGCGCGGTAAGAAAACCGGACTGCAGATCAAAGGAAATACCTGCTGCCTGAAGCTTCGCATAAAGCTGTGCTTTGTCCGTTTCCTCCCACCGGACGGTGGTTACCATCCGGCGGAAGCACTCCCTACGCAAAAGAGGCGCGGCCTCCTGCCAGGAAGCGTTCAGCTTCAGCAGCCGGCTTTTTTCTTCCTGCTCCTTCTCCAGCCGGTCATAAGCTTTGTCGATTGCCCGGCGAAGAGCTTCGTCACCGTCCAGCTTGAGGACATAGTCGATCGTCCGGCTGCCCACGGCCTGTCTCGCATATTCGAACTCACTGTGTCCCGTAAGGAAAATGGTGAGGCAGTCAGGCCATTCCTTTTCCACGATTTCCACCATCTCCAGGCCGTCCATGCCAGGCATACGGATATCGCTCATCAAAAGATCCACACGGCTGTTCTGGAAGATTTCCAGCGCCCCTTCGGCGCAGTCCGACTGATAAATAAGAAACCGGTTTCCATAAGCCCTCTCTATCATACGACAGAGTCCTTCTAAAATCAAAGGTTCATCGTCTACAATCAGTAAATTATACATATTTTTCTTCCGTAAGCTGTATTCTGGCAGTTACCCGGAAGCCTCCCTCCTGCCTGTTTTCAAAATATAAACCGCTGTTTACCCCATAGTGGAGTTTCAGGCGGATATTGGTATTGGAAAGGGCGTGTATTTCCTCTTCTTCGATCCGGCCCTCTTCCATACGTTTTTTCACCCGGGCCAGCTCTTCCGCTGTCATGCCCGGCCCGTTATCCTCCACCGTAAAGTAGAAAATACTGTCCTCAAAGCGCATTTTGATATGTACCTCCCCGTCTCTGACACGATTCTTCATACCATGCTCATAGGCGTTCTCAACCAAAGGCTGCAATGTGAGAGGCATGAGTTTGGCATCCGCAAGCTCTGGCGGAACCTCTCCCAGGAAAGCGCGGATCCGGCCGCCGAACCTGGTTTCCTGGATGGCGAGATAATTGCGGATATGCTCAATTTCCTGGCTGATTTTTACCTTGCGGTCGCTGACCCTGGTGATGTACTGATAATATTTTCCCAGATGCTCCGCATAATCGGCAATAGGCTCGTTTTCATCCATCTGCGCCATGCGGTAAATCAGGAAAATACTGTTGTACAGGAAATGGGGCTGGATCTGATACTGCAGCGCCCTCAGCCGCGCGATGTGCACACGATATTTGGAATCCAGGTTTTCGCGGATCAGGCTTTCCGTACGGAGGACCATCCGGTTGTATTTGTCATAAATGATGGCCAGCTCGTCCTTCCCTTTTTCCTGGATCAGGAAGGAATTCTTATCCTGTTTATCCTCCATGGCCTGGAGAATCCGGCCGAGGGGTCTTGCAAAGGATTTTCCCGCGTAAAAAGCATAAGCGCCCAGAAGAGCCACCACCAGAATGGTCAGAGCCGCATTGAAGATCCGGAAAAAACGGAGCGGCTTTTCCACCACCTGATTGGGATAACAGTAAACCAGCCAGATTCCCAGGCGGGAAAGCAGCCGGCCGGAAGCAAAACCATCCCTGGAGGCGTGAATGCTTTCTTCCTCTCCTGCTGTGCGGATTTTCTCCTGAACTAAAGCGAGAACCGGAACGGAAGCGATGTCCTCCTCCAGCTTTTTCCCGGAACCGGCCAGTACGTTGCCGTCCTGGTTCAGCAAAAAAACGGTGCCCTCATCCTCGCCCAGCATTTCCTCCAGTTTCCCCTGCAGCGTTTTCGGCGTGATGGTGGTTCTTATGTAAAAATGGGGGATTTTCCGGTTGGACGGATTCATATTGTAAGGGAAAAAGATGGTCAGGCAGATACTCCCGTCCTCATTCAGACAGGCCTGCTTGAAATCTCCGTAATCGTCCTCCTCATAGCTGTCCAGGATGGGGCTGTCGGCGCTGATTACGATTTTCCTGTCCGGGAAATAGGTCTTGATGGACGCGGCAATGCTGTGGAGTACCTTTACATTCAGCAGGCGGTAGGAAAACTGTTTCACCGCTTCATAACGCTGGTAATTGCTCAGGCTGTCCCAGGCCACATGGAGCTTGAGAAGGCTGGCGTCATTCGTCAGGCTGCTTTGCGTCAGCAGAAGGCTGTCGGTTTCCTGCTGAAGCTGTTCCTCCCAGAAATGGACCTTGGAATCCAACGTGTCCTGGATCTGATGGGACAGCACATTCCTGCTGTACTGATTGCTGAACAGTCCGATCCCGTAGAAACAAAGACATACCAGTGTAATGGAAATCAGCATTTTATGAAATGTTCTGGAATGGTACATCTGCCTCCCCCAATCTGCCCGGCCGCCCTGCAGGCCGGAAGCGTTTTTCACTTGCTTCTTCCAACGGTAATTATGGCCGGGCCAACACTATTTTAGCATAACGGCCTGTGATTTTGCATTTTTCCGGAAGACAGCCAGCGAATGCCGGCTGAATTACTGCAGCAGCCCGGCTATCCGGAGTGCTTCGCTTTACTACCCTTTTACAGAACCCATAACCATTCCTTTTACAAAATATCTCTGTAAAAAAGGATAAGCTGCCACAATAGGCAGGGTGGACAGAAAAATCTGCGCGCATTTTACGGTTCTGTCGGAGATCAGCGCCATTGTCTGCCAGTCCGTGGTGCTGTTGACGGAGGTGTCCCCCTGGATAATGATGGTTTGCAGATAGCTCTGCAGGGGATACTGTGTGGGTTTGTTCATGAGGATGATGCCGTCAAACCAGGAATTCCAGTGATAAACCAGCGCGAACAGGCAGATGGTGGCAATGCTGGCCTTGGACAGCGGCACATAGATCCTGGCCATGATATTCCAGTGGCCTGCTCCGTCCATGAAAGCGGCCTCCTCCAGCTCCTCCGGTATCGCCCGGAAAAAATTCAGCATCAGCACCACGCTGAATACGGGCACTGCTCCCGGAAGCACCAGCGCCCAGATGGTTCCCAGCAGATGCACGCTCTTAATCGTCATGTACCATGGGATAAGTCCCGCATTGATCAGCATAGTGATAAAAAAGAACCAGGTATATACCGTGCGCAGCTTCAGCTTGCGGTTATCCTTGGACAGCGGATAGGCCACAAGGACGCACATGATGACATTCAGCGATACGCCCAGCAGGCACCGGATCACCGTCACCCCAAGGGATTTCCAGAAGGCCGCCCTTTTTGCCACGTATTCATAGGATTTCAGGGTAAAATCCACCGGCAACAGCTTCACCAGCCCGGCTGTAGCCGCGGCATTGGAGCTGAGGGAAATCGCCAGGATATTGATCAGGGGAAGGATGCAGATCAGCGCCAGGAAGGCGAGAATCAGGGTATTGATAATTGTAAAAATACGGGAACCCACGGATTCTCTGACCTTCACACCGCTTTTTTGTGTTTTTGTATTCATTTTCATAAGGCTTGCCCCTCCGTTTTTACGTTAAAAGATCCGGTAATCGAAAAATTTATATGCAACATAGTAGGATACGGAAATGAAGAGACAGGATACGGCGGACTTGAACACGCCCATTGCCGTCGCCGGCCCGAACTGCGCGTCAATCAGGCCGATGCGGTATATAAAGGTATCAATAATATCGCCGGTCTCGTAAACCTGGGGGCTGTAGAGGTTCAGAACCTGATCAAACCCGGCGTTCAGTACATTTCCCAGGGAAAGCACACACATGAGTACAACGATCATCCGTATGCCCGGCAGTGTCACGTGCCACATTTTCTGGAAGCGGTTCGCGCCGTCCATCGTCGCGGCCTCATACAGGCTGAGATCAATTCCGGTGATGGCGGCGAGATAAACCACCGTACCGAAGCCGAAGCCCTTCCAGACATCCGTCATGATGATAGTGGGCTGGAACCATTTATTGCTGCCAAGGAAGAAAATGGAATCTATTCCAAAGAAATTCAGGACCTGATTCAGGATACCCTGGGAGGGAGAAAGAATATCTATCATAACGCCTCCAAGAACGACCCAGGACAGGAAGTAAGGAAGATATATGGCTGTCTGCACTGTTTTCCTGAATTTATTGGAACGTACTTCATTTAAAAGGATGGCAACGGTAATCGGCACAATCAGGCCGAGAACGATTTTAAAAAAAGCAATGACAACGGTGTTGCGTAAGGCTGACATTGCTCCCGGCATATTGAACAGATATGTAAAGTTATCAAAGCCTATCCATTTCTGGTCTCCGAACAGGCCTTTGGCCGGAATGAACTTCTGGAAGGCGATTACCATGCCCGCCATTGGGATATAACAAAATATAACAGTGAAAATAATTCCGGGAACCAGCATAAGATGCAGGGGAAGTTCCCTTCGGATCGCATTTTTCTTTTTTTGTTTTTGTCTGCCAGCTGCCATATAACAGTCCTCCATGCTGCCGGCAGCGAGGGCCGCTGCCGGCACAGATTTATGTATTTACGGACCGGAAAAGCCGGAGGTTTTGTTTGTATGCCCAAAGCCTCCGGCTGTCACAGGTCACAGGTTACCTTTTCCGCTTATTTTACAGAGGAATACCATTCATTTACTTCTGCTGTCATATCGCTTCCGCCCAGCTTGTTGAAATCTTCAACAAAGGTATCGAATTCATCGATGGAAGCTTCGCCGATAATGATTTTGGTGTATACCTCATCCCTCATGGTTTCCAGTGTGGAAAGCTTTTCTGTCATGGTCTCGGTGGGCGCTCCCACAAATTTATTGATCATGATGCGGTTATCCTCGCTCATGGCATTGATTGATGAATAAGAGCTGGGATCGGGTCCGTAAATTCTTTCCCATCCCCAGAGAGCGAAGCCTTCATCGCTTCCGGAATAATAGCTGTCCAGCTTATCCTGGATGGATTTCGCTTCTCCTGTCAGGGAAGAGGTATCGCCGGACTGACGGGCTGCTTCGATGTCCAGGTAGGCCTGCAGATTCTTATGAGGCATGGAGCACTGGATAGGAGAAAGCTTCCATACGCCTTCTGCCTCTGGTGGCGCATAATATTTACCATTGTCTCCGGTCTCGCCCCAACATTTCTCAATAAAGAGATTTATCATTTTTACAACTGCTTCCGGATGTTCAAAATTTTTGTTTACGGCGATCCATCTATTGGTGCCCAGATCCGCCTGTGCAACAGCCGGTTCGCCCGTTGAGGAAGGAAGCGGATATGCGGACCACTGGCTGTCCGGATCGTTGTCCTTACAGGACTGGAAGGGAGTGAGGGAAAGCCACTGCTGTCCGAAGGTAAAACCACATTTTCCGGCTGCTGCAGCCTCTCCTGCCTTGGTGGAATCCTTAACGCCGAATTCTGTGTCAATGTAGCCCTTTTCATACATATCATGAAGCGCTGCGAGTGCTGTTTTACATTCCGGCTGGATTGCGCCGTAGGCCAGCTGGCCGTCCTTTTCCACCCAGATTCCCGGATATGCGCCGTAAGCGTTGAAGAAGCCTCTCAGACCGCCGAAGCCGCCGCCCAGCATGCTGGTTCCGGCCACGCCGATACCTACGGTATCCTTGGCGCCGTTGCCGTCAAAATCAGCGTTTACAAACTGGTCAACCATGGTAAGGACTTCATCCATGGTGGTGGGAACCTCAAGATTTAGTTTTTCCAGCCAGTCTGTCCGGATCCACATCAGGTCAACGGAGTCCACGCTTCCGCCGGTTACAGGCAGACCGTACTGTACGCCGTCCTTCTGGCCTGCAAGGAACGGGGAATCACCCTCCTGGTTCATAACCTCTTTAGTGAAATCGGTGGCATACTGCTCGAAAACCGGTCCCATTTCCTGAACCAGACCTGCGTCGATGAGCTGCATCATCTGTGTCGCCGTTACACACATCACGTCAGGAAGCTCTTCGCTGGCCATGGATACGTTCATTTTCTGGTTGAATTCATCGTCACCTTTTACAATCCAGTCATAGACTACCTTGATGCCAAGCTCGTCCTCATAGGTATCAAGCCAGAAGTTATCCTCCAGGGTCTGGCCCGGCAGGTTGGCGAGAACGTTTGTCTCAATGGTGTCATCCGTGGCGCGGACGAAATGGATTTCCAGCGGGTCGGCGTATTTGCCGAAGGGATCAGCCTCTGCGGCTGCGGTGTCGGTGTTGGCATCGGCATCGGACGCTGAGACGTCTTTTGATTCTGTTGTTGTGGTTGATGTGGATGATGAAGCTGAGTTTGAAGTCTGGGCTTCATTGTTAGAATTGCCGCAGGCGGTAAGAGAAAATGCCAGGGCGGCGGAAAGAAGAATGCTTAGTAGTTTTTTCTTTTTCATTTGGGTCCCCTCCTTTATTTGATGGGTTTATTATAGATTGTGGGAGGGGGAGGGGACAATTGTGATATTTTGATATTTGTTGTGTTATTGTGACTTTTGGGGTGGATGGAAATGTGAATAATTTAATGAAAAGGGGTTTGCAATATAAATGCTTAATAAAACACCACTTTACAACTTTTTAACAAAAAAATATCGTACAGAGCCCTATGATGTATAATAAGTTTGGCAACTAATACACATGAAAGGAATGACTCTGTACGATAAACTTATTATACAACGAGAAAAATCTAATTAGTAGACTTTATCGGTATTTCTATATTTATTTTGAAACTTTTTCTGCACCCACTGTTGATACACTGTTTTTATTAGTCCTTTCTATACTTGTATTGGAATCCGCCGATTCCATTCGTTCCCAGTATCGCCATTTTTTTGTCAGGTATAACTGAAAAATCATTGAATGTATTTTATTACGCCTGTTCCTATGCAAAAGCTGACTATTCCAGATTTATGAATGTTACTGCAAAAATCGCATTGAATCTGATTCCGGATACTCTAAAATCTCAACCGGTATTTTTATGTGTTGACGATACTATGCTCTCCAAATTCGGAGAGAAATTTGAAAATGTCTCCAAACTGTTTGACCATGCTGCTCATAATGGCTCAAACTATTTAAAGGGTCATTGTTTTGTAAGTGTCATGCTCTGCGTTCCGGTATGGAATAACAGTAAAGTATCCTATCTTTCTGTACCACTCGGATACCGGATGTGGCAGAAAACGGATTCAAAACTGGAACTTGCGGTTTCCATGATCCGTCAGGTGACGCCAGACTTCAGGAAGAAAAAAGATGTTATCATTCTATGTGAAGAAAAATCTTGTTTCCGTCGTTGACGAATATCCAAATCTCAATCTGATTGGGAATGCACGATGCGATTCTGTCCTGTATGATCTTGCTAAAGTACCGACTGATCGAAGGGGCAGACCTACAAAGCATGGAGAACGTCTGTTTATAGAAAATGACTTTGTGCTCTCTGATGAAAGAATCGGAGTTTACTATACGGGTGTACGCCGAGTTCTGACCAATATCTTTGGTTCCAGGGAAGTTCTTGCATATGTAACTTCTACCGTGAAAATCGGTGGAACAAGACGCCTGTTTTTCAGCACCTATCTTCGAAGATAATTTATATGCGAACCATTCAACTATTGTGATTTCAGCCAGAACCTTCAAAAACCATAATCCATTTTCCGGAAACATCATTTTTTTATAAACGAATGAACAAATATATTACCATCATATACTAAAGTACTAATTATTGCCCAGAAAACAAATGGAAATGGTATTACAAGATGCAATGCCCTATTCATTGACCATTTCAAAGGAATGATATTCTTATCGTTTATTTGCAATAAACATAAACAGAGGCATATGGAATGAATAGGCAATCCGAAATATGAAATTGTTATCAAATCCTTCAGGTGAGAAAACATATTGGATAACGTGACCGATAACAACTAGAAGAATGGCTATTCCCCTTAATTCGTCGACAGAATTATCCCTGTCTGTCAAGTATAATTTTTTCATTCACGCTGTCAACCTCCAATTTATCTAATCTTCAGCGAAATACTATAAGTTGTTATCCCCCCCCCGCAAATTTTCAACTTAACCATTGTACCTTTTAAAATCTGTTTTAAACAATTCTTGGGGTAACAAGCCCATACCGCCCTTGAAAAATTTTTCTTTTCGACAATGTCAAAAAATTGTTTTCGGAAGCTCGGACATTTTGATGGATGCTTTAATTGATGGTTGTATTCGATTGCGCGCTCTAGCGACACAGATTCCAAATGTAATTGCGAATCTATTAATAATTTTTTCCCTTTCTCCGTCTGACACAGGATCAAAGAAATGCCTTTTTCCCTTTCCTCTTTTGGAAGTTCACTGCCCCATGAGTCACCCAAAGTCAAATCAGACACTCGTTTGGTTTCAGCAAAATGGCAAGAATAACAGTTTTCAGTGTATGATACTGAGTTTAGAAAAGCGATTGAGTACTTATCGCAAGTTCCATTGTAATCAACTGTTTTATAATCTTCCCTTATCTGAAATCTCTCTTTTTTTCGAAAGCTAATCTCTTTTATTTTTTTTAACTCTATTCCCTTCTCGCTTAAAAAAATATTCAGTAGTTGCGGCGATGGAGTACCATGACAAATCAAATCAACTGTATACAATTTTTCATGGTATTTTTGTGGAACAAACAATTGTACCGCAGCTGATTGACATGGCAAACCAACAAACAGGATATCAATTCCTTTTTTTAATTTATCTAATATTTTCCGATACGCTTCTTGTGGATTGCTTTTTACATACTTTGAACCAATAAATCTACTTGCTTCCGCTTCACTTTCTATCGTTTTAAAAATAAACTCTCCATCTACAAACACGCAACTGCACACTGCTCCACCTTTTTCTAAAAATGTCCGAATAATTCCTGAAGCAACGCCTCCTGAGGAAGCGCTTGCTCGAATAGTTTCATCGTGAGTCCATCCCTGATACCAAGCTATTGGCTGCATCAATACTGGAGGATTATTCTTTTGGCACACTTTCGTGCAAGTAGAACAACCAATGCACTTTTCTTCATCAATAACTGCATTATATGCTTGACACTGATCTATTATAGAAATTGCCTTCACTGGGCATTTTTCAACACATGCCATACAGCCAGTACATTGATTGGTGTTACACACCGTCTTCATATAAGTCACCTATTCCTTGTTGGTTTGATATTCTTCCGCTGCAGCAAAAACATCTTTCAAAAAATCCTGAGCCTTTTTACGCTCTTGATTTAATATACTATTTACTTTTTGAAAATCTACATTTCTTTCAATAATATCAAAGTCATCATACCCTTTTATATGCCTTTGTTTGGAATCAGTTAAGTTTAAAAAGCTTTCGATTCTTCCACCAAATTCTGTTGGATAAACACAAATTGGCTCTGTGTTCATATTTATAGAAAACGCTGTTGCGTGGAACGAATCCGTAAGTACATATTTAGCATTATCTATTAAACTAACGAAATCAAATACTTCTGGTACAAGCATACTTTTCCCTGGACGATAAAATTGGTCCAAACGTGTACAAAAACGAACAAGTTTCAGTCCTGTGCGTTTTGACAATTTAACAGCATAATGATCAAATTCATTGCTTCTATTTAAATTATACACCAAAATATAATCTTCTTTGATTTTTCTTGGTGTTGCATAGCTACGCCAAAATTTACTTGTCAAACACAATGTTGGATCTAATAAATGAACTGCCTTTTCAAAGCCATATTGTTTTTCAATAATATCCTTTGCTGTACTTTCTCTAACAGAAATGAAATCGTACTGCTTGATATAATTTTTCGTTGCATTAACTTCTTCTTTGCTTAAGGATTTCTGTCCAAAACTCGCTGAAAAGGCAAATTTAAATCTATCAGCAGGAACAAACGACAAATAAAGCGGGGGTAAAATTCCCTCGTTCCATTTTGAATTCCACACTTGGTCACTCCCTGTACAATAAATATCTGCCTCTAACGGGTAATTTTCAAAATCTGCCTCGGTCGTATACACGCCTTCTGTAAGATTCAAGTATTTTTCATAAAAACTCCCAAAAACCTTTTTCCACCTCATTATTGTTGGGCATATAGCCATCGCTTTGACAGGGTTTCCTCTACTCCATGTATTTACTAGATTCTCAAATCGAACATTGTTTCTTACATAATTTATGATTTTCACATCACAATTAAATTGCTTAAACAATTCTTGAGTTGCAAACGCCTGTAATGCTGATCCGTAATTCGGAACTGCATGAAGTGTTATTAAGTCTACCCTCATCTATATTTCCTAATGGTGATGCATGGTCAGCAGCACCATATTCCTTTCAATTATTCGTTATCAATAATAATCCACTCGTCTCTCATCAAAGCACTAGTATCTCTACCATCACTGTACCAAAGACGAGGTGCAACAATTACTTTATCTTCATTTTCGGAAAGCAACGAAGACCACCAACTGAATGTGCTGTTTGCAATTATGAAATGCTTGCATTTAGACATCAACCTCAACTCTTCATAGTCGGGATTGGACTGATTCACAAGCGTAATTTGGTAACCAGGAAATTCGAAAATTTTTTTCACATCCTCAATATCGTCAGAGAATATGAAAAATTCAGGTTCATTCACTTTTTTTGAAATAATTTCCATTGCCTTTAAATAATATGAGTTTGAACATGTTAACAAAACACTGCCTTTTGCTAAGAAATCACCTCTTCTAATATGTACGCAAACTGCATTCGCCGAAGAAATACGCTCTAACCAAGCCTTGTTACCTTGTGATGGCTCATCTTTAACCGCAAACTCTTTTCGAATTATTTCAGAAATTTGTGAAAAATATTTATCACTTTGCCACAACCCATGTAACAAAATATTTTTATGTTTTTTGGAGACATCAACCGGAATATACTTTGCATAATCCCAAACATAAATCCCAAACAATTTCAATGTTTGGAATTGGAACTTCGGCCAAAACTTAAATCCCACTTTGAGTAGAGGGTTTTTTCTCTGGTCATACCAAAGGTTAAATTTTCCGCTTGAATCAATCTCTATATTTTCATTCAGAATAAAATGCCCCAGCGAATATTCACGCTGTTTATCATATTGAAAATCTGATGTATCAAGTATTAATTTCTTATCTTTTTTTTGTTCTTGAATAGTCCGGGCAAATGCGTATTCAAACATCTGGTTTCCCAGTCCGCCTTGTAATTTCAGAACTATCATTTCTTATACCATAGGATTTTACTTTTGTAATAAGTAATGCTGCAACTTATCAACAGCTGCATCTACCCTACAATTTTGATAAGCATAATCCTTTCCCTTCTTCTGTAAATCGAGATATTTTTCCTTGTTTTCTATCAGTTTATCTATTACTTGATGCATTTCGCCAATATCATCAATCGTGACACCACCCGGTAGTGTTCGAGCATTTCCTACATTGGTACTAATAAATGGTGTTCCGACTGCCATTGCTTCGATAATAGATATGGAAAACTCCTCAAAAGTGCTACCCACAAGATAAATTTGGGCACCAGCTATTGCCCCAGGAATATCTTCACGATTCACATTCGTAAGGATATAAACCTCACGCACTCCATATTTTTCATCCAAAATTTGTTTTTCACGTAAAAGAGCTTCATAATAACTTGTCTTTACAGTTCCTATAAAAACCATTGCTGCATCTTTACTACTAGACAAATAAAACTCCTTGAGCATACTAATCTGATTTTTATATCCATTATAATTTGCGACACTTATATAATAATTTGATGAATCTAAGCATATATATTTACTCATAGTAGTTTTATCAATATCGCCACGAAAGAACATATCCTGCGCCGCATTTAATAAAACCTTTGGCGGATTTATTGAAAATGCATCTAAATAAGGTTTACTACTGTCTACTTCAGATAAGCAAAGAGTCATGTCAAATTTTCCAAGCATTTGTTTGAACCTTTTATTATAATAAGCCTTCCAAACAAAATAATTGAAAGTATCCTTCGCATTTCGAATAATTGGTTTAGAAAAATCGAACGGTTTCAGAAGCACGCCAGAGAAACCATGTGAATGAAAAACTTTTTTTGCGCCGATTTTATCCAATACTGAATACAACGCGTCTGTTGTTACACACTGGGCACACTCACAAATAAGTGCATCAAATGATCCCATAGTAACAAATTTACAATAAGTATGTACTTTCCCAGTAGGCTTTTTTTGCCAGTCATAATTAATTTTGAATCGATGGATAATCACATTGCCTTTCTCTTCCTGTGATGGATAGTTCTCTACCCATCTGGTGGCAACATGGACATCGTGTCCTTTTACAGCTAGTCCTTCTGCAAGATATTTTGTTACTGCTGGCACTCCGCTGTTTTTCGGATAATAATTTTCTACTGTAAATAGAATTTTCATGATGCCTTTCCTCTGCCTTCCTTCATTCTATTTTAGGGCAGTACCACTTCCAGATTTTACTATTTTATACTGCCATCATTCAAAAATTTAACATAATCCCATTTATCTATGACTCTTTTTCCTGTAATTTTCCCCACATAATTAGTTAATGGCGCAACCCAATGGCCGTCCGTCCCATCCAAATCAGTTCCAGGGATATATACAGATGATTTTATATTTGGCATTGGTTTATGAGTAAATACGACTTTGTATTCATACGGTAACTGATCAAATGCAATCAAATCCTCTTCAGTGCATCCATCGCGTTCACTCATTATTACTCGGATGTTACTCCAGTCTATTCGTTTTGCTCGATTATTCCATGCACGTTCCACATCTTGTAGTGTATGATAATGCACACAGTGTAAAACAATATCCTCAATCTGCACAACTGGATAATTTTCTTCAGCTACCTCAAGCAGCTTTATTGGCTTATCTAAATAACCCTCTGGATTTCTAAGAAATTTTATAAAATCATTCGATTCAAAGTACATATTAATTGTAGGAGACATAAATTGTAACCCCAGATTATGATAAATGACTCCTCCAATACAATTCGAACAAAAAATACTACAATTATGATTTTTCAATCGGTGTCTATTTTTTAAATCTATCGGTAAGCGTAACAATTCTCGTATTCTTCTTTTTATTTTCACCTTCATCATCACGTCACCTCACGACCATACTTTTATATGATATTGAGATGAGTTGCGAATGTTTCAGTATGAAATTTTTAAGATGAATTATAAATCTTCTACAAAATCCGTATTCTTTACAATACCTTTTGCAGGCACACCAACTAGTACCCCCCCCGGTACATTGAAAGAATCCACTACGATTGCACCGGCTCCAACAATAACATTATCAGCAATTTTTATGTCCCCAATAATTTTTGCTCCAACGCCTATATTTACATTATTTCCAATTATAGGGCATTTATCTGTTTTACCATCATTTCCAACACAGTTGTCCCCATGAAAAGTAACATTTTCTCCCAAGATAGAGTTCCCATTAATAACAATAGGTCCATTATGATAAAGAGTTAAACCTTTACCAATATTGGTACCTGTAATTTCATATCCCAACTTTAAGCCAAGTATATTTTTGTGCCATAGGTGGTAATATTTCTTTATGCTTTTACAATGTTCGGAAAGTCGCAAATGTTTTATGTATTTCCACCTGATCCATGCCGGATGCCGTGTTACAATCAATTTTGCAACATGGAGAATTCTTTCATTTCCCAAATTTCTTTTTCGTTCATATGCTAATAATGTTTTAATGTTAGGGGGCATAATTTGTTAACTCCTCCTTAATTTTATTCTGTTCAATAATGAGAACATCAGCATTCTATGTTCTTTACTCATCAACATAACCAGTACACAAAGGATTGTTCCAGCACCTCCAAGCACAATGGCCTTAAGCATAAGTGCAATTATTGTCCTCACAACAAATAACTTTGTAATTAAAAAAGTAGCTGAACAACACATAAACGCAAACAAACCATCGCATATTGTCCGTCTAAAGAATAAATCTGTCTTAACTTCAAATACAACCTTATATATTGCATATCCTTTATATCCAACCGAAAAAATTACTAATGAAAGAATGGTTCCAACAATAATACCGTTAATTCCCATTTTCATGACCAAAAGAATCGAAAAAATGATGTTAGCAAACACCTGGATTATCATCTGTTTTTGGTCGATTTTTTGTAGCCCTAAAGCATTTTGATATGAATAATAAATAGTTTTCACCAAATAGAAATATAAATATACTGTCATCCAAATGGCCAATGAATCTGAGAGAAGATATTTCTCTCCATATGCTACCGCGATGAAATCTTGAATAAAGGTAATAAACATCACACAGACCCATACTACCAGCAAATGAAAAGCAGCATATGATTTTTTATATGCCGAATATCTTTCCGCAGGTTTAGCTGTAATAACCATATTACCATAACTAGATGTTAAAGCAGATCCAATCGGATTAAACAAACCTAAACAAGCATTAAAAATTGTATGGTAATTTGTATACATACCCAAAGTAGCAATATCAATAAAATGATTGATCAGTAGTGAGTCTGTCTGTCCCAATACCTTGTCCGCAATTCGAACGATAAAAATCGGTTTAATAACATTTATAATCTCTCGCTTTTTCCTCTTACTCAAAGGTGTGTAATCCCTATCACTTAAATACGGATGTTCTTTTAAAATATACACATGGCAAATGATATTTTCCACCAAATAGCCAATAATAGCTAAAACAAGATACACGACATAACTTTTAAAGTAAAACACCATGATAATCTGCAATGTACCGACTATTACTTTTTGAACAGCTTGCACATATGAAATTATTCGATTTTTCTGTTCCGCATAAAAGATAGATTTTGAAGAGGCAAATAAATAGCTACACACGATTCCTAATAAAAAAAGGAAAAAATACAACTGTGCTCTTCGAATCGTAATGGTATTAACCTTTACAATTCTAGGGATTACAAATACCTGAACTATTAAACCGAGCAGCATTAAAAAAGCAGCAAACACTCGATATACTTTCCTGTAAAGCGCCATAATGGATTTTGTTTTTTCTCGGTCTGCCTCTCTAATTGGTTCGTAAAGGAACACAATAATTGCGGCACTTATACCCAATTCAGAAATTTGCAATATTTGTAATATACTTGTATACAGACTGTTTAACCCAAGCAGTTCCTCTCCTAAGAAATGTGCAAATGCAATTCTCGTTGCCATTGTCGAAAGCATAACAAAAACATATGCTATCATGCCGGAAAAACTATTTATTATTGAACTTTTAGTTCCCGATTGTTTCTTTTTCATGTATCCTCCTGCCCCTCCTTGTCATATTATAGACCAACCAAACGATTAAAAGTAACAGAAGTATGTCATATTCAACCACTTTAAGCAAAGTAAAGAAGGAGCGCCTCGGATATGTTGTTAATGCATATATCAGAATCAATTTAATATACTCTGAAATTTTATTTTTATAATTCAAACTTAAAAGCCTTGCAATAAAATATCCTTGTAAATATATAACTATAAAGCCAAATTTTCCAAAGTTATAAAAGCTCTCAGCAATAACTGAATATCCTACACCAAACCCAAACAGTGCTCCATATGAATTTTTAAGTTGGTTGGCCAGCCACAGTTCTGGTCCTGTTTGCTTTATAGCGGCTATAATCCCCGTTGGATCAATCGAAGCTGGAATTAAACAAATCAAGGAATTAATATATGATAAACCATATTGATAATTGGTAGTATGAGGCACATAATCCATGGTAAAACAAATAGATGTAAAATTAAAACCCATTTCATCAATCATACTCTCAAGAATAGAGAATAGATTTATTTCCTCCACAGTTTTGCCCATACGGCTGTTCGCAACATACACCAAAATAAACATTATAGCTATAATACCAAGACCACCTATTACATACTTTGAAAAATTCTTTTTTTTGCTAGAACGACATAGTTGAAAATACATCAATGCAAGTAAACTTGAAAGCCCCTCTGTTCTTCCACCTGACACCAGAGACACAATAGAATACCCTAACAAAGTGAATAAAATAGCTCTTTGATTTGTCCTATTTTTTGCATACATTAATGACAAAAATCCAGATGCAACAAAAATTGTCTTTGCAAAATTTGTAATTCCATTATAATACCCCATTGTATCTAATTTAACATAGGCGTAGCCATATTGTAGACTTGTAAACATGACAGCAACTGTAAGCGGAATAGCAATAATTCCTGTAACAATAAATAGAATTTTTGCAGTCATATAAATTAACGCATCATTACTAAGAAAGTTTTTCTTAACTTCTATGCTTTGCTTATCTCCTTGTGTACCCCAAAGTCCACCAAGTAAAAAAAGTAGTATGCACAAGATTGAATACTTTGCACCCTCAAATGCAGTCTGAATGCCAATATATTCCACATAATAATTTGCATATTTTTCATTAATCCCATAAAGAATTGGAGTTCCAAATTGAAATAGTATGAAGCACATTGCAACAAATACAAACGGTGAAAGCATTGTTTTTTCAAAACGAATGTTCATTATTAAGACAATAGCAATAAAAATACTCCCTATGGCACATAATTGTTTAAAATCCTCAACGCCTTGATAAGTTGCAGACAGAGAGAAGAAAGTAAAACCCAAAATCGCAACTATTTCAATAAGTAAAAAAAAAGATTTTCGTTTGCTGATTTTCATAGCCACCTCTTAATTTTCAAAAATATTCAATACTGCTTACCTCTGATTTTTGCAAAAATTTTTGATGGGATAAGACCGATAAGTATCGGCTTGAGTACATATGGCAATCCTTTTAATAAAATTCCCATGCTTTTGTATCCTATCCAACGCACTTTTGCTTCATCAACTCTATATTTCATTGGCCTGTATGTTTTGTTAGGGTCATTGATCATTCGATAACGATACAGTTGTTCTTGAATATTGTACCCATGCATACCTAATGTGTACATTCTCATAAAAAGATCATAGTCCTCACATCGTCTGGTTTCTTTAGCAATTCGATATCCATTGGCTTTAATCAGTGAATCTTTACGAACAAGAATTGTTGGATGCATAAAAGGACTATTCCAAAGAAAGTCTTTTTTTTCAGGAATTTGTGGAAGACTCCAATCGCCCCATTTCCCATTATCATCACATACGGCAGCGATTGTTCCGACCATATCATACTCCGGATGCTCTAACAGGAATTCGATTTCTTTTTGCAAGCGTTCTGGACATGAAATATCATCATCATCTTGCCGTGCGATATAATCACCATTTGAATTTTCAATGCATTTATTCAATGCATTATTCAATCCTACATTTTTCTCGTAACCAATCACTCTAATTCGATTATCCAACTGTGAAATTTTATCCAATATATCCGTTGTATTATCGGTTGAACCATCATTGCAGATAATCAATTCCCAATTAGAATATGTCTGATTAATAATTGAATTTACACTTTTCTCAAGTAACTCCAGATTTTTGCAATTATAAACTCCCATTATAACTGAAATTAACGGTTTTTGCATTTTATACCTCACATTTTTTCTATTTACTAAGATACCAATTTGTCAACTTAGGAGCAGCATACTTAATATCAAATCTCTGACTTTCAGGCAATAGCTCAACACTTATGTTTGATAATTCAATAGCCGCATTTGCCCAAAGCTCAGCAGAATCAGATAGCTTCATATATTTAAAGCCATTACTAATGTTGGTTTCTTTTGGCACAGCTTCTGAAATAACAATCGGGACACCACTAAATTGTGCTTCAATTGTTGTAACTGACAAGCCTTCAAAAATTGAAGGCAAAATTATCACATCTATTACATGATAAAATTCTTCGGGCGAAGTTGTTTTTCCTGCTAGTATCACTTGATCCCAAATACCTAATTGACTAATTTTGCTTTTGATTTCATCTCTTAATTCCCCATCGCCAACTAACAATAGCTTCGCATTAGGTTTCATATTCAATATTTCTTTGAAAATCTCTAATAAAAACAAATGATTTTTCGCATATGTAAATCTACCAACATGTCCAACAACAAATGAATTATCTATATTCATTTGTTTCCGTTTTTTCTCTCTGATTACCTCATCTCTTAAAAATCGTTTATTTTCTATGGCATTGGGTACTACTATTACTTTACCTGAATCATAAGACTTATTTCCAAATAACCATCTGCCTGCTTTTTCAGAACAAGCAAAGTAATCTGTTGAAAATACTTTTGAGAACATTTTCAAGAAGTTCTTTAATGCATTACGCTTCCATTCATTACCACTTGGAACACTATGATTATGTGCTATTCTAACAGGGACTCCCACCATAGCTGCCGTCAACAACGGAAAAACGCTTAAAGTATTTAAATGTGAATGTACAATTTTATATTTATTCTTTCTTAAATGCTGATATAAACACGGTATATATTTCCATATTTTTTGATAAGGTGGAAGTTTAATAAAACGTGCCCCCATATCTATTAATTCTTGAGATGGTTGAACCGTAGAATCTTCGTCATAATAAAAATCAAACTGCACTTGTTTTTTGTCAATTGCTCTATAATAATTAAACACTACCGCTTCAACACCACCAGCCCACATTTTTCCTATAATTTGGGCAACCCGAATTGGAGAAGCGCATTTATTTTGTTTTTCTTCAAAAACAGATAAAGCAACCTCTGCTGTTACTTTTTTCATAATTATCATCCTTAACAATATCTTAATTCTTACGATATCATAAATCTAGCTTAGTCAAATTTTCCAAACCTGAATATAGTTCACAATTATTTTCTACACGCAAAAAGTCTATAGCAGTTCTCCTAGGGCTCAAATTATTTTTCATTCTGAAAGTTATTTTCCCTCAAAAATCCCCAACTAAACTCTATTGGATAGACCCAAGTACATTCCGCTTTTTTATTTTCAACAATGAAGCGATTTGGATACAGACCACAGCCAAATACCTCCACCACTTCTCCATATCCAATCCTCTTAAAACCCTTGATTTCACTGCATTTTTCAGTCCCGAATGACTTTATCACTCTCTGCACCCCTCTATCCAAAATGCAGAAAATCACAGAAAAATCACCTTTTTCTCCCACGTCTGACTCACTTATTTCGTGTAAAAAAAGTGCGCATCAATAAGAACCCATTGCATTTCGTGTTAAAATGATGTTATCACTGTGAGTTATATGTCTATCCAAAACGCTGATTTTCACATCTGTTAGGGGGGATTTCTTCCCTGTGGACATGATTTTTCCTGTCATTTTAAGCCACTGATTTTGCAGGGCAGACATTATCATACAAAGCTTTGTACTCTCTTAAGAACTCTGGGCTGAACATGCTATTTTTACTTCCGGTCTTTTCACGGATAGAAACAGTGAAAGTAATCGGAATGGTAGATTTAATACCCATTATTGTATTTGAATTGTACTGCATAACCAGCTTTGTTACTGTTTCAACAGCAGAAGTGCCAAAATGCTGTGTATTACTGTCCTATTTTGTTGATGCAACAATCACCACAAAATCAGTTCCTTTATAGGCAGCCTCTGCATCCAAAGTTGCAGTCGGGTTTAACTTACGAACATCCGCAACATCATCTGTAAGATACTTCTCAAGGTAATCATCCTGAATTGGAGAATTACGATTGCTAATCATATCTACCCTTTCCTGGATAATATGCACAGCAGTCACTTGATGATGCTATGTCAGAAGGACAGACAATGACAAATCAACATATACGGTTCCCGCCACTGCAATATTGTATGTTGCGTAGGCTTCTCAGCTTTTTTAATTTATTGTTCAAATTCTTCTCATTGGTTTCCACTGTTCTCCACCATTCCTTTTATAAATTGTCATTTTGTTCTTTGTATAATAAAAACTCCGGGATGATGAATTTAACATCATAGAGTCACCACCCAAGTGACTCTCCCCGAAGTACTATTCAACTTT